>OERF01000231.1_pt1 | contig 14154 bp, 15 predicted proteins | sample 1539921 | NCBI WGS metagenome assembly OERF01 (sample SAMEA3891883, study PRJEB23780) | metagenome | biome: terrestrial biome; feature: animal house; material: Caecal content | place: Italy | collected 2015-05-05
GACGCCAAGGTCGATGAGCAGCGCGCTTTCTCCCGCGTCCAGATAGGTGCTGTTGCCGCTGCTGCCGCTGTAAAGCGGACAGAATATTGCCATAGAATGAGCCCCCTTGTCAAAACAGATTCTGCAAAGCATTGTAGCACAGCCGGGCAGAAAATGCAACCGCCCGCCTCAAAACAAAGGGAGAGGGCTGACGTCCCCTCCTGCGAGAGAACCTTCTCCCCTCTCCCCAAAAACAGTTCGTTTGTTTATGCGTTCTGCGCAAAGGCCGCGTCCGGCACCACGACCTTGTGGATGTCCGCACCCAGGCCCTGCAGCTTGCCCACCAGGTCCTCGTAGCCGCGCTCGACCCAGTAGATGTCCTCGATCTCCGAGGTTCCCTTTGCTGTCAGCGCAGCCTGCACCAGCGCCACGCCGGCCCGCAGGTCCATTGCCTTGACCTGCGCCCCGGAAAGCTGCTCGACGCCCTCCACGACGGCCACCTTGCCGTCCACCTGGATGTGGGCCCCCATGCGGCGGAACTCATCCACATAGCGGTAGCGGCTGTCCCACACCCCCTCGGTGAGGACGCTGGTGCCGTTGGCCAGACACAGAACGGCGGCGATCTGGGGCTGCATATCGGTAGGAAAGCCCGGGTAGGGCATGGTCTTTACATTGGTGCGGCTGATGGGGCCGCTGCGGCGGACCCGGACGGCGTCGTCCAGCTCCTCCACCTCCACCCCCATCTCCACCAGCTTGGCGGTGATGCAGTCCAGATGCTTGGGGATGACATTCTGGATGAGCACGTCCCCGCCGGCGGCGGCCACGGCGGCGGACAGGTCGGGGTTGGAGGCGGGGTCAAGGTCGAACCGCCACTCCAGGGGGATGTGCTCGCGGGTGAGGACGGGGTAGTCCCACCGGTCGTAGATGCCGTTGTACCAGTCGGACTTATGGTTCTTGCGGGCCAGCAGGGCCTCCTGCAGGGCCTTCTGGCGCAGGTATTCGGAGTGCAGTTTAGACTGTGACATCGGGGTCCCTCCTGATCAGTTCCATACACATGCGCCCGTTGTGGTAGGGGCATTTCCATGGCTCCACAATGGGCTGGCGGCTGGCCGGCACGCCGCTGGCGTCCACCGACCAGAACCACTCGCCGCCGGGGCGTTTGTCCACCAGCTTGTCGGTGATGTACTGCCAGATGTCGGCGGCGGCGTCCCGGTACTTCTCTTCGCCCGACTTCTGGTATTCGTTGACGAAGCCCAGCACCGCCTCGGCCTGGACCCACCAGACCCGGGTGGTGTCGTCCACCCCGCGCTCGCACTCGTTGAGCAGGGAGTGGTCCCGGTAGGCGTGCCGGTACACGCTGCGGGCCAGGTCCGAGTCGATGGCCCCGATCCTGGCCGTCAGGGCCGCATCGCCCAGCAGGGCGCAGCCCCAGTCGATCAGCCAGCTGGACTCGATGTCGTGGCCGTAGCTGTACAGGTCGATGATCGAGCTGTAATGCCGGTCGAAAAAGACCAGCTGCCGGTGCAGCGCGGGGGAGTAGGGAGTAGACCTTGTCGGCGTAGATCTCCAGGATGCGCCGCATGGCCTGGCCCACGGCGGGGTCGCGGCTGGCCTGGTACAGGCCGGCGTACCCTTCAAAGACGTGGAGCAGGGTGTTCATGGTCTTGTCGGCCATGACGCCGTTCTCGGACAGCTTTTCGTTGCTCTCCGGCTTCCAGTCCACCGTAAAGGCCTCGAGGTAGCCCTCTGCGTCGGTGCAGCGGCTCTCGATGAGGCGGAACAGCTCCAGCGCCCGGTCCAGGGCGGCCTGCTGCCCGGTCAGCCGGTAGTAGGCGGACAGGGCGTAGATGGCAAAAGCCTGGTTGTAGGTGTGCTTGGTGGTGTCCAGCGGGCGGCCCAGAGCGTCGCAGCTCCAGTAGACGCCGCCGTTTTCCCGGTCAAAGCAGTGGTCCTCGAACCACTGGTAGGCATGGCGGGCGCAGGCGGCGGCGTCCGCCCGGCCGGTGAGCATGGCCGCCTCGGAAAAGAACCAGAGGATGCGGCTGTTGAGGATGCAGCCCTTTTCGGCGGCTTTGTCCACCTGCAGGTCAAAGTCCACCAGGCCGTAGTAGCCGCCGTGCGTTTCGTCTTTGAGGGACATCCAGAAGGGCAGGATGACGTTGTTCAGCATCTCCTGTGCCGCCTGTTTGATGCGTGGCATGGGAAAAGCCTCCTTTTTTCACACAGGCGCCTGCCCCAGCAGGGGCTGGAGCGGGCGCCGGGGCGTCGGATTCAGCGCAGGCCCAGTTCGCGGTCTGCGTCGCTGGTCTGATCGTGGGCTTTGATATAGTCTACCACTTCGTCGGCCGTCGTGAAAGCCAAACCTACATAGCTGTCGGCGCAGCCGTAGTAGAGGGCGATGCGCCCGGTGGCGGCATCCTGCAGGGTGGCGCAGGGGAAGCAGACGTTGGGCACAAAGCCGCGCTCCTCGTAGTCGGTCTCCGGGGTCAGCAGGAAGGTGGAGCAGCGGTGCAGCACGCGGCTGGGCTCGTCCCGGTCCAGGATGGCGCCGCCGATGGAGTAGACATAGCCGTTGCAGGTGCCGGTGACGCCGTGGTAGAACAGCAGCCAGCCCTCGCTGGTCTCGATGGGGGCGGCGCCGCCGCCGATCTTCAGGTTCTCCCACCAGTTGCCGCTCTTGCCCATCACATGGCGGTGGCGGCCCCAGAACTCCATGTCCGGGCTCTGGCTGAGGAAGATGTCGCCGAAGGGGGTGTGGCCCGAGTCGGAGGGGCGGCTGAGCAGGGTGAACATCCCGTTGATCTTGCGGGGGAAGAGCACCGCGTTGCGGTTGAAGGGGACAAAGGGGTTTTCCACCCGGGTAAAGGTCTGGAAGTCCCGGGTCTTGGCGATGCCGATGGAAGCGCCGTAGAAGTCCTGGCACCAGATGATGTAGTAGGTGTCCTCCACCTTGACCAGGCGGGGGTCGTAGGCGTAGGGGGGCATGAAGGGCTCGCCCTGCTCGTTCACAAAGGGGATCTTGTCCCGGTCAAAATCCCAGTGGATGCCGTCGGCGCTGCGGCCGAGGTAGATATAGGGGATGCCGTTGGTCTGCTCGCCGCGGAACACGCCGATGTAGGCGTCCCAGGCGCTCATGGTCCAGCCGGCGGCGTAGTTGGTGTACAGGGGGTCGATGCTGGGATCGTAGTCGCGCACCTTCTGCAAAGCGTCCAGGAACTCGGTGGGCGTCTTGGGGATGGAGGTGACGCCGGCCGCCTCAAAGACGCGCTTGTTGTAGATGACGCCCTGGGCGTTGCCGGTGGAGGGGATGCCGTAGACCTTGCCGTCGAAGGCGCGGTTGGCGGCAAAGTTGTAGTCCTCCTGGATGGCGGTCAGGTCGCACATGGGGTAGAAGTAGTCGCCCAGCTCGGTCAGGGGGATGGTGGTGGGGATCATGCAGACATCGCCCCACTCCTGCGAGGTCAGACGGGTGGTCATGTCGCCGGCGTAGTCGGTGATCCCTTCGTACTCGATGGTGATGTTGGGGTACAGCTTCTGGAACTCGGCCACATAGCCGTCGAAGGTGCCGTCCTGGATCAGGTCGGTGCGGTGGTTGATGACCTTGATGGTGGCGGTCAGGTCGGTGTGGTCGGTGCCGACGGTCAGCTCGTTGTACGGAGTCAGGTTGCTGGCAGCGGCCTGGGTGCCGGCGTCCGAGCCCCCGCAGCCTTCAGGAAATTACGACGATTGATCTTTCGCATGGTGTGTCCTCCTTTTAGTGTGAAAAGGTGGATGAAGGGCGTGTTCCTCCCACCCGGGTGATGGGTGCGGGCAGCTGCCCGCACCGATCTGTCTGCGTGTTTAGTATAGTATTTAGCTAATTAGAAGCCAATATATAAGCTAATAATTAGGCGCAATTAGCTATATTTTAGCCTAATTTTTGGTTATCCTGCAACATTCGGATGCGGTGTGCACAAAAAATGCAGGCAAAACCAAGGTTTGCCTGCATTTCAGCGAAGAAAAGTTACTTTATTTATTTTATTTAACCCGTGTGGATTCCCGGTAGACGATGGTGCCGGGCACCAGGGTGATGGGGGCGGGCACGGCCTTGCCGTTCAGTTTGCGGGCCAGCAGGTTCACGGCGGCGTTGGCCATGCCGTCCACGTCCACCCGGTAGCTGGTCAGCTGGGGGGTGCAGATGGTGGAAAAACGGTGGTCGTCGTAGCCGGTCACGGCGATGTCCTGGGGGATGCGGTAGCCGGCTTTTTTCAGCTTTTCCACCAGGTTGAAGGCCACCTCGTCGCAGTTGCACACAAAGCCGTCCGGCATCTCCCGGGGCAGGGACAGGGGGATCCAGCTGCCGTCGGCATCGCGGTCCTCCAGCCGCCAGTCGGCCCGGGGCTCGATGCCGGCCTGCAGCAGGGCCCGGCAGTAGCCCAGGTACCGGTCCATGATCGAGCTGGTGGCCCGCACGCTGCCCACAAAGGCGATCTTGCGGCAGCCCGTCTGCAGCAGGTGCTCGGTGATCTGGAAGCTGCCGCTGACGTTGTCGCTCTGGACGCTGTCCCCGGCGATGACGTCGTCGTAAAAATCCAAAAAGACGAAGGGCAGGTTGTTTTTCAGCATGGCGGCGAGGTAGCTGCGGTGGAACTCGCCCATGAACACCAGCGCGTCCACGCTGCCCCCCGCCAGGATCAGCGGCAGGACGCAGCCGTCCTCCGCGTGGGGCATGACGATCTCCAGCATGCACTGGTATTTCAGCCGGTTGCAGTGGCTGACCAGCGACCGGTAGAGATTGGCGTAGAAGGTGTTGTCCCCAAAATGGCGGTCGGCCACCAGGATGCCAATGTTTGTGCTGCGCTGCGCCGCCGTGGATTTGGACGGCGGGAGATAGCCCATTTCCTTGGCCGTCTCCAGGATCTTTTCGCGCATTTCCTCGCTGACGCCGTCTTTGCCGGCCAGCCCTTTGCTGACGGATACGATGCTGATCCCCAACTTCTCTGCAATATCCGCCATGCGCACTCGCTTTGCCATAAGATTCCTCTTTTCTGTCGTTTGCACCTGAAAATAGACGGTTGACGCCAAAGCCTCAGCGGACTTTCAGGCAACATCGCACGGAGCTTACTTAAAGTAAAGTATAACAGCACTGGGCAGCAACGTCAATGGCTGTTAAATTTGTTTGCGTTTTGATTTGAATTTAAGAAAAAACTATTGCAACGCTAAGCTAAATGTGATAAGCTATAATCACAAAGTAAATTTTCTGATTTTTTAGGTAAATAGAGAGGCTTCTTATGACGACTGCGCCGATCCGTTCCCTGCCCGCCGTGCGGCTGCTGGGCCGCCAGCCGGTGAGCCAGGGCCCCGTCCCATGTTTTTACACCGCTTCCGGGATCGAGTGCCTGTTCACCGGCAGCGAGCTGGCCCTCTGCCTGGATGCAGGCTTTACCTTATACGAGCCGTGGGTCAGCGTCGAGCTGAACGGCGCGTGGATCGCCCGCTTCCCGGTGCAGCCGGGGCGGAGCCGGGTCACCCTGTTCCGGGGCATGACCCCCGGGGTGCCCAAGCACGTCCGGGTGCTGAAGGACGTGCAGGCCATGCACGACGACCCGGACCACTTTTTGCTGATCGAGGCGCTGGCCTTTGAGGGGGGCGATTTTCTGCCCCTGCCCGAGCCGGCCTGCCGGCTGGAATTTGTGGGCAACAGCATCACCAGCGGGGAGGGGGCCCTCGGCGCGGTGTGCGAGGAGGACTGGGTCGCCCCGTTCTTCAGCGCGGTCAACCACTATGCCCGGATGACCGCCGACGCCCTCCACGCCGAATGGCGGATCGTGAGCCAGAGCGGCTGGGGCCTGCTGTCCAGCTGGGACAACGACCCCTGCCGCCGGGTGATGGACTACTACGACACCGTCTGCGGCCTGGCCGCCGGGCCCCACAACGAGGCCCTGGGCGCGCAGCAGCCCTACCGCTTTGACAGCTGGAAGGCCGACGCCGTGATCCTGAACCTGGGCACCAACGACGACGGCGCCATGGGCAACCCGCCCTGGACCGACCCCGCCACCGGCAAAACCTACGCCCAGCGCCCCACGCCCGAACACCTGGCCGAACTGGAACAGACCGCGGTGGACGTGCTGAAAAAGGTGCGGGCCCACAACCCGGACGCCTGGATCGTGTGGGCCTTCGGGATGCTGGGCGAAGGGCGGATGGGCGCGGTGCTGCGGGCCGCCGTGGCCCGCGCCGCCGCCGAGTGCGGGGACAGCCGGATGTGTTACCTCGCCCTGCCCGCCGCCACGCCGGACACCATGGGCGCGCGCCAGCATCCCGGCGCAGCCTGCCACCGTCAGGCCGCCCAGGTCCTGACCGAACGGCTGCGCAGCATCCTGCCGGCCGGGGAACAGCGTTTTCCCTTATAATGGTATAAAATCTGGCATTTTGAAAGGAGCTACCATGATGCAGTATCAGTCCACTCTCGACCTCTGGCTGGCCCGCGCGGTGGAGGACCCCGACCTTGCCGCCGAGCTGGAGGCAGTCCGCAGCGACCCGGATGCGGTGACCGACCGCTTTTACCGTGACCTGGCCTTTGGCACCGGGGGCCTGCGGGGCGTCATCGGCGCCGGCACCAACCGGATGAACCTGTACACCGTCCGCCGCGCCACCCAGGGCTTGGCCGACTACCTGAACGCCAGCGGCCTGCCCAAAAAGGTGGCCATCGCCCACGACAGCCGCCGCAAGGGCGAGCTGTTCTGCCGGGAGGCGGCCCGCGTGCTGGCGGCCAACGGCATCACCGCCTATTTGTACCCCCGGCTGGAGCCCACCCCCGCCCTGTCCTGGGCCACCCGCTACCTGGGCTGCGGCGCCGGCATCTGCGTGACCGCCAGCCACAACCCCGCCAAGTACAACGGCTACAAGGTGTATGGCGCCGACGGCTGCCAGATCACCCTGGAGGTGGCCGACCAGGTGCTGAAAGCCATCGAACAGCACGATTACTTTGACAGCATCCGGGTGATGGACTACGACGCCGGCGGCACCGGCCTGCCCGCCGCGGATGTGCTGGAATACCGCCTGGCAGGCGGCGCCAAGTTCATGGTGCGCCCCTCCGGCACCGAGCCCAAGATCAAGGTGTACCTCTCGGCCGTGGGCAAGAGCGAGGCCGAGGCGGATACGGTGAACGAGCGCATGGCCCAGGCCGCCGCTGAGATGATGCGCGCATAAACGAACGGCCTGCCGCGATCGGATCAAATTGGATCGGCCTGCAGGCCATGCGCCGCGAGGCCCCCGGGGCGTGAACCACCCGTAAAACATACAAATCCCGACCGTACGCGCATGTCGTCCGGTCGGGACTTTTTTACACCCTGCCTGGCCGGCGAGGGCGGCTTACTTGGCCCGGCACTTGACGCCGTAGTTCCCGCGGCTCCCGGTCTCGTAGCCGCGGTAGACTTCATAGAGGGCGCCGTCGATCAGGGCTTCGTCCTCCCCGGGGAAGGAGCAGGACCAGCCGTTCTGCTCGCAGTAGCGGGAGATGGCCTCCCGGGCTTTGGACACGGTGGGGTAGACGTCGCTCTCCGGGTAGGGGACCCAGAAGGACTTGCGGAACATGGGCAGCATAGCGGACACTCCTTTCGGGCGCCGGATGGGGCGCGGTGGTTACGATGGGTTCAGGTCGTGCAGTTTGCCGGCCGGCAGGCAGCGTTTCATCATGTCCCAGAGGGGGCCGGCCCCTTCCCGGGCCTGGCTGTGGGGCAGCAGGTAGGCATGGTCCCCCACATAGAGGTAGGTGATGCCGCTGCGCCGGTAGACGCCGGTCACCTGGTCCCAGCTCAGGGGGGTGAAGGTCTTGCCCTGGTCGGGGCTGACCTGGATGCCGTCGTCCTGGAAGATGAGGGTGTAGGCCCGGCGGGGGCCCTTCAGCAGGCCCATCTTTTTGGACTGGGTGCGGATGCTGTGCTCGTAGCTCAGGTACCAGATCAGGGGCAGGGCCAGCCCCAGCACCGCCAGGATGGTGCCCAGCAGCAGGGCGCCTTCCTGGGGGTAGCGGGAGTAGCACAGGATGGCCGACACCCCCATGATGGCGAGGAAAAGGGCCGGCCGCCGCCACAGCCCCTTGTGCCGGAAGGTGTCGAAAAGGGCAAAGCTGCGGAAGTCGGCCGCCCGGATCTGGACGGGCACATAGATGGAAAGCTGTTTCATGGTCCTGCTCCTTGGGGCCGCGGCCCGGCAGGCCGGGACAGGCGGCAAAAATATCTTTCCTCAACTATATGGCAAAATGCAATTTTTTGCAAGCTCTGGCAGTGGTTATTGGTTATGTATACAAAAAATTGAGGCAAAGTTGTGTGAAAAAACCAATGGTTTTGCACAACAAAATGTGATATATTACTAAACAGGAACCAGCGGCGGCACCGCGGCCGCCCGTGCAAGAAAGAGGAAAACGTTAAGGAGGACACTACTTATGAAGATGATTTCCCGTCGTTCGTTTCTGGCAGCATCCGCAGCGCTTGGCGCAGCCGGCGTCCTGACCGCCTGCGGCGGCGGCTCCAGCAGCAGCACCGCAGCCGGCACCGCTTCCAGCGCGGCCGGCGGCGCCGCTTCCGGCGACGCTTCGGCCGACCCCTCCGTGACCCTGGTCTATGCGGAGGTCAACCCTCTGGACACCATCGTCGGCCAGACCGCTTCTTACTTCAAAGAGCAGGTAGAGTCCCTGTCCGGCGGCTCCATCACCATCGACCTGCAGGCCTCGGGCGTGCTGGGCTCGGAGAACGACGTCCTGGACAACATCCTGGCCGGCGGCGACACCATCGACCTGTCCCGCATCTCGGCCTTTGCCCTGACCAGCTACGGCTGCCAGAAGTCCATGCTGCTCAGCCTGCCCTACACCTTCGTCAGCCGTGAGCACTGGTGGAACTTTGCCAACAGCGACCTGGCCCCCGACTTCCTGAACGAGCCCCAGGAGCTGGGCCTGCCCGTCCGCGGCATCTTCTACGGCGAGGAGGGCTTCCGCCACTTCTTCACCGTCGACCCCGTCTCGGGCATCGGCGACCTGGCGGGCATGAAGCTGCGCGTGTCCAACGACCCCGTCATGAACGGCCTGGTCGAGGGCCTGGGCGCCATCCCCACCGTCGTCTCCTTCAACGAGCTGTACTCTGCGCTGCAGACCGGCGTGGTGGACGGCGCCGAGCAGCCCATCGCCAACTATGCGTCCAACGCCTTCCCCGAAGTGGCCAACAACCTGATCCTGGACGGCCACACCCTGGGCGCGGTCCAGGTGATCATCACCGACAACGCCTGGGGCAAGCTGACCGCCAGCCAGCAGGAGGCCGTGATGGAAGCCGGCCGCCTGTCCCAGGAGTTCAACGCCAGCCTGTCGGAGGACGAGGAGAACCGCGTGCTGGAAGAGCTGAAGGCCGAGGGCTGCAACGTGGTGGACGTGCCCGACAAGAGCGAGTGGCAGGCCGCCTGCGCCCAGGTCATCACCGACAACACCGCCGGCCTGGAGGACCTGTATCAGCAGCTGGTTGACATGGCCTGACAGGAGCCTGCATCAAAATAACGTGGGCGGGGCGGCCCGAACATGCCGCCCCGCATATTTTGATAGAAGGGGGAATCCTGATGAAACAATTCTTCGCGGCAATGGACAAGCTCCGCCCCATTTATGACATGACGGACAAGATCGTCATGACCATCTGCAAGCTGCTGCTGATCGCGGATATCTGCATCACCGGCTATTCGGTGCTGGGCCGCTATATCCCGTTCATTACTTCGCCCTCCTGGACCGAGGAGGTCGTCCTGACCCTGATGAGCTACATGGCCGTTTTGTCGGCGGCTATCGCCATCCGCCACAAGGAGCACATCCGGATGGATGCGTTCGACCGCTACATCCCCAAGCCGATGCTCCACTTCCTGAACATCCTGGCCGACGTGGCCGTCCTGGCGCTGGGCGTGGTGATGCTGGTGATCGGCCTGCAGTACGCCACCACCATCGGCGCCCGGGGCACCTATGTTTCGATGCCCAACGTATCCCGTTTCTGGATGTACTTCCCGGTGCCGCTGGCCGGCATTGCGATGATCGTCTTTGAGCTGGAGTGCATCTACGAGGAGATCCGCGGCATCTGCTTGAAGGAGGAAGTGTGATATGGCAGTCAACGTACCCGCTATTGCGATCCTTTTGGTCTCGTTCCTGGTCATGATCCTGCTGCGCTTCCCGATCGCCTATTCGGTGGCGCTGTCCTCGATCTTCTGCCTGATGTACCAGGGGCTGAGCCTGGCCACCGTCTGCCAGCAGATGGTCAAGGGCATCAGCTCGTACAGCCTGATGGCGGTGCCCTTCTTCATCACCATGGGCATGCTGATGGGCTCGGGCGGCCTGTCCGACAAGCTGGTGGCGCTGGCCAATGCCTGCGTCGGCTGGATGCGCGGCGGCCTGGGCATGGTCAACGTCCTTGACTCGTACTTCTTTGGCGGCATCTCGGGCTCGGCGGCAGCCGACACCGCCTCCCTGGGCGCCATCCTGATCCCCATGATGGTGGACCAGGGCTACGACGCCGACTTTTCCACCGCCATCACCATCACCTCTTCGGTGGAGGGCATCCTGGTGCCTCCCAGCCACAACATGGTCATCTACGCCACCACCGCCGGCGGCATCTCGGTGGGCAGCCTGTTCCTGGCCGGCTACCTCCCCGGCGGCGTCCTGGCCGTCAGCCTGATGGTGGGCGTCTACATCCTGTCCGTCAAAAACAACTACCCCCGCGGCGATAAGTTCAGCATCAAGAACCTGATCCACCAGCTGGGCCAGTCCATCTGGGCGGCCGGCGCGATCATCATCGTTGTGGTGGGCGTGGCCGCCGGCTGGTTCACCGCCACCGAGTCCGCCGCCATCGCCGTGTTCTACTCCCTGTTCGTCGCCCTGTTCGTCTACAAGGGCCTGGACCTGAAGGGCGTCTGGAAAGAGCTGGACAGCGCGGTCCACACCCTGTCCATCGTCTTGATCCTGATCGCCACCTCCAACGTGTTCGGCTACTGCATGACCGCCCTGCACGTGCCGGATCTGGCGGCCAACGCCATCACCAGCGTGACCGACAACCCGATCCTGCTGGCCCTGCTCATCAACCTGATCCTGCTGTTCCTGGGCTGCATCATGGATATGGCGCCCATCATCCTGATCGCCACCCCCATCCTGCTGCCCATTGCCACCTCGATCGGCATCGACCCCATCCAGTTTGGCATCATCGTCATGCTGAACTGCGGCATCGGCCTGCTGACGCCGCCGGTCGGCTCGGTCCTGTTCATCGGCGCAGCCGTGGCCAAGCGGCCCATGGGCTCCATCGTCAAGGCGACCATGCCCTTCTATCTGTGCATGGTGGCAGCCCTGCTGCTCATCACCTTCATCCCCGACATCAGCCTGTTCATCCCCAAGCTCTTTGGCTATGTCCCGCAGGTCACCCCGGCATGGTTTGGCTGATCGCAGCCAGCCCCTGCAGTTGAATCACTCTGTACTTCAGGCGCGGACGGGCCACCGTCCGCGCCCTTTTGGGGCAGAGCGGGAGCCGGCCAAGGCGTTCCGCGCTGCCCGGGAAAGGAGCGCGACCCATGAAACAGACCGAAAAGAAACAGCGCTGGGTCCCCCACCAGGAGACCCTGCCCCAGAGCGGCGGCCCCGGCGTCACCCGGCGCATCCTGGCCTACACCGACGGCCTGATGTGCGTGGAAAATACCTTTGAACAAGGGGCGGTGGGGGCCCTGCACAGCCACCCCCATACCCAGATCACCTATGTGGTGTCGGGAGCGTTCGCCTTCACCATCGGGGACGAGACCCGGACCGTCCGGGCGGGCGACACCATGCTGAAGGAGGACGGCGTGGTCCACGGCTGCACCTGCCTGGAGGCGGGGGTCCTGCTGGACATCTTCACCCCCATGCGGGAGGACTTTGTGACCGCGCCGTGACGCCGGCGTGTTTGCCCGATGCGCCGCCGCCCCGTCCGGCGGCCCGCTGACTTTTGTGTGAGAACAGGAGGCGCTTATGCTTCAGATCCCAGTCACTTCCATTCCCAACATCCAGATTGGCCAGGCCCAGGACGCTGCGGCCGCGACCGGCTGCACCGTCATCCTCTGCCCGGCGGGCGCCGCCGCGGGGCTCGACGTCCGGGGCGGCGGCCCCGCCTCCCGGGAGTCGGAGCTGCTGCGCCCGGTGGCCGCGGCAGACAAGATCCATGCGGTGCTGCTCAGCGGAGGCAGCGCCTTTGGCCTGGATGCGGCCGGCGGCGTCATGCGCTGGCTGGCGGAACACGACATCGGCTTTGACACCGGGGTGGCCAAGGTCCCCCTGGTCTGCGCCTCCTGCCTGTACGACCTGACGGTGGGCGCAAGCACGGTCCGCCCTGGCCCCGCTATGGGCTACGAAGCCTGCGAAAACGCCGGCAACTATCAGGACGGCTGCTTCGGCGCGGGCGCGGGCGCTTCGGTGGGCAAGTTCCGCGGGATGGGGCAGGCCATGAAAACCGGCATCGGCAGCTATGCGGTCCGCCTTGGCGCGCTGGAAGTGGGGGCCGTCGTAGCGGTGAACGCCCTGGGCGACGTCTTTGACTGGCGCACCGGCCGCCAGCGGGCGGGTCTGCTGGCGGAGGACCGCAGCGGCTTCCTCTCCACCGAGGAGGAGATGTTCTGCAGCAGCAAGGTGGTCAAAAACAAGTTCGTGGGCAACACCACCATCGGCGCGGTGATCACCAACGCCTGTTTCAGCAAGACCGAGATGAACAAGATCGCCGCCATGGCCCAGAACGGCATGGTGCGGGCCATCCGCCCGGTGAACACCACCGCCGACGGCGACAGCCTGTACGCTTTGTCGGTGGGCGAGGTGGAGGCCGACCTGGACATGGTGGGCACCCTGGCGGCGCAGGTGGTGTCCGAGGCCATCCTGCGGGCGGTGGACAGCGCCGCAGGCGGTTACGGCCTGCCTGCCCGGCGGGACCTGCCCTGGGCCCGGGACTGAATCCCAAACGCACAAAGAAACGCCCCTTTCCTGACGGGAGAGGGGCGTTTTGGCGTATCGCAAAAGCGTTCAGCCTTCGGGGCGGCGGCGCTGGGCGGCGGCGAGGGCGTCGTTGAGCTTATGGACGCTGCGGCGTCCGGCCAGCACGCCCGCCCCCCAGAACAGGAGGAAGAACAGGGCGAAAAGCCCGAAGTACTGCGCAAAGCCGGCCAGGCTGTGCTCCATCCAGTACATACCGTAGGCGGCGGGCAGCATGACGAGGGAGATCAGAAAAAAGTACACGCCGGTCTGCCGGGCGAGGCTCCAGCGGTCGATCTGCCAGATCAGGGAGCAGGCGCCGAAGCCTGCCCCCACCAGCAGGGCAAACAGGGCCTGCAGGGCCACGGCCCGGCTCTCGCTGCCGGCCAGGGCGGCCAGCTCGGGCCTGCAGGGCAGATAGCTGCCGCCGCCCCAGCCCAGGGAGAGCAGGATGGTGATCGCGTAGCTGATGGCCAGCCCGGCGAGAGCGCCGGCCGCAGCGCGGGAAAGCAGTTTCTTTTTCATGGTGTCATACCCCCAGTATCTTTTTGATCTTGGCAACATAGCGGCGGGAAACATAGGTGACGGAGCCGTCGGCCAGGGCAACGCAGATGGTGCCGGCCAGGTTGAGGTCAAAGCAGCGGACCTTGTCCAGGTTGACGATCTCCGAATGGGAGATGCGGACAAACCGGCGGGGATCCAGCCGCTCCTCCAGCTCGTACAGGCGCAGCCGCAGGCTGTATTCGCCCTGCGCGGTGACGGCGTACACCTTGCCGGCGGCCGCGTACAGGCGGATCAGGTCCTCCGGGGCCAACACCTGCCACTTGTCCTCCCGGAGGCCGGTCAGGACCTGCGGCGGGGCCTCCTGCAGCCGGTCGACGATCTGCCGGACCGTTTCGTCCATGGCCGCCGCCGTCACGGTGACTTTGGGCTCGGTGCAGGACGGGTCGAGTTTGATTTCGATCTGCATGGCGTTTCCTCCTTTCATCCCCAGTATAGAGGAAAGGCCCGGTGTGCGCAATCGTTTTGCGACAGGCGGTCGTTTGGGCGGCACAAACGGCCGGGCGGCGCGGCCAAAACTGCACATGGCAAGCAGGCCGCTATCCTGACGGGTCAGGAGTTGGACGGCGCGGCCGCGGCGTTTTCCAGCAAGGAGGTGCAGTGGGGGCAGCGGGTAGCATCCAGATCGATGGTGCTCTTAC
>OERF01000235.1_pt1 | contig 13787 bp, 13 predicted proteins | sample 1539921 | NCBI WGS metagenome assembly OERF01 (sample SAMEA3891883, study PRJEB23780) | metagenome | biome: terrestrial biome; feature: animal house; material: Caecal content | place: Italy | collected 2015-05-05
CCTGTGCGCCATGGCAGCCCACGGCTTTGGCCGCCGTCGGGCCCTCAAATCCACGGAAAGGAAACAAAAGTCATGATGATCAACAAGCGCCTCATCGCTGCGGTGGGGGAAAGCAAAAAATACATTGCCGCCAACGTGGCCCTGCAGTGGGTGTCCCTGGCCGCCAATATCCTGCTCATGGGGGTCTTCTGCCGGGTCCTGGCAGACCTTTTCACCGGTCACCTGGCCCCGGGCGCCCTGGTCCGGGCCGCCGCCCTGGTGCTGGCAGCGGTGGCGGTGCGTGTGGCCTGCAGCGTGGGAGCCTCCCGCATGGCGTTTCTGTCCAGCCGGACGGTCAAACTGCGGCTGCGGGGATTGATTTACGACAAACTGCTGCGCCTGGGCGCGTCCTACCGGGAGCGGGTCAGCACCGGCGAGGTGGTGCAGGTGGCGGTGGAAGGGGTGGACCAGCTGGAAACCTACTTCGGCGCCTATCTGCCCCAGTTCTTTTACGCCATGCTGGCGCCCTTGACCCTGTTCGCAGTGCTCTGCCGGGTCAATCTGCCCGCCGCCGCGGTGCTGCTGGTCTGTGTGCCCCTGATCCCCGCGGCCATCGCGGCGGTACAGACCTGGGCCAAAAAGCTGCTTGGCAAATACTGGGGCCAGTACACCGCCCTGGGGGATACCTTCCTGGAAAATCTTCAGGGCCTGACCACCCTGAAGATCTACCAGGCAGACCAATTCAAACATGAGGAGATGAACCGGGAATCGGAAAAGTTCCGCCGCATCACCATGAAGGTCCTGACCATGCAGCTGAACTCCATCACCATCATGGACCTGGTGGCTTACGGCGGCGCGGCGGCAGGCATTGTTCTGGCGGTACTGGCCTTCCGGGACGGCAGCGTGCAGCTGGATGGTGCCCTGTTCATCCTGCTGCTGGCGGCGGATTTCTTCCTGCCCATGCGGCTGCTGGGCAGCTACTTCCATATTGCCATGAACGGAATGGCGGCAAGCGACAAAATTTTCTGCCTCGGAAAAAATCTTCCGCCTGCTGGATGCACCCGAACCTGCCGCCGGTACCCAGACCCTGGGCCGGGACGTGACCGTCCGGTGTGAGAACCTGACCTTCGGGTACACGCCCGACCATCCGGTGCTCAACGGCGTGGACCTGGTAGCGGGGCAGGGAAGCTTCATCGCGGTGGTGGGGGAGAGCGGCTGCGGAAAATCCACCCTGGCCGGGGTCCTCACCGGACGCAACCGGGGTTGGACCGGTGGGGTGACCATCGGGGGGATCCCGCTGGATCGCATCACCGAGGCAAGCCTGCTCTCCAAGGTGACCTATGTGGGGCACCAGAGCTACCTTTTCAAGGGCACCGTCCGGGAAAACCTGCGCATGGGCAGCCCCAAGGCCGACGATCATGCCTTGTGGCAGGTGCTGGAGGAAGTTCGTCTGGCGGACTTCCTGCGGGCGGAACAGGGGCTGGACACCCCCGTGGCAGAACGGGGCGCCAACCTGTCCGGCGGTCAGTGTCAGCGTCTGGCTCTGGCCCGGGCCATTTTGCATGACAGCCCCATCTATATCTTTGACGAAGCCACCTCCAATATTGACGTGGAGAGTGAGAACGATATCATGGAACGCATCCGGACCATGGCCGGCACCAAGACGGTGATCCTGATTTCCCACCGTCTGGCCAATGTGGAAACCGCCGACCGCATTTATGTACTGCAGGGCGGCAAGGTGACCGAAGCCGGTCTGCATCGGGAGCTGCTGGCCCGGAAGGGGGCGTACGCCCGGTTGTGGAACGCCCAGCAGGCTCTGGAAAATCTCAAGGAGGAACCCCAATGAAACAACGGAGCGGCTTTGCCGTCATGCGCCAACTGATCGGTCTGGTCCGGCCTCTGGCCGGATATATGGTCCTGGCTGTGTCCATGGGTCTGGCCGGACATCTGTGCGCCGCCTTTCTTACCATATTCGGTGTATACGCCCTGTGCGGCATCCTGGGACTGCCTGCCCCTCTGGGGCTGGCCGGACTCTTCGGCTGCATCGCGGCCATGGCGGTGATGCGGGCCGCCCTGCGGTATGGGGAACAGGCCTGCAACCACTTTATCGCCTTCAAGCTGCTGGCTCTGCTGCGGGGCAAGGTCTTCCGGGCCCTGCGCGCGCTGACGCCTGCCAAACTGGAAGTGCGGGACAAGGGCAACCTCATCAGCGTGATCACCTCCGACATTGAACTGCTGGAGGTCTTTTACGCCCACACCATCTCCCCGGTGCTGATTGCGGTGCTGTTCAGCGGCATCCTGTCGGTCTTCATCGGCAGCTTCCATCCGCTGCTGGGCCTGCTTGCCCTGGGCGCCTATCTCTGCGTGGGGGCGGTGATCCCGCTGCTCATCTCCAGGGCCAGCGGGACTCACGGACTGCGTTTCCGCACTGAGTCGGGGGCGCTGAGCAGCTTCGTGCTGGACAGCCTGCGCGGCCTGCCCGAGACTCTGCAGTATGCCCAGGGGGTGCAGCGCCGCCGGGAACTGGACCAGCGGACCGTGGCCCTTACCCGGGAGGAATCCCGCCTGAAATGGCTCTCCGGCTGGGGCATGGCCCTGACCAATGCCCTGATTTTGCTGTTTGACCTGGGAATGCTCCTGACGGCGGCGGTGCTGTATCAGCAGGGGCAGCTGCCCTTTGATGGCGTGTTGGTACCCACCGTGGCCCTCATGAGCTCCTTCGGCCCGGTGGTGGCCCTGGCGGGGCTGGGCGGCACCCTGCAGAACACCTTTGCCGCGGGCAACCGGGTGCTGGACATTTTGCAGGAAACGCCCCAGGTACGGGATGTGTCCGGACAGCCCGCCACCCGATTTTCCGGTGCCGATGCCGAGAATGTCAGCTTTGGATACGAGGACCAGCCTGTCCTGCGGGAACTGTCGGTACAGGTGCCCCAAAACCAGATCCTGGGCATCGTGGGCCGCAGCGGCAGCGGCAAATCCACCCTGCTCAAGCTGTTCATGCGCTTCTGGGAAGCGGACAGCGGGGTGATCCGCCTGTCCGGCAAACCGGTGGGACAGATCAACACCGACGACCTGCGCAAGATGGAAAGCTACGTCACCCAGCAGACCCACCTTTTCCATGACACCATCCGCAACAACCTGCGCATTGCCAGACTGGACGCCACCGATGCCCAGATCGAGGAAGCCTGCCGCAAGGCTTCGGTCCATGATTTCATCCTCTCCCTGCCAAAGGGGTACGACACCCAGGTGGGAGAACTGGGAGATACCCTCTCCGGCGGGGAACGCCAGCGCCTGGGGCTGGCCCGGGCTTTCCTGCACAATGCGCCGTTCATGCTGCTGGATGAGCCTACCAGCAATCTGGACAGCCTGAACGAAGCGGTCATCCTGCGCTCCCTGCAGCGGGAGCGGGCGGGCCGCACGGTGGTGCTGGTATCCCACCGGCAGTCCACCATGCGGGTCGCGGACCGGGTGCTGCAGGTGGATGCCGGGAGGTGCAGCTGATGACCACACAGCAGAAACGGGAGCGGGAACAGCAGGTGGTGGCCTGTATGATCGGACTGTACTGCCGCAAAAAGCACCACACAAAAGGCACCTTGTGCCCCGACTGTTCGGCTCTGCTGGAATACGCCCGGGCCCGCAGCCAGCGCTGCCCGTTCATGGAACAAAAGACCTTCTGTTCCCGGTGTCCGGTGCACTGCTACCGGCCGGAGATGCGGGAAAAGATCCGTCAGGTCATGCGGTTTTCCGGCCCGCGGATGCTGCTGGTCCACCCGATGCTGGCGCTGTATCATATGGCAGAGACCCTGCGCGGGAAAATACATAAGGAGATTCCACAATGAAGCTGAAAAAAATCCTGTATCTGGCGGGCGGCTTTCTGGGCCTGGGCCTGGGGGCGCTGGGGGCGGTGCTGCCCCTGCTGCCGGCCTTTCCCTTCCTGCTCCTGGCGGCTTTCTGCTTCGGCAGAAGTTCCGAAAGACTGGACCGCTGGTTCCGTTCCACCCGCCTGTACAAAGACAATCTGGAAAGCTATGTGGCCGGCCGGGGCATGACCCTCAGAACCAAGGTGCGCATCATGGTGGTGGTCACCCTGCTCATGAGCGTGGGATTCCTGATGATGCATGCCGTGCTGCTGGGCCGCATCGTGCTGGGGGCCGTGTGGGTCTTCCATGTTTTGTACTTCCTGTTCGGGGTGAAGACCATCCCTGCACCCCGGCGGGAAGAAGAGGAATGAACCCTTCCGGACCCGTCTGCGGAAAGAGGATCTGCTTTCTCAGAATGCAAAAAACATTTCCGGTTTCCGGCTTCCGGCAGGCGGCCGGAGACCGGGAAAGAAAACGGTCCCTGATTTTGAAAACCTCACGGTCATACGTGAGGTTTTCTTTTTTGCGCGGAAAAAGCGGAAGAAGACCGGGGGTGAAACCTTTGCAATACAAAGAACGATATGCGGCAAAAAATCAAAAAAATTGGCAAAATGGGACAAAAAAATCCGAAAAATATTGAATTATTTTGACAGAGTGCTATAATAACAAACGGGGAAATCAGGTGAATCCATAGAGGCAATACCACCCGATACGGTTTCAAACAGTACCGCGCGAAACGGTGCTGAAATAATAATGGGAGGAATCTTTATGGTAAGTTTTGTTATCTGTCTGGCCATTTTGCTGATCGGCTACTTTACTTACGGCAAAGTCGTCGACAACACCTTCGGTCCGGACGACCGCGAAACTCCCGCCGTGCGCATCAATGACGGCGTTGACTACGTCGTGATGCCTCAGTGGAAGCTGTTCCTGGTCCAGCTGCTGAACATCGCTGGCCTGGGACCGATCTTCGGCGCCATGCAGGGTGCTCTGTGGGGACCCATCGTGTTCCTGTGGATCACCTTCGGTACCATCTTTGCGGGCGGCGTTCACGACTACTTCTCCGGTATGATCAGTGAACGCAACGACGGCGGCTCCATCGCCGAAGTCACCGGCAAATACCTGGGCCACGCCATGCAGAACGTCATGCGTGTGTTCTCGGTGGTGCTGCTGATCATGGTCGGTACCGTCTTTGCAGTGGGCCCTGCAGGCCTGATCGTCACCCTGTGCAAGAACTTCGGTGCCACCGGCTTCCTGGCCACCACCCTGTTCTGGCTGGTCCTGATCCTCATCTACTACTTCATCGCGACCTTTATCTCCATTGATAAGATCATCGGCAAGATCTATCCTGTATTCGGTATCTGCCTGGTCATCATGGCCATCGGTGTCATTGTCGGCATCTACACCAACCCTGAATTCACCATCCCCGAAATCTGGACCCATCTGTACAATATGCACCCCTCCGCCACCCCCATCTGGAGCTTCATGTTCATCACGGTGGCCTGCGGTGCCATCTCCGGTTTCCACTCCACCCAGTCGCCCCTGATGGCGCGCTGCATGAAGAGCGAGAAACAGGGCCACTTCGTCTTCTACGGCGCCATGGTCGCCGAGGGCATCATCGCCCTGATCTGGGCTGCTGCCGGCTGCGCTCTGTATGAAGTCACCGGCGGTCTGAACACCGGTCTGGCGGCTGCGCTGGCGGAAGGTCAGTCTGCTGCCATCTATGACGTCTGCTCCCGCACCATGGGCGGTATCGGCACCGCGCTGGCCATGATCGGCGTGGTTGTCTGCCCCATCACTTCCGGCGATACCGCGTTCCGTTCCGCACGTCTGACCCTGGCCGACTGGTTCAAGATCGATCAGGGTTCCTATGTCAACCGCCTGAAGCTCTGCATCCCCGTGTTGGGCGTTGGTGCCGTTCTGGGCATCGGCAACGCACTGGGCTACATCGATTACACCGTGATCTGGCGTTACTTCAGCTGGACCAACCAGACCCTGGCCATGATCGTTCTGTGGGCTGCTTCCATGTTCCTGTTCGTTGAGAAGAAGAACTTCTGGATCACTGCCGTGCCCGCTACCTTCATGAGCGCGGTTTCCAGCACCTACTTCATCCTGGCTCCGGAATGCCTGGGCGGTCTGGTCAACGGCAAGACGGCCGACGGCGCCACCGTGTACAACACCGCGGTTGCCTATCCCATCGGCATCATCTTCGCCATTGCTCTGCTCGTCATCTTCCTGATGGCCACCAAGAGACATTCGGCAAAAGCGCAGGCCTGATCCTGCGCGGCTGAGCCGGCAACGTACAACTGAGAGCCGGCCGCTGTTCAAAGGCGGCCGGCTTTTGTGTTGGCGCACCTTCCACACAAGCGAGGTTTTCCGCCATGATCTTCAAACCCTATCCTCTCAGCACCTCCCGCCTGGAACCCTGGGAACTGGAAATTGACAAAAAGAACTGCCGCAAGATCGGCCCCTGCGGCCTGGGCAAAAAGGCACTGTACCTGAACAGCTTTTTCATCGACCGCCGCTATTACATCCCCCTCTCGGCGGTGCAGCGGGTGTTCAAGCGGGTGGCCATGAGCCGCGGCGGCTACACCGGAAAAGGCGTGTTTGCCAGTATGCCCTACCTGGTGGTTGTGTATGACAACGGGCAGCAGAAGCAGTGCAACTTCAAGCATGAGGAGCAGGTGGACGCCTTCCTGGAAAAGCTGGCAAAGGAGCAGCCGCAGATCAAGCTGGTCAGTGCCGCGGCCGAAGAACGGCTGGCCAAGCGGCAGGCCGAAAAAGAGGAAGCCGAACGCAGACGTCCGCCCCTGACACCCCACGGCCAACAGGTGGTGAAGGAACTGCAGCAGGCCATTGATTACCTGGAACAAAAGCCGGAACTGAGCAGTGCCCTGAGCCGTGCGGCACAGCGCAGGCGCGCCTATGAGCGCTCCAGCCCCAGCTACCGGTGGGTGGCCATGGCTATCACGGCCCTGGGGTTTGCGGGGATCGTGTACGGGTTATGGTCCCTGCTCATGGGCAAGGGCGGTTTCAGCGTTTACTTTGCCCTGTTCGGGCTGGCGGCCGTCTTTACCTTTGCCGGATTCAGTGTGCTGCCCACCGCCCGCAACAACCGTGGCAGCATCCTCAGGCAGGAAAAGACGTCCATGGACGATATGGAACAGTACCTGTCTTCCCTCCAAAACTTCCCGGTGCCGGTCCGCTACGCCCATCCCATTGTGCTGCGCCGCATGCAGCGGGCGGTGCTGGACGGCAGGGCCAACTCCGCGGAGGAAGCCCTGGAGGTGGTCAAGCAGGATCTGAAAGCTCTGAATGCCGACGTGCAGGTGGAACAGGAAGAGTACGACGAGGTCGTGGCCATCAAACCCATGTTCCTTAATGCACAGTATCAATAAAAGCAAAACAGCCCCGCAGATGGAGATATCTGCGGGGCGTTTTTTGTTTCGGAGATGGTCCGACTTCTTGCTCCGTTTTTCCCGGAGGCCAGTGCCGTTCAAGAACGCTTCAGAAAGGTGCTGTGGAAATTGCCTCAGCTTTTAGCTGCACCGATTGCAGACATCAGCTGGCCCAGACCGCACTGGCTGCGGCGGACATCCTGGCCGGAAAGATGCCGGGGACATATAAGGCCACCGTCAGCTTCGGGGAATACGGTGCCCCCCGACTTCGACAGCCGGGTCAAGACGTTGTCCAGCGCGGCCACCGGCGGCATCATGAGCGTGCAGGCACAGGTGGATGAACTGTGGGGGTCCAGCAAGGACGACGATTGGAAGGCGGCGGAGGTGCGGCGCATCCTGAATGAACGGGGTATTGCCGAACTGGAAGAGCCGTCCCTGGGCGGGGATAGCCTGAAATGACCGCCCGGGATATCGCCGACCTCTTTGCCGACCTGGAACTGCGACTGATCCAGTCGCTCAAGCGCAACCTGCGGCGCCACAAGGATCAGGAAAAGGCGGAGGGCGGCAAGGGCGGCGTCCCCGAATCCTGGCCCGTCTGGCAGGCTGAGAAGCTGCGTAACCTGAACAAGTTCCGCCAGCAAAACCAGAAGATCGTGGACGAGTTCTCCTCCAGCATCGACGCCGAGACCCGGACCATGATGGAAGAGCAGTTCGCCGAGGCGGACGGCAGTGAGCAGGCTTTCTTCGGCGTCAATGCCGATAAGGTAGGGGCGCTCATCGACGAGATGACAACCACTGAAGCCGATGTGCAGAAGGCGGCCTTGCGGTATATGGACGACGTGTACCGGCGCACCATCCTGCGGGCGGACGCGGTTCTGACTGCCGGCGGCGTCACCATGCAGCAGGCGGTGGATCTGGCGGTCAAGGATTTCCTGGTACAAGGCATCACCTGCATCCGGTATAAGAACGGGCGCCGGGTTAATATCGCCACCTATGCCGAGATGGCGCTGCGCACCTCCAACACCCGGGCCATGCTGCTGGGAGAGGCCCAGAAGCGGGAGCGCATGGGCATTGATACCGTGCTGGTCAGCCAGTACGGCGCCTGCAGCGATACCTGCCTGCCCTGGCAAGGGCTGGTCTACATCGACGATGTGTGGCAGCCGTACAGCGGAGAACGCACCCCTGGCGGAAGCTATGGCGTCAGCCGCAACGGCCGCAGTTATATGCTGCTGAGTGTGGCGGTCAAGGCTGGCCTGTTTCACCCCAACTGCCGCCACACGGTGGGCACCTGGATCGAAGGCGTCAGCCGTAGGCCCAAGCCCATGGACGAGGCCAAAATCGAGGCGGTCAACAAGCTGGAAGCCAAACAGCGCCGCATGGAGCTGAAGGTGCGCGAGGACAAGCGGCTCGTGGAAGGTACCCAGGACCCGGACAAGGTGAAGGAGTACAAGGCTGCCCTTCGCCGGGACCAGAAGGCACTGCGTGAGTTTGTGAACGAGCACGGCGACGTGCTGCGCCGGGACCGCTGGCGGGAGCGGAATGACCTTCCGGGAAGCTCCATGCCGGCAGACAAGGGGCGATATGCGGGCAAAGTCTCTGATACGGGACGCACCGATGGAGAACTGCCGAAACAAATCGGAAAGCTGCCGGAAATGTCCGACGGGCATGCCAAGGCTTTCCTGCAGGAAGTAGAAAAGCGTACGCATGATCTGCCCCATGAGGAGGACTATACAATCCTGCGGGATGGAACTGTTTGGAGAACAAAGGGAACCACCGCTTCTGTACACCCGGAAACCATCCAAAGCGAATACGGGCACACATTGAAAGGGTCCTACTCCTACCATAACCATCCGGCCAAAAGTACCCACTATTCCATGAGCGGTGAAGATGCTGGTTTTTTCCTGGAATATGAGGTACAATATTCCCAGGCAAGTGATGACCGTTACATTTACTTCATGGAGCGGACCCCCGAAACGCTCCTTGCGAAGTATGAAGACGTTACTGGACGGTTCAGGGAAATCCTGGATGGTCCTGTAAGGGAGATGGAATTCTACGGTCGTATTGATCCCGATACGGACGAATATCACGAGGCGATGAAACTGCTTTCTCAGGAATACCGGTTCCGCTATGAAAGGGTGGTGCGCGATGATCGATAAAAACAGTCCGAACTTTTCCGCCTATCGAAAGGAGGCGGAAGCATTGTTTGCGGAGTACGATAAAAAGATCGAAGCCCGCCGCCCGCCGGAAGGATACCGGGGCCGCGATGGCTGGGACACCGCGGACTTGTGCCGGGAGCGCAGCCAGAAGCTGAAGCAGCTGCAGGAAAAGTATGGATTTGATAAGGAGGGACAGTAGGATGGGGCGCAGGATCACACTGCGAGAAGCCCACGGAAAAAACGTCCGCATTACCATGGATGACGGCGCTGTCTTTGAAGGGCTGGCATAAGTCTGCCGGTGTGCTCCGGTAGAGAATGAAAGGAGAAAACCATGCAGGAAGAGAATAATCCGGTCATCCAGACCGAGACCAGCCCTGTGCAGGAACTCTGGCAGAACCTGGCGGCCCTCATCAAGGTCAAGACCATAGTGACCCTGGTGGTCATTGCGGTGTTTGCGGTCATGGCCCTGACCGGCCAGCTGCAGCCCGACACGGTGATGACCATCGTCACCATGGTGGTGGCATTCTACTTCGGTACCCAGAGCCGTAGGGAAAAGTAAAAATGAAAATAGGCAGACATTCCTATTGGAACGTCTGCCTATTTTTTTAGTAGTCAAAAAGTAGTCAAAAAGTAGTCAAAAGCGAAAACAATAAAAAAAGAAACAACGATAACGACCAAATAATGGCTCTCTATCGTTGTTTCTTTGGTGCGCCCGCAGGAACTCGAATCCTGGACCCTCTGATTAAAAGTCAGATGCTCTACCAACTGAGCTACGGGCACTTATCCGCTGCTTTATATAGCTTTAATATTATAGCAAACGAACGGAAGGTTGTCAACTGTAATTTGCGTATGGCAGCCCTTTGCCGCAAAATTGACAGGTGCGGCACGGTGCGGTATAATGAGGCATAATTTAGAGGATCGTCTAAATGATACCCGTTCGCGGGCGGCGGTCTCGGATAAAGAATGAGGTGCTTTGTATGCCTACGTCGGTTCCTTTTCCTTCGGTGGCCTGTGCCATGCTCAGTCTGCTGGTGATTTTTGGCGTGCCCATCGGCCTTGGCATTGCGGTGAACCGCAAGCATAAGGGCAGCGGCTATGCCATCATGATCGGCGCGTTCTGCTTTATTGTCAGCGCCTATGTGCTGGAACAGATCCTGCATGGCCTTGTGTTCACCGCTTTTCCCAATATCCGGGACAATATCGTGGTGTTCTGCCTGTATGGATGCCTGACGGCCGGTCTGTTTGAGGAAACGGCCCGCCTGCTCGGCCTCCGTATGCTGTGCCGGAAAGACAAATCTCCCGCGGTGGGCTTTGCCTATGGTGTGGGCCACGGCGGTATCGAGGCCATTCTGCTGGCAGGACTCACCATGGTCAACAACCTCATGGTCATGTATGCCATCAACAGCGGCAATACCGACAGCCTGCTCACCGGCCTGGAAGGGGACCAGATCACCCTGGCCCAGGAGCAGCTGGCCCAGCTGGCGGCGGTGCCCGCCACCCAGTGGCTGGCCGCCGGCTTTGAGCGGCTGTGTGCCATCGGGCTGCATCTGGCCCTGTCCATGCTGATCTGGATGGTGGTCACCCGCCGTCTGCCCGCCTGGGGCTATCCCGCTGCCATCGGCCTGCATGCTGTATCCAACCTGCCTGCCATGCTGTATCAGGCCGGTGTGATCGGAGTCTGGCCCACGGAATTCGCCACGCTGATCCTGGTGATTCTGGTGGCGCTTCTGGTTCGGCAGCTTTATCTGCACGCGGAACCTGCCCGCCTTTAAGTAACCGTTCCTTTCTGATGCTGTCCTCGCCGTATTGTCCGGCGGGGACACCTTTTTGTTATCACAATAAGGAAATTGTCACATGCTGTTTAATTCTCTGGCCTATGCGGTCTTTCTGCCCCTGGCCGTTCTGGTTTATTTTCTGCTGCCCCAGCGCTGGCGCTGGGTGGTACTGTTGGGCTTCAGCTATTACTTTTACATGAGCTGGAACCCGGAACTCATTGTGCTGATTCTCTTCACCACCGTGGTCAGCTGGCTGGCCGCGCTGGCCGTGCAGCACGCCGCACGCCCCGGTCTGCGCAAGGCCGCGCTGTGGAGCGGTGTGGGATTGTGTCTGGCCTGTCTGTTCTTTTTCAAATATTTCAACTTTTTCTCTCAGAACGTCACGGCGCTGCTGCAGGCGGTGGGGCTGCCTCTGCAGCCCACCACCCTGGAACTGGTTCTGCCGGTGGGCATCAGCTTTTATACCTTCCAGACCCTCAGCTATGTGGTGGACGTCTACCGGGGAGACCTGCAAGCCGAAAGGCATTTCGGCTACTATGCCCTGTATGTCAGCTTCTTTCCTCAGTTGGTGGCCGGCCCCATCGAGCGTGCCGGCAGCCTGCTGCCCCAGCTGCATCAAAGGCATGATCCGGACCTGGGCAATTTCAGCGCCGGCCTTCGCAAGATCTGCGTGGGGATGTTCAAGAAAGTGGTCATTGCCGACTTTGTCTCCACCTATGTGAACAACGTCTATAACGATCTGGCAGGGAAGGGCGGCCTGACCCTGATCCTGGCCACCATGCTGTTCAGTGTGCAGATCTACTGCGACTTCTCCGGCTATTCTGACATTGCGGTGGGCAGTGCCCGACTGCTGGGCATCGACCTGATGGAAAACTTCCGCAGCCCGTACATGGCCCGCAGCGTCAAGGATTTCTGGCGCCGGTGGCATATCAGCCTGACCCGCTGGTTTACCGATTATGTGTACATCCCCCTGGGCGGCAGCCGCTGCAGCCGGGGGCGGCATCTGCGCAATCTGGTGGTGACCTTTCTGCTCAGCGGCCTGTGGCACGGGGCCAGCTGGACCTTTGTGCTGTGGGGACTGTATCACGGCCTGTGGCTCTGCGCCGAGAGCTTCTATCTGCCCCGCGTGGAGGCCCTGCAGAACCGCCTGCAGGGCGCCCGGGCCGCGGCTTTCTCGGTCCTGCGTACCATGGTCACCTGCTGCATCGTCGGCTTCGGCTGGATCTTCTTCCGGGCCAACGATCTGTCTGATCTGGTATATGTGCTGACCCATCTGGGGCAGGGACTCAGCCCGGTGCACCTGCTGGCTTATGCAGGGGCGGCGGGGCTTACGCCGGCGCTGCTGGGGCTGGCCTTTGCCCTCATGGCAGCCCTGCTGGTCTATGACTGGTACGCCGCCTACCGCACCGACCCCCTGCGCGCCATCTGCCGTGCCCGTTCCTGGCAGCGGTATGCTTTTTATTATTTGCTCTGCTTCGGAGTGCTGGCGGCACTTTGTTCCCGCCCCTTCGGTGCCACCGCCGATTTCATTTATTTCCAGTTCTGACAGGGGAGGCACTATGACAAAACAAGCATTCGCCGGCTATCTGGGCAAACTGCTGGTCTTTCTGCTGGCACTCTGCCTGCCCTTTGCCCTGCTGATCGGTTGTATCGGTTTCGTGCCCGAAACCACCCAGCAGAGCCTTCTGTATACCCTGCATTACAAACTGGACCTGCTGCGGGACACCCCCGGCGGTGACCGCATCCTCATTGCAGGCGGTTCCTCCACCGAGTACGGCACCGACTGTCAGGCCATTGCTGACGCCACCGGCCGGCCCACCTACTGCGTGGGGGTGACAGCCTATCTGGGGGTGGATATGTACCTGAACATGCTGGAGCGCTACGCCCAGCCGGGGGATACGGTGATCCTCATGCTGGAACATCTGATGCTCCGGGACACCGGGGTGGATTATCTGGTGCTGTGGCAGGCCTGCGGAACCGACCCGGATGCCTGGGCCTGTGTGCCGCCGGACCTGTGGCTGGGGGCGGCGGCCAGTGCCGGACGGTATCTGGCCCAGCGCTGGCCCAGTGACTGGACTCCCTTGCAGGGCCTGCACTGGACGACATATGACTACGCTCCCGGCCAGACGCCCCACAGTGATGACTTCGGTCCCCTGGGGGATGTGGTCACCCCGCGCACCAACATCCTGGAACACAAGTACAACACCCAGGACATGGTTTCCCTCGGTGCGGAAATTCTGGATCAGGACAACCTGCGGGCCATCCGCCGGTTTACCAAAACCATGGAACAGCGCGGGGTGACGGTACTCTTCAGCCACGCGCCCCTCAATGCCCTGTGCGTGACCAGCAGTGCGGAAGACAATGCCGCCTATGCCGATGCAGTGCGGGAAGAACTGGGCCTGCCGGTGCTGGTGGATTATCCCGATGCCGTCATGGACGCCGGATACTTCTATGACAGCAACAACCATCTGAACAGTGAGGGCGCCGCCCTTTATACACAAAAATTGATTGAGGAAATATTGGATCAGTTTTTAAATTTAGATGAAAAAGTTTTGGAAATGGTAAAAGAGGGAAAACTTTCAGAAGGTTATTGTAAAGCTTTGTTAATGATAGAACCTGAAA
>OERF01000238.1_pt1 | contig 13659 bp, 10 predicted proteins | sample 1539921 | NCBI WGS metagenome assembly OERF01 (sample SAMEA3891883, study PRJEB23780) | metagenome | biome: terrestrial biome; feature: animal house; material: Caecal content | place: Italy | collected 2015-05-05
CCAGCAGCCCCGCCGCACCGATGAGCACCACCGGCTTATGACTCAGGGCCCACCGGGCAGTCCGGGTGTAGGCAGGCAGCAGTTTGGTTTCCAGGATGCCGGGCTTGCTGACTTTTTCCTTGCGCAGCATCCCGGAGGCCATTGCGGGCACCAGGGTCAGAGATACGATCAGGCTGGCCATCAGAGAATAGGTCATGGTCAGGGCCAGGTCGGTAAACAGCTGCCGGGTGATGCCCTCAACAAATACAATGGGCAAGAATACGCAGACCGTTGTCAGGGTGGAAGCGGTAACCGCCCCCGCCACCTGACCTGCGCCGGACACGGCGGCCTGAATCACGGTGGCGCCCTTGGCCCGGAGCCGGTAGATATTCTCAATGACCACCACGGAGTTGTCCACCAGCATGCCCACCGCCACGGCAAGACCCGACAGGGAAATCATGTTGATGGTCACCCCGGAGAAGTACATCAGCACAATGGCGAAAATCACGCTGATAGGAATGGCGCACAGGGTAATGAAGGTAGGCCGCAGATCCCGCAGGAACAGATACAGCACCAAAATGGCAAACACCGCGCCCAGCAGCAAACTGCTGAGAATGGTATTGACAATCAGATAGATATAGTCACCCTGATTCATCAGGGCCACAAATTGCAGCCCGGGGTACTGCTGCTCCAACTCCCGGAACCGGGCCTGGATGTTGTTGGTGGTTTCGGCTGTAGCGTAGGTGCTCTGCTTCTCGAAAGAGAGCATCACGCTGTCCTGGCCGTTGAGCTTGGCATAGGTTTCGTTTCGGTTATCCGTGACCATTACCATGGCCACGTCTTTCAGGTAGATGGGTTCAACCCCCTCCATGTCCAAATCAAACAGCAGCAGGTTCTGCAGGGTTTCCAGATCGGTAATCTCGTCACCGACGGAGACCATGTAGTTGACCCCTTCCTGCTCCACATAGCCGGCAGGCATGGCAAAATTCTGGGCGGTGAGAATCTGGGTCACCATGTCCATGGTGATGATTTTGTTCAGGTCGGACTGACGCAGGGCATCCTCCCGGCTGTCCTCGATGGTGTCCATGCCGCTTTCAATCTGCTTCAGGGCCATGTCCAGAGAAGCGGAACTGGCAGCCAGTTTGCCGGCAGCGGTGCTGATTTCCAGCATGCCTTCGGTTTTGGCTCTTTCCAGGGCCTTGGCAGCTTCCTGCAGCTGCACTTCGCCGCTCTCCACGCCCTCTAGGTTCTTCTTCAGTTCCGCAAGGGAAGCGTTGGTGGTAGCCAGCTGGGCCTCCAGTTCGGCAATCAGGGCGAGAATTTCCTCATCGGTAGCATCTGACAACCCCAGCTGGGCTTCGGCGGCGTTCAGGGAAGCCTTTGCCGCCTGATAGCTGCCCTCGGCGGTGACCAGTGCCACAGTAAGGTCGGTACCCGGTTCCAGACCGATGTCGGTGTAGGCTTTTTCCCGCTCCGCAAGGGCGTCATCTGCCGCTTTCTTCTCCTCAGCCAGTGGTACCAGTGCGTCCTGTGCTGCTTTCAGTTCCTCTTCCCCTTTTGTCACCGCATCTTTCAGATCTTCATTTTCTGGTTCTACCGCACTGGCTGCCCTCGCAGCCTCCAAGGCCGCCTGGGCAGTGATGACAGCAGTCTGGCCCACGGTATACTTGGTATTGGCCTCCTGGGCCGCCGTCTGCAATTCGGCATAGGTAGGCTGTCCCTCCAGCTGCGCCTGCAGGGCTTTGATCCCCTGAATCTGCACTTCCAGTGCCGCCACGGACTGTCGCAGCTGCAGCAGGTCTTTCAGTCCCTGGATACCGGATTCCAGCTGATCTGCCACCGCCTGCAGCGCCAGAATCTGGGCCTGCAGTGCGGTTTTCATGGTCAGCAGCTCTGCCTGCTTCTGATCCAACTCCGCCTGTCCGGCGGCGGTCTGGTCAATCAGTGCGTCTTTTCCCTCGTCCAGCTTGGACTGTGCGCTGCTCATCTGGCCCTTGGCGTTTTGCAGATCCTGCTTCTGCTCCTCCAGCTCCTGCTGGGCGTCGTCCAGTTCCCCGTTGACGGCAGCGATGATTTTCTCATTCAGAGCGTCAATTTTCTCCTGCTCCAGCACCACATGCAGCTGCTTCTGGATTTTGCCGGTGGCAGTCACTCTCGCCACGCCGGGAATGCCCTCCAGGTGGTTCATCAGGGTTTCGTCCAGAAATTCCGTCAGGGCGATGGTATCTTTTCCTTCCATAGACACTGCCGCCACTTCTACCGGCAGCATGGAGGGGTTAATTTTCAGCACAATGGGGGCGCCCACCGTATCTTCCCAACCAGCGGACAGGCTGGTGATCTTCTGCTGAATGTCCACGCCGATGGTGTCCATGTTCACCTTCTCCTGAAATTCCAGCATGACCATACTGGCATTTTCACTGGAGGTGGAGCTGACCTGCTGGATGTGCTCCAGGGTAGACATGGCCTGCTCCATGGGTTTGCTGATCTCCGTCTCCACCTTTTCCGGGCTGGCACCGGGGTAGGTAGTGACAATAATCACATAGGGAAAGTCCATATTGGGCAGCAGATCCGGGGTCATCCGGGTAAAGGCCACCACACCCAATACCAGCACCGCAATCACCGCAACAAACACCGTCAGCGGCTTTTTAACCGAAAATTTCCACATACTATGCTCCTAGCCATAAAAAGTCAACATACAGTCTACCACCGCACACCCGGTTTATCAATGGCCCAGCTATGAATATTTTGTAAAGACAAACAATCGCCGCCGATACCGGCGGCGATTGGCTGTCGCATATTTTCTTATTTTCGCTCTTCCTCGGGAATAAAATCCAGGGTGATGGATTTGAGGTTCGTCCGCAGCTGGATGTATTTGACACCGGCGGAGTCCATCATCCGCTTGGATGCCAGGGTGGCCAGGGAATCGGCGTACTTATCCGACAGGTAGTACACTTCCTTCACCCCGCTCTGGATAATGGCCTTGGCGCATTCGTTGCAGGGAAACAGCGCCACATACAGTTTGCTGCCCCGCAGGTCCCGGCCATTGGCGTTGAGAACAGCGTTCAGCTCCGCATGAACCACATAGGGGTACTTGGTATTTTCCCCTTCCCGCTCCCAGGGGTATTCGTCATCGGAGCAGCCTTTGGGCATGCCGTTGTAGCCGGTGGAAATGATGATGTTGTCCTGGGAAACAATACAGGCGCCCACCTGGGTATTGGGGTCTTTGCTGCGCTTGGCTGCCAGCATGGCGATTCCCATAAAGTATTCATCCCAGCTGATGTATTCCGTCCGTTTCATAGTGGTTCCCTCCTGTTTTTTCTCCATTATACAGAAAACCCAGGCCGGACACAAGTGCCCGATCTGGGTTTTTGCAATCAATCAAAGAAATCTTTCAGGGTGTCGATGAATTTTTTCCGCTTGGGGGTTTCCTCCATGGTGCCGTCCAGCTGCCGCAGCAGATCCTTCTGCTCCTTGGTCAGATGGGTAGGCGTCTCCACCACCACGGTGAAGCGGTGGCTGCCCCGGCGGCGGGGATTGCCCACTTCCGGAATGCCCTTGTCCCGCAGGACGAACTCCTTGCCGGTCTGGGTCCCCTCCGGCAGGTCAAACTTCACCCGGCCATCCAGGGTGGGTACTTCAATTTCTGCGCCCAGGGCTGCCTGGGCGAAGGTGATGGGCACCTCGCACAGAACGTCATAGTCCTCCCGGGTAAAGATGGGATGGCGCTTGATGTAGATTTCCACCAGCAAATCGCCGCTGACGCCGCCGTTGCTGCCGACGCAGCCTTCGCCGCGGACGCGGACGCTCTGTCCGGCATCCACACCGGCGGGAATCTTGACCTTGACCCGCTTGGTGCGGCGGACCTTGCCCTTGCCCTTACAGGTGTTGCAGGGGGTCTTGATGACCTTGCCCCGGCCGTTACAGCTGGGACAGGTGGTGCTGGACTGCATCTGCATGCCCATAAAGTTCTGCACCGTGCGGACCTGGCCGGTACCACGGCACTGCTGACAGGTTTCGATAACCCCGTCGGCGGAGCCGGTGCCGTTACAGGCGGCGCAGTTTTCAATCCGCTGGGCTGCCACTTCCTTCTCACAGCCGAAGGCCGCTTCTTCAAAGGTCAGCTCCAGCCGGGCCATGACATTTTCACCCCGGCGGGGTGCATTCTGGGCGGAGCCACGACGGCTGCCGCCGCCGAAGAATTCGCCGAAAATATCTCCCAGGTCGCCAAAGTCTCCGAATCCGCCGAAACCTCCGCCATAGCCAGGGCCGCCGGCACCGGCGCCGAAGTTGGGATCTACCCCGGCGAAGCCGAACTGGTCGTAGCGCTGCCGCTTGGTTTCATCGGAAAGCACCTCGTAGGCCTCGCCCACCTCTTTGAACTTTTCCTCGGCTTCCTTGTTGCCGGGGTTGCGGTCCGGGTGGTACTTCATGGCGCTTTTGCGGTAGGCCTTCTTTATTTCCTCAGCGCTGGCATCTTTTTTGACACCCAGCACCTCATAATAATCACGTTTATTTTCTGCCATACACTTCAATTCTCCTCAAAAGCCTGCAAAGGCGCTGATACACCAATAAGGGGCGGCTTACGGCCGCCCCTTTTCTGGGGTGAATCAGTCAACGGTTTCGTAGTCTGCGTCCACAACGCCGTCGTCGCCGGGCTTCTGGTAGCTGCCGCCCTGGGCGCCGCCGTCCTGAGGACCGGCCTGCTGGTGCAGCTTCTCGCTGACAGCGTAGAAGGCCTTCTGGACTTCCTCGGTGGCTGCCTTGATGGCGGCGATGTCGCTGCCCTTGTTGACTTCCTTCAGCTTGTCGATGGCACTCTGGATGGAAGCCTTCTCGTCGGCGGAAATCTTGTCGCCCAGCTCGTTCAGGGTCTTTTCGGTCTGGTAAACGGTCTGGTCGGCCATGTTGTGGGTGTCGACCTCTTCCTTACGGGCCTTGTCTTCGGCAGCGTACTGCTCAGCCTCGCGGACAGCCTTGTCGATGTCCTCCTGGCTCAGGTTGGTGGAAGCGGTGATGGAAATCTGCTGCTCCTTGCCGGTGCCCAGATCCTTTGCGGAGACCTTCACGATGCCGTTGGCGTCGATGTCGAAGGTAACCTCAATCTGAGGCACGCCACGGGGAGCCGGAGCGATGCCGCCCAGCTGGAAGCGGCCCAGAGTCTTGTTGTATGCGGCCATTTCCCGCTCGCCCTGGAGGACGTGAACCTCAACGGAGGTCTGGCCGTCAGCGGCGGTGGAGAAGATCTGGCTCTTATGGGTGGGGATGGTGGTGTTACGGTCAATCAGACGGGTAAACACGCCGCCCATGGTCTCAATGCCCAGAGACAGGGGAGTGACATCCAGCAGCAGGATGTCCTGCACATCGCCGGTGAGCACGCCGCCCTGGATGGCAGCGCCCACAGCCACGCACTCGTCGGGGTTGATGCCCTTGAAGCCTTCCTTGCCAGTGATAGTCTTCACTGCGTCCTGCACAGCGGGGATACGGGTGGAGCCGCCAACCAGCAGCACCTTGCTCAGGTCGGAAGCGGACAGGCCGGCGTCGGACATGGCCTGACGGACAGGCTTCATGGTGCGCTCTACCAGATCAGCAGTCAGCTCATTGAACTTAGCACGGGTCAGGGTAACATCCAGGTGCTTGGGGCCGGTGGCGTCAGCGGTGATATAGGGCAGGTTGATGTTGGTGCTGGTCACGCCGGACAGCTCGATCTTGGCCTTCTCAGCGGCTTCCTTCAGACGCTGCATAGCCACCTTGTCGCTGGCCAGGTTGATGCCCTCGGCCTTCTTGAACTCGGCAACCAGGTAATCCATGATTCTCTGGTCAAAGTCGTCGCCGCCCAGACGGGTGTCGCCGGCGGTAGCCAGAACTTCGATAACGCCGTCGCCGATGTCCAGGATGGACACGTCGAAGGTGCCGCCGCCCAGGTCATAGACCATGATCTTCTGCTCGTTTTCCTTGTCCAGGCCGTAAGCCAGAGCTGCGGCGGTGGGCTCGTTGATGATCCGCTTTACATCCAGACCGGCAATCTTGCCTGCGTCCTTGGTAGCCTGACGCTGAGCGTCGGAGAAGTAAGCGGGAACGGTGATAACGGCTTCGGTGACGGTCTGTCCCAGGTAGCTCTCTGCGTCGGCCTTCAGCTTCTGCAGAATCATAGCGCTGATTTCCTGGGGGGTGTAGCCTTTGCCGTCGATGGTGACGTGATAATTTTCGCCCATGTGGCGCTTGATGGAAGCAACGGTCCGGTCAGCGTTGGTCACTGCCTGACGCTTTGCCACCTGACCGACCATACGCTCGCCGGTCTTGGAGAATGCCACCACGGAAGGGGTGGTACGGGTGCCTTCTGCATTGGCGATAACAACGGGTTCGCCGCCTTCCAGAACGGCAACACAGGAATTGGTAGTACCAAGGTCAATACCGATAATCTTGCTCATAATGATTTCCTCCTAATATATCCAATGAAAAATGTATACAAAGTAATGGGATCAGTTGGCCACCTGCACCATGGCAAAGCGGACGATCTTATCTCCGATTTTGAATCCCTTCTGGAACACCTGGGCGATCACATTTTCTTCCAGTTCCTCGCTGTCGATGTGCATCACCGCGTTGTGCAGGTTGGGATCAAAGGCATCTCCGACTTCTCCGAAGATTTCCACGCCCAGGCCGTTCAGAATTTTTACCAGCTCGTTCATGGTCATCTCCACGCCTTTTTTGTAGGCGGCGTCAGAGGTTTCCTGGTTCAGTGCCCGTTCCAGGTTGTCGTAGACGGGCAGGATCTTCGCCACGGCGTCGGCCTTGCCGTTGCCGTAGGAAGCTTCCTTTTCCTTGACGGTGCGCTTGCGAAAGTTGTCAAACTCCGCCGCTACCCGCAGGTGGGCATCGCGTTCTGCGTTATATTTTTCCTCCCAGGGATTGACCTGCTCGGTTTCCGGTGCTTCCGGGGTTTCCGGCGTCTCCTGGGTTTCCTCGGTTACTTCCGGGGTGAGGATAGTTTCTTCTGCTTGCTGCTGTTTTTCCTTTTTTGCCACGTTCTCGGCCTCCTATATTGTCAGGCAGGAGGGTGTCTCCCGCCGCTGCTTGTTTTCTTTTCTACTGCCCGGCGTCATCCTTCTCTGCCTGGGGCAGCTGGGGGGTCTCGGGCTTGGCGAACATCTTCGACAAACTCTCGGCAAAGTAGCTCAGTCGAGCGGTAACCTTTGCGTAATCCATTCGAGTGGGGCCTACCACACCGATCATGCCCTGAAGGCCGTCGCCAATGTCAAACTTGGTCATCACCACGGAGGTGTCCTTCAGTTCGTCGGCTACGTTCTCCGGACCAACGATGACCTTGGTGCCGTTGGCATCCTGCATCACCGCCGGAAGATTACTCAGGGCTTCTTCATCAATGGAAGCCATCACCCGCTGGGCTTTGTCCACGTCCCGGTACTCCGGAAGTCCCAGCAGCCGGGACTGTCCAACCACCGCCATATTGGTGGCTGCGTGGTTTTTCAGGGTTTCCTGGGTAAAGTCCAGGATCACCGGCACCAGGCTGGCGGCAGTTCCTGCCGAGCGCATCACCCGGTCCATCAGTTCCGTGGTGAAGCTTTCCAGGGGAATCTCCGTCATGGTGGCGTTGAGTACGGCGCTGAGCAGTTTCAGATCCGACTCGCTCAAATCCAGTGGCAGCTTGATCAGCTTGTTTGCCACCCGATCTCCGGAGAGCATCAGCACCAGAATAAAGCTGCCCTGTCCGGCCTGAATCAGCTCGAAGCGCTGAACACAGGCGCTGCCGGAGCGGGAAGCGGCGGAGATGGCCGGAAGGTTGGTGGCCTGGGAAACCAGCTTGGCAACCTTTTCCACCATTTTGTCCACCCGCTGCATCTTCTCCTCGATGGCGTTGGTAATGGATTTGGTTTCATCCATGCTCAGACGGTAGTCCAGCATCAATTCATCCACATACAACCGGTAGCCTGCCGCGGAAGGGATGCGCCCGGCACTGGTGTGGGGCTGCTCCAGATATCCCATGGCAGTCAGATCGGCCATTTCGTTGCGGATGGTAGCGGAGGAATATTTCATGTCCGGAAGCTCGGTAATGGCCTTGGAGCCTACCGGTTCTGCCGTCCGGATGTACAGATCCACCACAGAACGCAGAACCTTCTTTTTCCGTTCGGTCAGTTCCATTGTGGACTCCTCCTTGCCTTCAAATTCTTTAGCACTCCATATCCTCGAGTGCTAAGCACACTATACCATTGAGTGCTAAAAAAGTCAATGGGTGCTTTTTGAATTATTTTTGAACTTTTTCCCCGGGTTATTCACAAAGTCCCCGAAGGCGGATGTTTCTTCAAATTCTTACAGGAAAATTATCCGAATATTTACAGTTTGCCCCTTGTTGGCGTCACAGGAATCCGATATAATGGGGCCATACATGGAAAGGGATGATGCATTTGGATAACAAGCGTACCTTTACACCGGAACAGCTGCACTATCTGCGGCTTCTGGCAAAACAATACCCCACCGTCCAGGAGGCTGCCACCGAAGTCATCCGGCTGCAGGCCATACTGAACCTGCCCAAAGGCACGGAACACTTCATGTCGGACATCCACGGCGAACACGAAGCCTTTTTGCATATTCTCAACTCTGCCTCCGGCGAAGTCAAGGAAAAACTGGTGGAACTGTTTGGAAATTCCATGACCCAACGGGACCGCAACGACCTGGCCACCCTGATCTACTACCCGGCAGCCAAGCTGGAACTGGTAGCCAATGAGCAGGAGGACCTGGAAGAGTGGTACCGGCTGACCATCCACCGGCTGGTGGAGCTGTGCCGCTACGTCTCCACCAAGCACACCCGGCGCAAGGTCCGTTCCTTCATGCCGCCGGACTATGAGCTGATCATCGACGAGCTGATTCATCTGGCAGAGGAAGGCGGTTCCCGCCGGGACCAGTATGAGAATATCATCAACACCTCCATCCAGATCGGTCAGGCCGCCAACATCATTCGGGCCATCAGCGAGGTCATCAAAAACCTGGTAGTGGACAAGCTGCACATTGTAGGCGATATCTTCGACCGGGGCCCCCGGGCGGATATTGTTATGGATTCTCTCATGCAGACCAACAATGTGGACATTCAGTGGGGCAACCACGACGTTTTGTGGATGGGCGCCGCCTCCGGCTCCCGGACCCTGGTTGCCACGGTGCTGAGCAACTCCATCCGCTACAACAATCTGGACGTGATCGAAACCGGCTACGGCATTTCCCTGCGGCCGCTGAGCATCTTTGCCAACGAAGTTTACCGGGACTGCGACATCAAGCAATTCCAGGTCAAGCTCACCGGCTCCGACGCCGACCAGTATACTGAGAAGGACAAGCTGCTTTCCGCCCGGATGTACAAGGCCATTACCATTATTCTGTTCAAGCTGGAAGGGCAGAAGCTGCTGCGCCGCCCGGAATTCGGCATGGCCGACCGGCTGCTGCTGGACAAGATTGATTACAAGGCCAAAACCGTGGTCATTGACGGCAAGGTCTATCCCATGACCGACTGCGATTTCCCCACGGTGGACCCCAATAACCCCTACCAGCTGACGGCGGAGGAAAGCCACGTCATTGACCTGCTGACGGACTCCTTCCGCCACAGTGAGAAACTGCAAAAGCATGTGCGCTTCCTCTACTCCAAGGGCGGGCTGTACAAGCTGTGCAACGGCAACCTTCTGTTCCACGGCTGTATCCCCATGACCGAGGATGGGCAGCTGATGACCTTTACCATCGGCGGCAAGGAACGCTCCGGACGGGAATTTTTGGACTATGCGGAAAAAACCGCCCGGAAAGCCTACTATGACAAGCGGGGCAGCGTGGAAGGTCAATTCGGTCAGGACTTTTTGTGGTGGCTCTGGGCCGGACGGAACAGTCCCATCTTTGGCCGGGACCGGATGACCACCTTCGAGCGCCGCTTTCTCGCCGACGAAGAAACCTGGGCCGAGCCGAAAAACCCCTACTACATCCATTACCAGAACCCCACGGTGTGTGAAATGCTGCTGGCGGAGTTCGGCCTCAGCGGCCCCCATTGCCACATCATCAACGGCCATGTGCCGGTGAAGGTGCGCAAGGGGGAAAGCCCCATCAAAGGCGGCGGCAAGCTGATCGTCATTGACGGCGGCTTCAGCAAAGCCTACCAGCCCACCTCCGGCATTGCAGGCTACACCCTGATCTTCAATTCCCGGCAGCTGCGGATCGTCTCCCACCAGCCCTTTGCCGGACGGTACAACGCCCTGCACAAAAACGACGACATTGAAAATGAAAGTCTGGTCTTTGAAACCCTGGAAAATCGGATGCGGGTGAGACAGACCGACGAAGGCACCGAATTGCAGACCCGGGTGGATGACCTGATGCTGCTGCTGGAAGCCTACCGCTCCGGTGCCGTCACCGAAAATCATAAGTCCTGAACGTGGACATAAAGTTCGCAAAACACACAAAAACCGCCATAGGTACGCTGCGTTATACCTATGGCGGTTCTTTTTTCTGGGGAGATTTTATTTGGTGCCGAAAATCCGGTCGCCGGCATCGCCCAGACCGGGGACAATGTAGGCATGCTCGTTGAGCCTTTCGTCCAGGGCAGCCAGATACATCTCCACATCCGGATGGGCTTCCTGCACAGCCTTGACCCCTTCGGGGCAGCCGATGATGTTCATCATAATGATGTTGCGGCAGCCGTGCTGCTTCAGAAAATCAATGGCCGCCACGGCGCTGCCGCCGGTGGCCAGCATGGGGTCCACCACAAATACCACCCGGTTTTCGATATCCTCGGGAAGCTTGCAGTAGTATTCCACCGGTTTGTGGGTTTCCGGGTCCCGGTACAGGCCGATGTGACCGATTTTGGCAGAGGGAATCAAAGCTACCATATTGTCCACCATGCCAAGACCCGCCCGCAGCACCGGCACAATGGCCAGCTTCTTACCAGAGAGCATCCGGCATTTTGCGGTGGTGATGGGGGTCTCCACGGTGACTTCCTTGGTGGGCAGATTCCGGGTGGCTTCGTAGCACATCAGCCCGGCAATTTCGCCTACCAGTTCCCGGAACTCCTTCACCGGAGTATCCTTGCTGCGCAGAATCGCCAGCTTGTGCTGAATCAGGGGATGGTCAATCACATGAACGGTTGCCATTGGTTATCTCTCCTTTATATTCGTTGCTTACTGTTTGTTCTCTCGTTCCAGCCGTTCCCGCTCCGCCTGGCTCAGGCGCAGGTAGTTGGGCACCAGGCTATTTCCATCGCCGGGTTCTCCTGCGGCGATTTTTTTTGCCGCTGCCAGGGCAACGCCCGTGGCCCGCTGGTGCATCTGATGTTCTTTCGGCAGCACCAGGTTGGGAATTTCCGGATGCAGGGTACGGTAGCACAGTTCGCTTCCGTCTCCCACCAGGAAAATGGGGCCATCCAGGGTTTTCAGTTCCTCTGCCAGGTCGGCAAGGGCGATGGCCCGGTCTTCCCGGAGCCGCTGCAAGCTTCCTTCCTTGGCAGAAAACAGGGCGTTGTACACCTGACTGCGCCGGGCATCCATGCAGGGGCAGATATACCCCTGGTAGATTCCCAGATGCTCCGCCATGGCTTCCAATGTACTGACGCCGTAGCAGGGAAGCTGGGCGCCCCAGGCAAAGCCCTTGGCTGCCGCCGTGCCGATGCGCACCCCGGTAAAGGAACCGGGGCCTGCGGCCACCGCCACAGCGGTAATATCCGCCACGGTTTTTCCGCACTGCTCCAGCAGCTGCTGGGCCATGACCATCAGAGTCTGGCTATGGGTCAGGCCGGTGTTCTGGTAGCTTTCCCCCAGCAGTTTCCCATCTTCCAGCAGCGCCACGGAAGCGGCCTTTGCGCTGGTTTCAAAGGCTAAGATCCGCAAGGAAATCCCCTCCTTCCAGGGTAATCCGCCGGGAAGTTTCTCCCAGCTTCTCAATGGTAATGGTGACGGCGTCCTCCAGTGCGTCGGCTACATTCTCGCTCCACTCCACAGCGCAGACGCCCCCGCGCTCCAGGTAGTCCTCCCAGCCGATGTCCCACAGGTCCTCGGAAGAGCGCAGCCGATACATATCAAAATGAAACAGGGGCAGCCGTCCGCCTAAGTATTCATTGACGATTGTGTAAGTGGGGCTGGTAACCAGTTCGGCGCAGCCCAAGCCCCGGGAAAGGCCCCGGGTGAAGGCGGTTTTGCCCGCCCCCAGATCTCCCCGATAGGCCAGAACCGTACCTGCAGGAAGCAGCTTTCCCAAAGCGGCCCCCAGATTTTCGGTTTCGGCAGGGGAGTTGGTAATGAATTCCTTCATGTCAGATTCCTCATCCGTGTGCGTGTTTCAGTTTTTCCGCCTGGTCGCTGGCGGCCAGGGCGCTGATGATCTCGTCCAGATCTCCGTCCATCACCGAGTCAATCCGGTACAGGGTCAGGTTGATCCGGTGGTCGGTGACCCGGCCCTGGGGGAAGTTGTAAGTGCGGATGCGTTCGTTGCGCATACCGGTGCCCACCTGGCTGCGGCGCATACCGGTGACTTCGCTTTCCTGGCGGGAAGCTTCGATTTCATAGAGCTTACTTGCCAGCATCCGCATACATTTTTCCCGGTTCTGCACCTGGCTGCGCTCTTCCTGGCAGGCTACCACAATGCCGCTGGGCTTGTGAATCAGCCGGACGGCGGAGGAGGTTTTGTTGACGTGCTGACCGCCGGCACCGCTGGCCCGGTAGACCTGCATTTCGATGTCTGCCGGATTGATCTGCACATCCACCTCGTCCATTTCCGGAAGCACCGCCACCGTGGCAGTGGAGGTGTGGACCCGGCCGCCGGATTCGGTTTCCGGCACCCGCTGAACCCGGTGCACCCCGGATTCATACTTCAGCCGGGAGTAGGCACCCTGGCCTACCACCAGGAAGTCAGCTTCCTTCACACCGCCCAGTTCCGTTTCGCTGTAGTTCATCAGCTCAATTTTCCAGCCCATTTTGGCGGCGTACATGGAGTACATCCGGAACAGACTGTGGGCAAACAGGGCGCTTTCCTCGCCGCCAACGCCGCCCCGGATTTCCACAATCACGTTTTTGTCGTCGTTGGGATCTTTGGGCAGCAGCAGAATTTGCAGTTTGTCGTACAGCTGCTCCTTCTGGGCCTTGGCCTGGGTGTAGGTTTCCTGGCACAGCTCTTTCATTTCCGGATCGGCCATCAGTTCCTGAGCCTCTTCCATGTCCTGCTGGGCCTGGCAGTAGGCCTGGTAGGCTTCCACGATTGGCTCCAGGTCATTTTTTTCCTTAATCAGCCGGGCGGCCTTTTTCGGGTCGGTGTAAAAATCCGGCTGCTCGGTTTTTGCGCAGAGTTCTTCGTATTTGTTGCAAAGATCTTGTAATTTATTCAGCATTCCAAATCTCCGTATTGGGAAAACCGGCAAAAAGTTTCCTCTTTTTCCGGTAGGATTTCCTATTGTTCGACTTTTTTCCAGACATAGCGCCCCTCATTCGGGGGCATGTTAAGCACGACGGTAGACGTTGAGCATACAGCTGGCGGTATCCGTCAAGCACTGGGTTTGCTCCAGCCGCTGAGCGCCCTCTTTTCCGATGCGAAACACGTGGGGCGTCATGGCCAGCAGATTCTGCACTTGACTGCCTTCCACGGTAAAAGAAAAGCGGATGGGGATGGAAGTCACTCGCTCAAATCCCGGCACTTCCGGGATGGTATCCTTTTCTTTGA
>OERF01000241.1_pt1 | contig 13500 bp, 13 predicted proteins | sample 1539921 | NCBI WGS metagenome assembly OERF01 (sample SAMEA3891883, study PRJEB23780) | metagenome | biome: terrestrial biome; feature: animal house; material: Caecal content | place: Italy | collected 2015-05-05
CTTCATTTTCAACAATATCTCCTCAAAAGGAGGGACAAGCGGAAGGGTACGAAAGCTGGATTTGGTTTTGGTCGTATCAAATGCCACAATTTTCATTTTCCCATTTACCCTTACCTCATGTAAGGTATGACGGATTGTGATTGTCTTTTCCTCAAAATCGATGGCATTCCATCTTAGGCCAAGGATTTCGCTCCGACGAAGTCCGTAGAAAGCCGCAGTAATCACTCCAAATTCAACCGGATCTCCTTTGACAACACGGAAGAGTTCTTCAATTTGCTTTTGATTATAAAACCGTCCTGTGTACTTCTCTATCTTAGGCAGCTCGACCTTGTCAGCCGGATTTGACTGTATCAAGTCTGTTTTATATGCGTAGGAAAGAGCTTTGTGAATATTTGCGTGGCGGTGTTTTACCGTATTTGCACATACATGATTCTCTTCCAGCTCGTAACTGTAGTAGTCCTGAATATGCTTTGCGGAAACAGCGTCAAGACGAATTTTGGGATAACGTTCGTCAAAATACGGAATCACCTTTCTCATAATTGTTCTTTCATATCCTGAGTATGTGGTGATTTTTACTTGGGTTTTCATCAGCTTGAGCCAGTCCTTCAAGAAACTGGTAAAATAGGGTGTGGTGCTCAATAAACAGGGATTTATCTCTTGAGCTGGATTATCTGAGCGCCATCCGATGCTTACAGCATAGTCAAGCGCAGTGCAGATTGTGCGATTGATTGACAGCAGCGCTTTGTTGCCTATTCCGTTTTGCAGGCGTTCATTCTCAAAATACGCAATCAGTTCCTGATCGGTGATTTCCGTGACTTTTGCATTGTGTGCAGAAAAGTACGGCGTGATATTCGTTTTGACATAGTAAGCGAAGGTGGAATATTCCTCTGCCGGAATGTCCAGAACTTTATCATTGAGCCATTTTCCAAGAAAATCTGTGAAGAGCATGCTAGAATTCACAGCAAGATTATCTGGATTAAACTCAGAACGGGCTTTTAGAAGCATTTTCTCTGCCCGCTTTTTGTTTCCCTTAATGGTAAGACCAGTGCTGATTGACTTGCTCCGCCGCTTTCCAGAAACATCTTTCCATGTTAATACCATCTGAAAATAGCCGTTTTGCTCTCTTAAGTGACCTGTAACCATATGCGTTCCTCCTGTTCATTAGCATTGTGGCCCTTTGCGTGCCTATATGGTATCATCGGCGGTAAACTCTGGCAAGTTTGTCAACCGTTGCTCTCACTTTCCATGAAAGCAAATACATTTACCTTTGGAATGCGATACGCACGGCCAACTTTGAAGTGCTTAATCTGATTGGACACCAAGAGACGATATACTGTACGCTCACTCACACCGAGCATTTCACATAGCTGCATGGTAGAAACTACATCAGGGTAGTTCTGGAAAAGCTGAGCATATGTAGTTGTGATTTCTTTCAATGATAAAACCTCCTCTGGACATGTATGTATTAGGCTGGGCAGGATAGCTGCTGCCCAGCTGGGTCGTCATAATTCAAGGCTGCATTTCAATGCAGAGTTAACTTGCTTCATCTGGGCATCTGAGAGGGAACCGATATAACCCAGCAATCGAGACTTGTCAAGCGTTAAAATCTGCTCCAGCAGAATGAGAGAGGGAATCCTGGCGTGCATACCGGGAATATGATCCAGAAACACATGCGTAGGCAACTTTGCTTTGGAGGCCGTCCTGCTTGTGAGAGCCGATACGACGAGTGTTTTGGAATGCCTATTGCCGACATCATTCTGAATCACCAGAACAGGTCGGATGCCCCCCTGCTCACTGCCGAGATGTGGTTCAAGATTTGCATAGTAAATATCACCGCGGTGATAATTCATAGAGGTGGTGTCCATCGTAAATCCTTTCTGGCGCTTTAATGGAGAGCGCCGATGCTGACTTCATCTCTTCTGACGATGGGATTGACTGCCGTCAGAGCGGCTGCATTTTTTAGGCGGCGTAACTCAGCAGATTATTTATAAGAGCCTCTGGGTCCTCCATTATGCTTATTCCGAGACTCTCTGGGTACAACGCGGTAGTCATATCCTGCGCCGGTCTGGCAAAATGTACAGTCGTCTTTTTCAAACTGATACGGATCAACGCGGGAAATAAAAAACTTCCTTGTGTTGAAAAACATTGCCCGGCATCGGGGGCACAGGCAGTATACAGATGCGCGGTTTCTTTCTTTGTTGGTCAAACGGGTGTTCTCCTTCTGGTTATGGGGCACAGAGGAAACGGTAGCCTCGATGTTCACGATTAACATGGGAAGGCCCATGGCAGAAACATTTTCATTACAACCGCCTCTGGCAAAGTAGTAGCTGTTAATCATTCTTAATCATCCTTTCAATTTTCATTTTTGAATCTTTCACAAAATACTAGATAACGCTGCCGTCCTCCTGATGCATACGGATGGCAGGTGAAAAGCGTAACCATGTCTTTTCCGGGCTGGATCTTGATTGCATCCACATCATTTGGTGAGATAATCCTTGTCTCTACAACTGTGTATTCCAGTTTCTCCCATAGATTGGTTATCGTAATGCGGTCTCCTGGAACCAGATCAGTGATGTAGCGAAAGTAGTCTGCACCATTCCAGCCCCGATGACCAGCGATCACCGTGTTTGTGTTGTTCCCGCCAACTGGAACACTGGTCTGCCCGAGCTGAGCTGCACCCAGCGCCATATTTTGCCCGGAAGCCCCCAGGTAAATAGGCATTTCCAGGTCAAGGGCTGGGATTGCAAGTACGCCAAAAACTTCGCTGTTGATGCCGTAGTCAGAAAGTTTGAAGCAGGCTTTTTCCAAACTTGAAAGCCCTTGTATTCCTTCTTGCCCGCTTTTATAAAGTTGCCTATTGTACTCCTGAATATCGCTCCACAGCGCTTGATATATAGACGGAATGTATTCACTGCTCTCCATATCGCCTGGCTGCTGAATGGCTACAGTCGGTGACCGATGCTCCAAGTCAGACTGGAATTCGGATACTGTGGCCTTTATCTGCTCCAGGTACATTAACTCGTTGAAAAAAGGCAGCAAGGAAACCAGGCAGCCTACAAGAAAGACAAGTAAAGATAAGGTCATTGCTATTCGGCTACGCATCTTTGTTTCTCCCTAAAAGTGCCACAGCAATGCAGATCAGGAAGAAAATCAGAACAATCACGACCGCAATGTACAGGCCACGCATGTATTCTTGCTCCCAGGTGGATTCTGTTTCTGCTTTTTCCTGCTGTACGTCTGACTCGATTTCTTTTGCTGTTTCAAACGGTATACGCTCTCCGGTCACCAGAAGTCTGTGGGAATTCACAGCAATTGGAGTGCATGTGATTAACGTGCACAGGTCGGAACCGGCCGTGATGCTAAGCAAACTGGTATCGTGAGGGAGTACAGTGTTCAGACTAACGACCTCGTATGCAAGCGTTTCTCCAAGTACATGGAGGTAGAAAATATCTCCGGTTTTCATCTGAATCAGATCGGTAAACATTTTTTGACTGGCCATACCGGAATGACCCGATAATACGGCGTGCGTGCCGGGGCCACCTATTGGTAAAGAGCTGCCAAGTAAATGCCCCACACCTCGCTCTAATGTCTGGGTGTCGGTGCCATGGTAGATTGGAAGATTTACCTGTATGCATGGGATCTCGATATAGCCCATAATGCCATTCCTGCCCAGATTCAATAGAGAATCATAGTTGCGGCTGGCTTCTGAAATCTCATCCTTGTTATAGGGAGAGATGGGCGAAAGCGATTCGTTGTAAATTTCGGCAAGACGATGCGCTGCCTGCAAATCTACTTCATCTGCATTTTGAATCATCTCCTCATATTCGGTGTAGATAGCTGAAGCATTCTTTTGATTTACATAATTGCTGATTGGCGGATATAGTGTGATTCCTAAGGCGAGGAAAAAAAGCAGAAGCGCAGTAACAATTGCTGCTGGTTTATGTTTCACAGGGTATGTACCTCCAGAAAAGAGTCCCGGGGGAACCCCCCGGGACATATGGGAAAGATTAGTGCTCAGATTTCTTCTTGCGAAGAGTGAAGAACATGGCGCTGGCCGCAACAGCCATGAGAAATACGCCCCCGATACTGTACATCCAAGTTCCGTGATCACCGGTCTGAGGCAGGTCAAAGCCCCGGGTGTTCACCACGGTCAGAGGGGCCGCTGCATTGGTACTTCCATTATCTTCCAGCATAGTTACCGGTTTGCCGTCAACTGTAGCAGATGCGGTCAGAAGATTGTGTTCGCTCTGCACATCGGCGGTGCAATGGTCTGCCGTTTCAGACTGGGAAATCACAACTTCGATGCCCTGTTTCAGCATCACATAGCCGTTATCGGTACGAACCTCGGTCAAGGTGTAAGTGTCGTCTTCCAGGCCCTTGATGATGATCTTGCCCTGGGTTTCTTCGCTGGTTACCGGGGTAAAGTGGGTGGCATCGGCTTCCTTGGATACATGGCCGGTGACATAGTAGATGCCTTCTTCCTGGTTTAGCTGAGCCTTTACAAAGTAGCCGTCGGTCTTGTTCTGAACCAGAAATTCCACCTTGGAGAAATTGCCCTTTCCGTCGCTGAACTGCTTGGTCAGGTCAATGCCATAGCTGAACACATGGCTGTCATCTGTCAGGGTGTCATAGTAGTCCTGGGAGCTGCGCTTCCAGGTCAGGGTAACGGTGTTGTCGTTGCCATCATCACCGAACACCAGGTCCTTGGAACTGTTCATGGTGGCTGTGTAGGTAATGCGCAGAGTGCAGTCGGAGTAGCCGGAATTGACCATGGTGTCCTCGGAATAAACAGTCTGAGCGGCATTGATTTCAGACAGGCCAGCCTCGGTCATGGCAATGGTCATAGTAGAATCGCCGCTATCGGTGGTCTGGTAAGAGACGGTAAACTTCCCATCGTTCTCCGTCCACTTGGCAACAGAATCCGTGCAGGAAGAATCGGTGAAGAACTCCAGCACCACGTCGCCCTTGTTGTAGGACAGGCCCTTGGACAGGGTATCCACGAAGGTGTAGCTGGACAGATAGGTACTCTCGGAGGTGATGCTGGGCAGAGTGGATACCAGCTGATAGTCAATCACATCGCCAGCGGAAGCGGTGCCGGTGTGGGCATAACCATCGGTAATGTCTGCGGTGCCATTGTGCTTGCCGGTGTCATCCTTGTTTTCCCGGAGTGTCTTCTCCAGAGTGGGCATGCCGGTCAGGTTTTTCGGATACAGGGTGATGTCATAAATCCAGCGGCTGCCGCCGTCGGAGGCATTGGTGCCGTCTACAGAGGTCATGGGGACGGATACCAGGAAGGGATCAGTGGTGGACACAACCATCTCCGGAACCTTGGTTTCCACAACCAGATACAGGCCCAGTTCCAGATTCTCTGCCTGAGTTTTGCCGTAGGCATCGGTCAGGGGCATGGCAGTGCCGCCGTTTTCTGCAATGTAGGATTCCAGCGCATTTTTGACCACAGTGGAGTTGGACTCCAGGGCTTCAGCCAAAGCTTCGATCAGCACATCAGACTGGTAGAAATACTTGCTGTCATCCAGGGCATCCGCATTGGTGTAGCGGTTTGCGCCGTCTGCCAGATGCAGGGCTTCCAGGAAGTCGGCGCCCAGCGTCTTGTCAATGGCATACAACACTTCCACATGGCTGTCGGTTCGGCTGTCTGCCTGGGATTCCGAGTACTGGACAATCTCCGCAACCTTGAGGTAGGAGAACTCCACGCCCTGAATGGCGTAGCCGTAACCAGCTTTGCCGCTGCCCAGAACATCGTTCACGCCGGTCTGATCGAAGACACCGGTGGATACATAGGAACTGTCCCAAACGCCGTCTTTTTCGGCACTGGACAGATCGTACTTGTAGATGGTCAGAGAGCCGGTTCGGGCGGTATCAATGGGGGCATCTTCCAGTTCACTGGCAGATGCAGAAAAAGGGATGGAAAGGGTCAACATAATAGCAAGGCCCAATGCAAAAAGCTTTTTGATAGATTTCATAGATAATTATCCTCTTTTGAATTCAGTTTGTTTGTACGGGAAGAATTGCCAGGGGATGATCTCTGGCGAACATGTGGCATGTGGAAAGAATTCATTCACAGCCTCCTTTTCCGCAGAATAGAGAAAACCAGGCCAGAAGCACAGACAGAAGCCGGAATTAGTGTGAAAAGCGGAAAAAAACGAATCCCTGTTGCTCCGGTTTCTGGGAGTGTGAAGGTTCTGGTATTCACCACTTGTAAGCCAATGCTCAAATTGTCAGTGGAAAGCTTTCCCTCAAAGGCCGGACCTTCCAGAAGATTATAGCCCTCTGGTGCTTGCGCTTCGGTTAGACGGTAGTAAAGACCAGGATAGAGATTATCCCATTTCAGAATCCCGTCTGTTGCGGTGGTCAGATTTCCTTCCGTCACATTCGGGTTGGAGCAACTGCCCTGAACCATGGTTTCCGAGTAGGTCACGGGCTGCCACTGCAAGCCGTCTTCACTCCATTCCAGACGGAAAGTAGCTCCGGCCAGGGGGCTTCCTGTTATGTCAACCTTCTCCAAGGTGATGTTTCCGGGCCGCAGCCCATTGACGAAGATGACTTCCGCAGTTTCGCCCCGGGTAACGGTAACTGTCTGGGGATTGTCGCTCTTGCATTCATACAGGCTGCCTTCCGGCAGCAGTTCTTCCACTGTGTATTCACCGGGCAGCAGATTCTTGGTCAGAATGATGCCGCCCTGATCGGTGGTGAAAGGAGAACCTTCCAGAACTGCTCCCTCCGCATTGGTAATCTGGAACTGCCAGCCGTCCACACTGCCAGGCCCTTCCACGGTTTTGATAATCTTCAGCTTGCCGTACTGGACATTGGTGAAAGTAATCTCGGTATCAGCATGGGGCTGGATCTCAAACTTCTGGATGGATTCATCCACCATCCAATACTCGTCCTCAAACCGACCATGCTCGTCACCGGTTTCCCTGGCCCAATAGGTGCCGGGGTCCAGATAGATTCCCGCCTTCCCTTCCTCGTTGGTAGTCAGGGAGCCGACTTCCTGGGTGCAGCCTTCATCCGAATAGATGGTAATTTGCCAGCCCTCCACGGAGTCACCGGTGTTGGTTTTCTTGTACACCCAGACCAGACCTTGCTCCTTGTTGTGCCAGGAATCCACAACAGTGGCACCGGGTTTCACGATGACATCATGGAAGCCCAGTTCCGTTGTCCAGTAAGGATCTTCCGTTGGCAGCTCCAACACGATGTACCGCCCGGGAGCCAGATTTTCTGTGCAGACAAATCCGGAATCGTCAGTGGTATATTCGCCGATGATTTTTCCATCGGAATCCTGCACCCGGAATGTCCATCCACCCAGGAAATTTCCCGTATTGGTGGTTTTTTCAATCTTGATGCGCCCCAGATGGGTGTTTGTGAAGGAAACTTCCGCAGTCTGACCAACGGTGACGGTCACAGGTTTTACGGCGGTGTCCATAACCCAGTAGGGATCATCCGTAGGCAGTTCCTTGGCATAGTAAGTGCCGGGGGCCAGGCCGGGAACGGTAACAGTACCGTCTGCACCCGTTGTAAAGGGAGAGCCAGAAACTGGCTGGGTGCAGGAAGCATCCGCATACACCCCGATTTTCCAACCGCCTACGTTTTCTCCGGTACTGGTAACTTTTACCAGCTTGAGACTACCGGTGTTCAGCTTGTTATGGAAGCTGACCGAGGCGGTGCCACCGCTGGTGACGGTGACTTTCTGGGGATTGGTACTGGCGCAGGTGTAGCGTGCCTGGATACTGCTGTCAGTGTGACCCAGCTCTTTGACATAGTAGGTACCAGCAGTTAGTCCTGTGATGGAAATCTTACCGCTGGCGTTGGTGGTGTGGGGGCCGGATACCAGTGCTGTACAGGCAGAATTGGAATACACCCCAAACTGCCAACCAGAGAGGTTTTGTCCGTCCTCAGTGGTTTTGGTCAGGCTGATGGCTCCCGGGTCCGGGGCTTTCAGCTTGAAATAGACACTCAGGTTTCCTCTGGATGCACTGGCCAGGGAGATTGTGGTCTGGTAGCTGGAGCCGGACATATACCAGATGTTGTAAGTGGATCTGGCAGCGGAGGGCAGATTCCGGGTGGCCTGAAATACCGTCGTGGGAGAAATACTTCCGCTCTGGGTGATGGTCAGGGTGTTGCCGCTCTTGGAGAATTTTGCGCCATTCCCATTGGAAAAGGAGAAGTTCGGGAGGACGCCATTGCTGTCATTGACGCTGGTTGTGCTGCCTGTCAGGGAGATGGTCGGTGCGCTGGCACTGGATGCAGAAGTGAAGCTGGGGATTTTCTTTGCGGCCTGAATGGCATCCACCAGTGCATTGTAGTTAGGGGCAAAATACGGAACACTGGCTTCACCGGCATTGTAGAAAATGTCGCCGGAGGTACCGCATTCGTTGACAGAGTTGCTTTCAAAGGTGGTGGCGTTGCGCAGACCGCAGACAATTTCGTAGATCAGAAACTGGGTGGCAATCCGCAATGGGACATTGGGGTTGCTGTCCTTTTTCGTGGTGGTGACGCTGATGGAATGATCCCACATCTGGTCACTGTACAGCAAAATTAGGCCGATGGCTTCCCGCCGGTCTGCTGGCATGGCATACCAGACGTTGCTGCCGGAGGTGCTTCCGCTGCCGTCCAGGGTTACCTCCCGATCCACCGAGTTTCCGGAGGTGCTGGCACCGTAGTTGCGCCAGGGCTCGATGCAGTACAGCAGATCATCTACATAGGCAACATTCCCATACCGGGCAAAGTGCCAGCCTAAGTTTTTGATGTAGGCGGTTCGTGTGGTGCCGGAACCGTTGGGCTTATAGGCGCAGGACACCTGATAGTTCAGAACCGTGGTGTAGTTGCCGTTGTCCGCATAGTCAAACAGCATAATGCTGTTCTGAGTGCTGCCAATCGCCAAAGTGGATGCGCCGTTGGAGAGAGCATTCATAGCATCGGGACCATCCTGGGGAGCAGTCTCAAAAACTGCGTCAGCGCTCTGGGTTTCGGTAGCTGAGTCTTCCAGAGCAGTATCTGCAGGTGCTTCTGAGCTGCTGACCGTTGGAGCAGTGACAGGAAGCATATCTTGCGGTAAAGATTCTTCAGAGGGAGGATCTACACCAGATTCAAATTGCGCAGAAGGTAGCTCAACAGCATAGCCGAAGGGCACGATACTGAAAATCATTAGAAAGACAAGTATCAATGCCAGCGGCGTACGGAGTTTTGTAATCAGCATTACAGTGTGATCCTTTCTTTACTTTATGAATTTTAGAATTGTGGCGAGTGTGGAACAATCATAGGCATCACCTCGTGTATTTTGGATTCCATCCATTTGGATGACATATTGGAAATATGTAAGAGACTGCCAAAGCAAAATGCAATGGCAGCTCATAATTCATAAAGCGTATTCTCATATTTGTCCTCGACGCCCTGAGAATGGGAAATCACCAAACGACAGCTTGCGAAGCTGTTCCATAGGAATCTAACCTCCCCGCCTTCTTTATGACGGGGCCGCGAATTACGGAAGTATCATTATCCCTGTACAGGATCGTCGCCATGTCGGTTGCAATCCGATATTTTGGGGCTGACATGGATCGCTGTTCCTTTTCAGGAAGTCTCGGCGTGCCGCCCTCATAGCTCCTTGTACGGTAATGTATCTGGTGAATGGTATTCGGCTTTCAAGGTTCGTGTTCAGAACGATTGTTCTGTTTGGATATATTGTAAGAAATTCGATCTTGTTTTTTGACAACGTAATATGTTGTATTTCTCCGCAAAATGCAACGTATTACGTTGCATTTACTAGTGTGTTAGCCAGTTCGATTATCTGAGTAGCGATGGTTAACAGTTTTTCCCGTTGTCTACCGCTTTTGCAGTTTTCTCCAAGCAAAAGAAAGTCAGTTGAGCAATCAAGAAGCTCCGACAATTCGATAAGAATGTCTATGGAGCACACAGATTTTCCTTGTTCAAGGCGGCCCATGTGCACTCTGGATATATTTAGAGCATCAGCCATTCCTTCTTGTGTGAACCCCCGTTCTTTGCGGAGCTTCTGAATTCTTTTTCCAAACCTTTGGGGATCGAGTGCCGCTTTCATATTCTTTGTCCTTTCTGCTGGGTGCAGAGCAGTAAGAATACGGGAGATCAGGGCAAAAATGCTGAAAATGGGTACAGCAAATTAAGGGTACCGAATTCACATTTCAAAGTTGAAATGCTCTCCCGTATCCTCGGCCCTGATGATCACTCAGGCTTAAGATTATTGATTGTGATGAGAAAACAAAAAGCCACCGGCAAGAACACACAATAGCAATAGCTACTGCGCTGTTCCTGCCGGTGGCTTCAACATGTAATATTTCTGGACTACCTACCGGTTGCCAACAGATATGACCGCGAGATGGATTTACTAAGAAGCAAAGTCCCGACCATCCCTTCTATATCTGGTATTTGGTTGTTAAAGTGGGAACGATTTCTCTGCCATAGGGGCAGCCTTTATCCCTCAAGCGCATAACTGATAGGAGCAGCTGCTCTTGGGGGAAATAGTTCAAGTATATCTCTCCTTCGGCTTTTCAGCTTTCTGACCATAACCAGGCTACAATGTTTGCAAGTTACTTTTATCATCCCAGAGTGGTTGTTGAATCCGGTTACTATTTTGCCACAGTTTGGGCAGTGCCATGAGAATGGCATCCATTCACGTTCTTCCATTATAGTTTCTCCTAATAGTCATCTCAATCCTGTGTGGCTGCGCCACACACCACCGTCGTCCCACGACTCAGGGGTATTCACCGATCATCACACCGGAGAGGGTTCCACAGCGGTCCATTTGAGGCGGGGCGTATGCCTTGGACCATAACCTCAACACGGATGCCATGCGGCAACTTACAAATGCAACGTCTCTACTATTTCTTGACAAATGAGAACTTAAATGTTATCATAAACGGGAACTTTGGTTCTCGTTTATGGTCGAATTATAGCACGCTGCTTTCGTAATGTCAAGAATAAAATCGAACAAATGTATAAATACACGATAAAGGAGAGTTATCATGGATTTTGCAGAAAAGCTAATTAAGTACCGGGAGACTCATGGTCTTACTCGGGAAGCACTGGCGGAACGACTAGGCATTTCCAGAAGAATGCTGTACAAATATGAATCTGGAATCAGTACGCCCAGAGCGCCTACGCTCAGAAAGATTTGTGATGAATTGCAGATCTCAAGCGATGCGCTCCTGAGAGATGAGACACAGCAGACTGATCCGAAACAGGAAATGGAAAAAGTGATGCATGATGTAACCGCTCTCTTTGCCGGTGGTGTCCTTCCCGAAGAAGACAAGGACGCACTGATGCATGCTATCCTTGACGCCTATGCGAAGTCAAAGGTAATGAAAGGCAAAAAATAGAACATCGATGTCGCCACCACGCTGACAGCAAAAAGCACAGATACAGTCCAATATAACGGACTGTATCTGTGCTATATTAGGGTAAACAACAGAGAAAGCAGTTTATAAGGGGGGTCACTATGGCACTGCAAAGCCTATACCGAGCGGGGGAAGATCTGGTATTATTTGCCCAATCCAGAGACCCGTTCAAAATTGCAGATACGCTGGGCATCCAGATTCAAATGGTAAAGGACTTTACAGTCTTAAAAGGTGTCTGCATGATTCTGAGTGAAGTTCCCTGGATCTTTATTAACGACAACTTGGATGAGGTGATGAAGAAAATTGTATGTGCCCATGAGCTTGGGCACCACATGCTCCATAAGGATTTGATGCGGCAAGCAATTTTGCAGGAATTTCATATCCTTGATCTAAAGAACAGGCCGGAATATGAAGCCAACGTAGTCGCTGCTGAAATATTGTTGCCGGATCAGGAGGTGCTGGATCTGATTTATAATTACAAGTATGATGCATATCAAATAGCGCAATGCACGAATTCGGATGTAAATCTGGTTGCACTTAAGTGTGACATTTTGGCTGATAAGGGGTATGTATTGAACCGCATTGACCATGAATCGGCATTCCTCAAGTAACAATTGTGAACATTCACAACAACAGATCGCGAGCTGCGCCCCGCTCTATTTCGTCATAGCTCTTTATAAAGCCGAGTTGATGCTCCATGGAGAGAAGTTTGCTTTCCATTTTCAGGTGGGGAAAGCTTTGAGGATTAATAACGCCGAGGACTGCAATGGCTGAACGATAGCCAAGGTAGAAACCATCTATAGAGGCGCTATAGGATCGCTGATCCCACGCACACTGCACAGAAACAAAATGGTAGTATGTGGCTACATCAATTGCTGCTTCTATCTCACGGGCAAGCATATTTTGCTGTTCGATATTCGTGTAGTAATTTATGTGCTGCATCATCTGTGGTATGACAGCAATCTCATTCCACACAGTTTTGAGAAAGCCGCCATCTGCATCTTGATCATCCGTAAAATATTGTTTAAAGCCACAGGACAAACCGGCAATAAAACCATATCGGGAAGAATATTCCCACAGCTCGGAGCAGATGTGTTCATATTTATTGAGCTTTTTTTCCATGTCAGAAGAAAGCGTAGATTTCAAAGCTGTGATACCGGTGGTGTAATCTTCCTCCAGTCCGGAGAATGCACCGCCAGTCACATTGTGCTGATACATGTTTCGAAGTTGTTGCAGAAAATTTGCATCCAATCCATTTTGAAATATGTCCCTGATAACTTGAGTTGAAGTCATTTGTATCCCTCCATGTGTACTTATTAGATACATTATAATATCTAACTAATACATATATATCATGAGGAAAATAAAAAAACGGTCGAATTATGTCTGTAATGCGGTTAATATCATGCAAAATCTGTTGTTTAATGCAAAAGCGATCACCAGCACTCTCTGTGTGGTCCGGCGGCTGCTCGCTTCCGTAGAATGAACATCAGCTAAATCTGTAGGGAGGTAGGCCTGTGTCATACGTGTTGATCTTTATTTATTGTATTTTATTCTGGCTTAACTGTTCCGTTCTAAATCATGCAGGTCTTTCAGATTGAGCTGCTATAGGAAGAATCGCCAGAAAAAAGTAAAGGGCCGCTACACTGGTAGCGGCTCATTTGACTATGTTAAAGATATTTTGCAACCACGGGAATGATGCTTTTGATAACATCCTGGATCATACGCTCCTGCTGCTCACTTAATCCGAAGTTTTTGCTATACCTGTCGGTAAATGCCGAGGAAAGATCCGGAGTTCGTCCAGTGATGTAATCCAAAGATACATCCAACTCTGTTGCAATCCTGAATAATGTCTGCAGGCTAGGTTTACTGGAGGCATTTTCGATATGGCGCAAAGACTCTGTTGCAAGGGCGACCTTCTCAGCCAACACATCGGCAGTCCACCCTCTATATTGCCGAGCTTCCCGGATTCTTTGCCCGGTGAGTGTGAAGTCAATATCCATTGAGTATAACCTCTCATCTATCTGGTACTGTAATAACAAGTATATGGGGTTTTGATTTTATTTGAAATGAGGAATTAAATACGCTGGTGTATTAACTAGATACAGATTTGAAG
>OERF01000248.1_pt1 | contig 13255 bp, 18 predicted proteins | sample 1539921 | NCBI WGS metagenome assembly OERF01 (sample SAMEA3891883, study PRJEB23780) | metagenome | biome: terrestrial biome; feature: animal house; material: Caecal content | place: Italy | collected 2015-05-05
GTGATTTCGAAAGCGGCTTACTGGTATGCGGACGAATACGGCGAACTCGGCGGAAAGATCGGGTGCGTCAAATCCACAACTGGTAAGAAACAGGTGGAACTGAAGGGTTACACCTGGCGTGGTCTTCTGGCCCAGCACGTCATTTCCCCGGAAGAAGGGGATGACTACAAGATTGTATCTGGAGAAGCAAACGAAGTTCTTGCGGGTCTGATAGAGCCGGTTTTTGATGGGATGTTTGTCGTATCCGACGAGGTCAGTCAGTTTTCGATTTCCAAGTATCAGTTTAAGCGCTACGACAAACTGCTTAATGGAATTATTACCATGCTCAGCAGCGTTGGCGCCAGACTGGATATCCAATTTGTACCCGGAAGTTATAGGGAACATACCTATAACCCCGGGTATGTTTTGGTAAAGGCAGTTCCGATTGTAGATTATTCTAACGAAATCGAGTTTTCCCAGGACGGTAAGATAGACTTTACCGCAGAGGACTACAGGATGGGTGTAAACCATCTGATTTGCCTTGGACGGGGGGAACTGAAAGATCGACAAGTTGTCCATCTGTACGCAGATGAGGATGGCAACTGGGGAGACACGCAGCACTTCTTCGGCATCGAAGAGATGGAGGCGGTCTACGATTATTCCTCTGCTGAATCTCTGGAAGATCTCGTCAGCTATGGATTGCAGAGAGCCAAAGAACTTGGAAATTACAAGTCCTTGCAGATTTCGCTTAACACAATCGAGGCTCAGATTGGGGACATCGTTGGAGGTCAGGAGCAAATTACCGGCATCACGCTCAAGAAGCAGATTGCAGAAATAATTGTGAAAATTGATTCTAAAGGAAAACTTTCTATGACACACAAGGTAGGTGACTGAGTATGGGATTTAGAGGTTTGACAATTAACACACCGGAAGAAGCCGAAGCGCACGTTTTTGCAGAAAACGATGCTGCAATTTACCAGGCAATTTTTGGAGCCGGTGACCTTCTGCTGAACTACGGCGACAACTTTGGTGTTGATATCATCAGCTACAATACCGTCAGAGTCAATAGCGGCCTTGTGGCAGTGCAGGGACACATGGGCATCATCGAAACAAATGACGACCAGGAAATTGTCCTGGAAAATGGTACGTCCGGGGTAACCAGAAATGACCTGATTGTTGCCGAGTTTACCACGACCGGCAACCACGGGCTCGATACGTTTACCATGAAGGTTTTGAGAGGCGGAGCAGACGGAAGCTTGCCGCAGCTCACGGTCGAAGATTTGACTAATGGCGGTACTACGAGGCAGTTTGCCATTGCAAAAGTGACCATGACTGGTCTGTCTATCACAGAAGCAACTGTCATCCCAACCGTTGCGGGCAGTTTATCCGAACTCCTGTATGCGATCAACGATCGGATTTCTTACGGGACCAGCGAACCGTCCGGCGGAAAGGACGGCGACATCTATATCATGTACACGTAGGGTGTTACATGATGTAGAACAAAATTACATCGGGAAGGAGATGCTGAATCCATGCCAGATTTGTCACAGCATTATAGCGATTCGGCTAACGGCTGGGATGTAACCATATATTGGTCATTTGAATACGGCGATTCATTCGCCTATATGTGGTGGGAAGTAAACCGAAACGACTATGGTCGCACATTCCAGCTGGCGCTCAGAAGCAATACCAGCACTCGTTATGATTCTGGCCGAACAATACCGGCAAATGTGGAGTATTACCTATATGTCTATAGGAGCGGTGCATTTTCGCAGCAAAAAGGACCGTTTACGCTTGAAGTGCCGCCTCCCCCTACCTACACAGTCTCCTACAACGCCAATGGTGGATCTGGCGCCCCAGCAGCTCAGACAAAAACCTATAATCAGACTCTATACCTTAGCACTCAAACGCCGACGCGAACAGGCTATGACTTTTTGGGCTGGTCAACAAATCCTTCTGCTTCCAGCGCCCAGTATTCCGCAGGTGGTAGCTATACAGCAAATGCTGGTGCAACACTGTACGCTGTCTGGAAACTCAAGACCTACACCGTATCGTATAACGCAAACGGCGGCAGCGGCGCTCCGGGCAATCAGACCAAAAATTATGGGCAGAACCTGGCCTTGAGCAGCACCAAGCCAACCAGAACTGGCCACACATTCGTGCAGTGGAACACCTCGCAAGATGGAAAAGGAACAGCCTATCAGCCCGGGGGGACCTACACCGGAAATGCGGCTCTAACACTGTACGCAATCTGGACCCCTGATACCTATGCAGTTACATTTAATGCCAATGGTGGAACAGGTGCTCCATCTGCTCAGACCAAAACGTATGGAGTTTCGCTGACCTTGAGCAGCACAAAACCTACCAAAACAGGCTACACATTCAAAAACTGGAATACTGCATCAGACGGGAGTGGAACATCTTATTCCTCGGGCGCTACCTATACCGGCAATGCCCCGTTGACATTGTATGCAATCTGGACTGCAAATACCTACACCGTATCGTATAACGCAAACGGCGGCAGTGGCTCTATGAGCGACCAAAGCATGACATATGACATCCCGGCATCCCTCCGGAACAATGCGTTCAGCCGGGCTGGCCACACCTTCAGCGGATGGTCTACGGCGCCTGGGGGAACGGTAGTATATCAAAACGGGCAGAGTGTCAGCAACCTAGTTACAAGCAATGGTGGAACTATTACTCTGTATGCTGTATGGAGCGTAAACTCGATCACCATCACGTTTGATGCAGCCAGCAATGGAGGCACAACGCCGGAGGCATCGAGAGTGATCAACTATGGTTCTGCCATTTCCACGCTGCCAGTTGCGGAAAAGCCGTATTACAAATTTGTCGGATGGTTTACGACACCAAATGGTGGCTCTCAAGTTACGGAACAGACTGTTTTTACTGCCAATGCAACAATCTATGCAAGGTTTGTGGTAGACAGTTCGCTGAGTATCAATGTGGGTGGAAGCTGGAAGAAGGGAATCCCCTACGTCAAGGTATCCGGCGTTTGGAAAAAAGGATACGCATGGGTTAAGAATGGCTCCTGGAAACAGGGCATAGGGTAAGAAGGAGAAGTAAAATGACAACAATGATCCGAAAAACTATTGATTCGGGGGAAACAGAAGAATTTGCATTTGACGTGAAGTCTTGCGTTTTCCTCGTAAAGAATATGAGCGAAGGAAATATCTATGTTTCCTTCGGCTCCAACCCCGGTACGACCGACGAGATGATTCTTATCCCGCCCGGCAGCTGGCAGCGTGCTGTCTGCCTAAACGACAACGGCGCGCTGCGTTCTTACAGCAGTGTTTACGTTAAGGCATCCGGAGGTCATGGAGACGGCGTGGAGGTGGAATGTCTGAGATGGTAACTACAGAGTGCAATAGCTTCTTAATGAGTTTGTGCGGACCGCTGTCCGGCGGCGGTGGCGGTGGCGTCAGTTCTCCGTATAATTATGCTGTGAAGAACGGCTATACCGGTACAGAGGAAGAATTTGCTATAGCGTTCGTTGGGGCCTGCTCCAACGCAATCATGTTTGATACCATTTGCAATAAACTGGTTCTTCAGGCTGATTCTGTGGAAAAGGTCAATGATCTTTTTGTGGAGTGGTGGAACATCAATTCCCAGTTTTGCGCAGACAAGGCGCTCCTGCTGAATCGCTGGTTCGGCAATGTCCTGAAAGATGATCGTGTCCACGGCGTAAAACTCCCCCTGTTCGCCACCAGCACTTCCGCAATCGGTGAGCTGACGGATGATAGCGTGGGACTGTCCTGCACGCCATCCACGGCCGCTGTGGCTGGCAAAGATGACTTTGCATTCCTGCCTCAGTTCTGGTGCTTGGAGGTCGCCATGGAGCGTAATGCGGACGGCAGCCACACAATTAACAAGGTGGAGCACATCGACCCCATTTCTGAGGTTCGCTCCGGCAAGAACGGTCTGTGCCAGGTTCTTCAGAAGAATACCTACACCAAGGAATGGACTGCCGACGGATACCATTACCTGCAGATGGCATGCGATCCCCCTGACAAGACAGGCTGGAACACATGGCCCCAGGGCTCTGACAGAAATGGTAATGTCTACGCCTACATGGCAAACCCGAAGTATTACGCTGGTCTGGATGAAAACGGCATTCCAACCTGCGGTACCGGGCTGGCTCCCATGAATTGGCACTCCCACACTGCGGGCGTGGCCGCATGGAGAAAGCGTGGCCCCCAGTATTCCGGCGTCTCCGGAAGTTTGCTCAAATTCCAGTTGCGCATGATCTGGCTGAAATATGCCAGAAAGGGAAACTCCGGGACGATCGAAGGTTGTTCTTCGTACAACTACCAGTACACGGCAGCTGCTTCCGAAAATGGTGTGAAGCGTGTCCTTCTGACTACCTCCCAAGCAGCCAATTTGCTTGTTGGCTCCCGCGTCCAGCTTGGCGTGCAGAGCGGTACTGACAGAAATACACCGTCAAACTACAGCATCTGCAAGAATAAGGCAATTTTGTCCATTGAGGATGTAACTGTTGATGGAACCGGGTATAAAGCGGTAAACATCGATCTGGACGAACCATTTGATTCCGTAGTGGGTTCGACTTACCTCTCCACCACTCCATACGCCAGCGGCTACAATGACGAGGTGAAGGGTTACGATGGGAGCCGTACGAACTATACGAACGGCAGAGAACCTGGTCTTATCCAGAAAACGGAGTTTCAGAACGGCTCCTACCTGATTTTGTCTGACGAACTCTGGCAGTGGAGTACCGATGAGGATGGCAACTATAACTTCGACTGCTATACTTGCCATGACCAGTCTAAGGTGACCACAAATGGTACCATCTCCGAAGACTATACCAAACAGGATGAACTTACTTTGGTATTTCCTTCTGGGCAGGCCGTGGCTTGGCTGTACATTGAGGACATCGCTGTAAGTAATGATCCGGCTGTCATTTGGCCGGAAAATGTCAGTACAAAGGCTGGTAGCGGTACTGGTGTTAAGGCAGGTATGTATGTTAGTCCAGCTTCGTCGGGCGTGCGGGCGGCGTGGTGCTGCCCTGCCCTGAGCAATGGGGGCTATTGTGGGCTCGCCGCGCGCAATTCTTATCTTTCCCCCGGTAGTAGTAATTGGTATGGCTCGGTCGGGTGCCCGTCTGGAATTTCTGGGTAGGGGGTGAATTGACCCCCTAGTGGGGTCAAGAGGGGGCGCAAGCCCCCTGCACCCAGAAATTCAGAGGGAACCCGCAGTATAAAAACAAAAAACAATGGCCGGCGCTATGCGCCGGCAAAATTTTTTCACAAAATCGAAAATAACGTATTTCGTTATACTTTACCATTTTTACGCAATATCGTCTGCATGGTGTAGAGTGGTGTGGTAAATCCGAGGGCCTTCCTATTGGGATGGCCCCGACTGGGATACATGGTGCGATCCGCTGAGCTTTTAGAATTGGCTTGCCCTGGTTTCGGGCGTGCGGGCGGCGTGGTGCTGCAATAACCTGAATAATGGGGGCAATTGTGGGCTCGCCGCGCGCAATTCTAATAATTCCACCGGTAATAGTAATTGGAATGGCTCGGTCGGGTGCCCGTCTGGTTATCATCATCTAGTGCATCAAAAGAATCAATGCATCATGTATTCCGCACATATCGTGAAAATTGCCTGAAACCAGCACCCTTGGTGACGGCCTGATTTGATTCAGGATAGCTAAGGGGAGCCGATGAAGGAATCGGCCCGAGGCTAGTAGCATAGGGGAGAACCCGAACCCGAAAGCCTCTGAGGATAACCAGATGATGCACTATAGGGGAGATCGTGGATGAAGACGTACTGTAAGCCAGCGAAAGTGAACGTGGAGAGCGCAGAGTTTAACTCCGTTGCTGTGCACAAGGCTTTTGCTGGGAAGTTGAACAAGCGTGAATTCCGCAGGCTTCTCACAGACACCGGACTGGTCACATCAGCGGACATTGCATCAGAGAGGGTAAACAATAGTGTAACAAAAATACTGCCCGCTATCGACGCTGTAGCCGTCCGGATGACCGAACGTATCAGGAATCGTGATCTTCAGTTGAAGCCGGTTCGCCAATTTCAAAGAGTGGACGGCATCAGCCAGAAAATGCGTGACTTGAACCAGGAGAGCGCGGATCAGCAAGTGTTGGAATACATCTGTGTGGAGGCACTCATGCCTCTTTTTAATGCCAAGATTCTTCCGTGTCAATGTGGAAGCATCCCGGAGCGTGGGCAGACGGCAGGAAAGCGGCAAATCGAACGCATTTTGCGGAAAAAGTACCATTGCGATAAGCTGGATGTGATTAAGGGCGACATCCGGCACGCTTACCAATCTGTGACGGTGGAATGTGTGATGAAACTGCTCCGCCGGGATATTGGTAAGAACAAGCCATTGCTCTGGCTAGTTGAAGCCACGATGGAAAACTACCCGGATGGTCGGCTTATGATCGGAGGATACCTCCCCACATGGTTGTTCAACTATGTAATGTCCTATGTGCTTCGCTATATGCTGTCCATACACCGGGAGCGCCGTGGTGTCCGGCATAATTTTTGCTGGGCCTGTGTCTGCTATGCGGATGATTTTGCCATCTTCGGGAAGCGAAGTAACTTAATCAGGGCCATGAAGGAAACGACGCGATGGTGCAAGCAGGCCCTTAATCTGGAAATAAAGGGTGTGTGGAACATGGCCTACTTTGTTTCCTACTATGCAGAGAAGCAACAGTATGGAAATCGCCGGGCAGGCTCAAAAAAGCGTACTCCGGGTATTGATATGGTTGGGTATGTCGTTCGCAGGACATACACTATCATCAGAGGAAAGATTTTCGTGCGAATCCGCAGGCAGATTCTACGGGCTGCCCGGGAGCTGGAAAGCATAGGGTATATCCCGTGGTGGAGAGCATACAAGATCGTATCCTATTACGGCTGGCTTAAAAACAGCGACAGCCAGAAATTCCGTATCAATTACGGCGTCAAGAAGATTATGAAAGCAGCCAAGCAGTCTGTATCCATTAAAGGAAAGAAAATTATGCAGGAGGCTATGCGCAATGAAAGAAAGCTATGTTGTGAAGCCTGCTGAGGTTGAGGTCTACAACCACAGCGGGGTAAGTGACATTATTATTCGAAAAAATATCCAGGAAGTCCCGGACGAGGAATCCGGCACTAAATGGGAGTGTGATGAGCGGCAGATGCGATACAATTCTGTCGTATCCCAACTCGACGTGGAAAACAATGTGTCCCGCTACTGGTCCATGGCCGGCGGCGAATATCCGCTTGAGGACATCAAGGCAAATAAAATTGCCGAGATGTCCGAAATGTGCCGTGCGTCTATCATCGCCGGATTTGACGTAGTGCTGTCAGACGGTAAGAGCCGCCATTACAGCATGACGGTCGAAGATCAGCTAAACATCAATTCCCTTTATGGCCTGCTTGCAGCAGGTATGGAGCAGGTACCGTATCATGCAGATGGAGACGTCTGCGAGTATTACACAGCTCAGGACTTCGGGCTGATCGTCCAGAAGGCAGCTGCACACAAGACCTATCAGGAGAGCTATTTTAATAGCCTGAAGACATATATCAATTCCAAGCGCACGGCAGGGACTGTTGACGAAATCTACTATGGAGTAAAGATCCCGGAGCAGTATCAGTCTGACGTGCTCAAAGCCTTACAGGAGGTATAAATGCTCAGATCCATTATGCACCAGGCTACAAAAGCTGTGGTGCTTTTTTGCGTTGGAGCGGTTGTTTATGCGCTGATTGAGATTTTATGGCGCGGATATACGCATTGGACGATGGCGGTTCTTGGAGGACTGCTCTTTCTTCTGATCGGCGGCATCAACAACTGGCTTCCGTGGGACATGCCCCTGTGCCTCCAGGCGATTATTGGTAGCCTGATGGTCACAGGGGCAGAACTTATTGCAGGATTAATTCTCAATATATGGCTTGGCCTTGGCATCTGGGATTATTCCCAGATGCCTTTTAACGTACTTGGCCAAATTTGTCCTCAGTTCATGGCCGCCTGGGTAGTCCTTTCTGTTGTGGCTATTCTGCTGGATGATTACGTACGTTATGTTGTGTTCGGCGAAGAAAAACCGCATTACAAGCTGATCTGATGGAGGGAACATGACTGAGATACATTGGTTGGAGCTGATAATCCTGGTAATCCTGTGTGGAATTATCGGATTTATCTATGGCTATGTTTATGCGGAAGAACAGAACAAGGAGGAATAAGAATGACAGTAACACAAAAACAATGTCTCCTGGCGTATTGGGGATTCATTTCCCCTGACCAGATCGATGGGCTCTGGGGGCCTATTTCTTCCGGCGCTACGAAAAAACTTCAGACCAGGCTTGGCCTGGAAGACGATGGAATTTGGGGAGATGCAACTGACCAGGCTGCCAAGAAAGCCGTCGTGGAAGGGCTCCCCGATGCAGAATCAGCTGCGCCCGAAGTCAGCGACGATACCACTGTATATGCGGTCCAGTATCTCCAGGAGGACGGCTACTACCACATTCCCCGTGGTGTAGATGTACAGCTATCCCGAAACCTCTGGTCGCATGAGGTTATGTGCCAGGGCACCGGATGCTGCAGCGAATCCATCATTTTCAAGAAAATGGTGGATATGTTCCAGGAGATCCGTGACGACTACGGGGAGGCAATTGAGATCGGCGGTGCCGGCGGGTCTGGTTACCGCTGCCCGGTTCACAATGCGAAGGTAAGAGGTGCTGCTGGTAGTCTGCATCTCACTGGCTCTGCATTTGACATGCACGCCAGGGACAAGCAGCGGCTACGCACCGTTGCAGAGCGGCACATTACCGACGGTGAGATCGGCGTGTACAGCTGGGGCATCCATGGCGGCGTGTGGGACCGTGGCTACGTCAACAGATTCAACGGGTAAACATAAGGAGGCAAGGGATGGATGAGAATATGTTAACCGTAAAGGCTGCCATTGTGGCATTTTTTACCACCTTGGGCGCCTTTCTGGGCTGGAAAGGCATTATGCTTGTTACATGGGTATCTGCCATGGCGATGGACTATATCACCGGCACGTTGGCTGCCTGCCACGCTGGTGATTGGTCCAGCGCTACTGCCAGAGATGGCCTGTGGCACAAGGGCGGTATGATCTGCGTTGTGATGGTATCTGGGATTGCAGATGTGATTATGGTTGTCATTGCACATTATGTCCCCATTGGCATCCGCTGGCCTGGTATCATTATGCCGCTGGTTGTATCTTGGTACATTGTCACTGAGCTTGGATCGATCCTGGAGAATACAGTAAAAATGGGTGCTCCGGTCCCATCCTGGCTCGTCAAGCTGCTTAAATCTAGCGCAAATATCATTGACTCTGCGGGCGAAATGGCAGCGGATGGTGACGGAGGGGAGGTGTAGAATGTATAGATAAAGTCCGAACCTAAACAAATATCCTCACACAAAAAACAAGGAGAGAAAACTATGGGAATTGCATTTGATTATTTTATTTACACCTATGGCCCCACTCTGGCTCTGTCGATCATTGCGGCCATCTTTGGCACCCTCGGCTATGCTGCAAAGCGGCTTTGGAATAAGTACATTAACACCAAGGAAAAAGAGTCCATCGCCAGCAAAGCAGCCGAGTATGTTGAGCAGGTATGGAAAGATATCCATGGTGCAGAGAAGCTCAAAAAAGCCTTGGAGACAGCGGAGACCATGCTCAAAAAGAAAGGGATTTCCTTTGACGCAGAAGAGATGGAAGTCTTGATCGAAGCAGCTCTGGCGGAGTTCAACGATGCCTTCCACAAGCCCATTTCTGATGGAGCAACCGCAGACGCCACTCGCCGTGTCGTATGTGACGACGGAAACCGTGAGGATAGCGGTCTGCTCGACGAATAATTTTAGCCCCCACCGGCGGCCTGTTGGCCCTGGTGGGGGCTTTTTCTTTTTGTGTTTAGTTTAGATGAACTGACTATCTCCTATTGCAAAGTGCACACCTTCTGTCAACAGCACCGTCCCATGGCCAGGTTCGTATGCAAGCATATTTCTGCGTCCGATGTACTCAGCTGGAAGCTCTCCAGCTTCCACTCGGCTTAGGTTGTACGGAGTTGCTTTCCATCTGCCAACATAGGATGGAGTAGTCTCAACTATGTGCTCCCATTCCTTTTCCGTGTAGTGCTTCATGACTGCTTCTCCTTCCACAAGAGCGGCAATGTCCACTCATCGACTGGCAGGGGAATCCTTCCGAAGTCCCGGAGCGCCTCATCCATTCCGCAGTCGTTGCAGACATAGACGTTCTCTGCTACGCGGCTCATTGCGTTGTGGGTGATAGGCTGCACCATGGTCCATCTGCCGCACCGGGGGCAAACCGGACTGCCAGCATCCTGCATTTCTATCAGACGATCAATATCTATCAGACGATCAATAGTATTCATTTGATTTCCTCCCATGTGTCGGTAAGTGCTTTTAACAGCATATCTTCTTCAAAACCAAAATCTGCATATCCCTGCTTGCAGGTCTGGACATATCTTGTTGTCGGCATCCCCGCCTGGCTGTTGCAAAGTTCAGTAGCCGGGTGAGGCTTTCGGGGGTATGGTTGGAACCATCCACATGGATATGGATGCCGCAGGAGGTATTGGCCATTGCACCGGCCTTGACGAGCTCACGGACCAGGTTTTGCAGATCCTCAATATCTTCGTACTGGAGAATAGGGGAGACGATCTCGCAGGAGTACTCACCGCTGGCATTCGCGATCCGACCGTTCCGCTTGACTTGACACCGGATGCTGCCGTCGCTCATAGCCTTCCAGGTGCGGCCCTTGCGATCTGTGGCTTCGTAGATCTTGTAGTAGGTTCCGATGTAGCGGGACGAGCTTCCGAAGTAGTTTGCAATAACCTTGGCGGCATTCGCTCTAGTAATGCCGGTCAGCTCGATTTCAATGCCGAAGTTCTGATTCTTGATCATCATAGTAATCTCTCCTTGATTTTTTTCACTATCTGTGATAGGATCAAGGTGGTCGGGGTTAGGCTCCCGACTCACCAGTTTCTGGGGTGGAGTAGCGGCGTTCTGTGATGGAGCGGCCGCTACTTTTTCGTTTCTTGGTTAGCTCTTGCTTACATCAATATATTACACTATAAAGTGTAATTTGTCAATAGATAATTTACACTATTTTGTGAAATCCGAAAAAATATGTTGACGTATTTCATTTTCTGGTGTATAGTACAAGCAAGAAGGAGGGATACACTGTGAGGATGACAGTTTCCGAGAAGATACGTATTATTGCAAAGCGAGTAAATATGAGTATGGGTGATCTCGCAGCAGCAACAGGACAAACACGGCAGAACCTGTCAAATAAGCTGGGCCGGGATAATATGTCGGTGAAAGACATTGAGTCAATGGCTGCTGCTTTGGGCTGTACGGTTGAGATTAAATTTACGCTGCCGGATGGTACAGAGATTTGAGGTTACTTATGGATAAGGTAAAATCATATGATCATATCGTGTTTTCATACGACCCGATGTTTCGTTTGATGCAGCAGCGGGGGATTACAGATCTGCAGCTGGCAAAGAAAATCGGGGTCAAAGTTGATGCAATTCGGAACATACAGCTACGGTCTGATACTACAACAATCACGGTGATCAAAGCTATCTGCAAAGAATTGGAGTGCGGCCCAGGTGACCTTATTGAGGTGCAGCATGTAAAAGTTTTCCCAGCTGTGGACAAAAAGTTATAAACGCAAAGGAAGCACAGAACAAAATTTGATCTGTGCTTCTTTTGCTTACTTATGTACCAGCTTGTGTGATTCGCTTGATTTGGCAACTTTGTTTGGTACGCGGATGATGATCTCATCCAGGTCGCAATCCAAGGCTTCGCAGATTAAATCGAGGTGCTCAAGGTTTACGCGCTCACATAATTCGTGGTACATCTCATTTATTGTAGATGCTCTAATACCTGTGGCCCTTGCCAAATCTGCCTGTGTCCAGCGTAGCTCGCCCAGCTTGCGGGACAGTAAAATCTTAATCATACCATCGCTCCTCGTTGTATATTCTAACGGCCTGAAGGCGGTTAGTCAGGAGAATGGGAGAAAATAACAGATTCGGTTAGGATATAACAAAAATAAAAATCGTTCTGCTTCCCAGACAAAGTTGGTCACCTCAATAGTCACCTCAAAGTCACCTTAAACACCAGAGGTCACCTCAAAGTCACCTCAATAAATCATGTTTTGTCACGACAGAATGGTATAGATTGAGACAAATATATATAACAAAACACCCAAGAATTTAACGAAATTCTTGGGTGTTTCCTTGTAATATTGGATTTTTCTCCGGTTTTTATCTCTTGGAGAACTGGGGAGCGCGACGAGCGGCTTTCAAACCGTATTTCTTTCTTTCCTTCATTCTGGGGTCACGAGTCATGAAGCCGGCAGCCTTCAAAGCGGCACGGTTTTCGGGATTCAGAGTGACCAGAGCGCGGGCAACACCGTGGCGGATAGCGCCGGCCTGACCGGAAACGCCGCCGCCGGCGACGGTGACAACGATGTCAACCTTGCCCAGCATGTCGGTAGTGACCAGGGGCTGACGAACGATCAGCTTCAGGGTCTCCAGACCAAAGTAGTCGTCGATATCACGGCCGTTGATGATGATGGAGCCGGTGCCGTTCTCGTAAACGCGAACACGGGCAACGGAGGACTTACGACGGCCGGTGCCGTAAAAATACTTCTTCTTGCTTTCGTACATTCTAAGTTACCTCCAAATTAGTCCAGGGTCCAGGCTTCGGGCTTCTGGGCAGCGTGGGGGTGCTCAGCGCCCTTGTACAGATGCAGACGGGTCAGAGCGTGCTTACCCAGAGTGTTCTTAGGCAGCATACCCTTCACAGCCAGCTCCATTGCGTAGTCGGAACGGCTGTTCATCATGTCGCGGGCCTTGGTTTCCTTCAGGCCGCCGATCCAGCCGGAGTGGGTCCGGTACATCTTCTGAGTGCCCTTCTTGCCGGTGAGCACGGCCTTGCCGGCGTTGATGATGATGACATAGTCGCCGCAGTCGGCGTGCGGGGTGAACGTAACCTTGCCTTTGCCGCGCAGCAGGTCGGCAGGCGGCAGCTGCGGATACAGCGCAGATTTTGCGGACAGCGCCGCCGACAATTCCTTCCCTTCAAACATGGGCAAAAAGTCGATGCAAAGCTCGTCCCCTTCCCGCGCGAAGGCGGAGATGCGGAACACGGCGTCGCCGCTGACGCCGTAATCGGTAAAGATCACGTCGCCGCGGGCATGCCTCGTCTCTTTTTGCCCGTCAAAGGCGCGCGCCAGGCAATTGACGCGCACGCCTT
>OERF01000249.1_pt1 | contig 13196 bp, 10 predicted proteins | sample 1539921 | NCBI WGS metagenome assembly OERF01 (sample SAMEA3891883, study PRJEB23780) | metagenome | biome: terrestrial biome; feature: animal house; material: Caecal content | place: Italy | collected 2015-05-05
CGTTGACGATCTTGACCACCTGCTGGGCGGGGGTCAGGCTTTCCATGACCTCCTGGCCCATGGCACGCTGGGACACCTTGTTGCAGAAGTCTTTGGCCACTTTGTAGTTGACGTCGGCCTCCAGCAGGGCCATGCGGACCTCCCGCATGGCGGCCTTGATGTCGGCCTCGGTGAGCTTGCCGTGGCCCTTCAGCTTTTTGAACACGCCGGCAAGGCGGTCAGTCAGGGATTCAAATGCCATGTTCGGCTGTCCTTTCTCCGGGATGGGCAAAAATCTAGCTTTCGTTCACTTCGTCGATGGAGCGCAGCAGCGCCAGGATCTTGTTCAAAGTCCGGACGTACTCCCCCGTGGTCAGGCGGGCGTGGGGGCCGGTGCACTCGAACCGGGCGTCGATCACCAGCTGTTCCAGCTCCTCGAGGGTCTGCTGGACCCGGCGGTAGCGGGCCGCAAAGCCCACCTTCTGCTCCAGCTCCAGCAGGGTGGTCTCGCCGTGCTTGATGGCGTCGCGGGCGCCCTGCCGGGTGATGCCGAAGTTTTCCCCGATCTCGCTGAGGGAGAGGTCGTCGTGGTAGTACTGGGACATCATCTCCCGCTGCTTGTCGGTGAGCACCTCGCCGTAAAAGTCCAGCAGATAGCCCATCTCCAGATTCTTTGACGCCACCGCTCTCCCCTCCAGCGCCTTTGTAAAGGCATTTTGCTTTACGGACGCCTCTGATTATACCAGACCCGGGCCCCGCTGTCAACAAAAAAGCGGCATCTTTTTTGTGAAATAGGGAGAATTTTTCCGCCGCGGCTCCCCCGCCCCGCCGCCGGGCGCCCCATGTATACTTGACGGCCCGCCCGCTTTGCGATAGGATAAAAGCAGGAAAGACCTGATTTTCCAAAACGTCCCGGCCGGACGACATGCGCGTACGGTCGGGACACCGACAGGGAAATTTTCAAGCGAGAGTGTGCGAGCCGCAGGCGAGTGCGCGGTTCGCTGGAAAATTTTGTCCCCAGGGGAATATTAGGGGGAAGGAATTTCTGTCGCGCGACTGCGCGCAGAAATGGGTTCCCCCTAAATTTTTAGAAGTCGATCTCTTCCAGCCGCAGCAGGGCCAGGATATAGATCTTGACCGACTGGAGCAGGGCATCCACCGGGGCGGACTCGTTGGCGCCGTGCATGGGGCCGCCAAAGTTGGGCAGCACCATGTCGTGACTCTCGGGCCCAAAGCTGACCGCATAGGGGAAGTGGCGGGCATAGGTGCCGCCGCCCATGGTGAAGGGCTTCTCCTGCTTGCCGGTCACCTCGTTGTAGGTGTCGATGCAGGCCCGGATGGCCGGGGTATCCGCCTCGATATAGAAGGGGTCGGCGGCGTCCACGTCCTCCAGGGAGGCGCCCTCCCCCACTGCCTGCCGGATGGCCGCGGCGATGACGTCCCCGTTGGTGGAGGTGGGGTAACGGCTGTCCATGGTCTGGACCATCCGGCCCTCCTGCATATACATCCGGCCGCCGATGATGGTCAGGGGGCCGAAGGGGCCGTCGGAGGTGGCGATGCCCAGGCCCTCGCCGGCGGTGGAGCTGTGCAGCTTGCGGACCGCCTCCAGATACCGGCGCTCGGTCTCGGTGCACAGGCCGCTGTCCAGCAGGTAGTCCACCACCAGGCCGATGGCGTTGACCGTCCCCTCGGGGCTGGCGGCGTGGCCGGATTTGCCCCAGCCCCGCACCCGGACGCAGCCGTTCTCCGGCTCCAGGGTGATGTGGGGGGCGTTTTTCAGGCCGGCCATTTCGGCCTTGACCAGGGCGCTGGCCCGGTCGGGGACGGCGTTGTTGGCCACGCCGCCCTCAAACTCCAGGATCATCCCGTTGCAGACGGGGCTGACCAGCTTGCCGTGGAAATGCCCTTTCTCGCCGTTGCAGACCGGGAACTCGGCGTCGGGGGTAAAGCAGAAGGCCGGGGCCTTGTGGTGGCCCAGGTAGTATTCCACGTCCCCCATGCCGGTCTCCTCGTTGGTGCCGGCCAGCGCCCGGATGGGGTAGCGCAGCGGCTGCCCCAGCTCCTTGAGGAACTTGAGGGTGTACAGCGTCGCCACCATGGGGCCCTTGTCGTCCAGCACCCCCCGGCCCAGGATCCAGCCCTCCTGCCGGCGCATCTCGAAGGGGCTGGCGGACCAGCCCTCCCCTGCGGGCACCACGTCCACATGGCAGATGGTGGCCAGATACTGGTCGGGGTCGGCGCCGGGCAGGGCTGCATAGCCGATGTAGCCCTCGCAGTTGCAGGTCTCCAGGCCCATCCGGTCCGCCAGCTCCAGCGTTTTGTCCAGGGCGGCCCGGGGCCCCGCCCCAAAGGGCGCGCCCTCCGCCGGCTGGGACTCCACGCTGTTGATGGCCACCAGCGCGGCGATGTCCTGCAGCATCTGCTCCTTGTTGGCCTCGATGAAGGCGTCTATCTTCCGATTCAGTTCCTGATCCATGGGATTCCTATCCTTTCCGTATTTTTTCTATCTTGCAAATCAGATCGTAAAAGTCCTGCCCCTTTGGGAAGCAGGGCGGCGGCGCCGGAGCGTCTCTTTCGCCCCGGGCGTCACACCGCAAACAGCGCGCTGAAAGCGCCCAGCAGCCCCGCGCTGGCCAGGCCGATGATGACGCCGGCCAGCAGCACCCCGCCCATGCAGGCCACCAACACATCCTTGAACTTCATGTCCAGGATGGAGCCGGCCAGGGTGCCGGTCCATGCGCCGGTGCCGGGCAGGGGGATGCCCACAAAGATCAGCAGGGCGGCCACCAGGCCCCGGCCGGCCTTGGCCTCCAGGGCGCGGCCGGCCTTTTCGCCTTTGACCACAAAAAACTTGCAGATGCCTCCGATCAGCGGCTTGTGATAGCCCCAGATCAGGAACTTGCGGGCAAACAGGTAGATGATGGGCACCGGGAGCATGTTGCCCGCCACGGCCACGATGTAGGTGGGCAGGACATCCAGCCCCAGCCCCAGCCCGATGGGGATGGCCCCCCGCAGCTCGATGACCGGGACCATGGCGACGAAAAAGACAAAGAGATATTGCTCCAGCATAAGGCCTCCTTTAAGTAGTGGATTTCAGTTTCTTCCAGTCGATGACAAAGAACAGGATGGTGCAGGTGGTCGCCGAGATGATGTCGCTGACCGGCTCGGCCACATAGAGGCCCACCAGCTGGCTGAGCCCCATAGCGCCGAACACCCGCGGGATGATGATGGACAGGGGCAGCAGCAGGATCACCTTGCGCAGCAGGGCCACGAACATGCTGATCTTGGCCTCGCCCAGGCCCAGGAAGGTCTGCTGGCAGGCCAGCTGCGCGCCCATGAAGAAAGAGCCCATCATGTAGATGCGCAGGGGGGCGGTGCCCAGGGCGATCAGGTCGGCGTCGCTGGAGAACAGCCCCAGGAACATCTGGGGCGCGATCTCCACCGCGCCCACCACCACCGTGGTGATGCCCACCGAGACGGCCAGCATGATGGTAAAGGCTTTCCGGACCCGCTCCAGCTTGCGGGCCCCGAAGTTGAAGCCCACCACCGGCTGGGCCCCCTGGCAGAAGCCCTGCACCGGCAGGTTGGAGATCTGGGCCACCGAGAACAGGATGCTCATGATGGCCACGGCGCTGTCGCCGCCGTAGGTGGCTGCGCCGGTGTTGAAGGCCAGCTGGATGACGCACTCGGTGGCGGTCATCAGGAAGGGCGACACGCCCAGCGACAGGACCAGGGCCAGGGTCTTGCCGTCGGGGATCAGGTTGACCTTGCGGATGCGCAGGACGCTCCGCTTGCCGGTGAAGAACACCAGCACCCACACCGCGCTGATGGCCTGGCTGAGGATGGTGGCGATGGCTGCGCCCTCCACCCCCATGTTCAGCCCATAGATGAAGATGGGGTCCAGGATGATGTTGCTGACCGCGCCGATGCAGGTGGTGGCCATGCTGGTGCCCGCAAAGCCCTGGTTGGTGATGAAGGGGGTCATGCCCAAAGTGAACTGGACAAAGATGGTGCCCAGCAGGTAGATGCGCAGGTAGGACATGGCGTAGGGCAGGGTGTTTTCGCTGGCGCCGAAGGCCCGCAGCACCGGCTCGCCAAAGACGGTGAACACCACGCTCAGCGCCACCGACAGGACGATCAGCAGGGTGACGCAGTTGCCCAGGATCTTTTCCGCCGTCTTGTAATCGCCGCGGCCCATGGCCACCGAGGCCCGGGGCGCGCCGCCCATGCCGATCAGGTTGGAAAAAGCGGTGATCAGCACGATGATGGGGTAGGTGACCCCCAGGCCGGCCAGCGCCAGGCTGCCGGTGCCGGGGATGTGCCCCACGTAGATGCGGTCCACGATGTTGTACAGCATATTGACCAGCTGTGCCAGCGCTGTGGGCAAAGCCAGGCTGAAGATCAGCGGCACCAGCGGGGCCGTTCCCAGCCGCTGGTCCACCGAACCAACGGCGCGTTTGTTTTCTTCCATGGCGGTAACTCCTTCTTTCTCCCTATGAATTGTATCATCAGGCATCCAGATCTATGTCCAGCTCCACCGGGCAGTGGTCGGAGCCCAAAACCTCGTTGTGGATCTCGGCGGCCCGGATCTTGTCCGCGGCCCGCTTCGAGACCAGAAAATAGTCGATCCGCCAGCCGGCGTTCCGCGCCCGGGCCCGGAAACGGTAGCTCCACCAGCTGTACTTGACCTCCTCGGGGTGCAGCAGCCGGAAGCTGTCCGCAAAACCCGCCTCCAGCAGGGCGGTCATCTTGGCCCGCTCCTCGTCGGTAAAGCCGGCGCTGCGGCGGTTCGAGCCCGGGTTTTTGATGTCGATCTCCTGGTGGGCCACGTTCAGGTCCCCGCAGAGGATCACCGGCTTTTTCCGGTCCAGCTCCAGCAGGTAGGCGCGGAACATGTCCTCCCACTCCATCCGGTAGTCCAGGCGGCGCAGCTCCTCCTGGCTGTTGGGGGTGTAGCAGTTGACCAGGTAGAACCCCGGGTACTCCAGGGTGATCACCCGGCCCTCGTGGTCATGGGCCTCCTGCCCCACCCCCATGGTCACGGACAGGGGCCTGGCCCGGCAGTAGCAGGCGGTGCCGGAGTAGCCCTTTTTTTCCGCCGGGTTGAAATACTCCTCGTACCCTTCGGGATGGAAATCCGCCTGGCCCGGCTGCATCTTGGTCTCCTGCAGGCAGAACACGTCGGCATCCAGGGCGGCGAAGCTCTCGGCAAAGCCATGGGACAGGCAGGCCCGCAGGCCGTTCACATTCCAGCTGACCAGTTTCATACAGTTTTCCCCTTTTGTCGTCATTCGATGTATTTGGTTTTCCACACGCCGCTGTGAAAGCGCCATACAAAGCAGATGGTGCGGCAGACCCAGTCCACCACCATGGCGATCCAGACGCCCACGGCGCCGTAGCCCATCTGGACCCCCAGCAGGTAGCTGAAGCCGATCCGCCAGACCGCCATGCTCAGGATCGAGACGGTCATGGTGAACTTGACGTCGTTGGCGGCCCGCAGGGCGTTGGGCAGGACAAAGGCCACCGGCCACAGCAGCAGGCCGCAGCCGCAGTGGATCCGGACCAGCAGGACGGCCAGCTCCATGGTCTCTCCCGAGAGGGCGTAGATGCCCACCAGCGGCCCCACAAACAGCAGGATCGCCCCGTTGAACAGGCCCATGGTGAGGTAGGCCCAGCGGACCAGCCGCCGGGTGTAGGCTGCCGCCTGCTCGTTGTCCCGGGCGCCGACGCAGCGGCCCACCACCGTGATCATGGCCAGGCCGATGGCCTGCCCCGGGATGCAGCCCATGCCGTCCAGGTTGTTGGCCACGGCGTTGGCCGCGATCTGGACGGTGCCGAACAGCGAGATCATGCTGACCACGATGATCCGCCCCGCCTGGAACAGGCTGTTCTCAAAGGCGGAGGGGATGCCGATGCCCAAAATACGCTTTGCCAGCGCGCCGTCCACCCGGAAGGTCATCCGGGCCTGGACGGTGTTGGACTTCCAGCCGCAGGCGGCCAGGATCAGGACCGCCGCCACCCCGCGGCTGATGACGGTGGGCCAGGCCACGCCTTCCACGTACATCCCCAGCCCAAAGATGCAGACCGCGTTGCCGATGATGTTGATGATGTTCATCAGCACGCTGACCTGCATGGAGATCTTGGAGTTGCCCATGCTGCGGAAGATGGCCGCCCCGGCGTTGTACAGCGCCAGAAAGGGGTAGCTGATCGCCGTCACCTTCAGGTAGCGGACGCCGGCGTCCAGCACGTCGGCCTCGATGGTGCCGTAAAACAGCCGCAGCATCGGCCTGGCCAGCACCCAGCAGAACAGCCCCAGGCCCAGGCCCAGCAGCAGGCTCAGCAGGATCAGCTGGCCGGCGCTGTCGTCGGTCTCCTTTTTGCGCAGCGCGCCCAGGTACTGGCTGACCACCACCGCGCCGCCGGTGGCCAGGGCCGCCAGCAGGTTGATGACCAGGTTGTTGATCATGTCCACCAGGCTGACCCCCGAGATGGCCGCCTCGCCGCAGCGGGAGACCATCATGGTGTCGGCCATGCCCACGGTGGTGGCCAAAAGCTGTTCCACCAGCAGCGGGCCGATCAGCCGCATCAGCTCCCCGGTGGTAAAAAGAGGCCCGCCGGGCCGTTTCAAAATCGTGGGGCTGCCCGCCCCCGCCGTATGTTCCATGTTTCTCACACCCACTGCCTGCCCTGCCGGGCAGGCCGTTCCCAGTTCATAAGCGTACCTTATTATGATAACATACCCCTGCCGGATTGTAAAGCCGCCGGGCCGCCTCTGCCTCTGCTCCCACTGCCCTGCAAGTTCGGCATTTGTGGCAGGAAAGCTCGCCCACATTTGTGCGCTTTCACGAAAATGCGTTTTTATGTGCTTTGAAACCGATTTTCAGCAAAAAAACGCTTGCATTCCCCTGTGAAAAGTGGTATGTTGTATCCCAACGGGGCGCCTTGGATACAAGGGTTTTCAGGCTGCCTGCACAGCCGGGGCTGCGGCCCGCACGTTCCGTTCTAAGTGTTGCTATTTTCTTCATTTACCTTCTTATCATTTACCCTGCCTGCCCGCAAGGGCAAAAAGCGGCGGCCCAACCTGCACGGGCCGCCGTTTTTTATTTTTCCGGCCGCCGGCCAAAAGACCCCGCCGCAGCCAGCAGCCGCAGCGGGGTCTTATGCGTTATTGGTTCCGATATTGGTTCAGTTTTTTGCCAGGTCCGCCACGGCCTCCCGCACTTCGCCGGAGAAGTAGAGGGTGCCCAGCGCGGCCGCGGGGCCGCCGGCGGCCAGCTCCCAGACCCGGGCAACGGCGGCCGGGATGCCGCCGGCAGGCTCCGCCCTGCCGCCCAAAGCCTCGATCCGGGCGGCCAGTTCAGCCGCCGGGATGGCCCGGGGGCTGGGGGCGGTCACCGTCACAAAGCCTTTGGCCAGCGGCAGCAGCAGCCGGAGCATCTCGTCCGCGTCCTTGTCGGCCATGATGCTGACCAGGAACACGAACTTCTCCCCCGGGAACAGCGCCCGCAGGCTGTCCGCCGTGGCACGCATCCCGTGGGCGTTGTGGCTGCCGTCCAGCAAAAAGGGCGGGTCCCGGCGCAGCAGCTCGAACCGGCCGGGCCAGCGCACCTGGGCCAGCCCCTGCCGGATGGCGCTGTCGGGGATCTGCCAGCCCCGCGCCCGCAGGGCCCGCAGGGCCTCGATGGCCACAACGGCGTTCCGGGGCTGGTAGCGGGCCAGCAGGGGCAGGGTCAGGCCGGTCAGGCCGTCGTAGTCGAAGGTCTGGCCCTCCAGGCCAGCGCCCCGGAGGGTCAGCCGGGCAAAGTCCGCCACCGTGAGGGGCGCGCCACAGGCCGCCGCAGCAGCGGCGATGACGCGGTCGGCCTCGGGGGCGCCCCCGTAGCTGACCACCGGGCTGCCCGGCTTGATGATCCCCGCCTTGGCCGCCGCGATGTCCGCCAGGGTGGGGCCCAGCTCTTGGACGTGGTCCATCCCTAGGGCGGTGATGACCGCGCACGCCGGCGGGTCGATGACGTTGGTGGAATCCAGCGCGCCCCCCAGCCCCACCTCCAGCACGACGATGTCGCACCGCTCCTGGGCAAAATAGAGCATCCCCAGGGCGGTGATGAGCTCGAACTCCGTGGGCACGTCGGCCATGGCCGAGGCCGCAGGCCGGACCTGCTCCACCAGCCGGACCAGGTCCCCGTCCGGGATGGGGACGCCGTCCACCTGGATGCGCTCATTGAACCGGTTGATGTAGGGGGAGGTGAACAGCCCCACCCTGTACCCGGCGCAGCGCAGGCAGCTGTCCAGCATGGCGGCGGTGCTGCCCTTGCCGTTGGTGCCGGCCACATGGACGAACCGCAGCCCCTTGTGGGGGTCCCCCAGGGCGGCCAGCAGGGCGCGGGTGCGGTCCAGCCCGGGCTTATGGCCCTGCCAGTGGACCGCGTGGATATAGGCGAGCGCTTCTTGGTAGTCCATCAGGAGCGCCTCCCGGTATGGCCGCCCCGGGCCGCCGCCATCAGGGCGTGGTTGGCCAGCAGGGCCCGCACCAGGACAAACTCCGCCCCGGCCAGCACCAGCGCGTTGGGGATGCGGACGGCCAGCACGCCCCAGGCATAGCCGTAGAACAGGTGCAGCGCCAGCGAGTTGAGCACCATCGAGCCCACGATGTGCCCCAGCAGGATGCCCCCGGCCAGCCTCAGGCCGTCGGTGCGGGCGGGCAGGTGCCGCCAGCCCCACCCGGCAAAAAAGCCCACCGCCCCGGCCCCCAGGGTGATGAGAGGGTTGATGGCGTACCCGGCCAGCACGCCGCCGATGGCGTCGGCCAGGGCCCCCACCACAAAGCCGGCCCCCGGCCCGAACAGGACCGCCGCCAGCACCACCGGCAGGCTGCCCAGGTTGAAGCGCAGAAAGCCGGTGGAGATGCTCAGCACCCGGCTGAACACGATGCTCATGGCCACCAGCAGGGCGCAGAAGGTGAGGATGCGAAGGGATCGATGGGTGTGATTTGGATTCATGGCAGTGCCTCCTTTTCTGAATCCAGATGCGGGAGGACACAAAAACGGCCCTCCCCCATGCGACAAACCGCACAAAGGAGGGCCGTGAAAACCGGCAGTATCCACACACGGGCCGCGGGACACACCACGGCCCGCGCCCAAGTCCATGCAGCAGCGGGATGCAGGCTGTGCACCGCGGGAAAACTTCGCCTTCGTCCGCAGCACAACTCCCCGTTGATGCGGCACTTAACGCGCACAGCCTTACTCTGTTGATCTTTTCAAGCAAGGGGGATCGCTCCCCCCGGCCGCCCGCCCTGCCGGGGCGGACGCGGGACAGGCCCGCCGGGGCCCGTCTTACCCGTATTATACTCCGTTTGCCGGCGCAGCGCAAGACGCCGGGGCGACATTTTTCCTAAAAGTTCGCCTCCGCTTTTGTGCAAAGCGCTGCCGGCCGGCTTCTCAGACCTGGTGTGCCGCGATCCAGTCCGCCACCGGCCCGGCGATGGCCTTGACGCTGCCCTCCTCAAAGGGGGTGCGCAGGCCGGCGGTGGCGCACAGCTCGGTGTAGCTGGCGGTGCCGCCCTTGCGGCACAGCTTCAGGTACCGCTGCCAGGCGTCGGCGTGGTCGGCCTCGCCCAGCAGGAAGAACTGCAGCGCCGCCATGGTGGACAGGCAGTAGTCGATATAATAGAAGGGCAACTCATAGATGTGCAGCTGGCGCTGCCAGCCCGCGCCCCGGCCGTAGAAGGGCAGGCCGTCGAAGTCGATCCAGGGGCGGTATTTCTGTTCCAGCCGCAGCCAGACGTCGTTGCGCTGGTCGGCCGTCAGGTTGGGGTGCTGGTACATAATGTGCTGGAACTCGTCCACCTCGCAGCCGTAGGACAGGAAGATCAAACTCTCCTCGGCGTGGGTCAGGGCGTACTTGGGGGTGTCGGCCCCGAACAGCAGTTCGTGCCAGGGCGCGGTGAGGAACTCCATGGCCATGGAGTGGATCTCGGCGCTTTCCATGCTGGGGCACTTCAGGTCCTCGGGGATGGCGTCGTCCCGGGCGGCCAGATAGCCCTCAAAGGCGTGGCCGGCCTCGTGGGTCAGCACATCCACATCCCCGGCGGTGTCGTTCCAGTTGGCAAAGATGAAGGGGGCCTTGTAGTCGGGCAGGATGGTCATATAGCCGCCGTTGGCCTTGCCGGGGCGGCTGAGGACGTCGAACAGCTCGTTGTCCTGCATGAAATCGATGAACTCGGCCGTCTCGCTGCTCAGCTCATGGTACATCTTCCGGGCGGCGTCCATCCGCACCTGGTAGCCCTTGACCGGCACCGGGTTGCCGTCCGGGAAGGCCACGTTCAGGTCGGCAAAGGTGGGGTGCTGGATGCCGGCCCGCCGGGCGCGCCGGGCCACCACCTCGGCCAGCAGGGGCACCACGTCCCGGGCCACCTGCTCCCGGAAGGCGCGGACCTCCTCGGGGCCGTAGCCGATCCGGTTCATCCGGGCGTAGGACAGCTGGCTGTAGTCCTGGTAGCCCAGGATGGCGGCCTGCTGGTTCAGGTTGCGGACGGTCCGCTCGTACAGCTCGTCGAACTCGGCCCGGTGGGCGTCGAAGTAGCCGGCTTCCGCCTCGAAGGCGGCGCGGCGGACCGCGGGGTCCAGGCTCTGCTTGTAGGGGCCCAGCTGTGGGATGGTCAGCTGTTTGCCGTCCAGCTCCACCAGCGCGCCGCCGTACAGCCGCTGGTACAGGCTGGAGATGGTGTTGGCCTCCTGCTGCAGGGCGGTGACCCGGCTGTCCACCGCGAGGACGGCGTTGCGCATCCCCGGCACGCAGGTGGCGCCAAAGGCTTCGGTCAGGGCGTCCAGGTGGGGGTTGGCCAGAATGGCCCGGTAGATCTCCACCTGGGCGTTGGAGACGGCGGGGCTGTTCTGGTCGAAAAAGTCCTGCTCGGCCTGCCAGTAGGGGTCGCGGGTGTCGCAGGTGTAGTGGATGCTGGCCAGGTTGGCGGCGGTGCTGAAGGCGCCCATGGCGGCGCTCTGGTCGTAGTAGACTTTGGCCAGGGCTTCGCCGGTGGGGGCGGCGGCCGCGTCGGCGGCAAACTGCCTGCACTGGGCCAGGATGGCGTCGATGTCGGGGCGTGCGTAGGGCATTTCACTGAACTTCATAGCGGGGATTCTCCTTCCTGTTCCTATCCTGAAAGTAGGATGCCACATGATACCTATAGCATACCACGGAAGTGTGAAAAAAGGAAGCGTCTGCCGCCCCTTGCCCGAAAAAACGAAAGCCCCCGCCTGCACCGTGTCGCGCGGTGGTGGGCGGGGGCTCTGCTTGCCTGAATGCAGCTCGAAAAGAAGGTAAAGAAAGAGTTTTGTGTTGCCGGGCGGCCGGGGCCTTACTGGACGTTGGTCAGCTCAGCCAGCTTGTGGAAGATCTCGGTGTTGTCGAAGGCGCCGGTGAACTTGTCGCTGCCTGCGCCGATGGCGTAGATGTTGACGGGGGCGCCGGTGTGGGACCAGGTGGTGTGGTCCATGCCGGACTTGTGGTTCAGCACATGGCACAGCTCGACCGAGAAGGGCTGATAGGTGCCGTACAGCTCGTAATCGCGCTGGGTCATGTCGCCCTGGCCGGCGGCACCGACGGTCATGCTGCGCTCGTAAGCAGTGCGCAGGCCCTCGAGCTCGTAGTCGGTGAGGATCAGGTTCTCGTACTCGGGGTTGGCGGCGTCGGCATCATTCGCGGTGATGAGGCCGAACGCCTTCTTGGCCTCGGCCATGGCAGCCTCGAAGGAAGCGCCCTGGGCGCGCAGGGTGTCGATGATGCTGTCGAACTTGACAAAGGACATGGTCTGCTTGGTCAGGTTGGTCAGATAGGTGTCGTAGTTGGTGGTGGTGAAGCCGATGGTCATGCCGCCGGTCTCGTGGTCGGCGGTGACCAGGATCAGGGTGTCGTTGGGGTGCCGGTTGTAGAAGTCGACGGCCACCTGGACGGCGTTGCTCATCTCCAGCACATCGTGGATGGAGGCGGCGGTGTCGTTGGCGTGGCAGGCCCAGTCGATCTTGCCCGACTCGGCCATCATGAAGAAGCCGTTGGGGTTATCCAGCACTTCGATGCCCTTGCGGACGTAGTCGGACAGCTGCCACTCGCCGGCGGCGGCGTCGATGGAGTAGTTCATGGCGGCGGCGTCGGCGCGCTGCTCGGCGATGACCAGGGCCTTGTCGCCGGCCTTCAGGGCAGCGGCGCCGGCCTGGGTGGTGACCAGCTTGTAGCCCTTGGCGATGGCCATGTCGTAGTTGGAGACGGCGCCGCCGCGGGGGTTCTGGAAGTCGCCGCCGGCAAAGTACTCAAAGCCGCTGTTGGCCAGCTCCTCGCCGATCTCGTAGTAGTTCTTGCGGCTGGCCTGATGGGCGTAGAAGGCGGCGGGGGTGGCGTGGTCGATGTTGACGGTGCTCAGGATGCCGACCTTGTAGCCCTTCTGGCTGTGCAGCTTCTCGGCGATGGTCTCGAAGGGCACGTCACGGGTCCAGGGGGTCATGTTGATGACGCCGGACTCGGTCTTTTCGCCCGAAGCGATGGAGGTGGCGGTGGAAGCAGAGTCGGGGCAGAAGGAAGTGCTGTCATAGGTGGTGACGCTGCCCACCACGGGGAACTTCATGAAGCTCAGCTCAGCGGGAATTACAGCGCCGTTGTTCTGGGTGGTGCCCTGGTAGAAGGAGGCGGACTGGATCTGAGGCAGGCCCATGCCGTCGCCGATGAAGAGGAAGATGTACTTGGGCTTTTTGCTCCAGAACAGGCAGTTCTCCTCTGCCACCTGCTCAGGCTCGGCGGCACTGGCAACGGCGGTGGGGATGCTGGCCATCAGGCCGGCAACAGAAGCGGCGGCGCCCGCCTTCAAAAAGCCGCGGCGGCTGATTTTATTGCTGTCTTTCATAACAGGATTTCCTTTCTCATATAAGGCCCGCGCAGGAGCCCGTTCATTTTTTTCCTTGGGAACAGCCTTATTATATCTTCCCGCCGCCGGGGGCGAAACCATGCCTCCGCAAAGCTTTGGTAAAACTCCGGTGCCACACCGCCGCCCAATGTAAAGCAACCTTGCGTTTTGTAAAATTTAGACAAGAAAAAGGACCGGCACGCCTCGCAGCGCACCAGTCCTTTGTATATTATGCTGTTTTTACACCGAGCGGAACCCTTTTCCGATGATCTCGCTGGAGTTGACGATGGTGATAAACGCCTTCCGGTCGTTGGCCCGGAGGAAA
>OERF01000251.1_pt1 | contig 13167 bp, 13 predicted proteins | sample 1539921 | NCBI WGS metagenome assembly OERF01 (sample SAMEA3891883, study PRJEB23780) | metagenome | biome: terrestrial biome; feature: animal house; material: Caecal content | place: Italy | collected 2015-05-05
CGCCGAAAGCGGAGCACAGTGTGTCAAAAAGCCTCGCAGAGTTTGCCGACGTAGGCGGCAAATAAAGTTCAAACTGTTTTCTGGCAGGGCGCGTACCTGGCAGAAAACACTTCTCAGGCTGCAAGTGTGGAATTTGTCCCCTATCGGGGGACAAATTATGCGCGCAGCAGACTGCCAAAGTTTGTCGGAAAAGCCCGTGGGGCTTTTCCGACAGTCTCAGGGACGGCAGCGCCGTCCCCCTTCTCTTATTTCTTATACAGCATCCGAATGGAATTAAGCACGCACAGCATGGCAACGCCGGAATCGGCAAATACCGCCAGCCACATGGACGCATAGCCAAACAGTCCCAGAATCATTACCGCCAGCTTGATTGCCAGGGCAAAAATTACGTTCTGCCAGGCGATTTTCTTCGTCTGTCTGGCAATGTCCAGAGATTGAGGAATCGCCTCCACATCCGAGGTCATGAATACCACATCCGCCGCTTCAATGGCCGCATCGGCACCGCTGCCCATGGCAGCGCCTACATCCGCACCGGCCAGTACCGGCGCATCGTTGATGCCGTCACCCACAAACATGGCAGCGCCCTTTTCCTGCCGGATGGCCTGGAGCCGCTCCAGTTTCTGGTGGGGGAGCAGCCCGCCATGGACTTCCCGGATTCCCACCGCACTGGCAACGGCCTTTGCCGCCGCTTCGGCATCTCCGGTAAGCATCACCGGTTCAATGCCGCTGCTGCGCAGCTGCCGCACCGCCTGCTCCGCACCGGACTTCAGGGTGTCCGCAATCAGCAGATACCCCTGATACTGTCCATCCACTGCAACCAATACCCGGGTGCCGTATTCCTTGGTTGCCGGAGCGTCAATTCCCGCTTCTTCCAGGAGTTTGCCGTTGCCGCAGAGGATTTCCCTGCCCTGCAATCTTCCCCGGATGCCCCGTCCGGGCAGTTCTTCCAGATCTTCCGGGCGCATCAGTTCCAGTCCCTGTTCCTTTGCCGCCGCCACAATGCTGGCCGCAATGGGATGGGTGGACTGCTGCTCACAGCTGGCGCAGATCTGCAGCAGCCCTTCCGGACCGACTACCTTCTGCACCTTGAAATCGCCTTTGGTAATGGTGCCGGTTTTGTCCACCACCACGGTTTTGATTCCCGCCATGGCTTCCATGGACTGTCCGCCTTTGAAAAGGATTCCCTTTTTGCTTCCTGCACCGATTCCGGCGAAGAAGGCCAGGGGCACACTCAAAACCAATGCGCAGGGGCAGCTCATAACCAAAAAGGTCAGTGCCGTGTATACCCAGTATCCCCAGTCTCCGGTAACCAGCGACGGAATCACCGCCGTTGCCGCCGCAGCCAGGACCACCACCGGGGTGTATACCCGGGCGAAGCGGGTAATAAAACGGTCAATTTTCGGCTTGCTGGCAGCGGCATTTTCCACGCTGTCCAGAATCCGGGTAACCATGGATTCCGACAGCGGCTTTTCCGCCCGGATGATCAGCTGTCCCTGGATGTTGACGCAGCCGGAAATCACGCTGTCTCCCGGCGCCACCGCCACAGGAACCGGCTCGCCGGTAATGGGAGCCGTATCCAGCCGGCTCTGTCCACTGACCACCACTCCGTCCAGAGGAATCCGGTCTCCGGGCCGCACCAGGAGCAAATCTCCTGCCTTCGCCTGCCGGGCAGGAATGGTCAGCGTTTCTTCTCCTTGCACCAGCTGCACCACTTCCGGCCGCAGGTCTACTGCTTCCATAATCTGGCTGCGGCTGCGCTCCACCGCCTTATGCTCAAAGAACTCTCCCACCCGGTAAAACAGCATGACGCCCACCGCTTCCGGGTATTCCCCAATGAGGAAAGCACCGATGGTCGCCAGGGACATCAGGAAATTCTCGTCAAACACCTGCCCCTTGGTCAGGTTTTTCACTGCGGTCCAAACCACTTCTTTTCCCAGAACCACATAGGCTGCCAGGTATGCCGCCAGTGCCGGGATGTTCAATTTGCTGTAGCTCAGCACCAGCCCCAGAACAAACAGGCCGGAACCAATCAGCAGCACAGTCCCCTCCCCCGCTCCATGAGCATGGTCATGATGGTCGTGATGGGAATGCTCTGAATGCCCATGATGGTGAGAAGGGTCATGTTCGTGATGGTGCTCGTGGTGGTGCTCGTGGTGGTGCTCATGGTGATGCCCGTGCTCCCCATGGCAGCAGCATTCCCCGCTGCAGCCGTGGCTGTCGGACACCGGCACATCCTCTTCCCGGGGCAGGATTTCCGCTTCCGCCTCTACCGTCCGGGCAATTTTTTCCAATTCTTCAATCAAGCTGTCCGGGTCCTGGGCTGTCAGCCGCAGCTGCCGGGTAGCAAAGGTAATCACTGCTTCCTCCACCTGAGGATGGTCATTGAATTTCTGCTCGATTTTAGCTGCGCAGTTGGCGCAGTCCACATTGGCAATGGTATAGATCTTTCTGCCCATCGGAACGCCTCCCTTTATTTTCAACACATGAGCAACTGTTCATTTGTTTATCTCAGTATACCCCTATTCTTTCCCTTTGTCAATAGGCTTTGCAAAAAACTTTGGGAAGACGTATCCCCGAAGCGATGACGCTTCGGGGACGGGTTTACACTTGGAACATGGGCTTGATCTTCTGACGGTAAATCCGCAGGTAGAAGAAGGCAGTAGCCGCGGCACTGGCCACTTCCGCAACCACGAAAGCGAACCAGACATTGTTCACCTGACCGGTCAGACTCAGCAGATATGCCGCCGGCAGCAGTACCAGCATCTGCCGGCACAGAGAGGTAATGGTAGAGTACATGCCGTTACCCAGAGCCTGGAAGCTGGCACTGATTGCAATGCAGATAGCGGCAACCGGGAAACTCCAGCTGATAATCCGCAGAGCTGAGCGGCCGATGTCCAAAAAATCCGGACTGGGATTGAAAATCATCAGCAGCGCCTCCGGGAAGAACTGGAACACCGCCAATCCCAGAATCATCAATGACAAACAGCTGATGCAGGTGAATTTCAGTGTCCGCAGAATCCGATCCGGCTTCCGGGCGCCGTAGTTGTAGGCAATGATGGAAATGGTTGCATTGTTGATACCGAACAGGGGCATAAAGAAGAAGCTCTGCAGCTTGAAGTAGATGCCGAACACACCGGTTGCCGTCTCCGTAAAGCCCTGCAAAATCTGGTTCATGCCGAAATTCATCACCGAACCAATGCCGTTCATCACCACGGAAGGAATACCCACCGTCAGGATGCTGCCCACCGTCTGCTTGTCCAGCTTGGTATAGCGCAGGTGGAACTGCACCTCGGGATTGTACTTAAAGTTAAAGTACACCGCCACCGCTGCCGCAATCCACTGGCCAATCACCGTGGCCACAGCCGCACCGGCGATACCCATCACCGGCATGCCGAACCAGCCGTGAATCAGAATGGGGTCCAGGATGATGTTAATGATGGCGCCGACACTCTGGCTGATCATGGTATGCACCGTCCGGCCGGTAGCCTGCAGCAGCCGCTCTCCCAGCACCTCAATGAAGATGCCCAGGGTGAACACACTGCAAATTCTGGAATAGGCGATACCGCCTTCCACTGTTTCCGTGACCGTGGACTGCATCTCATAATAAGGCCGCACGCCGAAGAAGCCAAACAGCATAAACAGGGCCGTTGCCGCCAGCATCAGAACCAGGCCATTGCCGGCGGTGCGGTTGGCGGCCTCCTGATTTTTCTCTCCCAGGCTTTTGCTCAGCAGGGAGTTGACGCCTACGCCAATACCCACAGCAAAGCCGATTTGCAAATTCTGTACCGGGAAAGCCAAAGACAGTGCCGTGACCGCACTTTCCGATACCTGAGACACATACACACTGTCCACGACGTTATATAGTGCCTGTACCAACATGGAAATAATCATGGGCAGTGCCATATTCACCATAAGTTTTCCCACTGGCATAACGCCCATTTTGTTTTCCTGCAGCGAGTGGTTCTCCATACGTTCCTCCTAATTTCTCCATATTCTGCTATATTATAGGAGAATATTTTTTGAATTTCAAGCCTTTTTCATTATTATTCGGGAAAAAACAAAAAAACACCGCCGCAGCAACAGCTGCGGCGGTGGGGGATGTAACGTTCATTACAGGTACTGCTTCACGGCCTCGGAGGCGTTGGCAGGATCTTCGGAGATGGTCATGGTGATTTCCATGGCATTGTCGGCGGCGAACTTTGCACACCAGGCAACAAACTCCTCACCAGCGGCCTTGTCGGTGCCGATGGTCTTATACAGGTTGTCAATAAACACATGGGTAATATCGAAATTACCGGCATGCAGACCGCTGAGGAAGCCCTTGAGCATCTCAGGAGAGCTGATGGCGTATTCCTTGGAATCTACCAGACGAACTTTATAGGTAACGTCGTAGGTCAGCTTTTTGCCGTACTCAATGCAGACAACATCGCCGTGAGCTTCTGCCACAGCACTCTGGATGGCGTCGAGCAGCTTCTTGGTCTTGCCGGAGCCCTTCAGGCCCATAATAACATGAATCATCGGAAAGTCCTCCTTTGCTTGCCAGAATATTGGCTTATGGACATTCTACCAGCAAACGTATGAATTTGCAACTACTAATTTGTGAAATTCACAAGAGAATTTTCCCATTCCGCCACACGCCCACAGAATTTTCGCCATATACGCAAAAAAGGGAGCAAATGCTCCCTTTTTTTGAATCGGAATGAATTTACTTGTTTTCGTAACCGGGCTTGCCCAGCAGCTGGAACATGTTGCGCTTGTACAGCTCCACACCAGGCTGGTTGAAGGGGTTCACGCCCAGGATGTAAGCGGACACGCCGCAGCACAGCTCCAGGAAGTAGAACAGCTCGCCCACCTTCCGGTCGTTCAGTTCACCGGCATCCATGGTGATCACCGGCACGCCGCCGTCCACATGGGCTGCCACAGTGCCGAGATATGCCTTCTCGTCCACGAAGTCCAGGGTCTTGCCCTCCAGATAGTTCAATCCGTCCAGGTTCTTCCAGTCGGAACCGATGGTGTACTTCTGCTTGGGTGCGTCAAAGCGTACCATGGTCTCGAAGATGTTGCGCTGACCCTGCTGGATCATCTGACCCAGGGAGTGCAGATCGGCGGTGAACTCAGCGGTTACCGGGAAGATGCCCTTGCCGTCCTTGCCCTCGGACTCGCCGAACAGCTGCTGCCACCAGCCGCCGAACATCTTGAAGCCCGGCTCGAAGGATTCAAAGATCTCCATGACCTTGCCGTTGCGGTACAGCAGGTTCCGCACAGCGGCGTACTGCCAGACAGGGTTTTCAAAGGAACGCAGGTCGTAAGCTTCCTTGGCGTCCATGGCACCGTTCATCAACTCCATGATGTCGATGCCGGCAACTGCCAGGGGCAGCAGGCCAACCGCAGTCAGCACAGAGAACCGTCCGCCCACGTTGGGAGGAATGATGAAGCTCTCCCAGCCTTCTTCCGTAGCCATCTGACGCAGAGCGCCCTTGCAGGGGTCGGTGATGGCGTAGATGCGGCTCTTGGCGCCGTCGGTGCCGTACTTGCGCTCCAGCATCCAGCGCAGAGCCCGGGTTGCGATGGCAGGCTCGGTGGTGGTGCCGGACTTGGAGATGATGGCAATGGAGAAGTCCTTGTCCTCCAGCAGGCGGCACAGTTCATTCCAGTGCCGGGTGCTCAGGCCGTTGCCGGCAAAGAAAATCTGGGGGTTGCCCTTACCCTTGCCGATGTTGTGGTTGGGACCCTGGAGCAGCTCAATGGCAGCCCGGGGGCCAAGGTAAGAACCGCCGATGCCGATAACCACAAACACATCGGACTCCTGGCGAATCTTCTCTGCGGACATCTGAATCCGGCGAATTTCCTGGGTAGCTTCCCGGGTGGGCAGATTCAGCCAGCCGAGGAAATCATTGCCCGCACCGGTACCGTCAGTCAACGTCTCGTGGGCAGCGGCAACTTCTTTTTCCATTGCCAGCAAATCCGGCAGTGCCAGCTGACCCCAGACATTGGAGATATCAACTTTAATCATTGTTAGGGAACACGTCCTTTCCTTATATGTGGGGATATCTTGTATATGTTACCGCAAAATTGCTTCAAACGCAAGCCCCTTGGCAAAAGTTGTGAAACTTTCCATGAGTCCTTTCCATAATTTTCTTTTCTTCGCTATTTTTCCATTTCCCTCTGGCTTTTTCGTGGGGATTATGTATAATAGAACCATCCATTCATCAGGAGGGTTCACCATGAAATACGGATTTGGCATCGACTTGGGCGGCACCACCGTCAAGATCGCTTATTTTGATGAAACCGGAAAAATGCTGGACAAGTGGGAAATCCCCACGGTCACCGATAACGGCGGCGTCCAGATCTTACCGGATATCGCGGATTCCATCCGCCAATATATGACAGGCTACGGCATTGCGGATTCTTCCATTCTGGGTCTGGGCATCGGCGTTCCCGGTCCGGTGAACGCCAAGGGCGTGGTCAACAAATGCGTCAACCTGGGCTGGGGCGTGTTCAACATTGCCCAGGCTCTGTCTGAGCGCACCGGTTTTCCGGTGAAGGCAGGCAATGATGCCAATGTAGCCGCTCTGGGCGAGTTCTGGAAAGGCGGCGGCCAGGGCTGTGAGAACATGGTCTTTGTCACCCTGGGCACCGGTGTAGGCGGCGGCATTGTGGTAGAAGGCAAGCTTCTCCACGGCGCTCATGGCTCCGGCGCAGAAATCGGCCACCTGGTGGTCAACCCCCATGAGACCGTCCCCTGCAACTGCGGCAAGTACGGCTGCGTTGAGCAGTACTGCTCTGCCACCGGCATTGTCCGTCTGGGCAAATCCTACCTGGACTCCTGTGACACCCCTTCCTCGCTGCGTGGCATCGAAAACATGACCTGCAAGGATATTTTTGATGCAGCCAAGTCTGGGGATGCCGCCGCTGCAGCCATTTTGGATCAGGTTTACAATTATATGGGCATGTTCCTGGGCAACGTATGCAGCGTGGTCAATCCCGAAGTGGTGGTCATCGGCGGCGGCGTCAGCAAGGCCGGTGAGATGCTGATTCAGGGCATCGAGCCTTACTTCCAGAAATATGTATTCCATGCCGCCAGCGCCGCCCGGTTCACCCTGGCCTCTCTGGGCAACGACGCCGGTGCCTACGGTGCCTTCAAGCTGGCCCTGGACGAATTCGGCGTCTGACTACATATCATAAGGAGGATTTCTCCGGAAACGTGTTCTAAGGAAACCGCTCCGGAAAACAGCCATGGCATTTGAAATTTACGATTCCACCCGACATCACACACAGCCGGTTCTGGGCGTGCTGTTTGACATGGACGGGCTGGTGCTGGATACGGAAAAGCTGTACGCCCGGTTCTGGCGGGAAGCCGCCCACAGTCTGGGCTTTCCCATGACATGGGAACAGGCCCTGAGCATGCGCAGCTTGAACCAGGCCGCAGGACAGGAGCAGCTGAATCGCTACTTTGGCCCCGGGGCTTCCTACCCGGAATTCCGGGCCCGGCGGATTGAAGGAATGGATGCCTACATCGCACTCCATGGCGTGGAGCCGAAGCCCGGCATTGTCCCGCTGCTTGACTACCTGGATGCACAGCACATTCCCGCCGCCATTACCAGCTCTTCCCCCATGGACCGGATTCGCGCTTACCTGGAACCCCTGGGCCTATACCACCGGTTCGCCAAAATTTGCAGCGGCTACGAAGTCCCCCGGGGCAAGCCCGCTCCGGATATCTACCTCCACGGCGCTGCCCAGCTGGGTCTTTCCCCGGAAAACTGCCTGGCTTTGGAGGATTCCCCCGCAGGCATTCTCTCGGCCCACCGTGCCGGATGCCTGCCGGTAATCGTCCCGGATTTAGACCAGCCCGACGAAGCCACCAAGCCCCTGCTCTACGCCAAAGCCGATTCCCTGGCGGATATCCCCGCTCTGCTGGAATCCCGGAAATAAGCAATCCCCCCGTGGAACAAAACCGTTCCACGGGGGTTTCTTCTGGAAATCAGACTTCCATCCCGGATTCCAGCACCATATTCTCCCCGGTCATGGGGTGCAGCAGCTTCAGCCTTTTGGCGCAGAGCATCTGGCTATTCAGCCCCAGCTGCCGAGACAGGGCCTGAGACTGAAAACTACCGTACTGCGGGTCGCCCAGAATGGGGAATCCCCGCCAGGCACAGTGCAGCCGCAGCTGATGGGTGCGCCCGGTCACCGGCTCCAAGGCCAGCTTGCAGATCTCCCCCCGCCGCTCCAGCACCCGAAACCGGGTCACGGAAGGCTTTCCGTCAGGCCGAATCTCCCGCAGCAGACTGGGCAGGGGTTTGCGGGCAATGGGAGCGTCGATGACCCCCTCCTCTTCCTCCGGCCCGCCGAAGGTCAGGGCGTGGTAGGTTTTCTGGATGGACACCTGCTGAAGCAGATTATGGACATGGGCATTTTTTGCCAGCAGCACAATGCCAAAGGTATCCCGATCCAGACGGGTCATGGGATGGAAGGCCCCGCTGTGCCCGGTTTTCTGATAATATCCGTAAACCAGGTTTGCCAGGGTTCCGGTATTCTGGGAATGGGAAGGATGAATCAGCATCCCGGCAGGCTTGTCCACTGCCAAAAGGAAATCATCCTCATACAGAACCGTCAAAGTCCCATCCTCCGCCGGGTAATCCGGCGCTTCTTCCTCCCAGGAGACGGTAATCACGTCCCCGACTTTCACGGGATAGTTGGTTCTCTGGGGTACCCCATTGACCTGGATGCCGTCGCCCCATTTGTACTTGTTCATCAATCCTGCGGACATCCGCAGTTCTCCCAGCAGAAACGACGACAGTTTCCCCTCCCGCTGGGCTGTCCATTTCAGTTCCATCGCCATCCCTCCAATGGAAAAACCCTGCTGAAAAATCAGCAGGGTTTCTTTTGCTTAGTTCAAAGCAGCCTTAGCCTTCTCCACGACAGCAGCGAAAGCAGCTGCGTCCTGGATAGCCATCTCGGACAGGCTCTTGCGGTTCATCTCGATGCCGGCCTTCTTGATGCCGTTCATGAAGGTGGAGTAGTTCATGCCGTAGGGAGCGACGGAAGCGCTGATACGGGTGATCCACAGGCGGCGGTAATCACGCTTCTTCAGCTTGCGGCCCTTGAAAGCGTAGTTGCCGGACTTCATGACCTGCTGCTTGGCCATCTTGAAGTGCTTGGACTTGGCGCCCCAGTAGCCCTTGGCCATCTTCAGGATCTTATTTCTTCTCTTGCGCGTCATCATTGCGCCTTTAACTCTTGCCATTTTTCGTATCCTCCTTCTGCCTTACTTGTAGGGAATCATCTTCTTGATTGCGTCGATATTGGTCATATCGGCATAAGCGGTAGCACGCAGATGGCGGGTACGCTTGGTGGTCTTCTTGGTCAGGATGTGGCTCTTGTAAGCGTGCGCTCTCTTAACCTTACCGGTCTTGGTCAGGTTGAATCTCTTCTTTGCACCGCTATGGGTCTTCAGCTTGGGCATAGGTGGTTCTCCTTCCGTATCTTTCGTTTATTTGCTATTTTTGGGGGCTAAGAACATGGCCATGAAGCGGCCTTCCAGCTTGGGATTCTTCTCCATGGTGGCGATCTCAGCGCAGTCCTGGGCAAAGTCCATGAGCAGCTTTTCACCCAGATTGGTGTGCGCCATCTCACGGCCGCGGAAGCGGACACTGACCTTCACCCGGTTGCCGTCGCTCAGGAACTTCTGGGCCGCACGGACCTTGGTATCAAAGTCGTTGGTATCGATGCTGGGACTCATACGGATTTCCTTGATTTCCACAACCCGCTGGTTTTTCTTGGCTTCCTTTTCCCGCTTCTTCTGATCGAAGCAGAACTTGGAATAATCCATAATCTTGCAGACGGGAGGGACGGCATTGGGAGAAATCTTCACCAGATCCATGCCCTGTTCTTCTGCCATGGCATTGGCCTGGGCGGCGGACATAATGCCCAGCTGGGCACCGTCGGCACCGATGAGGCGAATCTCCTTGTCCCGGATCTCCTCGTTGAGCTGATGATCTAACTTTGCGATGGTAAGCACCTCCAGATAAACAACAAAAAAGCGGATGCCAAAGCATCCGCACAATTCGCAGCATCTCCCTGAAGCGGGGAACGTGGAATATGAACCGTTTTGCACAAGCTTACGGTGAGGCGGATGTTCAGCCTTCTTTATTACCCGAGCATTTTATCACAGGTATTTGGACTTGTCAAGGCCTTTTCCGAAAAAATCGGTTAAATCCGAATTTTCCCCGCCTGACGGAATATCTTATGCCCCAGCTGGGTAGGATTATTCCAGCTACCCCACAATGGTTCCCGGTTCCCCGGTAAAGGCCGAGAGAACCTCCAAGGGAATGCCGAATTCCCGGGCCAGTTCCACACTGCGGTCATGGAGCACCTGAGCGCCATTTTCGATGAGGCCCAGCATTTTTTCATAGCTGATCCGCCCGAATCGGACCGCATCAGGGTACAACCGGGGGTCCCGGTCGTAAACACCGTCTACATCGGTAAAAATCTGGCATTTGTCCGCGTGCAGGTACCCCGCCAGGGCCACTGCCGTGGTATCCGAGCCGCCCCGGCCCAGGGTGGTAATGTCTCCATCCGGATCAAGCCCCTGGAAACCTGCCACCACCACGATTTTTCCCCCATCCAGTTCCTGCCGGATGCGGTGGGTATCCACGCTTACAATTCTGGCATTGCCATGAACGCCGTCGGTGGCAATGCCGGCCTGCCAGCCGGTCATGCTCACTGCCGGATACCCCATGGCGCCGATGGCCATGGCCATGAGCCCCGCTGACATCTGTTCCCCGGCAGCAAGGTAAGCGTCCATCTCCCGGGCGGCCCCCCGCCGGTTGATCTGGGCGGCCTTTTCTATCAGCAAATCCGTGGTTTCTCCCTGGGCGGAGACCACCACAACCACCTGATTTCCCTGCCGGGCCAGCCCCGCCGCTCTGTGGGCGGCGCTGCGAATGCGCTGGGCATCCGCCAGGGATGTTCCTCCGTATTTCTGTACGATCAGCATATTGATCCCTCCCAGGCTATCGTATGTCATCCCGGGACGAATGGTGACGAACCCCCATTCCTTCCCGGTTTCGGCACAAAAAACTGCCGCCCGGAGGCAGCAGTCTTTCAGACATCCTGTTTGCTATCTTATCCGGCCAGAACTTCCGCCTTCACCACTCCGGGGAATGCCTGGAGCTGGTTGAGCAGTTCTTCCAATGTCACCGTCAAGTCCATGGTCTCGGCAGAGATCGTCACCACTGCGGTGCCGTTGGTGGGCACGATGGAGTTGATGGTAATGATGTTGGCTTTGGCACTGGCAAAGACATGCAGAAGCTCAGACAGCAGTCCCGGCTCATCGTGGAGCAGCAGCTGGAAGGTGATAATCCGCCCCGTCATCATATTCTGAAACGGCAAAACCGAATCCCGATACTTATAAAAGGCACTGCGGCTGATATCCGTCATCCGGGTAGCCTCGTTGACAGTGGATGCCTCCCCAGTGGACAGCAGGCGTTTCGCCTCTGCAACCTTCAAAAACACCTCCGGCAAAGCAGATGCCTCAACGATGTAATATTTGGGTTTTGTCATCCTGGTTGACCTCCTAAAGGTTTTCTAAATTGTATGCACTAGAGCAACATTTGTTTTTCCAGTAAGTATTGTAGCATAGATTCCTAAAAAAGCAACCCCCATTTCACAGGAAAGGAGGAAATTTTATGCTACCCGGAATCAAAAAAGTTCTGTCTCTTCTGACGGTGTTTCTCATCGTCTGGTTTGCCCTGCGCTACCTGCTGCCCCTGTTTTCTCCCTTCCTGCTGGGAACTCTCCTGGCGCTGGCAGCGGAGCCATTGGTCTCCTCCCTGCAAAAATACGGCCGTATCCCCCGGGGAATCAGTTCCGGGATCGGGGTGAGTATGGCCTTTTGCATTGTGGCCATGCTTCTGCTTCTGCTGTGCGCCTTCCTGGTGCGGGAGCTGGGGGCTTTAGCCGGGGTGCTTCCCAACCTGGAGCAGACCGCCCAGTCCAGCGTCTCTCTGATTCAGCGGTGGCTGCTGGATCTGTCCAACCATACCCCGGTGAGTATGCGTCCGCTGCTTCAGGAAAATGTGAACGCCCTGTTTTCCGACGGCGCAGCCTTGCTGAACCGGGCTGTCCGGTATCTGCTGGGGCTGGCTGGAAATCTGCTCAGCCATGTACCGGACAGCGCCCTGAGTCTGGGCACCGCAATCCTATCCGGTTATATGATATCCGCAAAACTTCCAAAAATCAAGCTTTGGATCCTGCGGCGGCTATCCCGGGAAAAACTGCGTCCTCTGGTGGAAGCCTGGAAACGGATGAAGCATGCCGTCTGGGGCTGGCTGCTGGCCCAATGCAAACTGATGGGCGTCACCTTTGTGATTTTGCTGCTGGGCTTTGTGCTGCTGCGGATTCCCTATGCGGTGTTCTGGGCATTGGGGGTATCTCTGGTGGATGCCTTCCCGGTGCTGGGTACCGGCACGATTCTGCTTCCCTGGAGTCTGGTGTGCCTGCTGCAGGGAGACAGCCCCCGGGCCATCGGCATTCTGGGCATTTACATTGCCGCTTCCCTGATTCGCTCGGCTCTGGAACCGAAACTGGTAGGCCGTCACCTGGGCCTGGACCCCCTGATCACCCTGATGGCCTTGTACGCCGGATACAAGCTCTGGGGCATCGGCGGCATGATCCTGGCGCCCATGCTGGCGGTCACTGCCACCCAAATTGTCCCGGATCGGAAGAAAGATGACACATTTTGACTTTCTCACCCTGGGATGCACCAGATATTCTTCCACATTTCCAACAAAATTCCCACCTCCCTATTGTACATCCCGTTCATTTTTGCTATAATGTAGTGAAAATGTAATTATTGGATGTGTAACAAGGTGAAATACGGAATTTGGAATGTGAACGAACCGGAAGCCGGTGCTGTCAACGCCCTGGTGGGAGCCGGTTATGCCCCGCTGGCCGCCATGATTCTGGCTTCCCGGGGAATCCGGGACAGCGCCATGGCCAGCGCTTACTTAGATTGCAGCGCACCCCTTCTGGACCCCTTTTTGATGACGGATATGGACCTGGCCGCCGGGCGGGTGGCCCTTGCCATGGCCCAGGGAGAAAAAATTGCGGTTTTTGGCGACTATGACGTGGACGGCATCACCTCCACCTGCCTGCTGACGGACTTCC
>OERF01000255.1_pt1 | contig 13090 bp, 9 predicted proteins | sample 1539921 | NCBI WGS metagenome assembly OERF01 (sample SAMEA3891883, study PRJEB23780) | metagenome | biome: terrestrial biome; feature: animal house; material: Caecal content | place: Italy | collected 2015-05-05
TATTCAAAAAACTTCTTTTGTTTTTTTCTTAAAGTTTGACCTAAGCTCTTTGGTGTCAAAGTTGAAATCACAGTTTCTCTCGTATATAAACCATGTTGAAAATTCAAAACTTGAATGTTTCTCTTATGTGCCTCAACAGTGAACATATAATCAAAAAACCGATGTGCAAAAGTCATAATTGCTTTAGGTTGGAATAAGTCTATGATTTTCTTAGCATCGAGATTCTTATCCTTTGCACAGATTACTATATCGAAACCTTTTATTGTATCCCCCTTTGATTGTTCTATATAGCAACCAGCAACTATTGTTTCTGGACGTAGCTTGTGTATTTCTTCACATAACTTTACAGCATATCGAGAAAATCCGCTGATACTGTAATCCAACATCAAAATATCTACCTTTTTTTCCATTTCTACTCCCTACTTGAATCCACTGTATAGTAAATAACTCTTGTCCCATCGTTTTCAAACTCAAAAGGTATTTGTAGTAGATCACGCATCGCCCACCGAACTGCATCTTGACGATCTGGCTGCACATAAAACACAAAAAAACCCCCGCCGCCAGCGCCTAATAATTTTCCACCCAATGCACCCGCCGCCATCCCTTTGGCATATAGCTCATCAATGCGGTCCGTAGATACTGCAGCGCCTGTCTGTCGTTTTAATTTCCACGTATGGTCCAGCAATCGACCAAACTCATCTAGATCAGCATTCTGATCTGTCAGGATTCGTTCTGCTTCATCTACCAAAGCAAGCATTTCCCTCAGCTGCCCTGTTTTGTCCTTCCCATCGGAAGCATTTGCTTTTTGTACGTCTGAAGAAAAACGAGTAAAACCTGTAAAAAATATCAAAAGGTTCTGATTAAGACGCCGTTTGCGGTCCGGTGAGAGAACAACCGGCAAAACTTCATAACCATCTGCATTAAAATTGATTCGGTTGAAACCTCCAAATGACGCCGCGATTTGATCCTGCCATCCTCCTGCTTCCTGACACAATACACGCTCTAAGTAAATCGCCTCATCTGCGAGTTTTTTCTTGCCTAAATACTCTCCTTTCATGGCGTGGAAAGCACTTAGCATCCCAACCGCAAACGAACTCGAAGTTCCCAAGCCAGACCGTGCCGGCAGGTCAGCCTCGTAGGTCAACCGGATATCGCGCATATGCAGCATTTTCATAGCGTTTCGTATCGCCGGATGTTCAATTTCATCAACTGTTTTCACACGCTCCGTCTTGGAATAAGACAATTCCGTTCGGTATTCAAAAAAAGGTGGAAGACGGCGCACATTCACATAACAATACTTGTCAATGGTCGTTGACAGAACGGCACCGCCGTATTTTTGGAAAAAGCTTTCCATATCGGTTCCACCACCGAAAAACGACATGCGAAAAGGTGTTTTTGTGATAATCATCTTTTCATCTCCTCAATTTTCGCAATGACTCTGCAATAGCATCTTTTACAAGTGGATCATTCAGAGTAAAAAATAAATTCCATATCCCAACCAATGCCATAGAAGCCAGCAGCGCAACAAACGAATATTTCAAATTCAAAGCTTCGACTAGAACACATTCCAGAGCAACAGGCATCCACATAATTATGTAACTATGTACAGGTATAACAGGTCCATCAAACCATTTGCAAACTGAATAATATTTAAATATTCCCTCAGCAATTGTTTGCGCACATAAACCATATACAGCAAACAATGGGTATTTGCCTAGCACAACCCACACAACTATCATCACCACTATCGATATCCATTGATTTTTACTGCAAAGCCATTCTTGGCCTGTCATTTGAAGCAATCCAGTTACTGGTCCTATTCCTGCAATCATGAGCAAACACGCTGCTACTGTTGTAAAGGTTCCCACATATGGCAAAAGCTCCGCGCTGAACAGTCTTAGAATCAAATGCGGGAAACCAATCAGCGCTGCTCCAATCGTACTGATAAATAGCATTTGAATTCTAACAATCATTAAATATGATCTACGAATTTCCTCTTTTTTTCCTGCGAGATATAAACGAGAAAATTCCGGCAGAAAAATTTTTGCCATCGGACCAGATATAAAATTCAAAAATTTCTTGACCAGCACAATAATACCGATAAAGCCTGCAGAAAATGCACCTCCGAAAATATACTGTAAAATTGTTGGAGAATAATTTACGAAAGCATATGCAATATCTGACTGTTGAAAATTCCAAATTTTTTTAAGCGGGACCTCCACTTCTTCTTCACCCGGTTTAAGGTTTTTACCGAACGGGATAAACCAAACCAGCATTGCCAAAAATTGGATTCCATACAAAGTCAGCAATACCAACCCATTGATTCCACCTATTTTTAAACATACCATTAAACTGGACAGCATAGCAAGTCGGCCTACTACATACTCCCCCAAAAGCGCTTGCCATTGACAGCCGCGCGAAAAGAATATACTGCTCCTGTCATATGCCAAAAAATAAGCAATCAAAATAATTGTAGATATAAAACCATATACGCCTTTTGCAACTGTAAGTGCACCAAGAATCGCCACAAATGTAGGCACTGCGTAATATATAATATATGTTTTTTTGAAATGAGTAAGCTTCAGGCTGGGGATCGACAAATAAAAAGTATTTATTTTTATGCTTCCTGAAAAAAGAAAATAATAGACGCCTTCTATAACGCTTACCAAAAAAGTATAGTCCCCGTACCCAGCTATCCCTACACTGTTTGTTAGCAGCATCTGGATGAGTATCTCAATAATGGCAGCAAATGCTTTCACACCTATACTTAAGAACACTGTAAACACAAGTTTCATTTATTGTACCCAAAAGAATTGATAAGGTATGGTAAGTCCTATATTATTAATAAACATACGCATAATATATTGTATGCCACACAACAGAAAGACAAAAGCAATTGCAGTCATTTTCCTTTGCTTTGAGGAAATTCCTTCCGCAAGTAAATTAGGAATATATATCATCAAATATGGGCCGAATAGTGCTGCCATTCTAGCTGCGGACGAAAGTGTAAATCCAATGCAGAACAAAAGTATATCAAGCACAAAAAGCCATGTTCCAATAGATTGCTTAAGAAAAATGGTATCTCTTTTATCTTTATCAACTAACACAAAAATCCCCATAACCAAGCAGAAATGAAACAAGCCTAAAATCAAGCTTTGAAATCTTGTTGTATTCTCTTCAAGATACTCATGAAAACGTTCAGGTATAATATAATATAGATACGGCCTAATAACCGGAAATACAATTCCAATAACAATGGATATTATAAAAATATTTCTTAATCTTTTTCTGTCCAACCTAATTCCGTTTGCCAGCCAATAAACTGGAAAAAACAGTATTGAAGAAGAATGGAACGTTGTTGCCACTGAAACACCTGCGATATAAGAAACAGGCCTTCTTTTCTTTACATATTTCATTGCAAAATATGAAATAAGTATCGCTATTGCATTTCTTGACATATTCATTTCTGTCTGATAAGTTCCCAAAGTCAAGTAAATCCAAATACTTAACATCGGATCTGCTGACCATCTTTTTATAACAAGATACAGCAATCCTATAATAATCAAGCTATTAATGACGATTATAGCCTGCCCACCATCTAACACAACTCCTACAAGTTTATTAAGCAAACGATAACCAGGTTCAAAATCCATCCTTGTCCAATCAGTACCATAAAGCGGCATTGTAAATAGGTTGCGCCAATCCGCGCCATCTATCTGTTCAAAAATTGCACTATAATGTTTTGTATCAGCTCCTACAGATGTAGCACGCAATGCCATGAAAACAAACAACACAAAGCATGAAATTTTCAAGAAAAGCCCAGACATTTTCTGATATGCACCATATTGAATACATAAGAGAAAAAAAAGTATCAGAGAAATTCCCCAATAGCACGCCATTGCATTAATCCTTTCTCATTATCCTTATCTACTGAATGATATCCTCAAACCGTTCCACTGCACCGCTTGCAGCGTATTTCTTGCAGCCAAATTCATAGGCATACCGGCTCATTTGGTCATACTGCTCAGAAGGCATTTTAATCGCTTTTTGCAATTTATCAGCGAACATTTTATTATTTCCAGGTTCTATCAAATAGCCGCTTTTTCCATCATCCACCTGCTCTGGTATGGCTCCAACAGCAAACGCAATGACTGGACGGGCATATTTATAGGCGTCTATGATAATTCCAGACTGTGATGCAGAGTTGTACGGGACGATCACCCAACTACAATTTGTAAACGCATCTTTCATCGCCTTATCGCTTACATATTCGGTATTTAAATATACATTGGGTTCCCGAGCAAGCTGTTCGATTTCCATTTGTGCGTGTTCTTCTGTGCGTCCAACAACGTCAAAGCAGATTTCAGGGCACAAGCGGACTATTTCCAGCAAATTGTTTACACCCTTATACGGATTGATCCTTCCGAAAAAAAGCGCCCGTTTTGTATGGCTTGGAGGTGTATAGTTTGGATAGCGCCGCCACAACTCCAAGTATTTTACTCTATCAGCTTTGATCCTATATCTTTCGATCAAACTTGAGATGAATGTTTGATTTCTTAAAACAATGTAATCCGCCAGCCTACAAACAACTCGATTCATCAAGTCCACCATCGTGACCTGACGATCTCCTTCATGTGGAATCACTTCGTGAATCACCTGGTAAGTTTTGGCTTTGCCTGCTGTTAACATGATGGGAAGGTTCCATGTATGCAAACTTTCAAAATAAATGATGTCAAAATGATTACTTTGAATACGGCGAACCAAAGAAAACAGCGTCCGAAAATCAAATGTCTTTTTTGTGATCCCAGGTCGTTTTGGGCAATCCACCAGCCAAGTATGTTTTGACCTCTGCAAAGGGACTTTCGGTTCCTGTATAGCTACAAGATAGGGATCCCAGTTTGCATTTCTTATCAGTTCTTCATAGATTCCAAACAATGTATCCTGATGATCCGCATTATCCGAAAATGTTACCAGCAATATTTTTTTCACTCAGCCACCCCTCCACACAAACCCAATCCTGTCTAAACCATTGTACCGTCTTTTGGGTAGTCCTGTCCCATAGCGGTCGTCTCTCCTTCTGTTATACCCTCTGTACTTTCTGGAACAAATAAAACTTTCACTGTTGCCAGCATCAGTTTCAAATCCTCCAGAATTCCCTGGTGGGCGATATACATCAGGTCCATCTGAAGTTTATCATAAGGAGAGGTATTATATTTCCCGTATACTTGCGCATAGCCGGTCAATCCGGCTTTTACCTGCAGCCGCAGGGCAAATTCGGGCAGCGTTTCGCAGTACTGTGCCGCAATTTCGGGGCGCTCGGGACGCGGTCCGCAAATGGACAAATCACCTTTTAAAATATTGATCAGCTGCGGCAGTTCATCCAAGCGAAATTTACGAATCACACGGCCGACCGGTGTGATACGATCATCTGTTTCCCCCGTCGAAAGTCTTGCAACGCCATCCTTTTCCGCATCGACTTTCATACTGCGAAATTTGATAATATCAAACCTTCTCCCATCTTTTGTCAAGCGGCATTGTTTATAAAATACCGGTCCTCCGTCTGTTGCTTTGATAGCAGCCGATATCACCAAAAAAAGCGGACTGGTGATCAGCAGTGCTATCAAAGATAAAACAATATCCATCGCTCGCTTAATAAACAGATACTCCGGACTTGCCATGGAACGGCCCACTTTTAGCACCGATAAATGAAACATATGGGTCGGACGAGCTGCGTCCATCATAAGGTCACCTACACGAGGCAGCACAAAAACATCAATATCATGTTCCACACAGTATTTTAAAATCTTATTGCGCTCGTGGCTGTGAATACCACCTAGAAATACCACATCCATCTGCCGCAGGACTTCCATATTTTTCAGGCATTTCTGGATATCAAGCGTTATTTTGACGTTATATTTTTTCTCTAAATTGTCTTCGCGGATCATCTCCTCGATCCCTGGCCGCATATCATAAACGATTGCCGTTGCCAGTGGCGGAAAAGTTTTATAGTACCATTTCTGTGCACAAAAAGCCCATAAAGCCGACACCACCAACTGCCCTGCTATGGCGGCAATTCCTGGTATAAGGCTGCAAAATCTTTTTGCCAGCAGGCAAATGAGAAGATAAATCAAACCGTCTGCAATCATAGCCGCCAGCATTTGGCTGAAAACGATTGATGCTATTTTTTGCGATGAAATCTGAAATGCTTCGTATACATTTCCCAGTGCTATATACAGGGCCGCATACAGCAGCACAACAACCAACTTTCCACTCCATCCAAGTGGCATTGCGACATGAAACGTATAGTACCCATACCAGCAAGCCGCAAAGGGCAGTGTCATACACAAAACAGCCAACAGTTTTACGCTCCGCAGCCACACATTATGCTGAAGTTTTGACATTTTATTCCTCCACACCACAGAAATTTTCTTTTCAGCGCTCCATCCTCATCATGATTCAAAAATCCCTGCCGCTCGATAAAGCCTCTCGATTTCTTTGCTTGTCTCCTCATCCGGTCCCTTGGAAAGCAGCCCACTTCCGGCTATTTTAAACCTTTCTTTTATCAATACCCTGCACAAACGTTTTCCCCAATAGAATGGTAAAAGCTGTGGATGTGAATCCAGCTTGGGATATTGTTCCCTCATATACCAAATCGAGGGGAAGCACTGCCTCCAAATAGCCAGCACCTTATTTTGTTTGAAAGAATCACCGCCTCTGACAAATCCAGACATCATCTCCATCGTTTCCTGGTTTCCATGAATGCCCGTGCTCGTCAGATAATCTACAATCAAGGCCTCTCTTTCATCCAGTGGCTGACCGGTCCCAAAACAGGCTTTCGCTGCTTGTTCCATTTGCTTGGCAAACCCGGACAAATGCAATCCATCCAACTGTTTTTTTAGGCTGTTCCTGTCCAGCGCAGCGCCTTTTTCTTTCAAAAATACATAGTTATCAGCCAGAAACCTTATGCCTGCCCCTGAAGTCGTAAAATGCTTATAAAAATGGATCATATAATGCATGTAAACATCTTCATCACTGATCTGGTATATATGCTGTTTGCCCTTCAAACGTTTTGCGCTCTTCCACAGCGTCTGTTCTTTTTGGCTTACCAGCTTGATCTCGTCCGGCAGCATATGGCCTTTGTTGGTCATTCTGCGGTGGAGTTCCACATACATATAGGGTTTTTTCCAATAGCAATCCTGTACCGGCTGCTCAATATGGTCTGGTTTATACCCTCTGGCTTCCATCCAGTCTTTCATCCGGCGGCTGTTTAAATCGCGGATCAAGACATCGAAATCGGTCATGCTTCGCATCAGCGGGTCAGGGTAATCGTTGCGTATCACCCAGCCCTTCATGGGCAGACAGTCGATGCCGGATGCCTCCATCTCGTCGAGCAGCCATTCGATCTCATATTCCTGAGTGATGTTCCGATGGGTCTCCCGTGCAAAAAAGTCCTTCATCCCCTCCCTCAGGGACTCCCATCCGTCCCCACTCTGCCGGGCAATGACCGGGTAGACCATCGTCACCAGGCTCTGCCGTCGGATCAAAACATTCAGCTTTTCAGCGTCGCAGCCGGTCTCCCAGGGAATCGGCGTCTCAAAATTCCGATGCAGAGCCGCCCGCATCAGCCGCAAAAGCATCTCTGTTTCTTTGTTTTCACGCATCGTTTTACCCCATATACCGCATCGCGCCACCCCTCTGCTTGGCCTGCAGAAGGACGGCGCGGCGCGGTTTTCATCAATGCTTGGGTTTATAGTTCTTGCTCCGTCCAAAGAAGAAGCCTTTTCTTGCGCCTTCCTGTTCAGGCTGCGTCTCTGGGGCAGTGGCCTTCGGCGCGGCCTGCACCGGAGTCTCCCGCATCGGCCTGGCCGGGACGGTAGACGTCATGACCACCGGCTTGTCATCCGGGCTCTTCGGGCCATCCGGAACTTTTGTCTTCTCTGGAGCGCTTTCTGCCGGCGCTACCGGTTTTTCCGGCGTTTCCGGCTGGCTGGGAGGCGTCTCGGGCTTCTGGGTCCAGCTGTTGTCCGCACCCATCCGGATCAGAGCGTCCATAGCTTCGTCATCCGACAAGGTCTCCTTCTGAAGGGGATCCTTGGTCAGCTCATCCAGAATGTCCGGTGCTCCGGCTGGATTGCTCAAATCACCTTCATTGCCGTTCCCGGCAGCGGGCACCAAAAGCAGGTCGTCAACCTCGGCCGCATCCCGCATGGATTTGGCAGCCAGATCCGACGGTCGGTCACGCCAGGAGCGGAAGCCGTGCATGGTCCTGGAGGCATTGACGATGCACCCCAGAATCCGAATGCCAGACTTATCCAGCTGGTCGATCGTATCCTGGATCACCGGCAGCGGAGTAGCGTCATATCGAATGACAAGCAGCACCGCCTGCGCCACCTGGTTCAAACGCAATACATCCGACGACTGCTCGATCGCAGGGCCATCTATAATGATATAGTCGTAGTTCTGGGACAGCTGCTGAATAAAGTCAAACAGAACACTGTCCAGATTGATGGCATTACGCTCCAAAACCGTAGGCAGCAGGTCCAAATACCCCGTCAGGGAGACGACGGTATCCTGTACCGTCGCCTCGCCCTTATAGAGGGCGTTCAGGGTGCGGCTGTAATCGACGTTCTGTAAAAACATCCCGCCCAAGCTGGGATTATTCAGATTCAGGTCGATCAAAAGGACTTTTTTCTCCAGATCGGACATCTGGATGGCCAGATTGGCCGCCACGGTGCTCTTACCTTCACGCTCTTCCGCTGAGGTAACATAGACACAATGGCTCTTCTTTTTGCTGCTTCCCAGCCGGTTGCAGAGGATGTAGGCCGCTGAAGCAAAGCTCTGTTCCACCGTCGAATCTACAGCAGATTCCCGGCTGAGCAGCTCCCCTTTCCGCTGGAAATAAGCATGGTCCTGCGGAACGATCCCCAGCATCTCCAGCCCCAGGTCCTCTTCAACGCTCTTGGGATTCAGCAAAGTCGGATGCATGGTGAATTCAAAGATAATCAGGCCCAGACCGATCACAAAACCCACCAGACTGGTCAGGATCCAAATACCTGTATAGCTGTTGCTGGCCGGCGTAAACTCCGCTGTGGGCGGATTGATCACAGCCACCGAGCCAATCATCAGCGTTTCAGGCAATACTTCTACTGCAACGTCCAAAATGGCGTTCATCAGTTCCACGCCGGACTCCGCATTCATCCACCAGAGGGTAAGCTCCAGGATCTGCGTCTCATTGTACCGGCTGATGCCAAGATTCCGTGCCACTTCTTCGGGTTCTACCGAGATCAGGCGCGCCTGCTCAATGGCTTGTTCCAGCACGCGGTCGCTGTATATCACATAGGAAACCGAATCGGCCATATCCTCCGCCAGCTGAAAGTCATCTGAGGTCAAATGGTCCGACCCGCCGGCAAAACCTCCCGTCGAGACACGCGGAACAATGGCGATGGAGGTCGTGACCGCATAACTGGTGTAGCTGCCTTGAACAAAGGAGATACTGTTCAGGACCAGACCCAATCCACAGCCAAGCAATGTCAGAACGACCAGTGTTTTCCACCGCCTTGCTATGGTCAGAAGCAAATCCCCTATACGAATTCCTTCATCACTCATATCTGATACCTCTTACTGTTGCTTTATTGCTCATTTGTACCGGCGGAGGCCGCTTCCCTGTGCTCCTTGCGGCGGCGGGAGATCAGCCGCACCAGCCACACGATCAGGCAGATGGCGCCCACGGTCAGCAGGGCCGCGACGGCCAGGGCCACCGCACTGCGGAAGGTGAAGAGCGAGATGCTCCAGGTCTGGACCTGTGCCGTATCCGTCACCTCGAAGCGGTAGGGGTTCTCGGTGTCCTCGCCGCGGACGATGTAGTAGCTGCCTTCGGGCAGGTCGGTCATCTCCACGCTCTGGCCGTTGGTAGTCCAGGACAGGACGACCTGATCCTGGCCGTTGTACAGGGTCACCGGCTCGTTCAGGCTCTCGGTGCCCAGGATGGCGTCCTGCACATGGATGGACACCCGCAGCAGCCGGTTGGTGATCGCCAGCTGGCCGGTGCTCAGGCCGCCGATCCGGCCGTCCGCACTGACGATGACATCGTATGCACCGTCGCCCATCCGGTAGTCGCCCACGGTCTGGGTCTGCTGGATGTGGTAGGTGGTGTTCTTCTGCAGGTCGGTCAGGACAGCGGTGCCCGTCTCGTCGGTGACCAGGCGGCGGGTCCGGCCGGAGCGGTCGTCGGTCACCATCAGGACGGCGCCCGCCAGCTTCTGGCTGTCGTACAGCTCATCCGAGACCTGCACCACCAGCTGGGTCTTTTCCACCTCGACCTCGTGGACCGGGGGCAGAGCGCCGGTCTTGCGCTCCACTTCCACCGTCAGGTCCTCTTCCATGGTGGCGTAGTAGTCGGGGCTTGTCGCCTGCTGGACGGTGTATGTGCCCAGATAGAGCTCCTGGCTCTCGCCGTAGCCCTCTTCGTCGCACTCGATGGTATCCACCACCTGGCCGGCGGTGTAGCGGACGGTGCCGTCCAGAGTGGCGATGTCCTCAGCCGCCACCACCCGGAAGGTGCCGCCGCCCACCGGCAGGGCCGTATCCGCATCGCTCATCTGGATGCGGATGATGTTTTTGCAGGGGGACAGGCGGATCTGGACCACGTAGGGGTCGGGCCAGTCGTAGAGCTGGGTGATGTCAAAATAGGTGTCCGGCGCGGCGTCATAGCCCTCCGGAGCATTCAGCTCGTGGAAATAATAATTCCCGTGCCAGACCTTTTCCGGCAGATAGAAGGTGCCGTCCTCCCGGGTGGCGTACTCCCGGTAGGTGATCTTTTCGGGGTAATAGGTGTTCAGCTGCTGGAGCGAGCCCTCCTGCAGGGTGGTGTTGTCGGTGCGGTAGAGCTCGAAGCGGATGCCGGCTTCGGGGATGGGCCGGTCGGTCTCATCGTCCACCAGCTCCACATAGACGGCCGACTTGACGCCCTCGTCGGGGTACATCCCGCCGCCGCCCGCGGTGGGGATGTATTCCTCGTCGTAATCGCCGTCACCATCGCCGCCGCCCCAGCCTCCCCAGCCGCCGCCCCACTCGTCATCCCAGCCATCCCAGTCGTCCTCGTAATAGCTGGACGCGGGGTATTCTTCATAGCCGGTGTAGTCGTGGAGGATGTACAGGCACAGCAGCGCGATGACAAGGATCAGGACAAAGACCAGGCCGCTCATCATATCGGTGGCGGGCTGCCAGAAATTGAATTTTGAGGCGGGCTGTCGGTTCTTTTTCATCCGTTCTGCCCCACTTTCAGGTTCTTCTCAAACTCGGCCACCGACAGCGGGCGGGAGAAGAAGTAGCCCTGGCCCTCGGTACAGCCGCACTTGCGCAGCATGGTCAGCTGCTCCATGCTCTCGATGCCCTCGGCCAGCAGGTTCAGGCGGAGGGTCCGGGCCTGGTTAAAGACGGCGGGCAGGACCTCCAGCTTATCTTCCAGATTTTCACTGCGGAGGTTGAGTTTCAGCTGGTCGATGCCGATCTCGCCGGCCGAGCTCAGCTTGATGTAATCCCCGTCAAAGCCGTCCAGGATCACCCGGAAGCCGGCCTGCTGCAGCCGGGCCACCGCGTCCTTCAGGACGCCGTAGGCTTCCAGATAGGCGCTGCCGCTGACGTCGATCTCCAGGTGCTTGGGCGGGATGCGGTACTTTTTCAGCATATCCTTGAAGAAGTCGGCCACGTCCATCGCCAGGACATCCGTCTTGGTGACGTTGACCGAGATGGGCACCGGGCGGATGCCCTGGTCCACCCACTGGCGGATCAGCTGACAGACCTTTTCCCAGATGTACTGGTCCAGCTTGGTGATGTAGCCGTTGCTTTCCAGCACCGGGATAAAGACCGCCGGGGAAATGACCCCCAGGGTGGGGTGGTTCCAGCGGACCAGAGCCTCGGCGCCGATCACCTTGCGGGTGTTCAGCTCATACCGGGGCTGGAGGAAAAAGACGAATTCGTTCTTTTTCAGGCCGTCCAGGATCTGGGGCATCAGGATCTGCTCGTTGCCGGAGGTGCTTCCGCCACCCACCAGAGGCATGGTGCCCTTTTTGGGCAGGCGCTCCAGCAGCTCGACGATCTGCCGGTTTTCCCGGCGGTCGCTGTAGCGGCTCTGCTCTTCGGTGGTGGGGATGATGGTCCGGTGGAACTCTTCCAGGAAGAGGTCCACCTCCCGGCTCATGATGTTGCGCAGGATGTTGTTGACCACGTTGAAAAAGACGGACAGGATCAGGCCGGCGATGGACGTGTAAAACGCGGTGTTGATGCCGGCCAGGATGGTCTCGACACTGCCAAGCGCGGCTTCCACCGTCATGAAGTTGATCCCCCGCAGGCCCATCAGCAGGCCCAGGAAGGTGCCCAGGATGCCCAGGCCGGTCATGGTACCGGGAATCTGGGCCGCCACGCTCTGCCAGCTGTACAGGCCCAGGATGTCCTCGTTGACGGTGTCGTCGATGTCGCTGATGAGCAGGCCGTTTTCCCGCTGCTGGCGCACCTTTTCCCGGTACTCCTGGAACAGCTGGTCCAGCGTTTTCTGCTCAAAGAAACGGTCCATCTGGAGGGCCATCATCCAGGCGGTGCCGCCCTCCGCGTTCATGGCCCGCTTGATGCTGTTCTGGCCGTTGCGCAGGCCGTTGGTGAACGAGATCACCGGAGCCAGACAATAGAACCCGCTGGCCAGCGCGATGACGCCCATACAGCCGACGATCACCAGGGACAGCCGGTCGGGCGAATAGGCCGCCAGCATGCCGGCCGCTATGAGATATACCACGATAAAAAGATAAGGAAGCCGTCTCACGACTCACTCCACCTCCTGAAATACCCTTTGTATATGTGGACGGGGACCGGCTGTCCATGCCCCAAGAAAAAGAAAAACGGCCGCAATTATACCCTACATATAACTGCGGCCGAACTATCTTGTCTTGCAGCCTGTGACAGGCGCTCCACGTCAGACTTCCAGCTTTGCGTCCCTGCATTTCTGCAGGTTTGCCCTTAACTGTATTCACTTAGGAACTTTATCTAGGGTGTATCTGAGAAGTCAAAAATGCTGGGATATTCGCCAAAAAGCGCCAGA
>OERF01000258.1_pt1 | contig 12853 bp, 10 predicted proteins | sample 1539921 | NCBI WGS metagenome assembly OERF01 (sample SAMEA3891883, study PRJEB23780) | metagenome | biome: terrestrial biome; feature: animal house; material: Caecal content | place: Italy | collected 2015-05-05
CGCCAGTGCAGTAGAGGCCACACAAAGCGACATGCCAAAAGCCCACACCATAGCGTAATCTTCCCCTGAAACAGCCACCTCAATCTCGGCAAGGTTCAAATCCTTGGTAGATTCTTCCGCAGCTTCGTTTTCCCCTGTCAAGTCCACCGTTTCATAGGTTTCGCTTGTTACCTGAGAGAGCAGGCTGCTCCCGATCTGATGGGAAATGACGGTGCTGGTGCCAAAGGAGATTACAAGGGCGATGGCCGCCACAAGAACCACCTCCAGCAGATACTGCAACAAAACCGAGCCTTTTGAGATTCCCATCGCCAGATAGAGACCGGTTTCATGGATGCGTCCCCGGAGGCGCAGCGTCAGGAATAGTGCCAGCACCAGGAAGCAGATCACAGATACCACCGCAATGGCGATAAACACGATATTCTGCAGGCCTTCCAGGGACTCCTTTGCGTTCTGGTAGTCGTTGTCATAGCGTGTGAGCGTACAGTCCTCCCATGCTACACCCGGAATATCCTTTACCTCATCCATGATTCGTTCAAGCTCATCCGGATTATCCACATAAAAATCCCCATACTGTACACTTGCTCCGTCTTCTGTTCCATAGAGCAGGCTGGCGGCTGTGGACAGGTCTGTAAATACAATATTGTCGTAGAGATCATAGGACGGTGCAATGCCGATAGAGTCCTGTTCTTTGGTGTTGGTAAAGATCCCTGCCACCGTTACCGGAATGGTACGATTCTTCCCCTCCACATCCTTCAGCAGCATCGTATCCCCTACACTCAGCCCGTTTCTCTGTGCAAATTTCTCATGGATCAGCACCTGGTTTCCGCCCTCCGTGGTAATCGGTTCGCCCTGTGTCAGTTCAAACCCGCCTTCCGTAAAGTAGCTGTCATCCTGGGAGTTTGAATTGGCCACGATCTTTCCAGCGTGTTCATAGCCTTCCGGTATCTGAGCAGCTTCTTCCGTATTGATTGCAAGAGGATTCCCCTGTGCATCACAATATTCAGCGTAGGAGTAAGAGCGGAGCGTGTACCTGCCGCTCAGTCCGTCAATCCCCAGGATCTGCTCCCGTACCTCCTCTGTGATCCCGCCCTCCAGCTGTTTTCCATTGATTGTGAAGTATCCCAGAAGAGCCTTTTTGATGTTGGCATTAGCCGTTTCTGTGGCAGACTGGATGGAAAAGCAGGTCAGCATCAGCGTTGCCATGACCAGAAGGAACGCAAGCAGCGTAAGAGTCTTTCCTTTCTTCCGTATGGAATAGAGGAAAGCCCGTTTACACAAATTCATTTTTCTGTCACCTCATTTCTTATGTTGTTCTGTTGTCCATGTGTAAGTGAACATTCTAAGGATACATAAGGAAGGTGGAGTTCAGGTGGAGTTGAGATGTTCTTTTGGTGGAGTTGTTTCTAAAAGAAAAAACTGGAGGTTTTCGCAAAGGAAGACCTCCAGACTATTATGTATAGGATAATACTGACTGGATAAGAGTTGTACCTTCTCCAATCTCAGATTTTCTCGCTTGCCAACTTATAAATTACCTGTTCCAGAATCATACCTACATTCTTTGCCAAAGCCATTCTATATCAGGAAAAGCCAAATGTACCACAAATGTCACACCAATTATTACTAATAATGCGACACCTATATAGCAGAATACTTTTATTACTTTCTTCAATCCCAACTTTCCTTTTTCAACATCTAAATAAATTGACGCAACTTTTTCATCTGTTAAATTTTTCTCCCTCACATCTTGGACATCAATACCTTTTACCAATTCATCCAAAGTCATACCGAAATAATCGCTTAACATTACCAATCGTTGGAAGTCGGGATATGACTGACCTGCTTCCCATTTAGAAATTGTCTGGCGAGATACCTGTAATTCTGCTCCCAGTTCCTCTTGAGACAGTCCCTGTTTCTTTCTGATCTCCAATAACCTTTCATTAAATTTCATCTGCTAAAGTCCTCCTATATGTTTAATAGGACAAATATATCGAAAACTCTTGAAAATAACAAGCAACCTTTGTTGTCAATCTGTCAACTGCCCATAACCTTCTCAAAAAACTTCAAAATTTACCGCCCCATTCATTTCTTACCCTGCAGGTAAGAAGTATTCCTCCCTTTTAGTTCGGTCAATTCCTTTTTGTCTATCACATATTTTACCACACCGACAAATTCTTATCTTCCCGAAGTGTTCCTGAAATATCCAAGATTTATCATGCTTTCAGGAAGATACGGCCCCACAGGGACCTCTCGCATTTCTTTCCGCTGAGCGTGGACCATGCGGATCGTGGACACCGTGCCGCCTTTTTCCCGCCCATCATAGACAGCGATCACCCGGTCTGCCTGGCCTACCATATAGCGGTTGCGCTTCATATAGACATTGGAAGCCCATTCCTCGCTGATAACCGCAACCTTCGCACATGCCTCCAGCATGGCTCTGGTCTGCCCGTCCTCTATCAGCCGCTTATAGCGGTTGCGGTAAGGAATTGCTGCCTCCAGGCGCAGCGCCGGATTTTCTTTTGCCTTTTCCAGAACAATCCGGGCAAATAGCTGATCGGCGCCGTCAGCAAAGCCGGAAATAAAATAGGTATAACCGTCTGCGATGGCTTTTTCAATTTCCCGGCGAAGGTCCTGCTCTGCCTGCTCCATATATTCAGCGGGGATCTCCCGGTGTCCGGTTACTCCGCATATTTTTTGTTCCATGATACCTGCCTCCCTTATGGCTGATAGTTAAAAACTACTGCATTTCTTATTTTAGTAGGTTACATTTAGCGTGTCAACAGAAATACCCCTTTTCATTTAGCGAATAGAGCCAGCCTGTAAGGTACAATCTATTACAGAATGGGAGGTGAATATGGTGTACGAAGATTTTGTCCCGGAAAGGCTGGCAAAACTGAGGATGCAGAAGGGTGTTTCCGCACGGGATATGTCGCTGTCGCTTGGACAGGCCAACAACTATATCAACAACGTGGAGAACAAGAAAACGCTTCCTTCTATGCAGTCCTTCTTTTATATCTGTGAATACCTGGGCGTAACACCACAGGAATTTTTCGATGAAGGCAATCCGAATCCCGCCGCTTTAAAGGAATTTATCACAGAGGCAAAGAAGCTGGATTCCAAAACAATGTCTTACATCCTCGGCATTATGAAAGAACTGAATAGCAAAAAATAGAAGCAGTCGGCACGATGAGGCAGGCTGCTTTCTTTAATAAGTATTTCCATTTGCTGTTTTAACATACAGCCATAAGAAAAGGCCGCGTTTGCGGCCCTTTCCGTTATAATGCGTGGATTTCCTTCTCCAATTCTCCAACGGCCTCCATCATAGTTTCAAAAGATGGAATCTCCCCATAGAGCATATTCCGCATGGCAGAGTAATCCTCCTGCAGCGCACCCAGGCGGTATGACGGAGGAAGCAGCTTTAAGGTGGCCGGAACAGCCTCCGGGTAGCGCGCCCAGGCCCGCGGATAAAACTTCATCTTGAAATCGACCACTTTTTGCAGCAGATCCAGCCGTTCAAACGCTTTTTCCTTCACAGGCGATTTTGCCATACAGTAAAGGTCATAATAATGGCGGGAATACCGCTGGGGCATGGAAAGATGTTCAGGCCGGTTGGCCTCATGGTGAAGGATCGTCGCCTTTTCCCAGAAAGTCCGCTCCGGCGCCACCGTCAGGACAGAAACCTCTTTCTGCTTGAATAACTGCGGGTACTGCTCCGCGGCATACGGTACAATATCCACCAGCTCTGCCGGTGTCCAGGCTGCCAGCGCCCCAATCTCCAGCCGGATCACCTGTAAGGTAGAGGCATCGGTAAACAGGTTTGGATAAGCAAAGATCACCGTCTGTTTATCTTCCTCGTCTATGTAAAGATTGGCCGGAAGGCCCAATTCAGCAGAAAGCCCTTCCCGGACCTGCGGGCAGAAGGTTTCTGCCAGGAAAATCTCGGCCTTTCGGTTCGCCTCTTTATTGAAGGCATCCTGCTTGGTGTTCGAGCGTTTTTCCCAGGGTTCATTGATACCATACCCCAGGACACGCCAATCCAGAATCAGATCAATGTCCTCGGAAAACCGGCTGATAAGGTGATACCCTTTGGATAAGCTGGTCCCGCCCTTAAATGTGACCGCCTTTTTCCACGGAGAGCGGTGGAACAGGTAATCCAGCGTCAGGCATACCCAAAAATCCTTTTCCACAATGGCATCGTGAAGGCCGGTTTTTGCTGCGGTGTTATGAAACAGCTCCCGCCGGTCATCAGCCGGAAGTCTGGCAATCTCAATCATTTTCTCTTTCTCCTTTGCAGATCTCTTTAATCACAGTGTAAATCCAATCCGTCGCTTCGGCCCCTTCTGCAAGGAGCGCCGCCTTTTCATCTTCATTCAGCCTGCGGGAAAGCACCCGTATGGTTTTTTCGTCCACATGTTCTTTCCCCAGGGTCTTTAACGCCTGGATCACCAGGATCGTCATAGGCGACAGGCCCGTGACCTCCTTGTTGGTCCGGTGCTTAAATTCAATCTTTGTCTTATCCCATTCATAGGTTTTATATGGCCCATCGCTGATATAGGACCATACTGCCGTTACCTGGGTAGACAGCCCCAGCATATTTAATGCGGTATCTCCACAGGGAGCGATAGTCCAATGATAGCATCTCGCCAGTGCTTTGGCAACCGCATCCGGGTCCGCCGCCACATATTCCCCAAGGAGCTTGCTGTATTTCGGCTTTTCAAATACTCCCCGGATAACACGGCGCAGAACCCCTTCCTGGATCAGCCGGTTAATGCTCTGCTTAATCGTATTGTTATCTGCAATATCCGCAAAATCTGAGTTGACGAATACGCTGCCCTCCGGGGCGTTTATGATCCGGTCACGGATTTGTTCTGTATAGCCGTTGTTCATACGACCAACCTCCTTCATGTAACCAATATTATATATGATTGGTTACATCAATGCAATAGCTACACCTCCTTTTTAGGTTGTCCGTATAAAAAATTTTTATTCATTCCGGCTAAAAATACACTTATTTTCCCGTGCTGCCAAAAGCGCCCGCGCCGCGTTGTCCGCCCAGGTCATTCACGAAATCTGCGATCACCACAGGCATGATGATAAGCTGCCCGATCCGGGAATCTTTCGCAAGTGTTTGGGTCTCATTTCCCACATTGCTGACAATGGCGTGGATCTCGCCCCGGTAGCCGGAATCCACAGGGGGCAGCTCACAGACCACCCCTTTTGCCGCCAGGCTGCTCCTGGGAAACACATAGGCGGCATAACCGTCAGGCACCTCCAGGCCAAAGCCCAGCGGGATTTTAGCAATCCCGCCAGGCTCCAGGGTACAGTCAAAAGGCATATAGACATCCGCCCCGGCGTCATTGGCATGGGAGCGGAGGGGACGGTGGTTCTCCGGCAGCCCAAAATCAATGATCTTGATCTTCACTGGCCGCCTCCTTCCAGCGCGGCAGGATAGTCCTGGCGCAGCAGGGCAAGGGGCAGCGCCCCTTTTTCGCACGGGCAGCCGCAGGACATATCTTTTTCCCGACAGCCCTCCCGCTGGCAGAAGGGGCCGGTAAGCTCCGGGCTGAACAGTTCCGGGTCCAGCGCATACAGGTCCGCCCATATCTTCAGCAGGACAAAGCGTGTTTCATCCGTATTGCGGCGGCAAGTCCGCTGGCCGATCATGTGCTTCCACTGGTAAGGCGTGGCGCTGATGATCAGCACATTGCGAAGGCTCTGCGGGGCAAGATACCCCGCGGCGTCCCTGGAAATCCCGCAGGCGCCTATATCCGCATAATGCTCCATGGCAGCCCGGCACTTTTTCAGGTAGAAGTCATGTACCCACTGGCTGGCCGTCAGGATCTCATAAGGCACCACAAAATCAGCCTGCCCCGCATAATTGCTGTACTGCAAAGAGGCGCTGATAAACTTGACCTCGTTTTGGTGCCGGGTGATCTGCGCCAGAAAACGCCTGCTGGCGCCCACAACCGCCACCGTGATAACCGAAAGCTTCTGTACGGCGGGGTGTGGCAGAGAGGCGATCCGTTTGACCGTATCGGCAGTATAGGCTTTCTCATAAAGAGCCATAAGGTCATCCATGGAATGGATCGCATGGCCCCGCTGGGTGAGCCTTGCCGCAAACACCATGTTTTTCTCTGCTTCCTGTACCGCAGTGCAGTTCAAAATTTTAGTTTCAATCTGGTTGATGTTCCAATTCCTCCTTTATCACAGCTTTTAGTAAAAACAGATAGTTAAGGCTGTCGGTGATCTTTTCCTCCCAGACAGCCAGCTCAAAAGTTTTCCGGTCCGTAAAGCACATATCATAAATGGAGATGATGTGCTTTGCCATCATCCCGGCCAACGCACGCTGCGGGGTGCTATCCTGGATCGCAGCCGCCGCTTTGAAGGCGCTGAGCCGGTCCGGGTTGTCGCCGGTATATTCTTTGGCCTTCTGAATCAGAAGCCCTTCACACTGCCGTACCTGTTCCCGGAAAACAGCCTGAAATTCTTTTTGTGTCATAACTCACCCCACTTTACGCCGTAGGAAGATAAACCCAATCGCGCATCAGGCACACGCTGGGTTCGTCCTCCCGCGGGATCAGCCGGAAGGCGCACTCGGAATACACTGTGCGCTTATCCTCAAATTCCATGTTGTAGGCTTTATAAAAGCGGTATTCCAGGTTGGAGATCACGCACCGGAGCATTTGAAGGGCTTCCCGCTGGGAAGTGACAATGCAATCCCGGTCAACGCTGCGTTTCAGGGCCAGCAGGGATTTATAAAGCTGCACTTCCGTCCGGTAAGGGCGGGCATACCGTTGATCCAGCCAGCCGCAGAAGGCTACCGGGCCGCTCTCGACCACATGCGCCTCCGGGTGGTGGAAGCCGTAGCTGTCCAGGTTGGCGGTATTCAGAAGATAGAGCATTTCTTTCAGCTCCGCGCTGGGCATATCGTAAAACCGCAGCATGGAGCGGTAGAGATGGACATATCCGGGAATGGGAACAATGTTATTTACCATTGCAAATCCTCCATATATAGAGATGGGCGCGGGAGCAGCCGGCATCCCGCGCCATCTTTCTGAAATCTGTTATTCAGTTACAGCTACTAGCCTGCCCATGACGATAAAGCGGTCAGCGCCGCCATTGGTACAGGTGGAAAGGGTCAGCACCTTGTCGCTGGAAGTGACGGAAACGCCGGTTTCGATCACAGAACGCTCCTGCATTGCGGAAAGCCAGGTCGTATAAGCGCCGCTGTCTTTCCATTCCAGCGCCCAGGGAGAAGTTTCGCTGCCGGATTCCTCCGGGCTTGCCACAAATGCGGAAAACACCTCGACCACATAGCCGCCCTCCGGCGTTACCAGGTACATTTCCGGGTGTTCGTCATAGTAAGCCTGCGCTTTGTATTCCACCAGCGTGGAGAACATGGAGCCGTCCCGCATGTTGTGCCCATAGATGATCGTGTTGTTGTCGGAAAAATCCTCCGCGTTTTCATAGTCGATGAACAGGCAGCCCACCTTGTTTGCCGTACCGTCATACAGGTGTTTCAGGTAGTAGCTGTTATCCTCGCCCTGGGCCACCGGGTACTGAATGACCGTGCCGGGAAGCTCCAGCCATGCCTTGACATCCGGCCCCTGGGCCAGCAGGCTTTCAAAGTCCACCGTGGGCAGAGAAATGGAGGAAGCGCCGGTTTCCTCCGGCGCCTCCACAGTTCCATTTTCCCCGTCTGTTTCAGCCGGGGTGACATATTCCGAAAGCCCGGCATAGGTATCGGCGCTTTCCTTGTACTGGCCGATCTCCCGCGCCAGCATAAAGCCGCTGCCTACTGCCATGGCAATGCAGATCAGAAGCACACCCGTTGCCGCCTTGCGGCGTCCAGGGCTGGCCTTCTGGCCTTTTTTCTTGTAAGCGCACAGGAAAAGGGCAACACCGCTGCCGATCACCGCCGCGCCCAGCACGCCGATCCAGATATACAGGTTATAATCATCGCCTGTCTGCGGGACCGGCTTAGAAGGATTGGAAGGTGTTGTCGGGTTATCCGGGGTTTCCGGCGTATCAGGCGCTTCCGGGGTTTCTTCCTCCGGCTTTTCATTGAAGAAGCTCACTTCGGCGGTTTCATCGGCCTTGATCTCCACCGTGGCGCCATCCGGGATGATATAGTCCTCGCTGGCCTTATTTTTCACCTCGGTCACAGTGTATTTGCCCACGCGCAGCCCTTCGATCAGGATGATACCATCCTCCGGGCTTGTGAAAGTCTCGCAGTAGGTGCCATCCTCACTTTTCACCTCAAAGGCAAAGCCGTCCTTGCGGCCATCGCTGGAATCCTTCGTGATTTTCAGGTTGCCGCGGTAAGCCTCATTCACAAAGCCGCGGCCAGCCTCACCATTTTCCACAACGACAACCTGCCCGTCCGTGGTGATTTCAAAATAGTAGGCATTGGGGTCCAGCTTGTGGCCTTCCGGGGCAGTTTTCTCTTTGACAAAATAGCCCTTTGCCAAGAGGCCGCTCATTTCATGGAACCCTTCATCGGTTTCCGTCAGCTCCCCGATCAGGGCGTCGCCTTCATCAAATGCCTTATCGCCGTTGGTGTCCTCGTAAAGCTCAAAGACAGCGCCGGGCAGCCGGTGGAGGAATGGATTGTCCGCAGTGTCCTCGCCGGTATCATCATCGGCGCTTTCTGCCGTCTCACCAGCCTCACTTTCAGAAGTGTTTTCCCCGTTCTCCTGGATAGACTTCAATTCGTCCACAGCCTCGGTCTTGATAATCTGCACCGTACCGTGGATCAGGGTATTGTCAATCTCGATTTCAACGGCCTGCCCATCGGTGCCGATATAGACATGGTGCTGTTCCGGGCTGATGGAGTACAGGGCCGAAGGGCTGGCAATCTCCTTGATGATCCAATGGCCGAAAGGCACGTCCTCAAAGGAGAAGGCTCCGTTTTCCCCGGAAGTCGTCACCAGCAGGGCATTTTCCTCGGTAAATTCTTCCGTGCCGGGAGCAAACAGGCCGATCAGCGCGCCCTCCAGGGTAAGGTCCTCACCGCCTTCGGGGTCCTCGCCGTATTTCACGCCGTCAATGCGCCCACGGATCATCTCATTGGAAATGGCCTCGCCGTCATTGACCGCAATCGTAACCAGAGCGGTTTCCTGCCCGGCATACGCAAAGACTACCGGGTACTGCTGATCGGAAAGCACAAATGCCTCATTGGTGGTGCGTTCCTGGACATAGAAGCTGCCAAAAGGCAGATCGGAGGCAAAGACCGCCGAATACTGGCCGGGCGCGTCCTCCACCGGCGCAACCGCCACGACTTCCAGAAGCCCGCCCGCGGGAATCACGCTGCCATCCAGGGCAGTCAGGTCCTCCGAAGCGTACAGGCCAAAGGAAATATCCTTGTATTCCTCGCCAAGCCCAATGCCAAAGGTTTCGTCTGTTTCCAGGGATTTCAGAAGGTCGATCTCTACCTTCTGACGTTCATCATAAAGACCGATGGCCGCCTGGGTGATCTCTACCTCCTGACCGGCATAAGTAAGCTCGGTATAAATCGGTGTGGGGTCCAGCACCATGCCTTCCGGCGCCTGGCGTTCCTCCAGACGGTAGCGGCCCAGGTATAAGAGTCCGCTCTGGGCAGTTCCATCCTCACCGGTAGTCAGTGTTTCTACCACCGTGTCTTTTGCCGCCCGCAGGGTGCCGTCCCCGGTATAAATATCTTCATCGGCAATCACATCATAGACCGCGCCGGGAAGTCCCTGGACCTCGTACACCGGCTGATAGAGGCCATCGTTTTCCTGGACAGAAGCGAATACCTCGCCGGTCTTTGTAATGGTGAGCTGGCCTTTCTGCGGCATATTGTACTGCGTAACAGTTACAGTCGCCTCGCTGCCGTCAATGGTAAACGGCATCGGCTCATTGGACAGCACATAGCCATAAGGCGCAGCCACCTCATGCAGTTCGTAATCCCCCACAGGCAGAGGTTCCGGCAGCATCAGCCAGCCCTCGTCAGAAACATAGAAAGTATCGAGTGTCTCCGGGTTTGGATAGTAGATGTCCTGGGTGATAAATTCCCCGGTAGAAAGGTCTTTGATCTTAAAACCGGTGCCGGTCATGGGAATGATATTTCCCGTCTCCGCATCACATTTTTCCACTTTCAGCCGGGCCGTAATAGTGCGGTTGTTCAGGATATAGCTGTACGTTTCCCCATTGGAAGAAATAAAGACTGTAAAGTCCGGCACAAATCCTTTTCCGTCCTCACCGGCAACCTGATGTACGGTATAGTGCCCGTAAGGGAGCTGTTTGGAAGCGGCAAATCCGTCGCTGTCCGTTGTGAGCAGGTCGCGCTCGCTTTCCTTCGCGTTGTCATAGCAGCCTGCGGCTTTTAAGTAAACCTCAAAAACGGCACCGGCTTCCGGGCGTTCCACCACACCCTCATTGGGTTCCTCGGTGTTTTCATCCTCCGGCACATCCGGGTCCGTCTCATCGGTATGCTTTACAAGCTGAATGTTCCCATAGATCACCGTTTCCGTGACCTGGCTTTCCGCTGTATTCAGCTCAATCTCATACAGGGAAGGGGAAGCGCCGACCTCGTAGACAGTCTCGTTGAGCAGATACCCGGTGCTGGGGGAGATTTCACGGATCGTCCAGGCATCGCCGCACACATAATAGCGGGTCATAAAGCTGCCGTCTGCATCCGTGGTATAGGTATCGACCAGTTCGCCGTTGTTATAGATCCCGTAAGTCGCTCCGGCAAGGGTCGCATCCCCCTGGGCAGTGCCCGTATCCGCATCGCTCTTTACCACATGGACACGGAATTTCTTCAAAATGTTGCTGAAATGGACGGTGGAAGTCTGGCCGCTTTCAATGGTGACATACTGTGCGGCAGGTGTCACATAGCGGTCAACCGGAATTTCTGTCACAAGATAAGTGCCGGGAAGGAGCTTCTTTTCAATCTGCCCGTTTTCCCCGGTCGTCACGTTCTCATTGACTTCATTTCCAAGAAGATCCGTACCGGAAATGTTGAAGGAAATCCCGGAAACAATGCCGTCCTCACTGGTCTTGACGAGTTTTGCGGTGCCATAGGTTTCTGTCTTGATCTTTACAAAAAATGATACCGGGTCACTGGCTCCGGTCATCATGGTCTGATAGCCGGGCCTTCCCCAGATCAGCATATCGTTGGCAACCGGAATATCTTTCCGAAATTCAAACGTCACAGGGTCCATAATCATATCCTTGCTTGTGAAGGTATACTGATTGCCGTTCCTTGTGACAGACACGCCGCTGCCGGAAAGCAGATCCAGATCAATTCCCAGATTGTTTGTATCGGTAACGGTCAGGGTATAAACCCTCTGTTCCGAATCCCATTTCAGCTCCAGTTCCGGCGCCCCGTCTTTACTGGAAGAAGTAAAAGAGGGGACCGTGGAATGGGAAGCCACCTGCTCCAAGATCCAGTTGTACGCTTTTTCCGCAGGGCGTCCGGCGATCACGCTGTAATACTGATCTGCTGACGCATGGCCGTTCCCGTGGCGGCTGTATGGGTCGCTGCGGAGCTGTTGCTGGTACTCCCAGAGGATGATCTGGGTTGCCATTTTATAGTCATCCTCGTTGATGCCGGAGACCGGAAGGCTTGCGCCAGGTTTCCAGCCATAGATCGCCGTTAGGGTAATGCCCCGTCTGGCTTCGGCAGGAAGCAGGTTTAAGTATTGGCTGTTCGTCCCGCTCTCTGATGTATACGTGTTATCAGAGGTATTGTAGGGAATCCCGCTCTCCACACAATAAACCTGATGGCTGGTTCCATCGGAAACGGTCAGCATATAGTGGCGGTAAGCACTGCCTCCAGAGCTGGTGCGTACATCCATGGTCCCATCGGAATTGTAGACCAGGTAGGTGTAGGGCGCGGGCGAGTAGTAATGCTGCCCGTCAGAACCCACATACTGATCGCCCAGCCAGGAGCTTGCCGTCTGACCCGGCTCCATGGCAAAGGCAGACATGGGCAGCAGCCCCAGGAGGCACAGCGTGCTGAGAAGAAAGGCCAGCAGCCGTTTCAGACCGTGGCGGCACGTTTTTGTTTTCTCCATGAAAAATCCTCGCTTTCTTAAAAATAAAGGACAGCCTTATTTGCTGTCCTTGTCGTCAAAATCATCTTCGGAGAGATATTCCGGCTCTCCATAGGCTTCATCCGGGTCAAAGCCTTCGCCGTAGCCGTCATCCTCGAAATCTTCGTCATCCTCTGCCTGCTGCTTCGGACGGACGATCTTTACATAATAACCAACGCCGCCTACCGCAAGCAAGGCAACGATAATAAAGATAATCGTGCCGGCGCTGCCGTTGTCCTTTTTCGGCGGTTCGGTCTGTGCGAGTTCCTCTGTTTCTGCAGGTCTTTCCTTTCCGGTGCAGCCTTTGAGGTCATTCTTGCAGACCGAGCAGGCGGTATTGACTTCGCCGGCTTCGCATTTATCCGTACAGGTGCAGGTGGTGGGGAAGGCTTCATTGTTGTCCGTCAATCCCTGCAGGTCTTCCAGGTCCACAGGATTGAGGAAGTAGGTCTTATACTGTTCCTGGCTTTCGTCCACGGGGGCATCGTAGTCAATGATGATGTAAAAAATATTTCCGCTTCGGTCCTGGACGACGATGAACGGCTTGTTGGATTCCCTGTCAAACAGCAGATCCTTGGTCATAAAGTCCGAGGGCTCGCCAAAGGCGTTTTCCGGAGTGGTTTCGGAAGGCGGTTCGGTGGATTCTGTGGACTGGGTAGGCTCGGTGCCGTCTTCTTCCTTTGTGGCCCACACGGGGGTAACAAAGAGTGTACCCAGCAGGACCAGTAGAAGAAGCAGGGAGACAAAGCGCTTTCTTTTAACCATTCTCTGTCACCTCCTGTACTTGCAGGGGACTC
>OERF01000262.1_pt1 | contig 12714 bp, 8 predicted proteins | sample 1539921 | NCBI WGS metagenome assembly OERF01 (sample SAMEA3891883, study PRJEB23780) | metagenome | biome: terrestrial biome; feature: animal house; material: Caecal content | place: Italy | collected 2015-05-05
ACCACGCCCAGGCCCGTTTCTTCCATGATGCGGGCGAAGGCTGGCAGCCCCTGGGCGACGTCCAGCCCGCCGACCACCTGAGCGATGACTATGTGGAGACCCGCCGGGGCCGCTGTGCTTTCACCGGCGCCATGGTGGGACTTTGCGCCCAGGACATGGACGCCCGACGCAGCTATGCGGATTTTGCGTATTTTTTGTATCAGGAGCGGTGACGGACCGGAACCGATGTCCCCCGCGGGCCCCCTTCCCAAAAGAAAAGAGGAAACAGAAATGGCCATGATCAAGCTGAAAGTTCTCAACGCCCGGGGAGAGACCCTGGCCGTCAGTCCGGCCGGATCCCGGGTCTCCCTGGTGCACACCGCCCCCTACCAGGCGGGAGACTGGATCGCCCTGGAATGCGGTGCTTCCGGCATGTACTGCGTCATCCAGCTGGAGGACTCCATGCCGCCCGCCCTTGTGTATATAAAGGGGTCCGCCATGGATTTTCCCATTCCCCCCGCAGACAACCGGGTCAACTATTCCCCCAAAAGTTTTACCGGTTCCTCTCATCTGATCCGCGCCCGCACTGCCACGGTGGACGAGATCACCACCTGCCGGAACCTGGCCCTGAATCCCTACGACTGCCACGGGGAACACGGCTTTTTCCCCCACGCCACAGCCAATGTGGAGACCCGGGGCGAGGCGGTCTTTGCGGCACGGAATGCCATTGACGGGATCTACGAGAACAGCGCCCACGGTGCCTGGCCGTACCAGAGCTGGGGCATCAACCGGGATCCCCGAGCCCGTTTCCGGCTGGATTTCGGCCGGCCGGTGGAGGTCCGTCAGCTGAGTCTGACCCTGCGGGCGGACTTTCCCCATGACAGCTGGTGGACCCGTGCGGCGGTGGTCTTCAGCGACGAAAGCCGGGAGCCCCTGACCCTGAGCCAGACGGCAGAACCCCAGCGGTTTTCCGTTTCGCCCCGCACGGTGGAATGGCTGGAACTGTGCGATCTGGAAAAGGCCGATGACCCCAGCCCCTTCCCGGCACTGACCCAGCTGGAAGTCTGGGGCACGGAAGCCCCGGATGGCCATGCCTGATTTCCGGCCCGAAACGGAACAAAGGCAAGTGTTCGGATTTCTGGTTCCCTGTTCCGCTCTGTTTGGCCGGTCTCGTCCCGTAGAGGTCGTTTCCGGCCCGCGTACCCGGTTCGTGCGGCCATGCCGCAAGGACGGACTCCCTTATCGCACAGCAGCCTTTTTCCCTGTAACAAAACGACACCCTCAAAGACCGGCGCAGCGCCGATGGTCTTTGAGGGTGTTGTTGTATATACGGAAAACCTGCCGGGAACCGGTCAGTTCCCCTGCAGCCGGATAACACAGGCTGTATGATAGCGGGCAGAGGCATCCAGGCGGTAGGCTTCCTCCACATCGGCGCCCCAGCTGTCAATGCCGCCCACGCCGCGCATGGCCCCCAGCACCGTAAGGACGGTGCGGCCGGTGGCAGGCAGTTCGCAGGGATGCAGGGCGGATTCCAGTTCCCGGGGCGTGCAGGGCAGGGCGCTGAAGGCAAAAGGAGCTTCGGCCGCGTCCAGGGTCAGACGGGCGGCGGTGCGGCCGGAAGCCGCCCGCTTTTCCAGCGTCAGGCTGTACGTTCCCATGTGCAGGCCGCACTCCTGGGGGACCAGGTAATCCGGCACAGCGGGGGTTTCCCGGTGGCGGCCGAAAATGCCGCCCTTGTACCGGTCGGGGTAGGTTTCTCCCGAAAGGCCGGTCCAGGCGGTGCTGCCCACCGGGTCGGGCAGCAGCATCCGCACACCGAAGCAGGGCAGCTCCGGCAGGTCAGGGGCACCGTGATAATCCGCCTCCACGGTCATGGTGCCGGCGGCATCCACCGTGTAGGTGAGGATTGCCTCCGCCCCGGGCACGGCCGCAAAGGTGAAGCGGTACGCCACCCGCACCCGGCGGGGGCCCGCTTCCAGCACGGTCTGGCCCGCGCATTCGGGCAGGGCGTCGGCGGCCTGCCAGACGGCACTGCGGCAGGCAAAGCCGTTGCCCAGGTCGTTCTCGGTGGGGGCACGCCACAGCGCCGGACGGGGCGCACGGTACAGCCACTCACTGCCGCCGGATACCAGGGACACCGGACCGCCCTCCGGGATGGAGAACAGCACCCGGAACCCGTCGCCCAGCACGCCCAGGTTCACATCCCCCCGGACCACCTGCAGGTCGGGGGCGGGGCGGTGTTCCCGGCTCTGCCGGTCGGCGGCCAGCCGTTGGGCCGCCTGTCGGGCTCCGGCTGCATTGGCGGCATCCTGTGCCGCCCGCTGTGCGGGGCTGGCATACCAGTAGCGTGCTTCCTGCATGGCGGGTTTCTCGGTCCCGTCGGCAAAGACGATGCCGTTGCCGCTGAAGCTGTAGTCGGTGGGACGTTCCCCGAAATCGCCGCCGTAGCCCAGCACCTGCTGACCGTTCACATTGGTATAGTACAGGGCCTGATCCATATAATCCCAGATAAAGCCGCCGTGATACTGGGAAAATTCTTCGCCCAGCCGGACATAGCTTTCCATGCCGCCCAGGGAGTTGCCCATATTGTGCATGTACTCACAGTTTAAGTAGGGCTTGCCGCCGTCGGTTTCCAGGTATTCCCGAATCTGCTCCGGGGTGGCGTACATCCGGGACTCCACATCGGAGATGGCGTCAAATTCCCGGCACTGGAATACGCCTTCGTAATGTACCACCCGGCTGGGGTCCACGCTGCGGAAATAGTCCGCCATTGCCATAATATCGGAACCTGCGTAGGATTCATTGCCGCAGGACCAGAAGAGAATGGAAACATGGTTCTTGTCCCGCTCGAACATGGACTTTGCCCGATCCAGCACACAATCCAGCCACTGGGGCAGGCTGGCGGGGATGTTCCAGGAGGGGTCAATGATGGGGTCTTTCTGCCAGGAACCGTGGGTCTCCATGTTGGTTTCGTCCATCATGTAGATGCCGTTGCGGTCGCACATGTGGTACCATTCGGTGCGGTTGGGGTAATGGGAGGTGCGCACAGCGTTGATGTTGTTGCGCTTGAAAGTATCCATGGCCTTTTCCATGTCGGCAAGGGTGATGGCCCGGCCGGTATGGGGGTTCCATTCGTGGCGGTTTACGCCGTTGAGCATCAGCCGGTTTCCGTTGAGGTAGAGTACCTTCTCCCGCAGTTCAAAGCGGCGGAAGCCGGTGTCGTAGGGGATAAATTCGGTAATTTCGCCCTTTTCATCCAGAACCGTCAGTTCTACCCGGTACAGCTCAGGGCTTCCATGATCCCACAGACGGACGTGGTCAAAGGAAAACTCCTGGCTGACCCAATAGGCGCCTTCTTTCTTCAGCTCCAGATTTCCATCAAAGAGCACGCCGTCGGCGCTATGGCAGATTTTGGCCCGAACAGCGGCGCTGCCTTCCAGCAAAAGCCGAATGTTCAGACTGCCGCTTTCATTGTCGCTGTTCAAAGTGGTGCGAATCCACAGGTCCTGGACATGGGCATGGGGCTTGGCGTACAGGTAGACAGAACGGAAAATGCCAGAGAATCGGAAAAAGTCCTGATCTTCCAGCCAAGCGGCGCTGCTGCGCTTGTGCACCTGGACACAAAGCCGGTTGCCGTAGCTGCGGATGTAGGGGGTCAGGTCGAACTCAGACGGAGTGAAGGTATCCTCGCAGTAACCAATAAACTGCCCGTTGAGCCAGACATAGGCGGCCTGTTCAATGCCCTGGAAGGAAACACACACGGTTTTTCCCATAAGGCCGGGGTCCAGATCGAATTCCCGGACATAGCAGCCCACGGGATTATCCTCCCAGTCAATCTGAGGCGGACGCAGGTAGGCGTGACCGTCCCAGGGATAGAGTTTATTGATGTACTGAATCTGACCGTACCCCTGGGTTTCCATATGCCCGGGGACGGTGATGGTGCCGAAGTTCGTCAGGTCGTATCCTTCCTGCCAGAAAGTTTCCGGGCGGGAGGCGGGATTGGGGCTCCAGGAAAAGCGCCACTGTCCGTCTAAGGATTGACGCAGGGAGCTGTTTCCTTGGGCAGCCTCCTGGGAAGAGGCATAACAAATGTGATCAGAATGGGCATCCAGCCGGTTTACACGAAACACGGTAGGGTCTGCCAGCCAGTTGAGATCTGCCTGCATGGTATTGTCTCCTTCACATGATATTTCGGTTGCCTGTTATCCAGTATAGCAAAGGTGAGCGGCTTCGTCAACGGATTGGGAAAGTGGAAGAAAGGCAAGAGGAATATCAGCGAAATATATGGAGAATATGTCCAAAACTGCTTGAAGATTTGCAACAAAACGGAAAAAAGTCCAAATTTCCGGAAAAGGATTTATCAATTTGAATTTTGGCAGATTCAACAGATTTGTGGAGGAAAGATTGTGTATTCATACAAAATTCATAAAACTGCTTTACAGCAACCTCCAAAATTGCTATATTTAACTTGATTTTGAGGGCATCGCTCTCAAAAAACAAAGGAGGAAAAATCAAAATGAAAAAGGTAATTGCGCTTGTGCTGGCTCTGGTCATGGCTTTTGGCCTGGTAGCCTGCGGCTCCGCCGCACCCGCCGAGACCACTGCTGCCGCCGCTGAGGGCGACGCTGTTGTGGAAACCACCGCTACCGCTGCGGAAGCTGCCGGTGTCGATGGTGAAGTTTCCATCTTCTGGTACACCTTCGGCGATACTTATCTGTCCAGCGTTCGTTCCGCTATGAACGCCGCTTGGGACGCTGCTGGCATCAAGTATCATGACTACGATGCCAACAACAGCCAGACCACTCAGACCGAGCAGATTCAGACTGCTATCACCAAGGGCACCGCTGTCCTGGTGGTAAACATCGTTGACGCCAGCTCCGACGACGCCACTCAGGCTATCGTGGACATGGCTGAGCAGGCCGGCATTCCCCTGGTGTTCTTCAACCGTTCCGTCTCCGAGGAGATCGTTTCCGCCTATGACAAGGCTGCTTACGTTGGCACTGACTACACTCAGGCCGGCCACATGCAGGGCGAGATGATCGGCAACTACGTTCTGGAGAACTATGAGACTCTGGATCTGAACGGCGACGGCGAGATCTCCTACGTTATGTTCAAGGGCCAGGAAGGCAACATGGAAGCTGACGCCCGTACCCAGTACGGTGTTGAGGATGCCGACAAGGTTCTGACCGAGGCTGGCAAGCCCGCTCTGGTGTTCTATGATGATGCCAACCCCTCCAAGTATCTGCTGGATGCCAACGGTGCTTGGTCTGCTGAGCAGGGCCAGAACCTGATGCAGACTCTGCTGTCCAAGTACTCCGAGGACAATGGCAACATGGTCGAGCTGGTTATCGCCAACAACGACGACATGGGCCTGGGCGCTATCTCCGCTCTGCAGAACGCTGGCTACAACAAGGAAGGCGGCAAGTACATTCCTGTCTTCGGCGTTGACGCTACCGACGCTGCCAAGGAAGCCATTGCAGCTGGCTCCATGACCGGCACCATCAAGCAGGATGCTGAGGGCATGGCCAACGCGGTTGTGACCATCTCCCAGAACCTGGCCACCGGCGCTGACAAGTTCGATACCATCGACACTGCCAACGTGGTGGGCACCTGGCGTGTGAACATCCCCTACTCTGCTTACACTGGCGAATAAGTTATCAATTGCAGCGAAAGCAGCCGCGTCTCGGCGCGGCTGCTTTGGTTACTCTTGGACCTTTTGCAGCATGAGGTCATGCCCATGAACCATCGTGGGCGTGCCCCGATTCTGCAAAATCCGGGTAACCAGCATTTCACAACAGGAGGCGAAACATTTGGAAAAGAATCAAGAATCCGTCCTGCTGCGAATGGAGGGAATCGTCAAGGAATTTCCCGGCGTCAAGGCCCTTGACGGTGTCAACCTGACAGTACGGGCCGGTACGGTGCATGCCCTGATGGGCGAAAATGGTGCCGGTAAGTCCACCTTGATGAAATGTCTGTTCGGCGTTTACAAGAAGGACGCTGGCAAGATCTTCCTCAACGGCCAGGAAGTCAACTTTAAAAATTCCAAGGAAGCCCTGGAAAATGGTGTTGCCATGGTGCATCAGGAGCTGAACCAGGCCCTGAAGCGCAACGTTATGGACAACATGTGGCTGGGCCGGTTCCCCATGGTTGCCAAGGGCATCCCGCTGACCAGCGAAAAGAAAATGTATGATGCCACCATGGAAGTGTTTGACCAGCTGGGCATCAAAGTCAATCCCAGAACTGTGATGAGCACCATGCCGGTTTCTCAGCGGCAGATGGTGGAAATTGCCAAGGCAGTTTCCTATAACTCCAAGATCATTGTGTTCGACGAGCCTACTTCCTCCCTGACGGAAGTGGAAGTGGAACACCTGTTCCGGATTATCAACATGCTCCGGGACCGTGGCTGCGGCATTATCTACATCTCCCACAAGATGGAAGAAATCCTGCGGATTTCCGATGACATCACCATCATGCGTGACGGTCAGTGGATTGCCACCAAGCCCGCCAAGGACCTGACCATGGATGAGATCATCCGCCTGATGGTTGGCCGTGAACTGACCAACCGCTATCCCCACAAGGACAACGTGGTGGGTGAGGAGCTGCTCCGGGTGGAGGGCCTGACCGCCATGTACTCCCATATCAGAGATGTTTCCTTCACCGCCAGAAAGGGTGAGGTTCTGGGCATTGCAGGCCTGGATGCTTCCGGCCGTACGGAAATGCGGGAGAACCTCTTCGGCGTGGCCACCCGCAAGAGCGGCAAGATCTTCCTCAATGGCAAACAGGTGCGCAATCGCAACGCCAAGGAATCCATTAACAACGGTTTTGCGCTGCTGACGGAAGAGCGCCGGGCAAACGGTATCTTCGGCATCCTGAATATTCGGGAAAATACCGTTATTTCCAGCCTGAAGAGCTACCTGAACGGCCCGCTGCTGAGCAATAAGAAAATGTCTGATGCTACCGAATGGAGCATCGAAGCCATGCATATCAAAACTCCCAGCCAGTACACCCAGATTCGCTCCCTCTCCGGCGGCAACCAGCAGAAGGTTATTTTGGGCCGCTGGCTGAAGACCGAGCCTACTGTACTGCTGCTGGACGAGCCTACCCGTGGTATCGACGTGGGCGCAAAATATGAAATTTACCAGCTGATCCTGAATCTGGCAAAGCAGGGCAAGACTGTCATTATGGTCTCTTCGGAAATGCCCGAGCTGCTGGGCGTGTGTGACCGGATCTTGGTTATGTCCGGCGGTCGCCTGGCCGGTGAGGTCGATGCCAGAAACACCTCGCAGGAAGAGATTATGACCCTTGCCGCTAAGTTTGCTTAAGGAGGAATCAACCGTGACCAAATTAAAAGCCAATAAGCCTTCCAAGATTGATGAACTGAAGGCCATGACCCCCAAGGACAGAAAGCGCGCCATTGGCGATCTGCTGATGAACAACGCTATGTTCATCATCATTGCCATTGCGGTTGTGGGTATTTACATTGCCGAGCCTACCTTCCTATCCCTGCCCTCCATCGTCAACATCATCAACCTGACCGCAGCCAAGCTGCCCATTGCTCTGGGCGTCGGCGGCTGTATCATCCTGGCCGGTACCGATATTTCTGCCGGTCGTGTGGTCGGCCTTTCTGCCTGTATCGCTGCCGGTCTGCAGCTGACCACCAATAAGCTGTTCCCCGGCCTGCAGGTTATGCCCGTTCCCGTGGCCATCCTGGCTGTGCTGGCTGTGGGCGCCTGTGTGGGCTTTGTCAACGGCTTCTTCATGGCCAAGTTCAAGCTGCATCCCTTCATCGTCACCCTGTCCACCCAGCTGATCGTCTACGGCATCATTCTGATCTTCATGCAGCTGGGTACTAACTCCGGCCAGACTCTGTCCGGCATGAGCGAGAGCTACCGCAACTTTGTCACCGGCGAGCTGTTCAAGGTCGGCAACACCACGGTTCCCCGTTATGTGCTCTACTCTGCCATCATTGCCGTGGTCGTGTGGGTTATCTGGAATAAGACCACCTTCGGCAAGAATATGTACGCTGTGGGCTCCAACGAGGATGCCGCCAACGTCTCCGGTGTCAATGTTACGAAGACCATCATCATGGTTTTCATCCTAGCTGGTATGCTCTACGGCCTGACCGGCTTCATGGATGCTGCCCGTATTGCCTCCGTTAACGCCAACACCGGTCTGAACTACGAGTCTGATGCCATTGCAGCCTGCGTCATCGGCGGTATCTCCTTCGTCGGTGGTATTGGTAAGGTCAGCGGTGCCATCATCGGCGTTCTGCTGCTGCAGGTCATCTTCGTGGGCCTGAACTACCTGTCTGTGGACCCCAACCTTCTGTACATCGTTAAGGGTATGATTATCCTGGTGGCCTGCTCCATCGACATGAGAAAGTACCTGGTTCGTAAGTAATGGAAGAGCAAAGTCCCAACAGAGAAGTCCAAAAATCTTTCCGAGGTCTGTACCGGAATGTAAAAATCTCGGTGAAAACCCTGGACAAGATTATCATTGGCGGTATCGCAGCCATTGTTCTTCTGGTGCTGTTCGGCGTGGCGAACAATGGATATACCATCACCTTTGACTCCAACGGCGGCACGGACGTGCCGTCTCAGGAACTGATGTATGGCGACCTGGTGGCAGAGCCGGAGCCTCCTTCCCGGGAAGGCTACGAATTTGCCGGATGGTACAGTGATGAAAACTGCATCTACCCCTGGGATATGGAAACCAATCAGGTCAGTCGGAGCATGACGCTCTACGCTGCCTGGGTTCCTCAGGAATAAGCACGCATGCCAGGCATCTGCAGGATGCCTGGCATGTTTCGTAGTTTTATGAAATGCCCCTCTGTCAGGCTAAAAACAGCATGAAATAACCCCCGATCAGTTCCTTTTTGCCAGGTAACTGTCGGGGGTTATTTCGCACAGTGGATGGGGTCAATCATTGGGTAACCTCGCTTTCTACGAAGTAGACACTGCTTTCGTCGAATCCGAATTGCTTCCGTCTCAATTCCTGTATTATCGTTTCCTAGAAATTTATGTTATCGGAAGAGGGGAAAGCAGGTCTTTCGATTCCGTTTTTCATGGGAATCTGGGGTGTACTAGAACATTGGTATCACCTCTTTGTGCCTATATCATAACCGATGATTTTGAAGTTTGCAATATGGAATAGTGGATAAATTAGTTCCCAGTTTCCCGTGCAAATGGCAGAAAAAGTGGTTTTTCTTTAGATAAGGATTGACGCAGTAAATTGCTTATGATAAGATAAATCTGTTGGGGCGTCTGTTTTGACAGCGCCTTTTTTCATGCGCTGTGTTTTGGCAAGTTGCCCTTGACTTATTTGCGTTTTTTGACCATAATATAGGCTATATGGAAAATTGGGAGAGAATTCTCCGATCCCTGCCAAAAGGAGGCATTTTCGTTGAGCGGAATGAAAAAAGTCTTTGTGGTGCTGATTTTGGTAATCATGCTGGCGGCTCTGGCTGCCGGGCTGGTTTGGAATATCACCCATTATTGGATGGTGGACTTCCGATTCTATTCCAAGCAGGCCCAGAGCCTGGATCTGCGAGGCCAGGATATTTCCCTGAGCCATTATGATAAGCTGCACAGCCGCCTGCCGGATTGTGACATCCGATGGGATATTCCTTTTCAGGGAGCGGTTTACCCGGATGACACCACAGAACTGACGGTTACTGCCTTAAGTGAAGAAGATGTGGCTGCTCTGGGCTATTTTTCCGCTTTGCAAAAGGTGGACGCCCAGGGGTGTAAAGACTATCCCCAGCTGCTGGCGGCCCAGGATCGGTATCCGGAAGTGAACATTACCTTCGATGTGGAGATCAACGGCACCGGCTACCGCTATGATACCAAGGAGATCAACCTGACGGGCATCACCCAGGAAGAAATTGGCCTGCTGCCTTATCTGCGCCAGTTGTCCACGGTGGTGGTCAGCGGGGGAGAGCAGATGGAAAACCTGGACCAGCTGCAAACCTACTGCCACGAAAACGGTTTGGATTTCTTCATTTCTGTCAACAAAGAAAAGATTGCGGATGATACCAAGAAGGTAACCCTGAAGGCACCGAATGATGGGGAATTGAACTTGCTGCAGCTGCTGCCGGATATGAATCAGCTGCACTTGGAAAATCCGAAAGCGGCGGCAGATGCGGTTATCGCCCTGCAGGATACATATCCGGATGTGGAAGTAACCTGGGAGCAGGAAATCTGCGGAAAGAGCTTTGAACTGGGCGTAGAGGAAGTGGATCTGTCCGACACCACCATCGAGACCCTGGACGAGGTAGAGCAGGGGATGAAGTATTTCCCTGGTACCAAACAGGTATTCCTGGGAGAATGCGGCCTGGACAATGAGGAAATCGCCGATTACCGGGAGCGGGCCCGGGCGGATTACAAGGTTGTATGGATTGTGCGCTGCGGCGAGAAGCTGCCCACCCGCACCGATACCACTTCCTTCATGCCCAGCCGTGACGGTGTTGGCTATATCCGGGACGACGCTACGGTGAATCTGCGTTATTGTGAAGATATCATCGCAGTGGATGTTGGACATATGGGCGTGAAAGACGTCAGCTTTGTGGAATATATGCCCAACCTCAAGTATTTGATTCTGGCCCATACGGAAGTGCAGGACATTACGCCCCTGAGCACCTGCAAAAACCTGGTATTCCTGGAGCTGGACTGGAGCCCGGTGAAGGACTTTACCCCCCTGCAGGGCTGTACGGCGCTGGAAGATCTGAACATCGGCAATACCGGTGCGGATGTAACCCCCATCGGTAAGATGACCTGGCTGAAAAATCTGTGGATGATTTTCCGCGGCGGCGGAAGTGCGTGGGAAATGACCCAGGCCCTGCCCAATACCCATGTTGTGGCCAGCGGCAATGCCACCGTTTCCAGCGGCTGGCGGCGTCTGCCCAACTACTACGCCATGCGCGATGCCCTGAATATGTACTATATGGAGTGGTAATCCTTTTATGGGTTCCGCTTTGCTCACGTCTGTCAGGCATTCCCTGGCAGACGTGATCTTTCTCCGGAAAGGACGGTTAAGATAAATGTCACAGGAAATTAATCGAAATCGGGTGTTTTCCCTGCTGTTGGTGGTGACAGGCAACATTCTGTATGCACTGTCGATTAAGCTGTTTCTGCTGCCGGCGAACCTGATCAGCTGCGGAACCACCGGCATTGCTCTGGTGGTCAATCATTTGACCCATATCCCCATCTCCGGCTTTATTTTCGTGTTCAATGTGGTGATGCTTCTGGTGGGCTGGCGGATGATCGGCAGGCAGTTTGCCTTGAGCACGGTGTTTTCTTCTCTGTTTTATCCCGCCGCCCTGGAGGTGCTCAATCGCACCCTGGGGGATATCCGGATTACTCAGGATATTTTGCTGAATGTGGTTTTTGCCGCGTTGGGGCTGGGCGTATCTCTGGGCATGGTGATCCGAGGCGGCGCTTCTACCGGTGGTATGGATATCCCACCGCTGATTCTGAAAAAGTATCTGCATATCCCTGTTTCTTCCAGCTTGTGGGTATTTGATTTCTGCATTATGATTTCCCAGCTGCTGTTTCATACCCTGGAGGATCTGCTCTACGGCATTTTGCTGATTCTGATTCTGTCCTTCACCTTGAATCGGGTGATGCTCATGGGCACCAGCAAGACCGAAGTAAAAATTGTCAGCCCCAAGGCCGAGGCCATCCGGGATGCCATCTTGTCCCAGGTGGACAGAGGCGTGACCCTGCTCCACGGAGAAGGAGGATTTCTGCACACACCTACGGAAATCATTCTCAGTATCGTCTCCAACCATGAAATGCCCAAAATCGAACGTCTGGCCCGGAGTATTGACCCGGATTGCTTCATGATTGTCAGCCGTGTCAGCGAGGTCTGGGGACGGGGGTTCTCCCGGGGGAAAGTGGATCGGAACACGCCGAAGAAATAGTTTGCTTTCTCTGGTGGAGGCACAAAATTAGTACGACCATCCGTGCGTAAAAGACTTTTGTGTTTCTGGGGAAATATTCATTGACAATTCGGGGTGATTTTCTTATAATAACCCCGGATTTTATCTTATTTGGAGGAAGAGAGAGTTATGCAACGTGAACATCTGGGAAGCCGATTGGGCTTTCTGCTACTGAGTGCCGGATGCGCCATAGGCGTCGGCAACGTCTGGAAATTCCCCTGGATGGCGGGCCAGTACGGCGGCGGCGCATTCGTGGTGATCTACTTACTGTTCCTGGTGGCCTTGGGCGTGCCGGTGCTGACCATGGAACTGGCCATGGGCCGGGCGGCCCAGAAGAGCCCCGTGAAAATGTACCCTGCCCTGCAAAATAGCGGCAAGTGGAACTGGCACGGCTATGTGTGCCTGGCAGGCAATATCTGCCTCATGATGTTCTACACCACCGTGGCCGGCTGGATGCTCCAGTACTTCGTGGACACTGCCCGGGGCGTCTTCGTGGGCATGGACACCGCAGCCGTAGAAGCCGCATTTGGGACCATGCTGTCTTCTCCCTGGAAAATGGTCTGCTATATGGGCATTGTGGTGGTTTCCGGTTTCTTTATCATCTCCAAAGGCGTTCAGAAGGGCCTGGAGAAGGTCACCAAGAGCATGATGGTGGCCCTGATGGTGCTGACCATCGCCCTGGCCGTCAACTCCGTGTTCCTGGAGGGCGGCGCTGAGGGGCTTAAATTCTATCTGATCCCCAACGTCCAGAAAATGCAGGAAGTGGGCATCGGCGACATCATCGTCGGCGCCATGAA
>OERF01000264.1_pt1 | contig 12640 bp, 14 predicted proteins | sample 1539921 | NCBI WGS metagenome assembly OERF01 (sample SAMEA3891883, study PRJEB23780) | metagenome | biome: terrestrial biome; feature: animal house; material: Caecal content | place: Italy | collected 2015-05-05
GGAAGGGACCAAGGAAGAAGAACCCTGGCTTGCCCTGCTGGAAGGACGAAAGCTGCCGCCCATCCTGCCGGGACAGCTGCCCCGCTCCTGGATGGTAGACCCGGCCTGGCGGGTTCTCCTTCAGAAAGCCATTGAGCAGGACCCGCAAAATCCCGCCGGACTGATCTACCTGGGCGTGCTGGAATTCGAGAACGAAAACGACCAAGCTGCCCGGACTCTGTGGGAACAGGCCAACGAAATTCAGCCCACGGTCATTGCCCTGCGCTGCCTGGCCCTTGCCCTGGAGCGGGATGGTCAGGAGCAGGCAGCCCTTGCGGCCATGGGCGAAGCCTTCCGCCTGGAGGAAGAAAACACCGTACCCATTACCCGGGAATATTTTGCCATGCTGCAAAAAGCGGGACGGTTTCAACAAATGTGGGATCTATATACCGCCCTGCCGGAACGAGTTTCCCAGGATGAGCGGGTGATGATTTTTGCCAGCGCCGCAGCCTTGGAACTGGGACAGGAGGATTTTCTTGAACAGGTATACCAGCACACCTTCGCAGTCATCCGGGAAGGAGAAAACCAGCTGTGCGAAATCTGGTTCCGGCATCAGGCCATGAAAGCCGCCCGGAATCAGCAAGGGGCAGATCTGGAAGCCCTGACCCAGCAGATGCGCCAAACCCTCACCCCGCCGAAAACCATTGACTACCGCCTCGCTCAGGCATAATCCAGCAAAAAGGCAGCCCTCTGTGCAGTATCCAGCACAGAGGGCTTTGTTTCCTCAAAAACACTTTTCCGTTACTTCTTCCCCGAGGGAAGGCCGGATTTCACACCTGCCCCTTCCACACCCGGGCCAGGATATCCTTCAGAACCAGCAGCGCATCGGTATTGTTATAGCCATATTCCACCCGCAGCTGGGTAAGCATTTCCCGCAGCGTGGGGGCGTAATCGCTGATCCGCACGGTATTATGATAGGATGCCAGCACCGGATACTTCTTGCTCCACACCTTGTTCCAATCAATCCGGGCCTGGGCTTCGTCGCTGACACTTTCGATCATCTGCTGGGCCTGCTGCTCGTCAAAATCGTACTCGATCAGTTCATCCAGCGTCATATGGTACAGCATCGCCAGTCCCTTGGATTGCCGGATGTCCGGCAGAGTCTCGTTGGTCTCCCATTTGGAGATGGTCTGACGGCTGACCCCCAGTTTTTCCGCCACGTTTTCCTGGGTCAGCCCGCTTTTTTTCCGGGCATGATACAAACTGCTTCCCAAACTCATGGTCGTTTCCTCCTGCTTGATGATTTCTGGATTTAGTATACAAGGTTAAGCGCCAAAAATCTACCAAGGGAAACTGCCACTTTCGCCCGGTTTCCTGGCATTTTCTCCGCCGATGTGCTATACTGATAAAAACAGATTGGGAGGGATTTGCATGACCAAGGCAGAATATCAGGCCGCCATCCACTACTGGGAGGAAAAAGACGCCGCCAGTGTCAAGCTGGAACCAGACAAACTGCGGTCCGTGGTGGAAGAATATATCCAGGTGAACAACACCTGCGCTCTGGCCACCGGGACAGGAGACTACGTACGCTGCACCCCTATCGAGTACAGCTGGCATGACAACTGCTTCTGGATGTTCAGTGAGGGAGGCAAAAAGTTTATCGGTTTGCAGGAAAATCCCCATGTATGTCTGGCCATCTATGACCGGTATGAAGGCTTCGGGAAGCTTCACGGAATGCAGGTCATGGGCCTGGCGGAACTGGTGGAGCCGTTCAGCGAAGCTTACAACGCCCACGCCGCTTGGAAAAATATCTCCCTGGAAGCGCTGGGCAAGCTGCCCAGCGCCATGCATTTGATTCGCATCCACCCCACCCGCATTGACTGCCTGTTCTCCGACTTTAAGCAGCTGGGATGCTCCCCGCGGCAGACTTTGCTATTGGAAAATGAGAATTAAGCACAGCACCAAGAAGGCGCTCATGGTAACCAACCAGATTTGGATGTTCCGGGGTACCCAGTGCACAACCATGTACAGCCTATTTACACTGGGTATTTCGATGCTTGCTCTGACGCTGATTTTGGACGGAACCAGGGCGCGTAATTTTGACCATTCAGGAGGCAATCCATGACCGTATCCAAAGAAGAACTGCTGGAAGCAAAACGGCAAATCGAATCTACTCTGCACAAGCTGCGCCAAACCGTGCAAACACTGGAGGGGAAGGAAACTCCCTCCCGCTACAAATCCCAGATCACGCTGGCCAAGCGCCGCATTCAGGCCTTCACCATTGCCGTTTCTCTTATTGGCGCAGAATTGGAAAAGAAGGAATAAGAATACCCCGGAGTTTCTGAAGAAATTTTCCAGAAACTCCGGGGTTACTTTCCCCAATCAGCACCATGGGTGCTGTGTTATTTCTCAAAACTTTCCCCGTCCGTCCCCACGCACTTTTCAATAATCTGCGCAATCATCTCCACCTCATCCGCGCAATCGCGCTGAAGCCACTCTTTGATAATTGCCATGATTCCTTCAATATAGTAGGCGATATAATACGGACGATAGGCCAAAGGAATTTGAAACCGTTCCAGAATTGGAAGCAGAATGTATTTTTTCAGATCTCCATAGCGCACATGCGCCTGCATGCTGCCCGGGTTGCGAAACGCCGCACGATAAACATGTTTGTTATCCCGGACAAAACGAAGGTACGGCAGCAAATATTCTTCCGTAATAAACACAAGCTCTGTTCGTTCCCGCGTTTCCATTTCACTGCGAACATCCCTGGAAGATTGGGGGAAATAGGACAGGAACCGCGCATTGATTGTCTCCACCGTCTCATTTACCAAGTCTGAAACAGACTCGTAGTGCAGATAGAATGTGGAGCGATTCACGCCGGCTGTTTGGCAAATCTCTTTGACCGTGATGTACTCCAGGTCCTTCTTTTCCAGCAGTGTGATCAGCGCCTCATTCATGCGCAGGGCAGTATTGAAATATTTACTCTCCGATTTGTTCATGTGCCGCCCTTCTTTTTTATTCAGCCGATTCGCTGATCTCTCTGGCCAGTTGCATAATCTCAAAGGCATATTTTTCCTTGCCGGCTGCAAGCAGTTTTTTATAGATCAGATAATTTACGCCAATGCCGGCAAATCCCACGATGCCCAAAACAATTCCAATACCAGTCATTACAATGCTGCCATTTCCGATGACATGCATAGACAGGCACATGCCAACTCCAAGGACTAAGGTCATTGCCACGCCAAGCGTGTAGGCTGTAATGTTGGCTTTGCTTTTTGCTTTTCTGTCCAGCTTTTTCAGGGCGACCACTTTGGAAGTATCCTTGGGGGCATATTCATTGGCAATTGCTTCTGCATAAATTTTATCCGTGTTCATGATGGTATCTCCTCAAAATAATTTCTTCGCTGCAGCTGATAATGAAATTATAGAGGATTTTCATCGGAAAGAGAACAACATGGTTTGCCCATTCTGACGATTTCAAACTGCCCTGCATTGTGCCGCGTTGGCTCAGCCTTTCTCCCTCATTTCCTGGAGAAAGGATTCGATGGCATCTACCGCTTGGGCTTGCTGCTCTTGGGCCGTGATGGCAGCAGGCGGGTCCCCTTTTTGCGGGCCATAGTTGCCAAACTGGGCGTGGTTGTCTCCTTCAATCTCTACAATATTTTCCGTATACTGGATGTGGTCTTCCACGCTTTGATTCAGAGAGCCGTAAACCGTCAACGTGTTTTCCGCAGGATAGTCACCATAGAGGTATGCTCCCAGCAGAATCAGGCCGTCCACTTGGTCCGGATGTTCAGCAGCAAATTGGGAAGCCATCGCCCCGCCCATGGAGTGTCCGGCAATATACCAGTTCTGATATTCGGGGAATTGAGAGATCACCTTTTCCGCTGCGTTGGCATCAAAAATTGCCATGTGGAAGGGCATATGTACCAAAATGCAGGTGACTCCCCTCTGCCGGATCTGGTCAAGCAGCGGCAGGTAGGCTTCCCCACAGCCACCATTCTCCAGGGAACCGAAGAAGATGTCCGGGAAGCTGTTCGCCGCTGTGTTGCCGCAGGAAACAACAAAACCATTATCAGCAGCGGCTGCGAAATTCCGAGGATGTCTCCGGAAGCGAACGTTACCGCCATCGCCCAGGAGATAAAACTGCTTGGGCAAACCAACTGAGCATCTCAGTGTCTTTGTGGTATAGACTTGTAAGGCATAATTTTGCAGAAAATCTTGCCAAAGGGCAGTTTCTTTGCTATAATCAAATCAAATCATTCAGATTGGAGTTGAAAGGATGCGCAATACTTCCTGCTGATTTCTTGGGCTTGCAAAAGGCGGCGAAAAGGCCGTCGGCTTTGTTATGCCCGAATGCGGGAAAGTGCGCACCGGCTTCACTGACATAGCCCTGCTGCGCCTTTGGGGGCGCAGGGGCTTGTGTTGGCTGCGGGAGGCTTTCCTGCAGCCAATTTTTCTATTTGGGAGGGCACTATGTCTTTGATTCAAGTTTCCAATCTGACCTTTTCCTATGACGGCAGCTATGAAAATATTTTTGAAAACGTCAGTTTTCAGATGGATACCAACTGGAAGCTGGGCTTTACCGGTCGAAACGGCCGGGGCAAGACCACGTTTTTGAACCTGCTTCTGGGAAAGTATGCCTATCAGGGCAGCATTTCTTCTTCGGTGGAGTTTTCCTTCTTTCCCTATTCCCTTCCGGACACAAACATACTTTCCATCGAAGCCGTGGAGACCATGCACCCGGACTACGAATACTGGCGCATCGCCCGGGAGATGGCAAAATTACAGCTGGATGAAGAAGTCCTGTACCGCCCCTACACCACCTTAAGCAATGGCGAACAGACCAAATTGCAGCTGGCTGTTCTGTTTTCCAAAGAAAATCAATTTCTGCTGATTGATGAACCTACCAACCATTTGGATCTTCCCGGCCGGGAGCTGGTAAGCCGGTATCTGAATACCAAGAAGGGCTTTATTCTGGTGTCCCATGACCGCACTTTTCTGGATGGCTGCGTGGATCACATTCTGTCTATCAACAAAGCAAGCATCCAGGTCTGCAAAGGCAATTTCTCCACCTGGCTGGAGAACAAGCAGCGGCAGGATGCCTTTGAACTTGCGGAGAATGAAAAACTCAAGCGGGAAATTTCCCGGCTGGAGGAAACTTCCCGGCAAAAGGCGGCATGGTCTGACCGGGTAGAGGCTACCAAAATTGGATTTGCTCCCTGCGACCGGGGATATATCGGTCACAAAGCAGCCAAAATGATGGCCCGTTCCAAGGCAATCCAGCAGCGGCAAACCGCCGCCATGGAAGAAAAATCCAAGCTGCTGAAAAACATCGAACGTGACGATGCCCTGAAAATTTTTCAGACTCCCTTCCACACCAAGCGGTTGGCAGAGCTGAAAGACATTTCCATCGCCTATGGCCCGGAGCCGGTATGCGGCCCCGTCAGTCTGACCATCTGCCAAGGGGACCGAATCGCCCTCCAGGGCGCCAACGGCTCCGGCAAAAGCAGCCTGCTCAAGCTGATCTGCGGCCAGGACATTCCCTACACCGGGCAGCTTTTGCGGGGAAGTAGCTTACAGATTTCCTATGTTCAGCAGGACACCTCCGGTCTGCGGGGAAGGCTCACCGATTTTGCCCGAAGCAGCGGAATTGAGGAAAGCCTGTTTCTGGCCATGCTGGCAAAGCTGGATGTTTCCAAAGCGCAGATGGAGAAGGATATGTCTTGTTTAAGCGCCGGGCAGAAGAAAAAAGTTCTGTTGGCAAAATCCATTTGCGAGCCTGCCCACCTGCACATCTGGGACGAACCCATGAACTATATCGACGTAATCTCCCGGATGCAGCTTGAGCAGCTGCTTCTTCAGTTCCAGCCTACCATCTTGTTTGTGGAACACGACAAAGCATTCTGCGAAAAAATAGCTACAAAGATTGTAAAACTATCCCCACTTTGAAGATTCAAGTCAGCGTATACAAAAAATGCTGCCGTGGTTGACTTAACCAAACAAATATTCTATAATATCAGCGTCAAATTCGCAGCACAATAAGGGAGAAATTACATGAATGAGGAACATTTTGTAATTCATGGCATTCCCGCCATCTTGTGCGGCGACAGCCGGGAAAATCTGTTCCTATACATTCACGGCAAGATGGGATGCATGGCTCGAGGACGCATTATGAAGGAGGAGCAGCATGGCCTTTGATTTCAAAAAAGAGTACAAGGAATTTTATCTGCCGAAGAACATCCCCCAGATTGTGACAGTACCGCCCATGCAGTATGTTGCTGTCCGGGGTATGGGCGACCCCAACGAGGAAGGTGGGGCTTACAAAGCTGCCATCGCCGTGTTGTACGCAGTTGCCTACACCATCAAAATGAGCAAGCTTGGAGATCATCGGATTGACGGCTACTACGATTTCGTGGTGCCTCCTCTGGAAGGCTTCTGGTGGCAGGACGGGGTTCACGGTGTGGATTATTCCAACAAGTCCGCTTTTCACTGGATCAGCGTCATCCGCCTGCCGAACTTTGTCACCCAGGAGGATTTTGACTGGGCAGTTGGGGAAGCCACCCGGAGGAAAAAATTGGACTGCTCCATGGCGGAGTTTTTGACCATCGACGAGGGTGAGTGTGTCCAGATTATGCAGAACCCCCTTGTCCGAAAGCTGTTTCTGCACAAGGGAATTGCGGCTCTTTTTTTACAGAATCCCCATGCACTGGGCGATTTCCACATTCACTTGCAGGACATTCACTGTCTCTTCTCCGAAAATCCCCAGCAATTTTCCTGTGGTATGGTTCTGAATAATTTCCTGTACCTTCTCTTCCGTCAGTCCAGATGCCTGCGCAATTCTTGGTACCTGAATCTGTGCCGCCATGGGAGAAATGTGCGGGTCCAGTCCGGAACCGGAAGCGGTAAGCAAATCCGTAGGAATCTCTTCCCGCTCTACCTCCGGGTTCTTCTCCAGGAAATTCTGGATATCCCCTTCCACCCGCTCAGCCAGCGCCGGATTGGACGGGCCATAGTTCTGGGAACCGGAAGCCAGGCCGCCGAACTCAGTACCATCCAGATAGTACTTCTGCCCGTCTTCTGCTTCGGTGTAGACATTGTAGTGGTAAGCAGAAGGACGGCTCCACAGGAAGTAATCCTGGGTAAACTCCTGCCCCACAGAAACCGAGCCTACCGTTTTTCCGTCAACTGTAATCAGATTTCCGTTGGCCTGACGGGGGAAAAGCATTGCGGAAATTCCGGTGAGCAGCAAGGGGAACCCCAAGCCGCAGACCAGCATCAAAATCACAGTAACCATAACCATCTGACGTAAGTTCTTCCAAAAACCGCTGCCGGATTCTTTCATGGTAATCCACATCCTTCCTTAAAGCACGAGAGTCAATATGGGACTGATCAGCAGATCAATCAGTTTGATACCGATAAAAGGCGTAATCACACCGCCAACACCAAAAATCAGCATATTTCTTGCCAGCAATTTGCCCGAAGACATGGGGCGATATTTCACGCCCTTCATCGCCAGGGGAATCAGGCAGGGAATGATGATGGCATTGAAAATCAATGCGGACAAAATCGCGCTGTTGGGCGTTGACAGGCCCATCAGATTCAGAACCTGAAGCTGTGGAATTGCCAGCTGGAACATAGCCGGGATGATGGCAAAATACTTGGCGATGTCATTGGCAATGGAAAAGGTGGTCAAGCTACCCCGGGTAATCAGCAGCTGCTTGCCGATTTCCACCACTTCCAGAATCTTCGTAGGGTCGCTGTCCAAGTCTACCATGTTGGCCGCTTCTTTTGCGGCGGTGGTTCCGGAGTTCATGGCAAGGCCCACATTGGCCTGTGCCAGAGCCGGTGCATCGTTGGTACCGTCGCCGGTCATGGCAACGATTTTGCCTTCTGCCTGCTCTTTTTTGATGACATCAATCTTATCTTCCGGTTTACACTCCGCAATAAACCCGTCTACACCAGCTTCCTTGGCAATGGTGGCAGCGGTGAGGGGATTGTCGCCGGTGCACATGATGGTTTTGATGCCCATGGCCCGCAGTCGGGCAAAGCGTTCCACCATACCGGGTTTCACGGTGTCCTTCAGATAGATCACGCCCAGAATCCGGTTGTTTTCACAAACCGTCAAAGGCGTACCGCCCAAACTGGAAACCGTATCTACCTGTGCCTGCAAATCCTTGGGAATGGAGCCGCCCAGTTTCTTGACATACTGGGCAATGGCCTCTGCCGCACCCTTGCGGATTTTCCTGCCGTCGGGAAGATCCACACCGCTCATACGGGTCTGGGCGGTAAATTCGATGTAAACAGCACCCGGTATGTCTTCGCTGGTATCCCCCAGCCGGCGAGCCAGTTCCAGAGTGGACTTGCCTTCCGGGGTGTCATCCCGCAGACTTGTCAAAGCCGCACAGCGGATCAAGTCGCTGCGGTTGGCTCCGCCTACCGGCAGGAAGTCGGAGGCCAGCCGGTTGCCAAAGGTAATGGTGCCGGTTTTGTCCAGGATCATGGTATCCACATCGCCGCAGGCTTCCACAGCCTTGCCGGACATGGCAATGACATTGAAGCGGGTCACTCTGTCCATACCGGCAATGCCGATGGCAGACAGCAGACCGCCGATGGTGGTGGGAATCAAACAAACTGTCAGGGCAATCAAGGTAGAGGTTTGCAGCTGTACACCGGAATACAGGCCAATGGGATACAGCGTAACAATCACAATCAGGAAAATGATGGTCAGCGACACCAGCAGGGTATTCAGCGCAATCTCGTTGGGGGTCTTTTTCCGGGAAGCGCCCTCCACCATGGAGATCATGCGATCCAGAAAGCTGTTGCCGGGATCCGACGTAATCTGAATTTTCAGCCAATCGGATACCACGGTGGTACCGCCCGTAACGGAGCAGAAGTCACCGCCGGACTCCCGCACCACAGGCGCGGATTCACCGGTAATGGCGGATTCGTCCACAGAGGCAACGCCTTCGATGACTTCTCCGTCGCCGGGAATGATTTCTCCTGCGTACACCATTACGATGTCGCCTTTGCGCAGTTCACTGGAAAGCACCGTTTCCGTGCCATCGTCTGCAATCCGGCGTGCCTGGGTATCTTTCTGGGTCTTTTTCAGGCTGGCCGCCTGGGCTTTGCCCCGGCCTTCTGCCACAGACTCTGCAAAGTTTGCAAACAGAACCGTGACAAACAGCACTCCGCAGACAATGCTGTTGTATGCCCGCAGATTCGTATCCTGCGCCACATCACCAAACAAGTTCGGGAAGAAGGACAGCAGCAGCGTGATGACGCACCCTACTTCTACCACAAACATCACCGGGTTTTTCATCATGTACAAGGGGTTCAATTTAGAAAAGGAACCAATGACCGCCTGACGAAAGATGTCGGGAGTCATCAATTTTTGATTCTTCTTGCTCATAACGTTTCCTCCTTATCCCCAAAGTGTCAGATGTTCCGCAATGGGGCCCAGTGCCAGCACCGGGAAAAATGTCATGGCCGCAAAGATATAGACCACGAACACCAAAATGACAGAAAAACTCATGGTATCGGTTCGCAATGCACCGGCAGATTCGTTTACAAACCCTTTTTTCATCAGCGATCCGGCAATGGCCAGCTGCAGTACAATGGGAAGATACCGTCCGAAGAACATAACCAATCCGGTGGTTATATTCCAGAACAAGCTGTTATCCGCCAGGCCTTCAAAACCGGAGCCGTTGTTGGCAGCCGAGGATGCGTACTCATACAGCACCTGGGACAAGCCATGGAAGCCCGGATTGGTGATGCCCGCCTGTCCGCTGGGAGTTGCCACCGCCAGGGCGGAGAAGGCCAGAATCAGCAGCGGGTGGATGATGATTGCCAGGGCGGTCAGCTTCATCTCCCGACCTTCAATCTTTTTGCCCAGATATTCCGGCGTGCGGCCGATCATCAGTCCGCAGATGAACACTGCCAGAATGGCGTACAGGATCATATTCATGAGTCCCACGCCCTTGCCGCCAAACACCACATTCAGCATCATGTGCAGCATAGGAATCATGCCGCCCAAAGGCGTCAGGGTATCGTGCATGTTGTTGACAGTGCCGGTAGTAAAGGATGTGGTTGTGGTGGTGAACAAAGCCGACTGAGCCACACCGAAGCGAACCTCCTTGCCTTCCATGTTGCCCATGGACTGGCTCAGGCCCACTTCCTCCAGTGCCGGATTTCCCTGGGATTCTGCCCAGAAGCAAACACACAGGCCAATCACAAACAGAATGCTCATGGCTGCGAAAATGCTGCGCCCTTCCCGGCCAAACACACTGTTACGCTTCTTCTCGCCATTGACACGCTCTGCCTTCCTCTGGCCCACCATTTTACCAAAGGTAATGACACAGGCACCGGGCAAAAGCATCATGGAATACAGTTCGATCAGGTTGGTCAGCATGGTGGGATTTTCGATGGGTGTGGCAGAGTTTGCTCCCAGGAAGCCGCCGCCATTGGTTCCCAGATGCTTGATGATTTCCAGCGCCGCCACCGGGCCGGAGGCAATCACCTGCTTGGCGCCTTCCAGGGTATCTACCACAATGTTCCCGGACAGGTTCTGGGGAACCCCCTGCCATACCAGAAGCAGTCCGCCAAGGATAGACAGGGGCAGCAGTACCCGGGTGATGATCCGGATCAGATCGCTGTAGAAGTTGCCTACGCTTACCTTGGACTTTCCCGCCAGGCCTCGGATAAAGGCGATGCAGGCAGCATAGCCGCTGGCCGCGGAAACAAACATCATAAAGGTAATGACCATCATCTGGGTCAGATAAGACACGCCTGTTTCTCCGGAATAGTGCTGCAGGTTGGTGTTGGTCATAAAGCTGATGATGGTGTTGAAGGACAAGGACGCTTCCATTCCTTCAATCCCATTGGGATTAAACAATGCACAGCCCTGTATTCTCAGGATCAGGTAGCCCAGCACCATCATAACGGTATTGGTGCCCAGCAGCGCCAGGGCATATTCTTTCCAATTCATCTCCCGCTGGGGCTGGACACCGCAGACTTTATACACCAAGGCATCCACCCGGTTAAACAGCGGGTCCGCAAAGGTCGGTTTCCCGGCGGCGATGCGGTAAACATAAGCGCCAATCGGAATCACCATGACCATGTAAATCAGCAGGGTCAGGATAATTTGCAGCATGATAACTTCCTCCTAACGACTTCAAAACTTCTCCGGGTGAACCAGGGCATAAACCAGGTAACCACCCAACAGCAGTACAACAATTCCAAGAACCGTCATATATTTCCCTCCAGAATCCAGCGTTTCCGCCTTTTATTCGCAGCGATCCAGCTGTTTTTTGCACCAGCCGACAAGCAGCAGAATCAGCCCCACACAGGCGACCAGAATGGCCATCATCACGATATCCATCATCGTTACAACCTCCTTTTCTTCATGGGCACATTGTAGCAGGTTTGCTGTGAAATTGGGCTTAGCGTTTCGCCGTGGGCGTTAAGATCCTGTTAAGGCATTTGCCCATAAAAAAACTGCTTGCGTTAGCGCAAGCAGTTTCCTTTATTTGCGAATCATCCGATATCCCACACCAATGTGGGTCTGGATGTATTGGGGGTTTGAAGGGTCCTTTTCAATCTTCTTACGAAGCGTGGCCATAAACACCCGCAAAGACGGCGTATCCGACGCCAGAGCACTGCCCCACACTTCTTTCAAAATATAATTGTGGGTCAGAACTTTCCCGGTATTGCGTGCCAGAACACACAGCAGTTTGTACTCAATAGGCGTCAGATGTACTTCCGAGCCATCCAGATACGCACATCCCGCGGCATAATCAATGGAGAGTGCACCATTGGTATAGGTACTGCCGCTGCTGTGCATATCCGTCTCTTCCGTGCGGCTGCGGCGAAGAGCTACCCGCAGCCGGGCCAGCAGTTCATCGATGCTGAAAGGTTTGGTCAGGTAGTCATCCGCCCCGGCATCCAATGCCTCCACCTTGTCCCGGTCTTCACTTCTGGCACTGACAACGATAATCGGCACATTGCTCCAACCCCGCACCTTTCGGATAATGTCCACCCCATCCATATCCGGAAGGCCCAAATCCAGAATGATTACATCCGCATTGTAGGAGACCGCATCCATCAGGGCTGCTGAGCCGTTTTTTGCCGTATGGTATTGATAGTCCTGGGTTTCCAAAGTGGTACGAATCAGATTGGTGATGGCAGGGTCGTCTTCCACCACCAAAATTTTGGGTTTATACATTGTCAACTTTCACCTCTTCCAATGGTAATGTAAAGGAAAATACACACCCCTGGGGGACATTGTCCGTTACCGCAATGGTCCCGCCGTGGGCATTGACGATGGACTTGCACAAGCTCAGCCCCAGGCCCAGGCCTCTGCGGCTGTCCGCACTTCTCTGGCCGGCAGTATAGAACATGTCGAACAGATGCGCCTTGGCCTCATCAGGCAGCCCCGGCCCATCGTCTGCAATCTGCACACACACCATATCCCCCTGCTTCCGGGCGGACAACACAATATGGGACCCCACCGGAGTATACTTAATGGCATTGTTCACAATGTTGATGATTACCTGCACAATCAGTCGGACATCCATTTTTGCCATCAGCAGATCATCTGCCAGATCCACCTGGATGTGATGTTCACTCTGCTTTCGGTCAAGGTGATTCAGGGCTTCCC
>OERF01000267.1_pt1 | contig 12532 bp, 13 predicted proteins | sample 1539921 | NCBI WGS metagenome assembly OERF01 (sample SAMEA3891883, study PRJEB23780) | metagenome | biome: terrestrial biome; feature: animal house; material: Caecal content | place: Italy | collected 2015-05-05
GTCAGCAGCAAAATGGTGCACGAGCCATCAATGACGGACTGGGCATAGTGGATGCCGTCAATCAGATTGTCGCAGCGGTTAATCAGGGCCGCGGTCAGTTCCGTGGCGTTGACCTTGCCGGAGGACATGGCCATGAACTGATGGCCCAGGCCGGAGAAGGTCTTTTCCACCAGTTCCTCGGCGTTGTTGATAATGCCCACGGTGGACAGGGCAAACAGTCCCAGATGGCTGCGGAACAGCAGAGGCTGGGGATCGGTGTCGGAGATACAGCCAATGCCGATGGTACCGCTCATCTTGGTCAGGTCATTTTCAAATTTGGTGCGGAAAGGGGTATTTTCAATGTTATGGATCTGGCGCTGGAACCCTTTCTCCGGGTCGTAGAATACCAGACCGCCCCGGCGGGTGCCCAGGTGGGAATGGTAGTCCGTACCGAAGAAAACGTCATGGACACAGTCGCTGTGGGAAATTGCTCCGAAGAAACCACCCATAAGGGAATATCCTCCTTGATTCTATGTGCAGATTGAAGGTAACAGGGAATCATGGGTCACGGCAGCCTGAAACAGCTGCCGTGACCGGAGAGGGAAATCAAGCGAAGAACAGGGTGTTCAGAGTCATGGGGTCAATGTACTTGCCGTCCTTGTAAACCCGCATGTTGCCGGAAGCGATTTCGTCGATCAGCATGACCTTGCCGTCGGCGTCGTAGCCGAACTCGAACTTGATGTCGTACAGATCCAGGCCCTTGGCCTTCAGATCATCGGCAACAATCTTGGTGATGGCCTGGGTCATTTCCTTCAGGGAGTCGTACTGCTCAGCAGTCATAACGCCCAGGTCAACCAGACCGTCCTTGGTAACCAGGGGATCGCCCTTGGCGTCGTTCTTGAAGGTGGTTTCTACGTAAGCGGGCAGGTCGGCGCCTTCTTCAATGTAGTCGGAGTAGCGGCGGAAGAAGGAACCCACAGCCTTGTACCGGCAGATGACTTCCAGACCCTTGCCGAAGACCTTGGCGGGCAGCACTTCCATGGTGGTGTCGTCCAGGTTGGCGGAAACATAGTGGGTACGGATGCCGGCGGCGTTGATCTTTTCAAAGAAGTAGATGGACATGCGCAGGTTCACATCACCTACGCCCTCGATGGTCAGGCCGACGCTGTTTTCACCGGGATCAAAGACACCGTCCTTGCCGGTGCAGTCGTCCTTGAACTTCAGCAGGCAGTTGCCGTTGGGCAGGGCGTAAACATTCTTGGTCTTACCGGTGTAGAGCAGCTTGAGATTTTCCATGATAATTCCCTCTTTCTGAAAATAGATGTTTATGTTGAAAGAATGGGCTTACGCATTCAGTTCCGCCTGAAGGGCAGCGTCCTTTTCCAGGACCTTTTTGGCATCGGCGGCACGCTTGGCATCCAGCTTGGCGGCCAGATCCTTGTCCTCCACTGCCAGAATCTGGGCGGACAACAAAGCGGCATTCACGCCTCCATTAATGGCAACGGTGGCCACCGGAATACCGGAGGGCATCATAACCGTAGAAAGGAGTGCGTCAATGCCGTCGAGACAGGTAGACTTACAGGGTATGCCAATCACAGGCAGGGTGGTGTTGGCTGCAATGGCCCCAGCCAGATGGGCAGCCATGCCGGCTGCGGCGATGATGACGCCAAAGCCATTTTCCCGGGCGGACAGGGCAAAATCCCGAGCCTCTACCGGGGTGCGGTGGGCAGAATAGACGTGGCACTCGTAGGGAATGTCCAAAGAGGCCAGAGTGTCCATGGTCTTGCGCAGGATGGGAAGATCACTGTCGCTGCCCATGACGATACCGACTTTTTTCATGTGTTACCTCCAAAGAAAAGTAAATAAAAAAGGGCGCACTTATCCCAAAAAGAAGGGAAAGTGTGCCCAGACGGTCGGCTATGATAACGCCCTTACTCCGTGTGGTGCTCCACTGATCCGTCAGTCATAAGGGGTTGTAGAAACTACATCCATATTATACCATGGGGCAAAAAACACGTCAAGTCGCAGAAAGCCAATTTCTGTCGGGATTTTGCCGGGGCGGCATGTGTATGTTGCCAAAATTGCCCCGCTGATTTTCTGCCCCACAGGCAGCGGGAAAGAAAAATCACCCCAACATATTCATACTACCATCCTCTTCGCCACAGGTCAACAGGAAAAATGGCATTATCCCTAATTTCTGCATTTTATATGGAAGAAAACTGGATAGTTTGTACACAATTCCGTATTGCATTTTCCGCAGGACATGGTATAGTAAAAGCACAAAAGGAATGACCAATCTGATTGGAAATCCTTGGTTCCGAAGCAGCCGCTTTGGAATCTGACAGACGCCGCTTCCGTTTTCTCAGCCGCAATATTACTGGAAGGGATTCAATTTTTGTCAGCAGAAGCCGTGTCTGATCCTGCAGAAAGAGAGGTTAATCAAGGATGTTAGATATCAAGAGTGAAGAGAAATAACCCTTGGCTGATTCGATTGAGAAGAAGGCCAAGGGTTACTTCTTTTTTATATTCCATTTTTGCTAAGACGGAGAATGGCCTGGACGATTTCGGGAACGGCGGCGTAGGAAGTATCGATTTTGTGGGTGTCCAGGGCATCATACAGGGGAAGCCTTTGCGGGCTTCTCAGCAAAATGTCCGGCTGCCGCAGACTGGCAGACACATCCTGATTCAGCCGCTGGAGCAGCACCTCCTGGCTGCACACCAGTGACACCGGTACCACCGTCACGTCGGTCAGATCCAGTCTGCTCAGAATCTGATCCAGAATGGCCTGCTGGTGCATTACCCAGCAGAAAATTACATGGTCATAGGCAGAACACCGGAGAAAGTTTTTCAGCAGTGTCGTGATGTTGTCCAGAACCATGGCTTTGGTCTCTTCGGTGACTACAAAAGGATTCATATCCCAGCACCAGTCGCCGTCTAAAAAGACGCTGCGCGGCAGTTGGTTTTTCAGTTCACGGCACACGGTGGTTTTTCCCACACCCATGGTGCCGCCAATGAGATAAAGCGTTTTCATAAGGGGGCCTCCTGCTCTGAAACGGAATTTCCTCACCGCGCCGTTGACAAGCCTGCTGCCGGGATGCTAAGATAGCCCGGAAAGGGGGGCTATCCATGGGACTTGCCCTGAAAGAAAGAACCGGCCTGACCGGTAATCAGCTGAAACTCATCGCTATGGCAGCCATGACGCTGGATCACATAGGGGTGTATCTGCTGCCCCAGGCGCTGATTCTGCGCATCATCGGGCGGCTGGCGCTGCCGATTTACGCTTACATGATCGCCGAAGGCTGCCGTTATACTCGCAGTCGGAAACAGTACTTACTGCGGATTGCAGGCCTGGCGGCTGTGTGCCAGGCGGTGTATTTTTTTGCCATGGGGTCGCTGTATCAGTGCATTCTGGTGACCTTCAGCATGGGAATTGGTTTGATTTATGCCCTGGATTACGCAGATAAGCGGAAGAAGTGGGCGGTAGGGATTGCCGCCTTGGCGGCAGCATTCTTTGTGTGCAGAATCCTGCCGGATTTGCTCAGCGGCACGGATTTTGCGGTAGACTACGGCATCTGGGGTGTACTGCTTCCGGTGCTGGTGTATTTTTCGCGGAATAAGTGGGAAAAACTGCGTGCGTTCACTGTGGGACTGATCTTGCTGGGCTTTGCCTACGGCGGTGCCCAATGGTTTGCCCTGGCGGCGGTGCCGCTGCTGATGCTGTATAACGGCCAGCGGGGAAAGCATGCCATGGGCATGGTGTTCTACCTGTATTACCCGGCCCATCTGGTGGTGATTTACCTGCTGGGTCTTATGCTGTATGCTTAATCGAAGGGGAAACCCAGATACCCCGGCGCCCGGGCCGAAGGCTTCAGGGGCAGGAACATGGCCAGCATGGTGTCGTGGCCCGGGGTGCGGAAGGTCCCTTCGGTGCAGCTTAGTGCTTTGACGATGCCCCCGGCGGCTTGCCGATTCCCCAAAAGCTCCAGACCATGCAGGACCGTCCCTTCCTGGGCAGCGGCCAGCAGAAAATCTTCCCCGGCATAGAAGCTTGCAAAGCTTTTAAGATATGTGATATTTTCTCCTTCCTGCACTACCCCGTCTTCCGGCAGATACTGCCGCCGAAGGCGGGTGTATTCGTCTGCCCCGATCATACGCAGGGGTGCAGGTTCCTTGGCAGCGGGCACAGACAATTTTGCGCAGTAGCAGCAGTCCCGGTAGCCCATGCCGCCGTACATCTGCCGCAGACCATCACTGGCAGGAGACAGCAGGATGCCTGCATAGCCCCGGGCTTTCAGCAGTTTTTTGGTATGGGTCATTAGGCAGCGGCACTGCCCCCGGCCCCGGAAGTCCGGGTGGGTGGCAACGGCGTAGAGATAGGCCAGCTTCTGGCCCTGGTATTGGGTGTCCAGCCAGTACAGCGCTGCGGTGACCTGGTCGCCTTGCATCAAGACCTGGCACCGGGCCGGGGTGTAGGCAGTGGAAAAGAATGCATCAATGGCGTCCTCCGGGTCGCCGAAGGAACACTGCCAAAGGGCTTTGAGCTGATCAATGATCATAGGAAATCTCCTTGTGGAGGTAAGCCCAGGACTTTTCCACCATATGGTCGGGATTGTAGGAGAGCTTGGCCTTGCGCAGACCTTCCAGACCCATGTCGTCCTCCCGGTCCAGAAATTTGACCTCCGGGTACTTCTGGCGCAGATACCGGGCAAATTCACTGTTAATGGCATTGTAAGCACCCTCCACATCTTCCCGGGCCTTTTCAAAGTGGATGTCGAAGGTGTCCGGAGACATACGGGAGCCCATGGTCACCGCCAGGATTTTCTCACCCTCCATCAGCATCAGTCCTTCCATCTGAAGGCCGGCGTAGCAGCGGAAGGCCCGGGACAGGGCGATGGTTTCCAGCATATAGTTGCCGTTGGGGTCTTCCTGAATCCGGTGGGTGTACCAGTCTTCCACCATGCATTGGGCCTGGGGGATATTCTCCGGGGTCAGGGGAACAACGGTATAGTCCGGATGCTCTGCCCGGAAGCGGTTGAAATGGTTGCGCTTTTTCTGGAATTTCCGGCCCCGCAGATCTGCCAGATCATCCACGGCGTAGACATAGTCAAAGCCGTCCCGGTCAACCCGGCGGAAGAACCGGCCGGGGAACCAGCTGTTCAGCTCTTCCCAGTCGGATGGCAGCATGTTGGTAATCCGGCAGGGAATGCCACGCTGCGGGGCGTCCTCCAGAATCAGGGAAATCACCGCCCGTCGGTCACCGTTTCCAATGGGATAAGGGTAGACACTGCGGCCGTAGAAATGGGAGAAAAAGGCGGCACAGCCATGGACAAAGGCCACCTTCTGATGGCCCCAGAGGACCAGGTTGGCAAAAGAATACTCACAGCCCCGGGTGGGAACGCTGAATAAAATGGATTCATATTGTTCTTTCTGGTTTACTTGCAGTCGCTTAAAATCGATCATAATTTCACTCCTTCAACAAGGCATCATACCATAGTTTGTCCATAAAAACAAGCCGGGAACCCCTTTGGGTTCCCGGCTTCAGCATTAATAATTGAAGAGGGCTGCATCCAGATGGCGCTTTTTCATGGCGTAGTACAGAAGGCTTCCCAGTACCAGCAGCACGGCCGCTTCTCCCAGGGCCACATACAGCGCATTGATCCAGAAGCCGCCGCCGATGTACACCGACAGTTCCCAGCCTACCAGAATGGCATTGCTCAATGCAGGCATCAGCATACCCAGCAGGGGATAGTCCTGGATGGTTACCTTCCGGGTCAGCCACATCACCTCTGCTGCCACGAAAGTGGCGACGGAGCCGATGACAAAATCCAGCGGCAGCGCAGCAGCGTAGGTGATGTTGAATACCAGGCAGCCCAGGGTCAGACCGGGAATGGCGGCGGGGGTGAAGAAAGCCAGCACGCACAGGGCCTCCGACATGCGCATCTGGATCATCCAGGTGGCGCTGCCAGGCACCAGCAGATTCTGCATATGGGTCAGCACGGCATACAGGGCAGCGATGATGGCGGCTTGGGTCAGGAATCGAACTTGTTTGGTCATTTGGCATTGCTCCTTTGAAAAATGGCGCAGCTGTGACCAGAACAACAAAAAAATGAGCGCAATGCGCCCATCTGAAATTCCCTAGTTTTGTTTACCGACAGGATGGTCACGAACTGTCCTATGAAATTAGTTGTATTATACTCTGGGGAAGCGGAAATGTCAAGACGGGAGAAAGTGTGGAACTTATTCTCACACGCTATTGCAATCCGGAACGTCCTTTGCTATAGTAGCAGTGGATACAAAAAGAGAGGAGAAACCATTATGGTAAACAAAACGGACAAACCCCAGAAAGGTACCCGGGCCTATCTGGAAAACAAAATGCGGGGTGGAAGGTACAGCCTGATGCTGGTGCTGATTTTCACGGTTGTCAATGTCGCATTTCTGCTGCTGGATTTCAATTCCTACCTCCTGTTTTCCGCATCCCTTCCCTACTATCTGACTGCCTTCGGCAAAGGATTTGACAATGCCTTCACCAACGGCAGCTGGGACATCACCGGAACCTACACGCTGATCGCACTGGGAATTAGTGTGGTGATTCTGGGAATTTTCTTGCTGTGCTGGCTGCTGAGCAAGAAGCGTTACGGCTGGCTGGTGGCGGCACTGGTGTTCTTCCTGCTGGACACGCTTTTCCTGGCGGGCTTTACTTGGCTGCTGATGGACAACCCCATGGAAAACCTGGTGGATTTCCTGTTTCATCTTTGGGTGGTCTGGGAGCTGTTCCAAGCAGTGCGGGCCGGTAGAAAACTGAGCATGCTGCCGGAGGATCTGGAAGGCGTTCCGGGCGTTTACAGAGGCGGTGCGGAATTATAAAACATATATAAAATTCGCGCGGCGTTCGTCTCAATGCGAGACAGCGCCGCGCGAAGTGCGTTTATCAGGCCAGATAGATTGCCTTGCAGGCCAGCATGGTTTCATAGCAGTCCAGCTTGGAAACCAGCTCGATGGGAGCGTGCATGCTCAGTACCGGCACACCGGCGTCTACGGTGACGATGTTCCGGTTGGCCATGTAAGCGGCCACGGTGCCGCCGCCGCCCTGGTCAACCTTGCCAAGAGTGGCAATCTGCCAGATGACACCTGCGTTGTTCAGTGTGGTGCGCACATGGCCCATGGCTTCTGCGGAAGCGTCGGAAGCGCCGCCCTTGCCCCGGGAACCGGTGTACTTGCAGATGGCAACACCGTAGTTGAGCAGGGAGTTGTTGCGCTTGTCGCTGACCTCGGGGAAGTTGGGGTCGAAGGCGTTGGACACGTCGGCGGACAGGCAGAAGGAGTTGGCGAAGCAGTCGGAAAGCTTCACGCCCTGGGCGTCGCACAGGCCGCCCACGAAGTGCTCAAAGAACTGGCTCTGCATGCCGGAAATGCCCACGGAGCCAATCTCTTCCTTGTCGGCCAGGATGCACACGGCAGTCTTGGTGGGATTCTCAACAGCAAACAGGGCGTCCAGCTCTGCGTAAGCGCATACCCGGTCGTCGTGGCCGTAGGCGCCCAGCAGGCTGCGGTCCAGACCCACCTCCCGGCAGCGGCCGGCGGGGACAACGGTCAGTTCGGCAGACAGAAAGTCGGACTCGATCAGGCCGTACTTCTCGTTGAGCAGCTTCATGATGTTCAGCTTCACCAGGTCGGCGCCTTCGCCTTCCAGAGGCTCGGTGCCCAGCAGCACGTTCAGCTGCTCGCCTTCGATGCCCTTGGCCAGGGTCTTCTGCATCTGATCGGCAGCCAGGTGGATCAGAAGGTCGGTGACCATCAGCACGGGATCGTTGTCATCTTCACCGATGGTGATGGTAATGACGCTGCCGTCCTTGCGGTACACCACACCGTGCAGAGCCAGGGGGATGGTGGGCCACTGGTACTTCTTGATGCCGCCGTAGTAGTGGGTCTTGAAGTAGGCGATTTCGCCGTCCTCGTACAGGGGATTGGGCTTAATGTCCATCCGGGGAGAGTCCACATGGGCGGCGCAGATGTTGATGCCCTTTGCCAGAGACTCGGAGCCAATCACTGCCAGAGCGATGGCTTTATCCCGGTTGTTATAGTAGATCTTGTCACCGGGCTTGACATCCATGCCGGGGACAAAGGGGCGGTAGCCCCGCTTTTCTGCTTCCCGCACAGCCCAGGCGGTAGCTTCCCGCTCGGTCTTGCAGGCATCGATAAAGGCCATGTAGCCTTTGCAGTAGGTTTCCATTTCTTCACGCTGCTGGGCAGTCAGCTGACGCAGGCCGTTCTTGGGCTTCATCAGCAGAGATTCCCGGAGTTCTTCAGTCGTCATAAATCAATCTCTCCTTTGGGTATGATTTCTTCTCCTATTATACCGAGTTGCTGTAAAAAAGCAAGGCATTTGTCACGGAACTGAGCCGGGCTTCCGTCGTTGGTCAGCACATAGCTGCATTTTTCCCGGAACCAGCTTTCTTCCCGCTGGGCGGCAATCCGGCGTCGGGCGTAGTCCTGGCTGATGCCGTCCCGGGCCATGAGCCGCTGCACCCGGTCTTCCGTGGGGGCGGTGACGGCTACGGTAATATCGCACAGCTGATCCAGCCCGCTTTCAAACAGGGCGATGGCATCGATGGCCGCCAGGGAAGGCTTGCTTGCCAGGCTGCGGCGCACCTGGGAAACCACCGCGCTGTGGGTGATCTTGTTCAGATCCTCCAGGGCGCTGGAGTCAGAAAAGACCAGATTTCCCAACTTTTTCCGCTGCAAAATCCCATTTTCCACGGTGCCCGGGAACCGGGCTTCAATCTGAGAAAGCAGCTGGGCATCGGTGGACAGAAGCTGGTGGTAAATGGCGTCGCAGTCCAGAACCATTCCGCCTTGGTCACCAATAAGCTGCAGCAGGGTGGTTTTTCCGCAGCCGGTGCCGCCGGTAATGCCCAGAATCATGCCTCTTCCTCCGCGTCCACAATGTGGAAGGCAGCAGCCTTGCGCAGCCGGTTCTGCACGGCGTAGGCTACGCCACCGCCTACCGGGCACCGGGCATAGACCTGGTGGATGCTGGGATCATCCAGCTCCCGCAGGGCGGCGAACAGACCGGCGGAAAGGGTGTTCACATCCGCTTCCTGGCCGTAGGACAGGGGATTGCAGCCTTCGTACAAAGGCAGCTCCTCTTCAAAGCACAGCACCCGATCTCCCGGAGTAAAGTGGCGATGAATATAAGCAGCAGCCTTTTCCCTGCTGCCGGAGACAATGACCACCGGCTCCACAGGGGCATAGTGGCGGTACTTCATGCCGGGAGCCTTGACAACGGTATCCTTGTCAATCTGAGCGGTGACGGCTTTGTCAATGACCAGATCCCCCAGCACTTCCAGCAGCTGCTCCGGGCCGATGCCGCCGGGGCGCAGCAGCCGGGGCCGCTCTTCGGTCAGATCCACAATGGTGGATTCCACCCCAACACGGCAGGGACCGCCGTCTACAATGGCGGCGATTTTGCCGTCGTGGTCGTGGAGCACGTGCTCTGCGGTGGTGGTGGAGGGTTTGCCGGAAATGTTGGCGGAGGGAGCCGCAATGGGCACGCCGGACAGGCGGATGATTTCCCGGGTTACGGCGTTGTCCGGGCAGCGCACTGCCACGGTATCCAGTCCGCCGGTGGTCCTGCGGGGGACAACGTCCCGGGCAGGCAGCACAATGGTCAGCGGGCCGGGCCAGAAAGCCTGGGCCAGATCGTAGGCGCTTTGGGGAATGTGGTTGCAGAACAGTTCCATCTGCTCAGCACCGCAGATGTGCAGAATCAGGGGATTGTCCTGGGGGCGGCCCTTGGCCAGGAAAATCTTGGCCACGGCCCCCTCATCCAGACCATTGGCGCCCAGACCGTAGACGGTTTCCGTGGGAATGGCCACCAGTTCCCCTTTTTGAATCAGTTCCGCCGCAATGGCAGCCGTCTGGGGCTGATCGGCGGAAAGCAGTAAGGTTTGCATGGGTATCCTCCATAAAAACGGAAGGGAGCAGCCATGGGCTGCTCCCTTGAGAAAGCGAAATTACACGGTGGGCTGGTTGGCAGCTTCGATGATCTTGACGAACTTCTCGGGAACCAGGGAAGCGCCGCCGATCAGGCCGCCGTCGATGTCGGGCTGAGCCAGCAGCTCGAAGGCGTTCTTCTCGTTCATGGAACCGCCGTACAGGATGGAGATGGCGCGGGCGTTCTTGGAAGAGTACAGCTTGCGCACCACGCTGCGGATCATTTCGCAGACTTCCTCAGCCTGCTCGGGGGTAGCGGTCAGGCCGGTGCCGATGGCCCAGATGGGCTCGTAGGCGATGATGACCTTGCGGATCTTGTCTTCGGGCACGCCAGCCAGACCCAGCTTGATCTGCATGGTGATCCACTCAGCGGTAACGCCGCTGTTGCGCTGCTCCAGGCTCTCGCCGCAGCACAGGATGGGGATCAGACCGGCTTCCAGAGCGGCCAGAACCTTGGCATTGATGTCGGCGTCGGTTTCGCCCATGGCGCGGCGCTCGGAGTGGCCGATGATGACGTACTTGCAGCCGGCATCGGTCAGCATGTTGGTGGCGATTTCGCCGGTGTAAGCGCCGGAGGGATTGGCGTTGCAGTTCTCAGCGCCGATGCCTACGCGGGTCTCCCGCATAGCGCGGACAGCAGCGGGGATGCACACGGCGGGAACGCACAGAGCCACATCACACCAACGGCCCTTGGGCATAATGGCCTTCAGCTGGGTCATAAACTCCTTGGTTTCGGAGGGGGTCTTGTTCATCTTCCAGTTACCGGCAATGACGGTCTTACGATACTTACGATTCATTTTCTTTTCTCCTTTTATTACAACATGGATGCAGTTACACCATGTGAATATACTGATTGAACGTTTTTTTCAGTTCCCAAACAGGGGAAGGCAGGCCGGGGAAAGGGGCCGATGCATGCACCGGCCCCTGCAAAACGGCAGATAGAAGCCTTACTTATCCTGCAGGCAGGCGATGCCGGGCAGCTCCAGGCCTTCCAGGAATTCCAGGGAAGCGCCGCCGCCGGTGGAAATGTGGGTGATCTTGTCAGCGAAGCCCAGCTGTTCACAGGCAGCAGCGCTGTCTCCGCCGCCAACAATGGTGATGGCCTCGGAGTCAGCCAGAGCCTGGGCAACAGCAATGGTGCCGGCAGCCAGGGTGGGGTTCTCGAACACGCCCATGGGGCCGTTCCAAACCACGGTCTTGGCGCTCTTGACAGCGTCAGCAAACAGAGCCCGGGTCTTCTCACCGATATCCAGGCCTTCCTTGCCGGCGGGGATGGAATCCACATTCACGGTCTCCACGGAAACGGGGCCGTCGATGGGAGAGGGGAAGCCGTCAGCCACCACGGTGTCGATGGGCAGCAGCAGCTTGACACCCTTGGCTTCTGCCTTGGCCATCATTTCCTTGCAGTAGTCGATCTTGGTCTCGTCCAGCAGGGAGTTGCCCACGGAGTAGCCCTTGGCAGCCAGGAAGGTGTAAGCCATACCGCCGCCGATGATCAGGGTGTCCACCTTCTCCAGCAGGTTGTTGATAACATTGAGCTTGTCGGAAACCTTGGCGCCGCCCAGGATGGCAACGAAGGGACGCTCGGGGTTGGCCAGAGCCTTGCCCATGATGGAAACTTCCTTCTGCACCAGGTAGCCGCAGACGGCGGGCAGGTAGTCTGCCACACCGGCGGTAGAGGAGTGAGCGCGGTGAGCGGTACCGAAAGCGTCGTTGACAAAGATGTCGGCCATGGAAGCCAGCTCCTTGCTCAGCTCGGGATCGTTCTTGGTCTCGCCCTTCATGTAACGGGTGTTCTCCAGCAGCATGACCTGGCCTTCGCCCAGAGCGGCGGCCTTGGCCTTGGCGTCCTCACCGGCTACGTCGGCAGCCATGATGACTTCCTGACCCAGCAGCTGGCTCAGACGATCGGCAACCACCTTCAGGCTCAGCTCGGGCTTCCACTCGCCCTTGGGCTTGCCCATGTGAGAGCACAGAATGACCTTGGCCTTGTGGGCGATCAGGTACTGGATGGTGGGCAGAGCGGCAACAATCCGCTTGTCGGAGGTGATGACACCGTTCTTGGTGGGAACGTTGAAATCACAGCGGCACAGCACGCGCTTGCCGGCTACGTCGATGTCTTCAATAGACTTCTTGTTGTAGTTCATAGTTACTCCTCCATAAAATTATCGGGAACCTTCCGGGCAGGAGGCACACTGCCTGAAAGGTCAGTCCCGCATTTTTCCATAATCCTGCAAATCGGGGAAGGACAGCTGCCGCAGGGCTTCATACACGGTGATGGCCACCGCATTGCTCAGATTCAAGCTGCGGGCATCGCTGCGCATGGGGATGCGGACGCACTGGTCATAGTACTCTTCCAGAAACGGCTCCGGCAAGCCCTTGGTCTCCTTGCCAAAGAACAGGTAACACCCGTCATGAAACTGAGCTTGGGTGTAGCTGCGGGGGGCTTTGGTGGAAAGACACCACATTTCCTCCACAGTGTTCTTGGCGAAAAAATCGGCCAGGTTATCGTAAACCGAAACCGACACCAGATGCCAGTAATCCAATCCAGCCCGACGAA
>OERF01000268.1_pt1 | contig 12478 bp, 9 predicted proteins | sample 1539921 | NCBI WGS metagenome assembly OERF01 (sample SAMEA3891883, study PRJEB23780) | metagenome | biome: terrestrial biome; feature: animal house; material: Caecal content | place: Italy | collected 2015-05-05
TCATAAGTGGGGACCCCATGCAGCTGGCAGTGGTACCATAGACCGTGTCCCCGAGGAATGGAAATTCACAGAGGAACGAGCGCAGTATATGTTTGAGACTTATGGACGATAAAGAGGGAAAACCACAATGAGTAATTTGACCGGATTTGTAAAGCGGCTGCGGGATATTATGCGCAACGACGCAGGCATCAACGGCGATGCCCAGAGAATTGAGCAGATTGCCTGGATGCTGTTTTTGAAAGTGTACGATGCAAAAGAGCAGGACTGGGAATTCAATGACGACGCCTATGTTTCCATCCTGCCGGAGAACTGCCGTTGGCAGAACTGGGCCCATGACGATAAATCCGGTACAGCCATGACCGGCGACAAGTTGCTGGACTTCGTCAACAACACCTTGTTCCCCACGTTGAAGAAGCTTCCGGTAGATGCCTCTACACCAATCTACAAGGCTATTGTGCAGACCACCTTTGCCGATGCCAACCAGTACATGAAAGATGGTGTCCTGCTGCGGCAGGTAATCAACGTCATCGATGACCTGGATTTGGGTGACTATGAGGAAAGCCACGCCTTCGGCGATATCTACGAATTCACTCTGAAAGAGTTGCAAAGTGCAGGCTCGGCCGGCGAATTCTATACGCCTCGGGCGGTCACGGACTTCATGGCCCAGGTCATCCAGCCCCGGATCGGGGAAACCATGGCTGACTTTGCCTGCGGCACCGGCGGTTTTATCGTCAGCTGGCTGAAAGAACTGAAAAAGCAGGTTAAGACCACCGAGGACGAAGAAGCCTATTCCAATTCTATCTATGGCATTGAGAAGAAGCAGTTCCCTTATATGCTCTGTGTCACCAACCTGCTGCTCCACGGGCTGGATGTGCCTCAGGTGTACCACAGCAATACGCTGCTTCACGACGTTCTGGACTACACCGAGGAGGATAAAGTGGACGTAGTTCTCATGAATCCTCCCTACGGCGGCAGCGAAAAGGCGGATGTAAAGAACCATTTCCCCACAGACTTGGCAAGTTCGGAAACCGCCGACCTGTTCATGTCCGTCATCATGTACCGGCTGAAGCAGGATGGACGGGCGGCGGTAATTCTTCCCGATGGCTTTCTGTTCGGTACTGACAATGCCAAAGTGAACATCAAGAAGAAACTGCTCCGGGAGTTTAATCTGCACACCATTATCCGCTTGCCGGGAAGTGTGTTCTCTCCCTATACCTCCATCACCACCAATATCCTATTCTTTGACAACACCCATCCCACCGAGGAAACCTGGTTTTATCGTCTGGATATGCCTGAGGGGTACAAACATTTCTCCAAAACCAAACCCATGAAGCTGGAGCATTTCCAGCCTGTTCTGGACTGGTGGAACAACCGGCAGGAGATCACCGAGGACGGCTTCGACAAGGCCAAGAAATTCACCGTTCATCAGCTTACTGAAGAGCTGGGCTATAACCTTGACCAGTGCGGTTATCCCCACGAGGAAGAAGAAATCCTGGTCCCCATGGATTTGATTCACCGGTACGAAGAGCAGCGAGCCTCCCTCAATGCAGAGATCGACCGGGTGCTGGAGCAGATCACCAACCTGTTGGGAGGGAACGCCGAATGACCCCACAGGAACTGAAAAATAGTATTTTGCAGTTGGCTATCCAGGGCAAGCTGGTGGAGCAGCGCCCCGAGGAAGGCACAGGGGATGAAGTATATCAAGAAATTCAAAAGCATCATAAGGGATTGAAACCATGTAAAGATGAATTGAATTTTTCTGCTATGGATTTTGAACTACCAGAAACTTGGAAAATGGTAGAACTAAATCAGCTTTATAATTTTATTGACTATAGAGGAAAAACGCCAATCAAATCAGCAGAAGGAGTATTCTTAATTACCGCATCCAATATAAGACGAGGGTATATGGATTATACGAGAAAGGAATACATATCTTCTGAGGAATATGATGCAAGAAAAAGTCGTGGAATCACCCGGAAAGGTGATTTGTTGTTTACAACAGAAGCGCCTCTGGGCAATGCGGCAATATGTGATTTGAATGAATGCTCCTGCGGACAACGGATTATTACTTTTCAAGAATATGAAGAAAATACAGCTGATCCCAAATTGTTTATGTATTTTATTCTATCGCCACACTTCCAAAAACAGCTTTTAGATAATTGTACTGGAACTACGGCTAAAGGTATCAAAGCCGATAAACTAAAACATCTTATACTTCCTCTCCCACCCCTTGCCGAGCAAAAGCGGATTGTTGCCAAAATTGAGGAACTACTGCCCTATATTGACCGTTACGAGCAGTCGTGGAGCAAGCTGGAGCAGTTTAACAGCCGCTTCCCGGAAGATATGAAAAAGTCCCTCCTGCAGTATGCCATCCAGGGCAAGCTGGTGGAACAGCGCCCCGAAGAGGGTACCGCAGAGGAACTCTTTGTCCAGATTCAAGAGGAAAAACAGCGGCTCATTAAAGAAGGAAAAATCAAAAAGGAAAAGCCCCTGCCAGAAATCACCGATGACGAAAAGCCCTTTGATATTCAGGAGAGCTGGAAGTGGGTAAGATTGGGGTTTCTTACTGAATTGATTACAAGTGGTTCTCGAGATTGGGCTAAGTATTATTCTGAAACTGGAGATATATTTCTCAGAATGGGGAATCTCTCCAGAAACAGTTTCGATTTACGGCTTGATAAAATTCAGAGAGTTACTTTACCGAAAAATGCAGAAGGTACTCGTACATCCTTACATGCAGGAGATTTGTTATTCTCGATTACAGGGGAAGTCGGTACTTTGGGCTTAATACCAGATAATTTTGGAACTGCGTATATTAATCAGCATACAGCAATGATTCGGTTCTTGCTGTGTGAGCGTAATCGATACATCCCATATTTATTACTTTCCGATTATGCCCAAAAGTTCTATAATGGAAATCAGCACGGTATTAAGAATAGCTTCCGGCTAGATTCTATTGCACTTCTTCCGGTTCCTCTCCCGCCCCTTGCCGAGCAAAAACGCATCGTCGAAAAACTGGAACAGCTGCTGCCGCTGTGTGAGCGGTTGAAATGACTGTGTACTTTGACTGTTAAAAAATAAGTTATTGCCTTATGAATGAGGAAAAATTATGAGTTTATTAGATGAGTTCTATGCCAGTTTAGGTTCCTCTTCTCAAATAGAGTTTCACGAAAAATTTATGCCTGCACAATACCGAGGCGAGTTATACCATTATACCTCTCCTGCTGGGTTAACGTCTATTTTATTGGGCGATCCGAAAGCAATGACGCTATGGGCCAGTCGCTATGATGTTCTGAACGATACGACAGAAGGAGAAGTGGCAGCCAAAGTATACAAGGAAGTATGTGAAGAAATTGAGGCTCCGGATGGTATCAATCTGAGCGCGATTGCCCCGACCAGAACTTACCTAATGCAGGCTACCTTCAACGGAAAATCTAAAATAACCCGTCCGGAATGTGAAAGGTATGTTTGCTGCTTTTCCAAAGATATGGATTCACTTCCAATGTGGAACTACTATGCGAAAGGAAACGCATATGAAGGCTATAACATCGAGGTGGATACAGTCAGATTAAATGACTCTCTGCTGCGGAACTGGCAGGGTATTGAAGTAAGCAGCGAAATATATCCTGTGATTTACGATGAAGGGGAGCAGAGAAGACTTGTCAAGTCGTTTCTGCAAACCGTGCTGTTACAATATAGCGACAGGCAAGATTATTCTGTAAAGTATGCAATTGCCAATCAGCTGGACATGTGGCGTCTTGTATTTAAAAACAAGTATTTTGAACACGAAAATGAGGTGCGTGTGATTGTTCGCGTAGCAAAACCCACTACTACAAAAAAATCACCGGTGGCTATTAAGTACAGAACAAAGGGGATGTACGTTGTGCCATACATAGAAATGAAGATTGATAAGAATTGTGTGTCATCTGTAATAATTGGGCCACAACAATGGAATGAACGACAAAAGAAGCATCAATCCGAATGCATTGCGAATTTGCTGAAGGAAAATCAATATTCGGCAACAGTTTCGTGCTCAGAAGCACCGGTCAGATATTGATGGCACCTCCGGTATAATTCTATAGACCTATCTGAAAGTTCTTTAGATTCTGTTTCCATCACACTTCCCCAGATATACTAACTTTAGAACGAGGACTCGTTCTAAAGGAGGGGAACCATGGACCAAGCAGCCATCGGAAACAGAATTAAAACCATGAGAGAACGGGCGAATTTAACCCAGGAGCAGTTGGCAGAGCTGGTAGACATCAGTCCTACCCACATGAGTGTCATTGAACGCGGTGTCAAGACACCCAAGCTGGACACCTTTGTCCGGATTGCAAACGCCTTGGGTGTCTCGGCAGATGTCCTGTTACAGGATGTCGTAGACCACGCAAACGAAAGCATCCTGTCCGAACTCTCCGCAGCCATCGGTCGGATGCCAAAATCCGAGCAAACACGGATTCTGAACGCCATCCGGGCACTCACAGAATAAGATACCAGGGAGTCGGTTTTCCGGCTCCCTTTGTCATTCTCCCCCATAATTCGACAGACTTTTCACATTCGGACATCTATACTAGTTCTTAAGAACTAGTATAAGTTCTAAAATCGTTACAAAAAGGGAGAATAACCATGATTACAGTGCAAGATGTCCTATCCAATCTCTTTTCCGTTTCCATAGCCACCGAGTTAAGCAATTGGCTTTTGAAAAAAGATTTGGACTTTTCTCCTGTTCAAGCAGCTTATCAGAATGCTGCAAAAGTATTGGTTAATCAGCTGGGAAAAGAAGCCGAGTCTTTTCTCTCTGCCCAGGAGCAACAAATCATTTCGGACTTGTGCTACAGCGCCTACCTTGGCTTCCAGGCAAATCTCGCCAATTTCCGCTGTCCAGGTGGAAATCATTTTGTTGCGGAAGGATCCGATCATTTTCTCCGGGAACACATTATGTACAGTCTCCCAGGCCGTGTCAGCTATGACGGAACCATCACAGCCTTTCAGTCAAAGCATGGGCAGTCCGCAGAACTTCAGCTGGATGCCATTCAAAATTATTACATCTATCTGGAAACAGTTGGTCCAAAGCTTGCCCACTACTGGGGATATGTTTTTGCCAACCACGTTTTACCCTTAGTGGAACCAGGATATGTCTGCGATGGTGCACAAACCAGCATTTATACAATGGAACTAAGCCGGGAGCTTGGTTTCCAAGTTCGGTAATCTCAGCAACACAGCGAAAGCAGAGATCGCGAAAGCCTGTGAAGACAAACTCGAACAGTACTACAGACGAATCAAAAATACTTGACTCACAAAGAATAACAGTCTACCCTCTCATGAACACATATTCCAATTGTGCTTCTCCTGGGCCGTACAAAATATTGACTTAGCTAGACAGAAAAATTATAATAGTTTGAAATAGAACATAAGGGGCAATGTTTATGCTACAGCCCGGACTATATGAGCAGGTAATCAATAACGCCTTAACCAGCGAGCTTCAGGGAATTCCGGAAGCCCGCAAGGCGATTGCGCCCATTGACAAGGCGGAAGCCTCTAAGGTACTGGCCCAGTATCTGGCAGACGTGGTCCAAAAGGGCCTGGACAATGTTTTGGACAATGGCGGGGATCTTTCTGCCCAGGTTGGTCTTGCCAATAAAATTGTAGATCTCATTCAGAAAACCACACAAGAAGCTGACTTTGCCAGTCTGAGCGTGAGCCAGAGGGCAGAGCAGCTTCTTGCGCTTTTACGGGAGCAGGACCCCCGGCTGGCTACTGGAAGAGGTGCCGCTGACCTTCCCCGTCCGGAGACCTCCATTGCCCAAAGCAGCCTCTTTACTGGGGCCATCCAAGAGCCCCAGATGTACACCGAGCTGAAAAAAGAGATTCTCTCCGCTGACCGCATCGATATGTTGGTGTCCTTTATCAAGTGGAGTGGCCTGCGGCTGCTGATGGATGAATTACAGGAATTCACCCAAAACGGCGGTGAACTGCGGGTCATTACCACTTCCTACATGGGCGCAACCGACCTCAAGGCCATCGAGGCATTGCGTTCCCTTCCCAATACCCGGATCAAGGTCAGCTATGATACCAAGCGCACTCGGCTTCATGCCAAAACTTACGTTTTTTACCGGGACACGGGCTTTACTACTGCCTATGTAGGCTCTTCCAACCTGTCCAATGCCGCCCTTTCCAGCGGTTTGGAATGGAATGTAAAAGTCACTCACAGAGATTTACCGGAAACCATCGATAAAATTGCCGCCACCTTTGAAAGCTACTGGAACTCCACCGAATTTGAGTACTATTCTGAGGATCAAAAAGAGCGGCTGGCCCGGGCGCTGAAGGCAGAAAAATACCTGGATGGCAGCAACGATCCTGTCTACACCATGGACATCACCCCCTATTCCTACCAGCAGGAAATTTTGGACAAGCTAGATGCAGAGCGCACCGTCCGGGGCTACACCCGCAACCTGGTAGTGGCTGCCACTGGTACCGGCAAAACCGTGATCTCCGCACTGGACTACAAGCGTTTCCGTAAGCAACACCCCGTGAGCCCCTGCCGTCTGCTCTTTATCGCCCACCGAGAGGAAATTTTGCGTCAGAGCCTGTACACTTTCCGAGCTGTGTTGAAAGATGCCAATTTTGGTGAGCTGTTCGTAGGAAATTACCGGCCGGAGCGCATTGACCACCTGTTTCTTTCTATCCAAACCTTTAACTGTCAGGACTTTGCAAACAAAACAACTCCGGATTTTTACGATTACATTGTGGTGGACGAATTCCATCATGCGGCAGCACCTACCTACCAGAAGCTGCTTTCCTACTATCAGCCTCAGATTCTGCTAAGCCTGACCGCCACTCCGGAACGTATGGACGGAAAGAGCATTCTTCCCTATTTCGGCAACCGGATTGCTGCAGAAATCCGTCTACCGGAGGCCATTGACCGGAAACTCCTGTGCCCCTTCCAGTATTTTGGTGTCACCGATACAGTGGATCTGAACACCTTAAAATGGAGTGCCGGTGGCTATGACAAAGGTGAACTGTCCACTCTCTACACTCTGAGTGGAGCCGTAGCCAATCGCCGGGCAGACCTGGTAATTTCCTCCGTGCTGAAATATGTGACCGACATCGATGATGTAAAGGGATTGGGATTCTGCGTATCCATTGAGCATGCCCAATTCATGAGCCGGTACTTTAACGACCATGGCATCCCCTCTATTTTCCTCACCGGTAAATCCTCCGAAGAAGAGCGAACAACCGCCAAAGATCGACTGGTCAGCGGTTCCATTCGCTTCATCTTTGTGGTGGATATTTACAACGAAGGTGTGGATATCCCAGAGGTCAATACGGTGCTCTTCCTTCGTCCCACAGAATCTCTGACCATTTTCCTCCAGCAGCTAGGCCGTGGTCTGCGGCTTGCCGAGGATAAAGAATGCCTGACCGTTTTGGATTTCATCGGTCAGGCCAATAAGCGCTATAATTTTGAAGATAAATTCGCGGCTTTGCTCTCCAATACCAGCCGCAGCGTCACCCGGGAAATCAAAGACGGATTTGTCTCCGTCCCAAAGGGGTGCTACATCCAACTGGAGAAAATGGCCGCCCGGTACATCCTGGACAACATCCGCGCTTCTTATGGCAACACTGCCGGATTGGTGTCCCGGATTGCCAGCTTCACCGAGGATAGCGGGCTAGAATTAACCCTGGCCAATTTCCTGAACTACTACCACTTAGGCCCCAGAGCAATCTATAAATTTACCTCTTTCTCTCGAATCTGCGTTCGCGCAGATGCCATGATGGACTTCCACGAACCGTTGGAAGACATCCTCACCAAGGCCCTCGGGCGGTTGACAGTTATCAATTCCCGGCGCTGGATTTCCTTCCTGCTGAATCTGCTTCCCCAGCTGGACAATGTAGACTTTGGGGCATTGGGCCAACTAGAACAGAGAATGCTTCAGATGTTCTATGTCACCATCTGGGGCAAAGCGGCTGAGGATTGGACATCGGATGAGGTTCTGGACAATCTATATGGGCTATCGGACAGTCCGGTACTGCTGAATGAACTGCTAGATTTGCTCCGTTACCGGTATGAGCAGATTGACTTTATCGATGAACCGGTAGCTTTGGGATTTGATTCTCCGTTGGACCTTCATTGCACCTACACTCGTGACCAACTGCTGGTGGCAATGGATTTCTTAAAACCTGCCACAGTGCGAGAAGGCGTGAAGTGGCTACCGGAGAAGAATCTGGATGTGTTCTTTATCACTCTGAACAAATCCGATAAAGACTATTCTCCCACCACACTGTACAAGGACTATTCCATCAACGAACGGCTTTTCCATTGGCAAAGCCAGAGTACCACAGCGGCAGACTCCCCCACCGGTCAGCGATACATTCACCACCGGGAGCGGGGCAGCAAAGTACTGCTGTTCGTCCGAGAGTTCAAGGCAGACCGAATCACCGGCGGTGCTGAGGCCTACACCTTCCTGGGCACAGCAAGTTATGTAAAGCACGAGGGCAGTAAGCCCATGAATATTACCTGGAAGCTGGACCACCCTATTCCGGCAAAGTTCCTGAAGAAAACAAATAAATTGGTAGTGGGATAAGGAGCAATGGTATGACTGAACTAGAAAAAATCGCTTATGCAAAAACCTACATTGAAAAGCTAGCTAACGGGATCAATCCTGTGACCGGCCAAGTGGTTCCCGATGACGATGTCATCAACAACGTCAAAATATCCCGTTGCCTTTTCTATGTGTCAGATCTTTTGAGACAGGTAGTAGAGAATGGAGGCATTTCTCAATCGAAAGCGAAAATTGTCAAGCAACCGTTTCAGCTGGATTACGAAGCCCGGAAACAGTTTCGCTATTCGGAAAGTCCCATTCCCATCAGCGAGATTGCCAAACGAATCAATGAGCTGATTCCAATCGAAAAAATGCAAAAACTAAGCTATAAAAATCTTTTGGATTGGCTGATAGAGTCGGATTTTCTAAAGGTTATCCCTGATGCCAATGGAAAAGTGACACGAAGACCCACCCGCGACGGCACAATGTTAGGCATTACAGTGGAAGATCGTCAAAGCCCAAGAGGTCCATATTCTGTGATTGTCTATAGCAGAGAGGCCCAGCGGTTTATTCTGGACAATTTGGATGGCGTAATTGCCCGAATTCAAAAGTGAGGAGCGATATAATGGAGTCGGATCAGAATTTGATTTTAATCAACGGAATAGATAGAACCGACTCTGTCGCTTCCTTCCGTTTCCAGGGTGGCAGGTGTGCAATTGTATTCCACAATTCACCAAAGACTTACCATTATCGTGCAGAGAACGTTCGTCTTCTAAAACTACAAAAACGCATCAATGCTGCGGAATTGATCATCAGAGCAAATGGGATACCACTTTCGAAAGTAGACGAAATTCTGGACTTTGGTCCGTACTATCGTCTTGTGCGCGCAGGCAGAAAGACTCTTACATACTCCAGATCTCAGGTGGAGTTCCACAAAAATTGCCTTACAGAATCAGAACCAAAGACGGTATTTGACTATTTCAAAGAAACAGCAGCAACAATTAGTCTGGTATCGGAAGATGGCTTCAACATTCTGCGTGCCCAGTATGATCGAGTCGAGGCTGTCAGTGAGGACACCGCCCTGTCTTGTTATCTGGATTTATCCCAAAAGCCTGTGGTACGTACACTTCCCCAGACGATAATCTATCCCTTTGGCCTAAATCAGAGTCAAAAAACAGCTGTAGAGAATGCTCTCTCTTCTCAGATCAGCATCATCCAAGGCCCACCCGGTACCGGAAAGACACAAACCATTCTGAATATTATCTCCAATGCCGTTCTCAATGGTCAAACAGTTGCTGTCGTCTCCAATAACAACTCTGCCACCATGAATGTGGTAGAGAAGCTAGAGAAAAAAGGTCTCTCTTTCCTCACCGCTTTTCTTGGGAGCTATGCCAATAAGGAGCACTTTCTGGAATCGCAAAGCGGTCAATATCCCAACATGGCCGCCTGGGATCTAACTTCAGAGGCAAAGTCTCTATTGCGGCAGCATGTCACGGAACTCTCTCATGAGTTGGGTGACATGTTTGAAACTAAGAATCGCATCGCTGCCATTGAGCAGGAATTGCTGCAGTTGACTCCTGAACAGCGTCATTTCGAGGAGTACTATCGTTCTTACGCGCAGACACCCCCAGCAGAAGTAAAAGGTCTGCCTTCCCAAAAGATTTTGTCTCTTTGGCTGGAGTTCGAGCAGCACACCCAGCAGGAACGCAAATTGGGACTGTTTCAGAAGCTCCTCATTCTCCTGCGATACAATCGCAGCGCCCTACGTATCTTCCTCCAAGCACCGCAGCAGGTGATCCCATACCTGCAGCGGCAATTCTATATGGTACGCCAGCAGGAATTACGGGTTGAGCGGGCACAGCTGGAGAAAAAGCTGGCAGAGTATAACTTTGAAAGGAAGATGGCAGAACTAACCGAAAAGTCTCTTCGACTGTTCCGGGCGGAATTGTGTCAAAAATATTCTTGGCGGCAGCCCCGTCCGTGTTTTGAGATGCAGGATTTCCGTGGAAAATCCAAGGAATTTACCAAGGAGTATCCTGTTGTTCTAAGTACGACCTATTCCATCAAAGGTACTTTGAATATCAATCATGTCTATGATTACTTGATTGTAGACGAAGCCTCCCAGGTGGATTTGACCACCGGAGTGCTAGCCCTTGCCAGTGCCCGGAATGTCGTTATTGTTGGCGATATTCAGCAGCTCCCCAATGTACTGGACAACAAAGATCTACGGGATAGCGAAGAAATTTGGTCCCGGTATTCTCTCCCGGAAGTTTACCATTTTTCCTCCCATAGTCTGCTTTCCTCTGCTATCTCAGCATGGCCCCAGATCCCTACGGTCCTTCTGCGGGAGCACTATCGCTGCCATCCCAAGATCATCAATTTCTGCAACCAAAAATTCTACGGTGGAAAACTGATCGTCATGACGGAAGACCACAACGAGCCGGATGTGCTGACCATGTATCGGACAACGCCCGGAAACCATGCCCGTGGTCATTTGAATCAACGGCAGATTGATGTGATCCAGAAAGAAGTACTCCCTCGTCTGGAAAAGCGGGGATATGAGAGCGTTGGGATCATCACGCCCTACCGCGACCAAGTAACCGCAATTCAGAAACAGCTAGGCAAAAATTTGGAAGTCGCAACCGTCCATAAGTTCCAAGGTCGCGAAAAAGACGCCATTATCCTGACCTCCGTGGACAATATCATCACAGAATTTGTGGATGATCCTCGGATGTTGAATGTAGCGATATCCCGGGCTGTCAAGTCTTTAACGATCGTTACTTCTCAAGATCCTCAAAATGACCAAACCAACTATGGAGATTTGGCCCGCTATATCGCATACAACAACTGCACGGTGGTAGAGAGTACGGTTTATTCCGTCTTTGATTTGCTCTATCGCGGATTCGCAAAGCAACGACAGGCCTTTTTGCGAAAGCATGGGAGAATTTCTGAATATGATTCAGAAAACCTCCTTTATACGGTAATTGAACGCATTCTTCAAGAAGAAACATTTTCTTTTATAGACTGCGCAGCTCATGTCTCCTTGTTCAATCTGATCAAAGACTACTCCCTGTTGTCTGAAGAGGAACAGCTCTTCGCCCGCAATCCTCTGACCCATGTAGATTTCCTCCTGTTCCGTCGAATGGATAAGTCGCCCTTGTTGGCAATCGAAGTTGACGGTGTGGCTTTTCACGCCGAAGGAACCATCCAGGCAAGCAGAGACAAAAAGAAGGACAGCATCTTTGAACGATGTGGTATCCCCCTGCTTCGGCTTCGTACCGACGAAAGCGGTGAAAAGGAACGTATTGTGCAGGCACTGACTGTGGCAATTACCAAAGGGCTAGATAAATTCCTACAGTCTAGTACATGTTAACAAACAGGAAGTCAAATTTCAAAACACAGAAAGGAAAACAGCACCAACTGTCTGACTGCACGGGCGGCTGGTGCTGCTGTATTATGTCCTCAGATTACCATTTAGTTCAATAAAATGTCTGCAGATCTAATTTATGTTTATGGTAATATATGTCAACCCTCTGGATGACTGCGGCGGCGAAATCGATGTTGCCTTCTGCCAAGCTTATGGCAGGGTATTCATCAAACGAATTATACGACAGAAATACTACGGAATCCTGGAATGCCAGAGCGTGCACAACAAACTCAAATCCAGAAATTATTCCTATCGCAAGAAAAGTGAGAGCCACAATAATATAAAATGGAAGTATAGTGCCTGATTGCCATATGGAGGTTGACTTATATGGGAATTTCCATTGGATATCCTCCAATTGTATCGAGTAAAAAACAATATTTTCGGCATAATTCTTGCTTTTGTGATATACGCTTGCTATACTATTGTTATGCAATTACAAAGGAGGCTGACTCTCGTAACTTTTGCCGAAACAATCAAATTTATCCACCGAAAAAGCTTGTTGAATCAAAAC
>OERF01000269.1_pt1 | contig 12427 bp, 10 predicted proteins | sample 1539921 | NCBI WGS metagenome assembly OERF01 (sample SAMEA3891883, study PRJEB23780) | metagenome | biome: terrestrial biome; feature: animal house; material: Caecal content | place: Italy | collected 2015-05-05
GTACGGGGGATACCGCAGGGGCATGTCCAGCCGGGTGGAGGTCTTCAAAACCCCCTTTTCGTGGCTGAAGGTGAGGAAGCTCCGCTTTCCGTGGTAGGCCCCCATGCCGCTGTTCCCCACCCCGCCGAAGGGCAGGCGGGAGGAGGCCAGGTGGAGGATGGTGTCGTTGACGCACCCGCCCCCGAAGGAGAGCTCCCGGAAGACCCGGCGCTCAACAGTGCGGTCCGAGGTGAACAGGTACAGGGCCAGGGGCCTGGGCCGGGCGCGCACGAAGGCGATGGCCTGGTCCAGGGAGTCCACCGTGAGTACCGGCAGGATGGGCCCGAAGATCTCCTCCTGCATGATGGGATCCTCAGGCTGGACATGATCCAGCAGGGTGGGGGCGATCCGCAGGGCCTTGGGCTGGGTCTGGCCGCCATAAACCACCTTGGCCGGGTCCATCAGGCCGCAGAGCCGGTCGAAGTGCTTTTGGTTGATGATCTTGCCGTAGTCCTCATTGGCCATGGGGTCGGCACCGAACTGAGCGGTGATCTCCTGCTGAATGGCGTCGATGAGCTCGTCCCGGATGGAGGCGTCGCAGAGGATGTAGTCCGGGGCCACGCAGGTCTGCCCGCAGTTCAGGTACTTGCCGAAGACGATGCGCTTGGCGGCCAGACCGATCTTGGCGGACTTTTCCACAATGCAGGGGCTCTTGCCGCCCAGTTCCAGCACAGCGGGGGTCAGGTACTCAGCGGCGCAGCGCAGCACCTCCTTGCCCACAGCCTTGCTGCCGGTAAAGAAGATCATGTCAAACTTCTGGTGCAGCAGAGCCTGGTTTTCGGCACGGCCGCCGGTGACGACGCAGACATGTTCCGGCGGGAAACACTCCTCCACGATCTGCTGCAGCACCGCACCGGTGGCCGGGGCATAGGCGCTGGGCTTGACGATGGCGGTGTTGCCCGCGGCGATGGCGTCGATCAGCGGGTCCAGGGTCAGCAGCACCGGGTAATTCCACGGGCTCATGATGAGCACATTGCCGTAGGGAGAGGGAGAGCGGAAGCTGCTGGCCGCAAACTGGGACAGCGGCGTGGACACCCGGCGGTTCCGCATCAGGCGGCGGACATGGCGGATCATCCAGGTAGCTTCGGACAGGGTCAGTCCGGTCTCGCACATATAGCTTTCGGTGGCGGACTTGCCCAGGTCGGCCTTGAGGGCGCGGGCCAGATCCGCCTCATGGCTTTGCAGGGAGGCCTTGAGCTTTTTCAGCGCCGTGATGCGGGCTTCGGCGGGCAGGGTATATCCGGCAGCAAAATACTCACGCTGCCGTTTGAGAATGGCTTGAATCTCCAGTTCCGTCATGGGTGGAAACCTCCTGAACTTGTTTGTACATATCTTCCAGCTTGTCGGGGCCCCACAGAACCGGAACCGGGTACAGCGGGTTGGCCTCGTGGTCGGCATAGCGGGCCAGCTGGGGGATGTCCTCGGTGCGGATACCGGGGAGGGTCTCGGGGATGTCCATCGCGGCGTTCATGGCGTCGATGTAGGCAATGAATTCCTTGGCGGCCGCCTCATCGCTGGTATCCTGGCTGACGCCGGAAGCCCGGGCCAGTTCGGCCAGCTTTTTCCAGGCGGCGCTGCCGTAGGCTTTCAGCACGATGGGCAGCAGCACGCTGTTGGCCAGACCGTGGGCAATGCCGTACCGGCCGCCCAGGCTGTGGGCCACGGCATGGACATACCCCACATAACTCTTGGTGAAGGCAGTGCCGGCCAGGTAGGCGGCGCGCAGCATGTTGGCCCGGGCTTCCCGGTTATGGCCGTTGTAGTAGGCTTCCGGCAGGTTGTTGAAGATGAGCTGCACGGCCTCGATGGCGGCGGCCCGGGTGCCCTTGGTGGTGGAGCGGCCGATGTAGGCTTCCACCGCATGGGTCAGCGCATCCATGCCGGTGGTGGCGGTCAGCTGCCGGGGCAGGTTGAGGGTCACGTCCGGATCGAGGACTGCATAATGGGGGATCAGCGAGAAATCGTTGATGGGGTATTTGTGGTGGATCTTCTCGTCGGTGATGACGGCAGCCAGGGTGGTCTCGCTGCCGGTGCCGGCGGTGGTGGGCACTGCGATGAGCAGCGGCAGACGGTGCATCACATGGAGCAGGCCTTCCATCTTGTCCAGAGACTTACGGGGCCGCACAATGCGGGCACCCACCGCCTTGGCGCAGTCCATGGAGGAACCGCCGCCGAAGGCGATCAGCCCCTGGCAGCCCTGTTCCAGGTAGAGGGCGCGGGCTTCCTCCACATTGGCCACAGTGGGGTTGGCCACGGTGCGGTCATAGACCACGCAGCGGATGTGCTGGGCCTTGAGGGTCTCCTCCAGACGGGCGGTGAGACCCAGGCCGTGGACCCCGGCGTCGGTGACCAGCATGACGCAGTCAATGCCGTGCTCCCGCAGCACGGCGGGAACGCCGCTGACCCCCTCGATCAGTTTGGGTTCACGGTAGGGCAAAAAAGGCAGGGCAATGCGCATGCCAAGCTGAAAAACGCGGCAATAAATCTTCTTGAAAACGTTCATTTTTCTCATCCTTTCCCACTATGGACGCTATGATAAAGGATAAGACAAAAAGCAAGACAATGTCAAGTAAAACTTTAGGTAAATATTTTTCGAAAACTGTCAAAATTGACGAAGTACCGTGCAGCGGCTTTTCTCATAGCCGGAACAGGGCAGACAGGCTGCCGCACGAAAGATCCCCCCTGCAAAAAAGCTCCCCCGGACTTTCTACAGGTGCTCATAAGAAAGTGATTTGAAAGAATTACGATTATGGCATCTGTCAGGCAGGATTGGGCAACGAAGAAATACGCCGTATTCAGCAGATTTTGCTGGATACGGCGTATTTTCTTGCCTATTTACGCTTCCTTTTCCCTTTTCCGTGTGTCATGTTGCTTTTGCCCCGCTGGCTTATGGGGCTTTTCATGTGCTTTGACAGCCGCAGAACCTCGATCAGATTAACGAACTGCTCTTTTGTGATCGCATCGTAGTCAATGCCGAGTGTGGCCAAGAGTGCCCGCGCCTTCTTTTCATCGCTGCTGCCCTCAAAGTTCATAGCCGCTTGTAACTGCTGCTGGGCTTGTGCAGCGGCGGACGGCTCGTCCGCCGTGGTGCTGTCAGTCTTGTGGGCTTCCCGAATATCGCGGAGTATCTTGGTCAGGTCATCCGCAACCACATGGCCGAAATATTCTTCCTCTGGCACCTGCGCCAATTCCAGTGTGCGGAGATAGAGGTCGTTCGTGCTATCTTCTCGTTTTGCCAGCACCATCTGACGCACAGCTTCCAGCACGGCGTTCATGTCGTTGATGCGCATATCTGCGATGCGGTCAACATAAATTTCTGCATCCAGCATCAACCGCTGAAAATCTTTGTGGCAAATCACCTCCGACAGCAGCCGGTGGTTGAACTGCCCAGCCTTCAATACGTCAATCGCATCGTCACCCAAATGCAGGGCTTCCAGCTCTGTGTTTGGGTGATTTTTTGTTTCCGTCAGTCCCATCAGGTAATCGGCGGATACCCCATAGAACTTTGCCAGCGCCGCGATGCTGAATGGGCTGATGTCCTTGAAATCGTCGGCCTCATATTTGCCAAGGGCAGCACGGGAAATCCCCGTCGCCTCGGAAAGCTGTTCCAATGTCAGGCCGCGCTCTGTCCGCAAATCTTTGAGCCGCTCCGGGATCGTCAGTTTGATATTCATATCCGCGCCCCCTCTCGTTCTGCCTCTTATTATAGCACAGATTTCTATAAGCGTGGAAATTTCCGCTTTTCGCACCCGTTTTCCAACCTCTTGGATATACGGGAACAGGCCCGATTTTTCGTTAAACTGTACTTGTCGAGAGACGACAGCACCTTGAAAATTACATGACCGTCCGAATGGGATACACCCGGCAGGGGAAGCAGCGCCATGACCCAATGTGTTTGAAAGCACGGGAGAGCGTGCCAATGCCGGAATACGCCGCTGAAAAGGCAGGGGCAGGAACGGCATTCGGGGAGAACGGCAAAATGCAGCGATATTTTCAAAGGAAGTGAAAACAACGAAAAATCCGGCGTTTTTATGCTGATAACGCCATCAAAGCACGATACGCCGGATAACGAAGCGGATACGCCGTCCGGCGCATAATTTCCCCGTTCCGCGAAAATCCATACGGAACAGTGAAACCGAACCCCACCACTTGTGAACAGGGCTTCGCAGGCGGCAGAGAAAACGGTTATTCGCATACTATTATCCATCGCCCAGCGATGAACCCAGTACGTTCACCAACGCACCGGCTTCACCGCCAAGCAAACGAAAAAGGAGGCATAAACCATGAGAAACAACGAGATTTACCGAAACGAGATCAAGTCGTATATCATCCGGGCTGGCATGACCATGAGTGAGGCCGTGGAAATCCTGGCCGACGAATATGGTTGGAGCAGCAGCGTCCCCAACCTGTCGGACAAGCTGAAACGCGGCAGTTTGCGCTACGGCGAGGCCGTAGAACTGGCTGATGTGCTGGGGTACGATATTGTTTGGCAAAAGCGTCGCGAATAAAGTTTATCCTTTTTAGCCTTTCTCTTGGCTTTATGTTGTTCCACATAGTAGGAAAAGGAGAGATTCATTGTGAACGCAAAAAAAGCTACCTTTTTTGCTTACTCCTGTTGTGCCCAAGAAGGTTTTTTGATATAATAATCATGGATTGATCTGCAAGGGAGGCGTAAGCGTTGGCAAAGAATAAACTGGTTGCTCCAGTTGTAAAATGGGTTGGTGGTAAACGCCAACTTTTAGATGAAATCACTCCGTTACTCCCTAAACGGATCACGAACTACTGTGAACCATTTTTGGGAGGTGGAGCAGTACTTTTCTCTATCCAGCCATCTAAAGCAATCGTTAATGACTTAAATTTTGATCTCATCACGGTATATGAAGTTATTCGTGACGATGTCGAAGCGTTAATTGAGTCTCTAAAAAAGCATGAAAATACATCAGAGTATTTTTATGCCCTACGAGATATTGATAGAGATAAGGTCAGTTATCAATCTTTATCTAAAGTTGAAAGAGCATCAAGACTAATTTATTTGAACAAAACCTGCTTCAATGGATTGTTTCGAGTGAATTCCTCTGGTGAATTCAATTCCCCGTTTGGACATTATAAAAACCCAAACATTGTGAATGAACCAGTATTACGAGCTGTAAGCAAATATTTTAACGCAAGTAACATTGCATTTTACAGTGAAGATTTTGCTGAAACGCTCTTACGTGTGCATAAGGGCGGATTTGTTTACCTTGATCCACCTTACGACCCGGTTTCTGATACGGCAAGTTTCACCGGTTACAACAAGGGAGGTTTTGATAGAAGCGAACAGATTCGCTTAAAGCGTTGCTGTGATGAACTTACACAACGCGGTGTAAAATTTATGCTTTCCAACTCAGCAACTGAATTTATAAAGGAACTCTATCAAGAATACGATATTACTATTGTAAAAGCAAAGCGAGCTATCAATGCCGATGCAAGTAAACGCGGAGCTATTGAGGAGGTGCTTGTTCGCAATTATGGGGCTGAATGATACCGCATGGGAAAACTTGTTTGATAAGTACCATATTCTTTCAGAAATTGAGCGAAATGGTCAATTTATTATATCGGCAAACCAAATCAAAGAATTTAGAGAGCCGAGATTGATGACTAAGTTTGACCACAAAGTCAACTTACCCGCAATTTTTGCTGCAAATAACTTATCCATTCTCCCGATAACTCGTGGCGACTATATTATTTCTTCATTCTCAGCCTATAAAGAGTTTGATGAGCCGAATACAGAGGTTCAAAGGATCTCCATTCCTGCACACATCCAAAGTCTTATGCCACAATTCCTTGTGAGTGAAGCGATTGCTTTGAATTGTGCTAATGCCTGTGGCATACTCAATGATTTTCTGGAGGACGATGAACTTGTTCCAACTGTTAGCGGGCGAATGAGTTCTGGCGGATTCAGATTTGATATTGACACTGCTTTTGGGCCAAAATGTATTACGGTGAACAACTCTCAGATTGAGATTGATGCTGCATATGAAGGAATTCACTATCTTTCTTTGTTTGAAGCAAAGAGAGATCTGTCTGATGATTTCCTTATCCGGCAACTTTACTATCCCTTCCGCGTGTGGAGTGGCAGAGTAACAAAAACAGTGAAGCCTGTTTTTCTGATTTTCTCGAACGGTGTGTTCAACCTGTATCAATACCAGTTTGAAAATCCTCAAAACTATAATTCTCTTCATTTGGTCAAGCAGAAAAATTATATAATCGCAACGGAGATCGGCTTAGCTGATATAGAAAATCTTTTGAGAACAGTGCCTTTGGTACACGAGCCTGACATCTCTTTTCCTCAGGCAGATCGGATGTCCCGGATCGTCAATCTGATTGAATTGTTGAATGAGAAGCCGATGTCAAAGCAAGATATTACATCAGAATATGCTTTTGATGAGCGTCAAACTAATTATTATACTGATGCTGGGCGGTACTTGGGACTTATTGACAAGAGCCGTGATTCTGATGGTGTTATCCTTTTCCAACTATCTGCTCTTGGCCGTCGTGTTATGGAGCTTGAATATAAGGAGAGGCAACTTGCAATCGTGTCTCAGATCTTAGCGCACAAAGTGTTTAACGAAACGCTGAGGTTACATTTAGAGTGCGGTGAGATGCCGGATAAGCAGACTATCGTTCAAATTATGAAAAGGTCAAATCTTTATCATGTTGAAGCGGAAAGCACATATCTGAGGCGTTCATCTACCGTGATTGGATGGATCAATTGGATTTTGGGACTTATAGAAGAATAGCTTTGAAGAATGTTTTCAGATAGAGGTGAATTGTAAATGGCACAAAATCAAGACAGACCTATTATTCAATCACATGGGTACAACGGTAGTGAACCAACGCGGATTTGCCCGCACTGTGGGAAAGAAAAGCCTTTAAGCGAATTCGGCTTTAGAAAGATGCAAAAAGGTGAGCATGGGGTCATCAGGAATCAATCTTGGTGTAAAGAGTGCCGTGGAATAAAGTAAACCCGCGTAATTCCCTTGGCAACAAGGGCGCACTTCTATACAGGGGCAAGCCCTGTATCGTGCGCTCTGCGAGGCGGACAGCCCGGACGATTGAAGTCCGGGCTGTTTTGCGTCACTGCGTTCCGAACAAGGGGCTGTACCCCTTGCGCCGCTATGCGGCTATCTCTGCGCACTTTGTGGACGGAGCAATTTGCTGACGCAAACAGCACCGCCCGCAAAGTTTTGAATATGTCCCCTAGACCGTTTACCGTTTTTCGGTAGGCGGTCTTTTTGTATCTATCCATCCATTTTAAGGAGGTCATGTACCATGCCCAAACAGAAAACCATCCAGGAGCTGGACACTGAAATTGCCGCCAAGGAGCGCCAGCTTGCCCAGCTCCAACACAGACAGCAGCAGCTTGAAAACCGCCGCAGCTACTACGAGAACGGCGACCGCCGCAAACGGACGCACCGCCTCATCACTCGCGGAGCGGCCATCGAAAGCGTGGAGCCGCTGGTAAAGGTTTTGAGCGAAGCCGAGTTTTACGCCTTTGCGGAAAAAGCACTCGCGTTGCCGGAAGTCAAGAGTTTGCTCATGTCCGCCATCAACATCCACAACGCCGCCGGGCAGAAAGGAAAGGGATGATTTATCGCGCTATATCATTTTCATGTGACACAGATCAAACGCAGCGCAGGGCAATCCGCTGTTGCGTCCGCCGCCTATCGTTCCGGCGAAAAGCTGCACAGCGAGTATTACGGCGAGGACAGCGACTACACCCGAAAAGGCGGCGTAGTCTGCTCGGAAATCCTGCTGCCGCCCCATGCCCCGCCGGAATATGCAGACCGGGAGACCCTTTGGAACGCCGTAGAGAAGGCTGAGCGCGGGAAAAAAGCCCAGCTTGCATACAGTTTTGACATTGCCTTGCAGAACGAATTCTCCATGCAGGAGAACATCGCCCTTGCAAGGCAGTTTTTGTTGGAGCAGTTTGTGAGCCGTGGCATGGTGGTAGACTTCGCAGTTCACCAGCCGGACAGAGAGGACGGCGGTATCCAGAACCCGCATTTCCATGTGCTGTGCCCCATCCGGCCCATCTTGTCGGATGGCCAGTGGGGCAGCAAGCAGCGCCGGGAATATGTGCTGGACGTGCACGGCGAGCGCATCCGGGACGAGGCCGGAAACTATGTGTTCAACGCTGTACCTACCACCGACTGGGGCAGCCCCGACACCTTGGAGCACTGGCGGCATACATGGGCGGAGCTGTGCAACGCCAAATTTGCAGAGAAGGGGCTGAATTGCCGCATCGACCACCGCAGTTACGAGCGGCAGGGTGTGGAGCGGCTTCCCACCGTCCATGAAGGCCCCACCGTCAGGGCGATGGAACAAAAGGGCATCCGTACTGATAAGGGAGAACTTAATCGCTGGATCAGGAAAACCAACGCCATGCTGCGGGAGGCAAAGCAGAAAATCGCATCTCTGATCGGCTGGCTGAAAGAGGCCAAAGCCGAAATTTCCACACCCCAGCCGCCTACGCTGGTGGAATTGCTGTCCGCCTACTACAACACCCGCAATCAGGGCGCATACAGCGGCAAGGCCAAAATCGGAAACTTGAAAAAGTTTTCGGAAACCGTCAGCTATCTGGAATCCAAGCAGCTCCGCACCACCGAGGATTTGGACGCGCTGCTGAACACCATGCAGGGGCAAATTGACACGCTGAAAGAATCCGCCACCGGGAAGCAGACCCGCATCAAGGAACTGGACGAGCTGCTCCGCATGGCGGATTTCTATCAGCAAGGTAAGCCCGTTGCCGATAGGATGAAAACTATCCGCTTTGAGAAATCTCGTCAGAAATACAAGTCAGAGCATGAGAATGTGCTGCGGACATTTTACATGGCCGAGCGCAAGCTGAAAAATCAGTGGGTGGACGGGAAACTCCCCGTCCATGCGTGGCGGAAGGAGAAATCCAAGCTGGAAACCGAGTATCAGGCGTTACAGCAAAAAATCACGCCGCTGTACGCTGACGCAAAAAAGCTCTGGGCCATCCATTACAGCATCTATCAGGTGCAGCATGAGCAGGAGCGCCAGAACGCCGTTACGCGGCAGAAAAAGCAGGAAATCGAACACTAAACCTTACACATTTTCAGGAGGCACTTATGGACAGCAAATTGAAAATCCCACCAGAAATCATAGACGATTCGGATACACCGGAAGAATACCATTTTTCCAATCCCGGCCCCACCGACCCACCGAAGCGCAATTTCTGGATCGATGAAGGCGGGCATATCCGTGTCAAAAATCTCTCGGCATTTTGGTTGCCGGAGTTCACCTTGCAGAAGGAGATCGGCGGCACGGTTTACACCGTCACCGGCAGTTATGACGGCACCGAACCGCTAAACCGGAAGATGGAGCGCATCATGGCCGAAAAGTTTACAGAAAAGATGGAGGATAGCGAATGACAAATGCCCGGAATCTTGGTACAATAGAAGCAGCCAATCCTGTACTGGCAGCTGCCCCATTGAAGGAGGACGCAGAAATGCAGCGGGCAACTGAAAAAATTACGGCTCTCTATTGCCGTCTATCTGTGGAAGATATGAAGGATGACAAGAACGGCGGCAAGGGGGATGTATCGAACTCCATCCAGAATCAAAAAATGATCCTGCTCCAGTACGCAAAAGAGCATCGCTTCCCCAACCCGACTTTCTTTGTGGACGATGGGTACAGCGGCACCAACTACGACCGCCCCGGTTTCCAGGCCATGCTGGCCGAAATTGAGGCAGGAAAAGTGGCCGTCTGCTGCACCAAAGACCTATCCAGACTGGGTAGAAATTCGTCGCTGACCGGGCTGTATATCAACTTCACGTTCCCGAAATATGGAGTGCGCTATATCGCCATCAACGACCACTTTGACACCATCGACCCCAACAGCACCGACAACGATGTGGCAGGTATAAAGAACTGGTTCAACGAGTTTTTTGCAAAAGATACCAGCCGCAAAATCCGGGCGGTGCAGAAGGCAAAGGGCGAGCGCGGCGTACCGCTGACCACCAATGTCCCGTTTGGATATCTCAAAGACCCGAATGACAAGACCAGATGGATTGTGGACGAAGCAGCAGCGCAGGTGGTCAAACACATTTTTCGGCTTTGCATGGAAGGCCGTGGACCGATGCAAATCGCCAAAGTCTTGCAGGAGGAAAAGGTGCTCAACCCCACCGCCTACAAGCGCAGGGCGGGTATCAAGACCCCAAGCCCGGAGACTTCCGATCCCTACCACTGGAATACCAACACCGTTGTCCACATTCTGGAACGGCGGGAATATACCGGCTGTACGGTCAACTTCAAGACCTATACCAACTCCATTTGGGACAAGAAGCAGCGGGACACGCCCCTTGAAAAACAGGCGGTATTCTACAACACCCACCCGGCAATTATTGAGCAGGAAGTTTTTGATAAGGTTCAGGAAATCCGCCAGCAGCGACACCGCAGGACGAAAACCGGCAAGAGCAGCCTGTTTTCCGGCATGGTCTACTGTGCCGACTGCGGCGCAAAGATGCGGTACTGCACCACCAATTACTTTGAGAAACGGCAAGATCACTTTGTCTGCGCCAACTACCGCAGCAATACGGGAAGCTGTTCAGCGCACTTCATCCGGGCGGTTGTGCTGGAAGAGCTGGTCTGGATGCACATGAAAGCGGTCATCTTCTATGTGACCCGGTATGAGAAGCATTTCCGGGACGCGATGGAACACCGGCTCCGGCTGGCCAGCGAGGAAAAAATCTGCGCCAGCATCAAGCGTCTGGAACAAGCGCAGCGGCGCATGGGCGAGCTTGACCGGCTGTTCATCCGCATCTATGAGGACAATGTGGCCGGGAAGATCACGGACGAGCGTTTTTCTATGATGAGCCAGTCTTACGAGGACGAGCAGACGCAGCTCAAGGCGGAAATCCAGACATTGCAGCAGGATATTGAAGTACAGGAACGACAGATTGAAAACTTGGAGCAGTTTATCCAGCGGGTACACAAGTACGAGGATTTGCAGGAGCTGACCCCTTACGCGCTGCGGGAGCTTGTGAAGGCAATTTACATTGAAGCGCCGGACAAGAGCAGCGGCAAACGGCGGCAGAATATCCGCATTTCCTACGACCTTGTGGGATTTATCCCCGTGGATGAGCTGATGAAACAGGAAACGGCATGACCGAAGCCATGCCGTTCCTGCAAAAATTGATTTTGCTTTCTTATGACCCCCGACCATTGCGGAGGAGCTTTGTGCATCATGAGAAAAATCAGGCCTGAGGCAGCGGGAAGGTACTGCCGCCGTGGGGCATCAGGGTGGTCTCCACCCCGGCCAGGCTGCCGCCGTTTTCCTGTGCGGCCAGCGCCAGGGCCTCATCCAGCGTGCGGGCCACCCGGATGCCGGTGTGAACGAACCGTTCGCCGGGAATGTCCGTGACCAGGATCATGCGGTAGTTTTCCGCTGTTTCGGCGAAGAGGAAGCCCACGAAGCCGCCGATGGAGAAGTTGGCGCGCAGCGCCTTCTCCCGGGCTTCCATGCTGTCATAGTTGCAGATCTGGGCTTCGCAGTCGGGATCGCCGAATCCTTCCCGGCACTGGGACAGCAGGATCATGGTACCGCCGGGGGCCACTGCCGCCAGAGCGTTGGAGAGGGTCTTGGAAGTCTGATACAGGTTGATGTCCTTGGGATAACCGCCCGCACTGGCGATCACCAGCGGGGTGCGGCGGGGAATGGGCACGCCGTCCAGCTGCTCCACCGCCTTGGCGGCCGCCGCGTGAGCCTTGCGCCAGTCACCGGCAAAGGCACCCACGATCTGGTAGTTGTCGTCCACGATGACGTTGAGCAGGTAGGCGGGCTTGGCAAACGCGGCACATTCCATCAGGTCACTGTGGAAGGGGTTGTCCTCCGACATATTGCCGTTGCAGACCCGGGGATTAGAACCGCTGCCCAGGCCCTTGTTCAGGGCGTTGTTGTGGTTGGTGTTGATGGTCTCCCGGCCCGCAATGCCGGGGACGATGGATTTGCGGCCGCCGCCGAAACCGGCCAGGAAGTGGTAGACCACACCGCCGGTGAGGATGATCTTGTCACAGGACATGGCGTAGCTGTCCAGCCACACCGGCGTGCCCCGGCTGGTGGTGCCCATGTAGGTCAGGTGCTCCTTGTCGTCGCACTGATGGTCGATGAACCGGATGCGACGGTAAAGGTCCTCCCCTACCAGCGAGATGTGTTCTTCCTCCGTCTGCCTGCGGTGGGTGCCGGTGGCGCAGAGGATCAGAATATCCTTGTCGGGAATGCCGGCCCGATTGAGCCGCTCCACCAGGATGGGCAGATAGGCGCTGGGCTGCTGCCAGCGGCGGGTGGTGTCGGAGATGAGGATGCACACCGTCTCCCCCGGCC
>OERF01000270.1_pt1 | contig 12370 bp, 9 predicted proteins | sample 1539921 | NCBI WGS metagenome assembly OERF01 (sample SAMEA3891883, study PRJEB23780) | metagenome | biome: terrestrial biome; feature: animal house; material: Caecal content | place: Italy | collected 2015-05-05
GGGCCAGATGATAAAGCGCCTGGAAATTGCGGGCAATATTTTTGGGCGTCAGGCGGCGCTGAAAACCATTGATTTCAATATGATGAAAGGGATATCCGGCCGCCGTCACAAGGCCGTACTCCATTCCTTCCCGGCGCCCCGCAAAGTGAATTTCCGCAGACGGCTCTGCCTTTTTCAGCGCACCGGCAATGGCCAGCGCAGGATTGATGTGTCCGGCAGTACCGCCGGCGGCGATCAGAACACGCATATGGTTCCCTCTCTTTCCCTCGATACCCAAAAGCGGCGGGTGTCAGCCGCTGACATTCTCCCGCCGGCGATAGACTTTGCGTGTGGGGCTGTTGCCATGCAGGCGACGCATCAGCTCATCCTGGCTGCGTTTCCGCTGCGCCATGATTTTGGCATTTCCCGCCCGTGATACGCTGAGTACGACCCCCATTTCACATAGCAGCAGCAACAAGCTGCTTCCGCCCGATGAGAAGAAGGGCAGGCTGATGCCAGTGTTGGGCAAGGTGGCCGTAACCACACCGATATGACAGAATACCTGCCATGCGATCTGCGCCATCACGCCAATGGTCAGCATACTGCCGAAATAGTCCGGCGAGCGCAGGGCAATCAGGATGCCTTGAATGAGCAGGGCCGCAAACAGTCCGATGCAAAGCACCGCTCCGATAAAGCCCAACTCTTCACACAGAACAGAAAAGATGAAGTCATTGGTTGCTTCCGGCAGCCACAGCTGTTTCTGACGGCTGTTGCCGATGCCAAGACCGGTCAGGCCGCCCGAAGCAATGGAATACAGGCTCTGGGTTGTCTGATAACCAAGATCCACATCACTTTCAGCAAACAGGCCCCAGGCACCCAGGCGCTCGTTGGCGACATCATTCCCTTCAGCGGTCAGCATCAGATACAGACCGCCCATGGCCACACCGGCCATCACAGGCATCCAGCGCAACGCACAGCCGCCGCACAGAAGCATGGTGCCCAGGATCATACAGATCAGCAGAATGGCAGAGTTGTGGGGTTCCATACGCAGCAGAACCACAATGGGAAGTACCGGCAGGATCGGCATGATCATGCCATGCACCAGGGTCCGCCGTTGTTCATAGTGTTCATCGGTATACAGGGCCACTCCCAGAATAACCGCAAACTTGGCGATTTCCGAAGGCTGGACGTTAATGCCCAGAATATACACCCAGCGATGAACGTAGTTGATCTCCTTACTGAACAGAGCCAGGATCAGAAGCCCGATCAAGATCACATACATGTGCAGGTACAGATGACGCAGGGCATGGTAGTCAATGTTGGAGATCAAGAACATAAGCCCCACACCCAGGGCGGCCAGAATCGCCTGGGGTGCTATGTAATGATAGATATCGTCAAAATTGTAATAGGCTGTTACATAGCTGGCAGAGAACAGCATAATCAGGCCATAGCACAAAACCAGCATCAGGGTACCGACGAACCCCCACGAGACAGGGCCATGGTCCTCCTTGCGGAATGCAGCGTCACGGAGAAAGCGGATGAGGTTGCCGAAGGCAAGGTCCAGAATCTGTGCAGCGGTCACGGGCAGGTCCCTCCTTTCCTGCAAAGGGAGCGGTGCAGGATGTTACGCAAGATAGATGTACAGAAGCCCCAGCGCCACACCCATAACGGCAATCAGGCTGAAGAAGGCGTCAATGCGGGCCTCTTTCCAGCCGCGCATCTCAAAGGCATGATGGATCGGCGTCATGCGGAAGATGCGCTTGCCATGGGTGGCTTTGTAGTACACGCGCTGGATCACAACGGTCATGGCATCCCAGATAAAGACGATGCCGAAGAACAGGACCAGTTCCGGACGGCCCATCACAAAGGCCAGTGCCGTGACCATTCCCCCCAGGAACATGCTGCCGGTGTCTCCCATGAACACCTTGGCAGGATAAAAATTCCAGACAAGGAAACCGGCACAGGCGGCCGCGGTGGCAGTAGAAAGAACCGCCACATGATAAAATCCCAACATGCTGGCTGCCAGCAGGTATCCCAGCATGGACACAAAGGTCACACAGGAACACAGGCCGTCCAGGCCATCGGTAAGGTTCACGGCATTCACAAGGAAAATGATGCCGAAGAAAGCGATGGGATAGTAAAGCAAGCCCAGATTCACCGCTCCCACAGCAGGCACCATGATGATGGTGGTCATGAGCCCCAGACTGTGAAGACCGGCCATGAAAGCACCGGTGACAACAAACTGCATGACAAGTTTCTGCCACGCCAGAAGGCCCAGATTGCGGTGGCGCACCACCTTGATAAAGTCATCCAGAAATCCGATGACGCCGGAGCCGAAAGCCAGGAACAGCACCAGCAGGCCCCCCTGGACCTGCTGCGGTGCCACCAGTTCCGGCGCCTTGGCCGAAAGTCCGGCATACACCACACCGCAGGCCAACAGAATTCCCAGAATAAAGCACAGGCCGCCCATGGTGGGCAGGCCCCGGGGCGCAGAGGGCTCGGGGGGGTCCTGCCCGGGTTTGGGGTCAGGGGCGTTTTCCTTTTCCGGCGGGACCAGGGCCCGCAGCAGGGGCGTCAGCAGATTCCCGACCGCGGCGGTCAGGGCAAACCCCAGCACCGACGCCACGATCAAGGCAAAACGTATCATGTGTGTACTCTCCGAATGTCAGGATTGTTCGCCGCTTTCGCCGGCAAGGGCCTGGGCGTCCTTCAGGGCCTGCAGCCGCTCGACGGCGTTTTCCAGCGCCATGGCCCGGCTGCCCTTGAACAGGACGGCGTCCCCCGGGGCGGTGGCCTTGGCCAAAAAGCCCGCGATCTCGTCGTAATTGTGGGCGTGGATGGTGCGCACCCCCTTGGCGGCGGCCACGGTGGCGGTGCGGTGGGCCAGCTCGCCGTAGGTGATCAGGACGTCCACGGCGCTTTGGGCCACCAGGCGGCCCAGCTCCTCGTGCTCGGTGCGGGCCTCGTCGCCCAGCTCCAGCATATCGGCCAGCACGGCGAACCGGCGCTTGCAGGGATAATCCTTGAACATGGCCAGGGCCGCCCGCATGCTGGTGGGGTTGGCGTTGTAGCAGTCCTCGATGATCCGCACCCCGTGGCAGTCCAGCATATGCTGGCGCATCCCGGTCTGGCGGAACTGCTTCATCTGCTGGATGGCCTCCTTGGGGGCCAGGCCCAGCTGGCTGGCGGCGCAGTAGGCCGCCAGGGCGTTGGCCACATTGTGGCGGCCCAGCGCCGGGATGTGGACCATGAAGCAGCCGTTTTCGTCGTCGTCCAGCAAAAAGCTCATGCCGTCGTTCTCCTGCCGGATGGCGGAGGCGTAAACGTCGGCCTCCTGGCTGGTCATGCTGTACCAGACGGGCCGGACATGGGCGGGCAGTTCCGCCTTGCGCAGGAAGGGGTCGTCGTAGTTCAGCACCAGGGGCGCGCCCTCGGGCATCCCGTCGCAGATCTCCAGCTTGGCCTTGCAGATGTTCTCCTGGCTGCCCAGGTTGCCGATATGGGACAGGCCGATGCAGGTGATGACGCCCACGTCGGGCCGGGCGCAGCGGGACAGCCGGCTGATCTCGCCGGCATGGTTCATCCCCATCTCGACCACGGCGTACCGGGTGCCGGCGTCGATCTGGAACAGGGTGCGGGGCAGGCCCAGCTCGTTGTTCTGGTTGCCCTCGGTCTTGATGGTGCTGCCCAGGGCGCTGAGGGCCGTGGCGCAGAACTCCTTGGTGGTGGTCTTGCCCACGCTGCCGGTCACCCCCACCACCTTGGGGGCAAACTGGGCCCGGTAGTTCGCGCCCATCTGCATCATGGCCTGGTAGCTGTCGGGGCAGAGGATGGTCTTTTCCTGGGGCACGCCCTCCACCGGGTGGTTCAGCACCACCCAGGCCGCCCCGGCCTCCAGCGCCCGGGCGGCAAAATCATGTCCGTCGAAGCGCTCGCCGGGGAACGCCACAAAAATGCACCCGGGCTTCACCTCCCGGCTGTCGGTGGTCACCAGGGAGACCATCTGGTCCCCGTCGATGGTTCCGGCAGGCGTCAGCCCTGCCAGAAGGGTTTTTGCTGCGATCTTTTCCATTCGTTCCTATCCCCTTTCTGTATATTGCCAGATATTCCTATTATAAATTGTACGGTGCACCCGTGGCAAGTAGAGCTGTGCGGTTTTCGCGCATCCTTCACGTTTGCCGCGGCGCCTGCGCCCTCACCCGCAGGTGATGGTCACGATGGTGCCCAGCTGGGCGGTGGAGCCGGGGGCCTCGCTCTGGGCCTGCACCAGGCCGGAGGCGCTGCCCTCGACGATGCAGTTGAAGCCGGCCGCCTGCAGCATCTGGCGGGCAAAGTCGGCGCTCTTGCCGGTCAGGTCGGGCACCTGGGCGGTCTGGCCGGTGTAGGTGTCGGTGTACAGGTAGATGGTGGTCCCGCTGGGCACCTCGGTACCCGCCGTGGGGTACTGCCAGGTGACGGGGGCGGCGGTGTTGCCGCCTTCGCTTTCCACCAGATGATGGGCCAGGCCCCGGATATTGAGGTTGACCTGGGCGTTGCTCCACTCGGTGCCGATCAGGTTGGGCACCTTGACGGTCTGGCCGCTGCGGTCGATGCCGTCGGTGGCCACCCCCAGGTAGGGCGCGATCTCGCTGATGATGTTGCCCACCACCGGAGCCGCCAGCACCGAGGAGTAGTCGCTGTTGACGTTGTTGGGGTCGTCCAGCATGACATAGACCAGGATCTGGGGGTCGTCGGCGGGCAGCACCGCCACGAAGGAGGCCGCCTTTTTGTAGTCGCCGTCGGCGCGCCGGTCCATGTTCAGCAGCTCGGAAGTGCCCGACTTGCCGCCGATGCGGTAGCCCGCCACATAGGCGCGGTAGCCGCCGCTGCGGGTGGTGCCGTCGCCCACCTCGTGCTCCATGATCTGGCGGATGGTCTCGCTGGCGCTGCCGCTGATGACCTGGCGGCGGACGCCCGGCCCGATCTGCTCCACCACGTTGCCGTTGGCGTCCACGATCTGGTCCACCACATGGGGGGTGACCAGATAGCCGCCGTTGACCGACGCCGCCACCGCCGTGCACACCTGCAGGGGGGTCACCGCCATGGACTGGCCAAAAGCGGAGGAGGCCAGCTCCACCTCGCCCATGTTCTGGTCGGTGTAGTACTGCATGTAGCCGGTCTCGTTGGGCAGGTCCACGCCGGTGCGCTCGGTAAAGCCAAAGGCCTTGAAGTAGTCGTAAAAGGTCTGGACCCCGATCCGCTGGCCCAGCTGGATGAAGTAGATGTTGCAGCTGTTCAGCAGGGCGTCGGCCAGGTTCTGGGTGCCGTGGCTGTGGCGCCCGGCGCAGTGGTAGGTCTCCTTGGCCACGGCATAGGCGCCGCTGCAGTTGAAGGTGGTGTTGTAGGTGGCGTTGCCCGAGTCCACCCCCATGGCCGCGGTGATGACCTTAAAGACGCTGCCGGGATAGTACAGCTCGGTGATGGTCTTGTTTTTCCACATGATGTCCCGGAAATAGCCCGAGTAGTCGGCATCGGGGTCCAGGATCCGGTCGCCGTTTTCGTCGGTGACAAAGGTGCCGTCCTCGTTTTTCAGATAGATGCCGTACAGCTCGGGCTCGGCCCGGACCAGCTCTTCCAGATACGCCTGGATGGGGGTGTAGTCGTTGGGGTCGTTGGGGTCGAAATCCGGCTTGGAAGCCATGGCCAGGATGCCCCCGGTGTTGACGTCCATCACGATGGCGCAGCCCCGGTTCTCGACGGTGTTGGCGGCGATGGCCTCGTTCAGGTATTTTTCCACCACTTCCTGGATGGTGGTGTCCAGCGTCAGCACCAGGCTGTCGCCGTCCTTGGCGTCGTAGGTGACGGCGCCGCCGTCCGCGATGGCGTTGCCCCGGGCGTTGCGGATGGTGACGGTCCGGCCGTCCGTTCCCGACAGGATATCGTCGTAGGATTTTTCCAGTCCGTAAAAGCCTTCCCCGTCCGCATTGGTAAAGCCCAGCACCGACGCCGCAAACGCCCCGTAGGGATAATTGCGCTGGTAGGTGCGGGATGAGGACAGGGACAGCCGGCCGCTGCCCTTGATGGCGTTGCGGTCGGAGACGTACTGCTCGATGGATTCCTTGACGGCGTTGTTGACCTTTTCGGCCAGCACCTGGTACGAGGAGTCGATCTTGCTCAGGGCCGCATAGACGGCCTCGTACTGCTGGGCATACGCCTGGGAGGTGGTGTCCACCTTGTCCAGGCTGACGCCGTCCCCCGACAGAAGGCGGAGGGTCAGCTCCCGGCTGATCTCGCCGCAGGCCGCGGCGTCCAGGGTGCGGACGGTGGACTCCACTTCCCCGCCGGTGGCGGGGTCGGTGGAGGTGATGGTCTGGCTGTCGTAGAGTGCGGTGGAATAGCTGGGGTCGCACCAGATGTCCCACACCACGCTGGTGGAGGCCAGCACCTTGCCGGTGGCGTCGTAGATCTCGCCCCGGGTGGCCTGGATGGTGGTGTCCAGCAGCTGCTGGTCGCTGGCGTAGCGGCTGTACATCTCGCCGTTGCGGATCTGGATATCGTAAAGGCTGTTGACCACGATGGCGGTGCCCAGCAGCACCAGGCCGATGGATACGGCCAGGCCCCATTTCCTGGTCTTGCGGGGGATGGGGGCCGAGTCGGGGTCACGGCGGAGCATGGTCCCCCGCCGGCGCCGGTTGATCGCTTCTTTCATTCGCTTCTCCTGCCTGGCGCCCCTGCCGGAGCGTCAGAAACCGAAAAAGCGTGCGCAGACGCACGCTTCCCCGGGTATGATCGTTTTATTCGGCGTCCGCCGGCGGGTCCATGGTCCGCAGCAGGGACGTCACGCCGGCCTGAAGGGTATCGGTCCATTTTTCCACCGCCGACTCGCGGCGGGTCAGGACGCTCTGGTCGTCCAGGCGGATGTAGGTGATCTGGCTGTCGTCGATCTTCATCAGGCCCAGGCGGCCGGCCACGCTCTCCACATTGGAAATGCTGGACTGGACGTTGAGGGTGGTGGTGTAATAATCGTTCTGGCTCTGGGCCGAGATCAGGGCCGCCTTCGCCTGGCGGATGTCCCCGCTCAGCTCGACGATGCGGGCCTCGCTGAACAGCAGCGCCACCGACAGCCCGGCCAGAAGCCCCAGCGCAAGGATCTGCACGCCGTGCTGCATCATGGCGCGCAGGGGCGAGATGGCGGCTTTGCCGCCCTGCTCCACCCGGAGGTCGGGCCGCCGCTCGGGCTGGGGGGCCGGGCGGCGGACTGCCTGTCCTAAAGTGATGCCGTTGTAGTTGTAATCGTATGCAGGCTGACCCATGATCTGTCTCTCCTCTTGTTTACGCGCCCTGTGTGCGGGGGCGTGGATTATCGTTTTTCAAGGACCCGCAGCCGGGCCGAGCGGCTGCGCCGGTTGCCGGCCAGTTCGTCGGGGTTTGCCTCGATGGGCTTGCGGGTGATCAGCGTTGCCTTTGCCTTGCCGCCGCAGACGCAGACGGGGAACTCGGGCGGGCAGGTGCAGGCGGTGGCCCAGCGGCGGAACTTGTTTTTCACCAGCCGGTCCTCCAGAGAGTGGAAGGTGATGACGCAGAACCGTCCGCCCGGTTTCAGCGCGCCAAAAATGGCGTCCAGGCCCTCGTCCAGAGCGTCCAGCTCGTGGTTGACCGCGATGCGCAGGGCCTGGAAGCTGCGCCGGGCGGGGTTTTTGTCCTTGCGCCGGACCGCCGGGGGCATGGCCGAAGCCACCAGCCCCGCCAGCTGCAGGGTGGTCTCGATGGGGGCCTGGGCCCGCGCCTCCACGATCTTGCCGGCGATCTGCCAGGCATAGGGCTCTTCGCCGTAGTCCCGCAGGATGCGGGCCAGCTCCTCCCGGTCCAGGGTGTTGACCAGGTCGGCGGCGGTGGTGCCCTCCTGGCTCATCCGCATATCCAGCGGCGCGTCGGCCCGGTAGGAAAACCCCCGCTCCGCGTCGTCCAGCTGGTGGCTGGAGACCCCCAGGTCCAGCAGCGCCCCGTCGATGGCCTCCACCCCGACCGAGGCCAGAGCGTCGGCCGCATAGCGGAAGTTGGTCTGCACCACGGTGGCCGGCAGCCCTGCCAGCCGCTGGCGGGCGGTGAGCACCGCGTCGGGGTCCTGGTCCAGGGCGATCAGGCGGCCGCCTGCCGCAGGGTCCAGCCGGCCGGCAATGGCCCGGGAATGGCCCGCGCCCCCTGCCGTGCCGTCCAGGTAGATCCCGTCGGGCCGGATGGCCAGCCCCGCCAGACATTCGTCCAGCAGCACCGGGACATGCTCGAAGGAGGCAGGGTCGAATGCCTGCTGGGTCTGTTCGTCGTTCATGGGGCTCGCCTCCTTTCCCGGCAAGATCGGAATCGTTTCAGATGTGGAGCTCGCGCAGGCGGGCGGCCCGCTGCTCGTTGGTGACGGCCGCGCGGCGGGCGTCCCAGCGGGCGGCGTCCCAGATCTCGGCATGGTTGCGGTTGCCGATGACGGCCACCGTCTTGCCCAGGCCCGCGTAGGCCCGCAGGCTGGCGGGCAGCAGGATGCGCCCCTGCTTGTCCGGGGTCACCTCACAGGCGGTGCTGAACAGGTCGCCGGTGATCTCCCAGCTGTCCATCAGCTCGTCCGCGCCCAGCCGCTCCGAGATGCGCTCCACCTCGGCCATGGGCAGCGCGAACAGGCACTGGTCCAGCCACTCCATCACCACAAAGCTCTCGCCCATCCCTTCCCGGAACCTGGCCGGAAAGTTCAGCCGGCCCTTGGCGTCGATGGCGCAGTCGTACCGTCCAAAGAACACCCTGACCGCCCCCTTGTGTGGGATGGGGTGGGGATCGCTCCCCACTTTTCCCTACTTTACTCCACTGATAAAGTTATTGTAACAAATCAGCCCGGTGAATGCAATAGTTTTCGCCCGACTTTTTCCGCCAAATTTCCGCAGCCTGTCCAAAAGCAAAAAGCCCCTGCCAGCATGGCAGGGGCTCAGCGTGCCGCAAAAGCGACACGCTCCAGGGGGAACCCATTTCTGCCTGCTGCGCAGGACAGAAATTCCTTCCCCCTGGTATCCCCCTGGGGACAAAATTGAGCGCTGAACCGCGCACTCGGCCTTGCGGCCTCGCACACTCTCAGCGCTCAATTTCCCTGTATGTGTCCCGTCCATCCGCACATGTCGGCTGGACGGGACTTTTTTTGACAGGCTGGGACCCGGCGCACCGGGTCACGGCTGCTGTTTTTTGGGCTGCTGGCGCAGGCTGGCGCGGACATTTTTGACCTGGGAGGCGTTGGCGATCATGGTCTCCTCGGTGGTCTTGAGCATGTTGTCGCAGTAGTCCGCGGTGGTCTGGCGCAGGGTGCGGCTTTCGGCCTGGGCCTGGGCCATGATCTCGGCGGCCCGCTGCTGGGCGCTTTTGACGATCTCGGACTCGCTCACCAGCACCCGGGCCCGCTCCTCCGCCTGGCGGATGATGGCCTTGGCCTGGGCGTTGGCCGAATCCACGATCTGGCCCCGGTCGTTGACGATGGCCTGGGCCTGGCGCAGCTCGCCGGGGAGGTTGGCGCGGATCTCGTCCAGGTATTCCTGGATCTGGTCCACGTCCACGATCCGCTTGCCCCCCGACAGGGGCATATTGGCGCTTTCGGCCAGAGTATCTTCAATGGTGTCCAACAGTTCGTTGACGTTCATACGGTGTCTCCCCCTTCCGCTTCGGCGGGGCGGGGCTTTGTATACCGCCACAGCAGCACGCGGCCGTAGCGGTACTGCTTGCGCAGCACCAGGCTGCCCACCTCGGCGGGCAGGACCAGCTTTGCCTCGCTCTCGCACAGGACGATGCCGCCGGGCGCCACCACCTTTTCCACCGCGGGCAGGATCTCCTCCAGCATCCCCTGGCGGAAAGGCGGGTCCAGCAGCACCAGATCGAACATCTCATGGCAGGCCGACAGCCAGCGCGCGGCATCCCCCACGCTGACCCGGCTGCGGTCGAACAGGCCGCAGGCCTTGCAGTTGCGCATCACCACGGCGGCCGCCTCCCGGTTCTGGTCCAGAAAAACGCACCGCGCCGCCCCGCGGGACAGCGCCTCGATGCCCAGCTGGCCGCTGCCGGCAAAAAGATCCAGCACCCGGGCCCCCGGCAGGTCGAACTGTACGATGCTGAACATCGCCTCCTTGACCTGGTCCAGAGTCGGGCGGGTCACATCTGTGCCGGGCAGCGCCTCCAACCGGCGGCCCCGGGCCTCTCCTGCGATCACGCGCATCTGTATCCGCTCCTTTCATCCATCACTGCCTTTTACGGTTCAGCCAGCTGCTGCTCTGCGCCGCGGCGGGCGCCTTGTTCCCTTCATTATTGCAGAGCGGGGCGCGGTTGTCAAGCCTTGGGGCCTGGGGCGGCGCGGTTGTCCCCGTTTTCGCCAAAATTTTTTCAGAAGGGCGGCGCGGATTCTTTATTCGTTCATATCTTTGTGCTACTATAAGACTGATTTATTATGTAAAATCCGGTCCTGCCCGGACAGGGAGGAGCAAACGCCAGATGGAACGCACCGAACATTTTGACTGGAACGACGGCTGGTCTTTCACCCCGCAGTTCACCCCGGCCCTGCTGGAGCCCGCCTGCGGCCTGCCTCTGGAGCCGGTCCGCCTGCCCCACACCGTCAAAACGCTGCCCTTTAACTACTGCAACGAAAACGACTATCAGCTGGTCAGCGGCTACCGGCGGGTGTTCACTGCGCCCAAAAGCTGGGAGGGCCGCACCCTGCTGCTGACCTTTGGGGCGGCGGCCCATGAGGCCACCGTCTACTGCAACGGCCAGCGGGTGGGCCACCACGCCTGCGGGTACACCGCCTTTACCGTCAACCTGACCGGGGCGGTCCGCCTGGGGGAAGAAAACGTCCTGGCCGTCCGCTGCGACAGCCGCGAGACCCTGGACATCCCGCCCTTTGGCGGCCAGACCGAGGCCCTGACCTACGGCGGACTGTACCGCGGGGTCTGCCTGGACGTGAAAGAAAACGCCTGGCTGCGGGATGTGTTCATCCAGGCGGGGATGGACGGGGCGTTCCGCATCTATTCCGCCGCCGAGGGCGAGACGGTGGGCTGCGCGCTGGAGGCCGAGATCCGCGCCCCCTCGGGGCGGCGGGCCGCCTATATGGGCGAGCTGGCCCTGCCCATCAGCGGCACCCTGAACGGAGTCCAGCCCTGGAGCTGCGAGCACCCCACCCTGTACACCCTGACTGTGCGGCTGATCCGCCCCGGCACCAGCGGCCTGCCCGACCGCGTGCTGGACCAGAAGGTGATCCGCTTCGGGTTCCGCACCATCCAGTTCGTGGCCGGCGGGCTGTACCTGAACGGCGCCCGCACCGAGCTGCGGGGCCTGGTGCGGGCCCAGAGCTGGCCCTACCAGGGCTACGCCATGCCCGACAGCCTCCAGCGGATGGACGCCCAGGTGCTGAAAAAAGACCTGGGCTGCAACGCGGTGCGGTGCTGCTGCCCGCCCAGCCCCGCTTTTCTGGACGCCTGCGACGAGCTGGGCCTGCTGGCCTTTGTGGAGATGCCGGGCCAGCGCCACATCGGCGGCCCCGCCTGGAAGGCCCAGGCCCTGCAGAACTGCCGGGAGATGGTCTGCCAGTGCCGCAACCACCCCAGCGTGTTCCTGTGGGGGGTGCGGGTGGCGGGCAGCGCCGACGACGACGCATTTTACAAAAAGACCAACGAAGCCGCCCGCCGGCTGGACCCCACCCGGCCCACCGCCGGCACCCGGCGCACCAAAAAAAGCCAGCTGCTGGAGGACGTGTACGCCTACGACGACTTTTCCTTTGCGGGGGCCGGGGCGGGGGCGGGCTGCCTGCCCAAAGCCAGCGTCACCCCCGATATGCGGCGGGGCTACCTCGTCAGCGGGTACGGCGGGATGATGTACCCCGCCAAGAGCTTTGACAGCGGGGCCGCCCGGCTGAGCCAGGCGCTGCGCTACGCCGCCGTCCTCAACGATGCGTCGGCCCAGCCGGGGGTTGCCGGCAGCTTTGGCTGGTGCATGGCCGACTACAACGTCCACCCCGCCTACGGCAGCGGGGACCGGGTCAGCTACCAGGGCGTGATGGACCTGTTCCGCAACCCCAAGCTGGCGGCCGCCGTCTTTGCCAGCCAGAATTCCCCCCGGGTGCCCTCCGACATCGTGCTGGAGGTATCGCCGGCGGCGGCCTTCGGGGACATGCCCGCCGGGTACCCCGGGGGGTGCTGGGCTTTCACCAACGCCGACGCGGTGCGGATGTACCGGGACGGGGACCTGATCGCCGTGTTCACCCCGGACCGCCAGGGCCGGTTTGCCGCCCTGGCCCACCCGCCCATCCAGATCGACGACTTTGTGGGCCCCCTGCTGGAAAAATACGAGGGTCTGGTGGACCTCGTGAACAGCCGTGGCCAGTATACGGTGAACGTACTGG
>OERF01000271.1_pt1 | contig 12316 bp, 21 predicted proteins | sample 1539921 | NCBI WGS metagenome assembly OERF01 (sample SAMEA3891883, study PRJEB23780) | metagenome | biome: terrestrial biome; feature: animal house; material: Caecal content | place: Italy | collected 2015-05-05
AAATTATATAAAGCGACGTGGAAAATTCGGAGAAGGGAATGGTGCTTAAAATTGTTTGAGAATTCGCGCGACAATGCCGCGGAGCTTGTTTCCATTCGTCAAGCTGCCAGTGCTGGCATTGCAACTGAGTATTACATCCGAAAGCTCGTGCGAGAGGGAAGATGTCCAGGAGTCTATTCCGGGTGGAAGTTCCTTGTGAATCTCCCACTTTTGAAAGAACAGATCCGGCGAGAAAGCCTTGAGAACTCGCAGCCGAAGGAAGATAAGTGAGGAGGTCATGATTTTGAAAAATACGTCAATCATCAAGCGAGCGGCTGTCTCGTTCCTCAAGATGGGTGTGGTTGTCTTCGGATTCGTCCTTCCGTTATGGCTGCTGGCCTGCATCGTGTATCCCGACTGTATCATTCCTTGGTATTTGTCTGCGGCTCTTTTGGTTGCATCTATTGTAGCTGCTTGCTTCTGCACCAGAAAGATGAACCGCATCGAGCAAGAGGATGAGCGAAACCGCAGGATGTGCAGACGGTATGCTGATACCTCCATCCGTAACGAAAAAGCCAGCTGATTTCCTGCCAGTCTATCAATGCTGTCTCTCCCGAAAGGGAGTGCGGATAGAAACCCTCCTTGTTGGTGTAAAAAGAAAAAGCAGCCCCGTGAAAGCCGGGGCATTTTATCGAAGCGATGCACTACCGATATCGGTAGTCTGGGTATCCGCATAGGATGCGAGTTCGATTCTCGCCGCTTCGCACGAACATTTGCATAAGGGGGTGCTGTTCTTCACTCAATCTCTATAATGCGTAAAAAGCAATCGGTAACAAAATGGAGGTTTCTACAATGAATCTTATCCGAAAAATTTCCGTTCTTCTGGCCGGCGTTATCGCCTGTTCTGTTCTGGTAGGTTGCTCTACCAGCAGCGTTCCCACAGATAACGGTCAGACTGCCGTTTCTGGGAGCGCTATGGCGGTCTCTGTCCTGAACGACGCTCAGAAGTACAATGACTTTGACGTCAAGGTCAACTTCACTGCTGATTCCACCCTGGAGGCGGCTATGATGACTGCCATTGACGATGATATGCTCAAGGCTGGAGATGGGTCCAAGATCGCGGCACTGCTCGGCCTTGATAATGTCGTCAATGAGACTGACATCTTTGGCGTCAAGGCCTCTGACGATGGCTCCATCAAGGCGGGCGATCAGGTCGTTGTATACGTATTCGATGATTCCTCTGCCAAGGGCATGACCGATGAGGCGTGGCTCAAGAGCGTTGCTTCCGCAACGAACGCCAACTACGGGTATCTCAAAGAAGAGCTGGAAGGCAACCAGGTGACCGATGTCGATGGCACCTACGACGTTGAGTGGCACTTCACCTACAGCGGCAAGACCGCCATGGTGAAGGATGTGGACGAGGATGGCAATGTGACTCGCTACGTTGTTGCAATCTTCACCTGCACCACGTCTGCCACCAAGACGTTGGCCGATTAAAGAAAATGCAATGTGCTTGCTCAGCAAGCTGGCTGCCAGGAAAGACTGGCCTTTGTCTGGGACGTTAGTTCATTTGGTAGAACACCTGGCTCATAACCGGGCAGTGACAGGATCGTAGCCTGTACGTCCCACCATAAGCTGACATAGCTCAAATGGCAGAGCTGGCGTCTTGTAATCGCATGATCCGGGTTCAAGTCCCGGTGTCAGCTCCAGCGTGAGACCCGCAATCTCACCACACACCCCGTGGCCGCCAGCGGGTAAGTTTGGCGGCAGCGGCTCGGCTTAAGAGCGTTCCTTCCTCCGTACTCTCGCAGGGGTGCGGAGGAAGTCATAAGCTGGCGTAGCTCAGAGGCAGAGTTGGCGACTCGTAATCGTCAGACCAGGGTTCGATTCCCTGCGTCAGCATGATATGCGGCAGGCAGTCTGCGGCGGGGACCCTATATCCCTACTGTCGTCGGTGCTAACTCCGGCGGGCCGCACCAAATCGAAAAATTTGAGGTCTAGGAGGATCAAAATGGATTTTGAAAAGGAACTCAGCCAAAAAGAAAACGATGCCGGACAAATAACCTGCTGGTGTCTTACTGTTGGACTTCATCAGGAGTTCGGGGTTGGAGCGGTTCGGTTGGATAGAGTATCCGCAGAAATGATTCGTCTTGAAGAGGAACATGAGTTTATTATGGCTATGTACGGATCCGACAAGGCCAGAAAACAGCGTATTGAATGGCTTGAGGGAAAGGTTTCTGGAGAGTTCCGGGTTCCTCTCGTCCGGGCGCCCAGGGGCAGGAGAGAGCAGCAGATCCGAATGGCTATGGACAGGATGGCCTCTGCAGCGTGGCAGTTCTATGCAGCTGCTTGCATCCGCATACTTGGTTACGGTCATGACCGACTGGAAAAGCTGAAACAGGTTGGATGGTCCAATTACGATCAGTTCAACAGGGAAAGCTGCGAAGTCGGACAGGATGTCGCTATTGAACATCTAAAACGATGCGCCGAGGATGCCATAAAAGAGGACCTTCTGGTGGTGGAGGATGACCCGGAAAGTTGGAAGGCGTACCAGAAAGAGTTCGAGGCAAAGAGATCGGATGCAATACGTCTGCGTATGTCAAAACGTCTTGCCAGAAAAGATGTTTCCCTTGACGGTCAAGACATTGGAAAGATTTTTGACCGGTGTATGAAAGAAACTTTGTATGCTTCTGGCATTAGACGTATATGAAATATATAGCATCATGCTCGTTTGGAAAAGATAGTCTGGCTACAGTCATTTTGGCAAAGGAACACGGAGAACCTTTGGATGAAATTGTATACTGTGAGGTTATGTTTGATGACCATATCAGCGGAGAAATTCCTGAACACAGGCGATTTATTTGCGATGTTGCAGTCCCAAAACTGGATAGTTGGGGAATAAAGACGGTTGTTCTTAGGTCAAAAAACACCTACGTTTCCAGCTTCAAAAGAGAAATAAAATCAGGGAAAAACGCAGGCAAAATCAAAGCATGGCCACTATGTGGAATGTGCTGCATACAAAGGGATTGCAAGATTCCTCCAATCGAAAAATACAAAAAATCTCTGGGACCCGATATTGTTCAATACATAGGAATCGCAAATGATGAACAAGAGCGCCTTCTTCGATTAGATGGAGTAAACCGTATTTCATTGCTCCAGAAATATCAAGTAACCGAGGATATGGCTTTTCAGATCTGTCGGGATAACGGTTTATTGTCGCCAATCTATGACTTTACGACTCGGGGGGGCTGCTTCTTCTGCCCAAATGCCAAGAACAGGGAACTGCGACATCTTCGGGATTATCACCCAGACTTGTGGCAAAGGCTACTTGATCTTCAGAAGTTGCCAAACAAAGTTACAGAAAAGTTTAATCGTCAATTCAGCATTGATGAAATTGATTTGCTACTCAAAAACGAAGACAATCAACTTTCTATGTTTTGATAGTAGGAGAAAGTGTTATGAAGGAAAAGCGGGTTAGTGTTCAGGTTCAGAGGATTATCTACATTGCAGAAGACGGGATGGAATTTACAAGCGAATTTATGTGCAAGGCTCATGAGGCAGAAATGGAAAGGGATCGCCTGGAAGATACGGTTTCTGCATTGCCCGGATTTGAGTTCACGCCAGAATGGGCGGACCCAGATGTTGTGTGGAAATGGTATTTCATCTCCAACAAGGAAGAACTGGATGCAGTCAGGAAGGTTGTGTTCTTTGACCGTGATTCGGCTGCATATGAGTACGAGCGTAATGATTACCCAGCATGGATTGCCTTTTCTGTGGACAAAGAAGGCTGTGGTTACATCGTTGGCGACCTTGTGGAAGTCTGCGATATGCTCCAATCTTTCCAGAATGACCTCTTGGAAGAAGCAAACACACAAAATGGGCGTTTTCAATGCCCTGGTGTTTCCGACCGGCAATTTTGAGCGACTTGGAGGAAATTGACATGAGGGAAGAATTCACCCACGTATACGTCAACATCATCCAGAGATCCGGCGCCGACAAGCTCCTGGACTGGATCGAAAACCGTACCGACTTCTTTGATGCTCCGGCGAGCACGAGATACCACCTGGCAGAGCCGGGTGGTCTGGTGAAACACAGCGTCCACGTCTTTGGGCGGTTGAATGCTCTGTGTGAATCGGAGGACTGGGCTGCCAAGGGGCTTTCCAAACCGCAGAAGGAGTCGATAGCGATTTGTGGCCTGCTCCACGACCTGTGCAAGGTGAATTTCTACAAGGCTTCTACCCGCAACGTCAAAAACGAGGCGACCGGTCAGTGGGAGAAGGTGCCGTTCTACACTGTCGAGGACCAGTTCCCTTACGGCCACGGCGAGAAAAGCGTTTACCTGATAGAGCGCTTCATGCGGCTCAAGACCGATGAGGCGGCGGCCATCCGCTGGCACATGGGCGGCTTCGATGATGCGGTGCGGGGAGGCAGTTTTGCCATAAGTGCTGCCTTCGAGAAGTATCCGCTGGCTCTGCTTCTCCACCTTGCCGATATGCAGGCAACCTACCTGGACGAAGTGGAACGGGCATAACAAACCAAGCCGTGACATTGGAGGAAGGCTATGTCTGGATTTATTTTGGTTTCTATGTTGTTCATGCACGTCGTGGACGACTACTACCTCCAAGGCATTTTGGCAAATTTGAAGCAGCGGTCCTACTGGGAAGAACACGCGCCGGATCCCATGTACCGGTATGACTACTTGGTTGGCATACTCATGCACAGTCTGAGCTGGTCTTTTTGCATCATGCTTCCGGCCGTAGCGTCGAGAGGTTTTGCGTGGAACGCGGACGTGACGGCTCTTTTTACTTTCAATATCGTTGTTCATGCGATCGTTGATGACGCTAAGGCCAATCGGCGTAAGATTAACCTCATTACAGACCAGGCAATTCATTTGGTACAAATTCTGATGACATTTTTTGCTCTGTATACTTGCTGATTGGAGGAATATCTCTTGGAAGAACTCAAACTGTTTAACAATCCCGAATTTGGAACCATTCGCGTCATTTCTATCGAAGACGAGCCGTGGCTGGTGGGCAAGGACGTAGCTGAAGCGCTTGGACACCAAGGACGCACTGGCCACCCATGTGGACGATGAGGACAAGCGCGTCATCCAAAGGTCGGAAAACGCGACCTTAGACATTCCCAACCGCGGTATCACCATCATCAACGAATCTGGGCTGTACAGCCTGGTACTGTCGAGTAAGCTGCCGACGGCTCGCAAGTTCCGCCGCTGGGTGACCAGCGAGGTGCTGCCCAGCATTCGCAAAACAGGCGGGTATATCCAAGGGCAGCAGGAACTTTCTCCTGAGGAGCTTATGGCCAAAGCGTTACTGGTAGCTCAGAAAACATTGGAAGATAGAGAAAAGAGGATTGCTGATCTGTCCTCGCAGAACGAGATTATGAAACCCAAAGCGGATTATTTTGATCGTCTCGTAGACAGGAATACTCTCACCAATTTCAGGGAAACCGCTAAGCAATTTGGAATAGCTCCGAAAAAGTTCGTCTCGTTCCTCGTTGAGAACAAGTTTATCTATCGTGATAAGCGTGGCCGGCTGCTTCCCACAGAGGGCAAAAACTATGGTCTCTTTGAAGTGAAAGAGTGCGTCAATGACAAAAACAAATGGAGTGGAACGCAGACGCTCATAACTCCGAAGGGAAGAGAAGTCTTGAGATTACTGCTAAACAAGTGATCTCCACCAAGGAAGAGCCAATATGGGTATATGTGAAGAGCCTACATCCGGCGTCATACTTAACAACTTGGGGGCCAGTCTGGGATATTCGAGGGCTGCTGGAGAATCCGACAACGATTACCGTGTCCATATCCTTGTAGAAGAAAGTGTAAAGGACTTTGTAGCCAGAAATGCGTCAACGTGGAAGTACATCAGAAAGCTGGGGCCGCCCCCTGGATTCGACAGAGATCAAATCCCGGCGGGTCTCCTTCCTGAGGCCAGCGATCAGGAGTATTTCAGGTGCATCGAGCTTCTGAAGGTAGAGCACAGGAAATGGGCAGAGAAATATTTTGGGGAGGCTGTTGTGTCAAAGAGAGAGTCACCATGCAAGGGCTGTATAAGCGAATCCTATTGTAAAAAGATTTGTGACAAATGGGCAATCTGGTTCTCTGCCAAGTGGCGTGTCATACGCAGATCGGCTCAGCAGGCTATCCAGCAGAGAAACGCAAAACTTACCGACAGAAAACAATAATGGGAGGTATGGACATGAAAGAAGTTATCGCGTTTGACGAGATGACCTATCAGCAGGATGAAGACTACAAGCTGTTTCTGGAAAGCATCAAGTACAGTTTTCGCAATACTCTAAAAATGGGTCACAATCATCTTTTCACCACGGATGCAAACGGCCTGTATGATACGTTTCTGGATTGCCTGCCGGCAGAATCTCGACAGATCTACAACTGCAACGCCTGCCGTCACTTCGTTAACAAGTTCGGCGGTCTGGTTGTGATTGACGAAAATACCGGGGAACAGACCCCGGCGATGTGGAACACAAATATGAACATGGAGGAGAGTGTTTTTCACAAAGCCGCGCTGCGTCTCTGCGATAAGGTTAAAAGAAGCAAGGTTACAGGTGTGTTCGTCACATCTGGCAAAATGCTCGGAACGCCGGCAACTGGGTGCTGGATACACATGGCAACAAGAGTTCCCGATGAGGCGATTTACCGTAGCCGCATCAAAACGCCCCATCAGGTCATGGCCGAAAAGGCGGAGGAGCGTCACACTTTATGTCGGGCGATTCAGGTGTACAGCACAGAGACGGCAGCAGAAGCGGTGAACCTGCTTCGCTCCGATTCGATGTATCGTGGAGATAAGGCCCTGGGTATGGCTGAATGGTTCCTCGGTGTGCTCCATGCGATAGTCGGAAAAGGCAAGAAAACACACAACATTATCTGGTACAAGGTTGCGGCTGCGCCTGCCGGGTTTTGCCATATCCCGGCCAGTACGGTTGGGACGCTTATGGAAGATATCGACTCCGGCCTGCCCCTTGAAGAAATACGACGGCGTTTTGCAGAGAAGATGGATCCGCTCAAATACCAGCGCCCGCAGGCGGCCCCTGGCGCCGGTAATATAGCTCGGGCTGAGGAGATCGTAGAAAAGCTCGGGATTGCAAACTCTTTGAAGCGACGCTTTGCGCGTCTTGAGGAACTGCAAACCATTTGGCTGCCCGCCCATGACGACCGCGACGCTGCACACGCTACTGGCGTATTCGCGGGCGTGGAAACCAAAGAATCCGCAAAAAAGAATCGTGCCGTTAAGAGCCAATATATCCCCACTGAGACCGTGACTTGGGCGAAGTTTTGTAGAAAGGTTCTTGACCGGGCAAAACAAATCGAGTTTCTGGTCAGCGGCCGCCGTGAGAACTTCGCAGCCATCCTTACCGCTGAGGACCCAGAATCCCCTCCCATCATCCAATGGGATACCGAGCAGAAACGGAATCCATTTTCGTGGTATGTGTACACCGGAGGAAGTCTTCCTTCAAGATGGAATCTGAACGCCTATATTGTAAAGGTCACGGGCATTATTCTCAAGCCTTCCCTCTGGCAGCCCGGTTTCGAGCATCACGGACGGGGCGTCATCTTCATCCTGGAAGGCGCGAAAGACAGCAACTACCAAAACTGCGGAAATGGACTGTTTTCTGAAATCCTGAAATCAGAGCTGCGAGAGGTACGAGCCACCATTGAAGCCTACTCCAGAAAGCAGTCGATTGGTGGTTACAACGAGGCGTCGGCCTGCGGCCTTATGATCGGACCCGACGGCAGCTTCAATACCAACCCTACGTTCCGCGTCACGACCGACGAGGGTATCACGAACTATCAGATTGACCGCTGGGAATGAGGAAGTGAGCCATGACCTGTATCATAGGGTTTACAGACCGAGAAAGCAGCGTATCCTGGATTGGATGTGATGGCCTTTGTAGCAACAACTACACAAAATCAATCGAGTCTCCGGCAAAAGCGTTTCGGAATGAACAGATTCGTAATGTTTTGATGGGAGGAACAACATCATTCCGCCATCTTGATTTGCTCAAGTATGCAGAAGACTTGTTTGATGGAATTGATGTATACAGAAAGCCCATCATCGACCACAAATATATGGTTACTAAGTTTGTCCCGAAAGTTATAAATCTATTCAAATCAGGAGTCGTTGGAGAATCTGAAACTGAACGTGGGGGAAATTTTATCGTTGCAGTCCCAGGGCGTGTATTTGAAGTCCAGGAAGATTACTCGGTTCTTGAGCCAGAGCTTGGATTCTGCGCAGTGGGATGCGGGGAGGCAGTCGCTATGGGCAGCCTTGTTACGACGAAGGACATGTATATCAATCCGGTAAATAGGATTGTGCTGGCCTTAAAGGCGGCAGAGCAATGCTGCTGTGGAGTGCAGAAACCTTTCCGTATCATCTGTACAGATGAAAACGTAGGAGATGTTGTTATTCGATAAATTAAATGAAGGGAAAATCATGAAAACATGGAACGGTAAAACAGAGAATGGTTTTGAGTACCATGCAGAAATGGATGATACCGGGTTTCTCAAAGTCAATATTGAAGGACGGCTTTATGAAAGGTCTTTTTCTGATTTGGCCTTTATTGTGGGTCAAGCGGCGTTTTCTTTGGCAGGAGTGATGTCCAAAAGATTCGGCTTATCCATACAGGAATCGCTAAGCATCGTCAGAATGTCGGCAAGCCATAAAGTCTGGGAGCTTAGAAAAGAGTACGAGAAAAATCAGTAGACAAATGAGATGGCTATAAAAAGGGGAGAGCGAAACCATGAAACGACTTACATCAGATAATCCGTCGTTTGATTTGAACACCATTTACGGAAAAGACCGTGAAGCCTGGGTCATGGGCGGAGGGCCGGCTCCTGACTATGAGGACTGCAAGCTCGAAGATATGATCCGGCGCATGGCGGCAACTTTTGGAGTAGAGTTGCTGTCTGAAAACACGGATGAGTTTGACGAAGAAATGTGCGATCACCTTGCAGACGGCGTAGAAACTGCATCCGGTGCATTGGCGATGCTCTACCATATCGCCGTACAGGCCCTTGAGATGAGAGAACGTCTCAAGAAGATTGAGGGCATCCTGGGGTGCGATTATGAGCTGGACCGGCTGCGGGTACTGGTAGAGGCTGATTCTGAAGGGCGAGCAGAAACCAAACCTGCGCCGTGTGGTTATACCTGTGGGCAATGCGCCCACTTCCACCTGGATGTTATTAGCCGGACAAGCCAGTGCGAGGTTAGAAGGTGGGTCGTTGACCAAAGCGGAAATCTCGTCCAAGCGGCTATAACCGGCAGCCTCGTACCATATAGCCCTGCATCAGAAGCAAAAGCCTGTGATAAGTTCAAGGTGAGAAAATGAGCGAAACTAAAAAATATCCGCGCATCGAGGGAGGTAGGCTTTACCTGTCCTGCGTCTGTGACGGGACGTCGATCTTTGCACAGGAGCTGAAAATGAGCCTGCTGGTGTTAGGGTGTACCGACATCCAGGGATACACGGAAATCATAAAAGACGCTGATCCGCCGTGGATGAACTGCCGGTTTGTTGCTCATGGCAAGGTGCCGGATGCATTACCCAAAGAAGAGTACAATGATGGGCGGTTAAGAAAGTACTTGCAAGGGAGAGATTATTATGGTGCGACCGATTGACGCAGATGAATTGAAAAAAGAAATTGCATCTACATTTCACGGAACTTTGGGCCTGACGGTTACGGGTGCGGTGCATGAGATTATCGACAGGCAATCCACCCTCAGCCCAGAGAGTTTGCGACCGCAAGGTGAATGGGTGGTACTCGTCCATGATGAAAAGTCTGACTGTGATGTTTTTGGTTGTGGGAATTGTAAAACTGCTGTAGGAATCATAAGACCGGCGTGGAAATTTTGTCCCAATTGCGGCGCAAAGATGGAGGACTGACCATGCGAAAGATAGCCGAAATTAAGAGTGACCGGCGCATCCAAATCGTAAAAATGGGATTTGACGGAATGGCCGGATATGTCAACAGCAGGCAGAACAGGCCGCCAAATGAAATTGCGTTTATTGCATCCTGGGCCGGGGGCTGGGAGCATGTCAGCGTGAGCCTGCGCAACCGCTGCCCGACATTGGACGAGATGTGCCTTGTGAAGGATATTTTTTGGAGGGATGACGAATGTGTCGTGCAGTTCCATCCGCCTAAAAATGAGTATATCAACGTGCATCCGTATTGCCTACATCTGTGGAAGAAAATCGGCGAAAAAACGGACCTACCGCCGAAAGAGTTTATAGCCATTACGCATACAAGCGATAAATAAGGTATTTGACAATGAGTGATATTCCAATTTTTTGCATTGAAGCCGATAATGAACGCCCCTGTGTCGTATGTGGAAAAATGACAAAGTATGTAGAGATTGGTGTTGAGCAGCCGCTATGTAGCGATGTGTGCATAGATAAGTTTTATGAAATGATTTATGGGAGGGAGGTACTGTAAGATGAAGCAAAGGCTGATTGACGCGAACGCTCTGCACTGGAGAATAGGCGTAGATCAAGACGATAAGCAAATTTTTTACGTCACTGGTGAGGACATTGATTTCGCGCCTACCATCTACCCAGAAAATCTTCGACCCATGGGGTGGTGGAGATACAACAAGGAAACTCGCTCGTGGAATTGTGGGCAATGCGGATGGAGAAATCCGCTCATGCCACCCGATGGCCCGTCGCCAGATGGTGAACAATTCTCGTACTGTATGTCCTGCGGAGCTAAAATGGTGGGTGAATGCTATGACAATAAATGAAGCGATAACTGAACTTAAAATCCAAAAGCGGGGCGTTCTTCTGGATGATTGCATCAAGGAGCAAGACAAGAACGGCTGTGTAGAAGCAATCGACATTGCTATCAGCTCCTTGAAGCGCGAACATAGGCCAAGCGTGAAGGCTGAGTTTCCGCCTGATGTTCGAAACGCTCCGATGACCCGTTCGGAAACCATTGAACGTCTCAATATCATGCTCGAGCAATTAGAGCCGATTCGGTACGCAAATCCCAACTTCGAGAAAGATTGCCGGGCGCTGGAACGCGCCATCGAGGAAATGCAGTTGCCGGTTCCGAAAAGATCATACTGTCCCTACTGCGGAGCAGAATTTGATGAAAACAACAAACTCAAAGAAAGGAGATAACACCAATCCCGGTAGACCGGGTTGCCAGAAGATTGATAAGTCTGGCGTAAAATTGCCTGTTACAGCGTGAACGTCTTAGATGAAGTCTAGTAGCATAGGAGGATCAGGCCGTTGACCACGACCGGTTTGGTTTGTGGTCGGTGTGAAGCGTATCGCAAGTGTAAGTTTTGGCAAGGACAGTCTGGCCATGCTGTTGTTGCTCATAGAGGAAAGATGGCCGTTGGACGAGGTTGTGTTCTACGACACTGGGATGGAGTTTAAGGCCATCTACCATATCAGAGACAAGATCGTTCCGCTGCTGGAAGAGAAAGGTGTGAAGTACACGGAGCTTCATCCTGGGTACGACTTCGAGTGGAAGATGTTCGACAAGCCGGTCAATGGACGGAACGGCTTCCATTATGGGTATTCCTGGTGCGGAGGCAAGTGCCGATGGGGGACACGGGACAAGCTCTCTGTCGTGGAGCGGTATTGCAAGGGTTCCATTGAGTACGTCGGGATCGCGGCTGACGAAACAGGCCGGCTCTCAAAAGAACGAATTGGAAATAAGACGTTCCCTCTGGCCATCAAAGGCATGACCGAGGCTGATTGCCTCCGATACTGCTACGGCCGGGGCTTCTTCTGGGAGGAAGAAACGGAGAGGGGGACGGTCAGGCTGTATGACATACTCGACCGTGTTTCCTGCTGGTGCTGCGCCAACAAGAACCTGAAGGAGCTACGGAACATCTACCTGCATCTGCCGGAATATTGGCGCCGTCTTGAGGCCCTGCAATGCAGAACAGACCGTCCGATGAAAGGCAAAGGAAAAAGTGTCTTTGAACTAAAAGAACGGTTTGAAAAGGAAAGGAAGTGACATACGCAAGTGAGTTATGATATCTATTTGAAAGATCCTGTATCAGGGGAAACCTTGCAGACCGACCAGCCGCACCAGATGCGGGGTGGGATGTACGCGATGGGCGGCACACGAGAGATGTGGATCAATGTCACCTACAATTACGCTTACTGGTACTATAAGCCCGGCGTTTTCGCCGCCACGGAGCAAGAAAGCAAGGGCATCCGCACAATCTACGGCATGAGCGGCGCGCAAAGTATCCCGGTACTCAAGGAAGCCATCAAAGCGTTGGAGAGCATGAGCGAGGATATCAGCAATGAAGAACGCCGGGAGTGCGAAGAACAAGGAGCCACCGGCTAC
>OERF01000274.1_pt1 | contig 12239 bp, 11 predicted proteins | sample 1539921 | NCBI WGS metagenome assembly OERF01 (sample SAMEA3891883, study PRJEB23780) | metagenome | biome: terrestrial biome; feature: animal house; material: Caecal content | place: Italy | collected 2015-05-05
TTATGGGCCTGGCGGACGTGGCAGACAAAAAGGCGGGCAGCCTGCCCTACGGCGTTCAGCGCCGGCTGGAAATCGTCCGGGCGCTGGCCACCAACCCGTCCATCATTTTGCTGGATGAGCCTGCTGCCGGTATGAACCCCAGCGAAACCACCGAGCTGATGCACCAGATCCGGCGCATCCGGGATACCTTCCACATCGCCATTTTCCTGATTGAGCACGACATGAACCTGGTGATGAATGTCTGCGAAGCCATCGCCGTGGTCAACTACGGCCGGATCATTGCCAAGGGCACCCCGGAGGAAATCCGCCAGAACCCTGCGGTGATTGAAGCTTACCTTGGCAGAGAGGAGGCGGATGCCTGATGCTGAAGATTGAAGATATGCACGTCTACTACGGCGCCATCCATGCCATCAAGGGCGTGTCCTTTGAAGTTGGCGAAGGAGAGATCGTGGCCCTGATTGGTGCCAACGGCGCCGGCAAAAGCACCATTCTGAAAACCGTGTCCGGCCTGATGCACCCTCGTAGCGGCTCCATTACCTTCTGCGGACAGGATATCACCCATGTGGATGCCTATAAGCTGCTGCGTACCGGTCTGGCCCACGTTCCGGAAGGACGGCGGATTTTCCTGCAGATGAGCGTTCAGGAAAACCTGGAGATGGGCGCCTATATCAACAAGGAAGTGTCCCAGGCTGACCTGGAGATGGTATTCAACTACTTCCCCCGGCTGAAAGAGCGGCGTAAGCAGATCGCCGGGACCCTGTCCGGCGGCGAACAGCAGATGCTGGCCATGTCCCGGGCACTGATGAGCCACCCGAAGCTGATGATGCTGGACGAACCCTCCATGGGTCTGGCCCCCATTCTGGTGGATCAGATTTTTGCCATTATCAAAGAGCTGCACAAGGCAGGCACCACCATCTTGCTGGTGGAGCAGAACGCCCGAAAAGCCCTGCAAATTGCCGATCGGGCTTACGTCCTGGAAACCGGCAAGATCACCCTCAGCGGCACCGGCGCAGAGCTGGCAAGCTCCGACGACGTGAAGAAAGCCTACCTGGGCGGCTGACCGTCATAGCCAAAACACCCCCTGCATAGGATTAGCAGGGGGTGTTTTTATGTGCCGGAAAAATCATCTGCACGGGTGCTGCATCATGGCCTTCGGGGCGGGGCTGATTGTGGGGCATTGTTTGGAGAGCTGGTTTCTGTGCTGCTGCGGCGGCGCAGCGCTGATGATTCTGGGGCTGTGGGTTCTGCGGCAGAAATACCGGTCATAATCTTGTCCCGGCAGGAATATACTGTATCAGCAAACATGGGATAAGGAGTGAAGCCAACGTGGAACTGAACTTTGGAAAAACCCTATGCACCTGCTTGAATCCCCTGGTGCGGGAGATACAGAGCGGGGAGCAGACCCAGGAAATCAAGCTGCCTGACGGCATGCCGGATATTGGACGAATCCTGGCCTCCTGGGGACAGGCTATCCTGCGCAGCAAAGAATGGCGCAGCGATACCATTTCCTTCTCCGGCGGCATGATGGTCTGGGTGCTCTATGCCCCGGAGGACGGCAGTACCGAGCGATGCCTGGAAGCCTGGATTCCGTTTCAGATGAAGTGGGATTTGCCCGACGGTGCCCCGGAAGGGAAAATCCGCATCCGGTGCCTTCCCCGGTTCGTAGACGCCCGATCGGTATCGGCCCGGAAGATTATGGTTCGGGCGGGAATGGGGGCCATGGCGGAAGCCTATGTGCCTATGGAGGCGGAAGTTTACGAGCCGGACAAGATCCCCGGAGATGTGCAGCTGCTCAGCAGCACCTATCCCATCCGCCTGCCCAAGGAAATGGGGGAGAAGAGCTTCCTGGTGGATGAAGAGCTGACCTTGCCGGATTCCGCACCTCAGCCGGAGAAAATCATCTACTACCGGATGTCGCCGGAAGTGCTGGACAAGAAGGTGCTGTCGGACAAAGCGGTATTCCGGGGAAATGCCAACCTGCATATTCTCTACCGCAGTGAAGAAGGGCAGCTGCACAGCTGGGATTTCCCGCTGCCGTACTCTCAGTACGCAGAGCTGTCAGCCGAGCACGGCAGCGATGCCCAGGTGGATTTGCAGCTGATGCCCACCAGTATGGAGGTGGAACTGGACGAAGAAGGCCATATTCGGGCGAAAAGCGGCATTGTTGCCCAGTATCTGATTACCGACAAGCAAATGCTGGAGCTGATTGAAGATGCCTACAGTCCCAGTCGGGAACTGAATCTGCAAGTCCAGAATCTGCAGCTGCCGGCGGTGCTGGATTCCCGGCGGGAGACCCTTTCCGCCGAGCAGTCGGTGACGGCGGAGGCCAACGTGGTGGCGGATGTTACATTCCTGCCGGATTTTCCCCGGCAGCAGCAGGAAGAAAACCAGCTACATCTGGAAATTCCTGGAGCATTTCAAATGCTCTATTACGGCGAAGACGGAGCGCTTCATGCCGGCTCCGCCCGGTGGGAAGGGCAGCACAGCGTAAGCGCAGATGACGATACCCATCTGAACGCCCAGATTTTCGCAGGGGAAGAGGCCCAGACAGCCATCGGAAACGGGACGATCAGCGCAAAATGCGATCTTCCCTTGGATTTGACTGCCACTACCCGGCAGGAGATTCCCATGGTCACCGGCCTGACTCTGGGGGATCAACGGAAACTGGACCCAAATCGTCCGTCCCTGATTCTGCGCCGGACGGGAGAAGATCGGCTGTGGGATATTGCCAAAGCCAGCAACTCCACGGTGGAGGCAATTCGCAAGGCCAACAACCTTCAGGACGAACCGATGCCCAATCAAATGCTGTTAATTCCCGTCAGTTGAAGAAACAATCTGCGCCGCACCGGGGGAGAGCCGGTGCGGCGCCAGGCTGGTTGTCGCGAGATGGGGAATACCTGCCACGACACACAGTAGCCGAAAACCCATGTCGAAAGCAAGGGAAAACTGGCGGGTATTTTCCTTGCGTTATGGGAAATGCAGTTGCATTAAAAGGAGAACTATTGTATAATTTGAAACAGAAAGAGGTGAAGTCTCGTGTTTCTGAGTGTGATTGTTCCTGTATATAATGGACAAACCTATTTGCGCCAATGCCTGGATTGTTTGCTTGAACAGGATATCCCTGCCCAGGAATATGAGATTGTGTGCATCAATGACGGCTCTCAGGACGGCAGTGGGGAAATTCTCCGGGAATATGGGAAAAACCATGCCAATGTGGTTGTGGTGGAGCAGGAAAACGCCGGGGTTGCCGCGGCACGAAACGCAGGATTGAAGCATGCCCGGGGAGAATATGTGTGGTTTGTGGATGCGGATGATTTGATCCGGCATAACATTCTGGGGAAGATGCGGACTGCCGCGGAAGCGGGCAACTGTGACCGTCTGGTTTTTGGCGCATATGAATTTAGGGACGAGCTAACCTTGGAAGAATACAATCGGGCGGACAGGGGAGAGTTGCGGGTCAACGCACCCTGGTATGATGCAGTGGTATGGCGCAGTCTGCTCAAACGCAGCTTTTTGGAAGAAAATCAACTTTATTTCCGATACCCCCAAATTACCCATGGAGAGGATGGGCTGTTTATGTACGAAGTGGCCCGTTGCCAGCCCCGTTGTGTGGAAATGGAGGAAATTCTGTATTTTTACCGGGTGCATTCCGATTCTGCAGAGACAAAGCGGAGCCCGGAGCACCGGAAAAAGATGCTGCACTCCCACATGGCGGTTACAAAGATTCTGGAGGATTATTACGCAGGCGACAATACGGATGCCATGACAGCAAACAAGCTGATGGCGTTTTTGTGGAAGACGCTGTATGAAATTACTCAGCTGCCTTCCCAGGAGCGCAGGAGCGCGCTGGGCGAGCTGGCCCAACAGGGACTTTTCCCCTACCAGCGCCCGAATTTGTGCACCACGACCCGCAGTTATATGATGGAGCGCAGCGATTGGATTGGCAAAAGCTTTGACGGACTGTACTGCCACCTGAATACCCGGTGGGGCTTTTGGATTATGACCGTCTTGCAGCAGGTACGGCGATGGATGAGAGGCATTCGCTGAGGATGCTCCGCTTTTCACAGGAAAAGAAAGTTGCGGATTGCATTCTGTGCGGATGTGGTGTATAATTGCCGCATTCTGAGCAGAAATTACCGTTGACAATTTGCCTGGGGTGGTATAGAATGTCCATCGGATGCGTTGCACAGAAGTAAATATCCGGGTGTGGCCCAGTTGGTAGGGCGCTTGATTTGGGTTCAAGATGCCGGGAGTTCGAATCTCCCCACTCGGACCATGAAAAACGGTTGTTTTCGTAAGAAAACAACCGTTTTCTGGATTTTAAGCGTATTTTTATGTCTGCAGTCCAAGCACAGCCTGAAACGCATAGTTTTGCTTCTCGGTTTATTATGAAGAAATTGGAATGGTAAAATTCAGCTGGATGGAAAAACGGTGGGAGAAGTACAAATTTTTCATGTCTTTGTCTTGGCTACATAAAGATTGCAATTTTCGGGCTGCTGGATACTCTTCCGCAGCCTTTTTTCTTTGTTTACAGCGGCACAAGTTTTGATGGCAGATTCACTGGTCTAAAGTGAGGGGGTCTTTACGCATTTCTCTCTATTATTTCGAGCGAGCGTATTGTAAAGAAAGAGAAGCCGCGATGGAAACGAATGGCATCACTGTAAAGCGATGTCTTAGCTAACTCTCTAGCGATACAAGTCTGATAGCGTAAATTGCGGTAAGTTGACTTTTTTTAGAGCGAATGATAAAATCTTTGACAAAGAGAGGTGCTGATATGTTGGGAAGAAAAGTGACTCATAAGATTTTAGGATCTGGGATTATTACAGAGTTATCAAGTGCATATCTCACTGTGAATTTTGGAGGCAGCGAAAAAAAGTTCACCTATCCAGATGTGTTTGAACAATACCTTACCAGTACAGATCCAGAACTCATGGGACAGGTTGACAGAGACCTTGCGGCCAAACGAGCGGATAGAGCAAGGGTGGTCCTTTCTACGATTCATTCATCAGCAACACCGCAACAGTCACAGATTCTGCCTAGGAAGAAGCTTAAAAAAGCGGAACGCTTTAATGTGGTATTCAAATGTAACTACTGCGATGGTGGTAAAAGGCAGAATCACATAGGATTTCAGGGTGTTTGCTCTGATTCCGTATTAAGGTACAATATTGAAGAAGCCCACCATGTGTGGTGCGCTTCTAAAGGATCCCCTTGTCGCAGGTACTTAGATGGTGAAATTACCAGAGATGAATTGGAATCTATGATGCATGGTGGTCATGGCTTGGATTCCGTCTGTTATGAAAGTCATATGCTGAGAGACTGGATGGCAAGTGCAGGAGTTGTCCAGACTGGAACTGATAAGGGGAAGCCAATGCGTCTTTTAAAGGTGCAAAGCAACAGTCTTGCAATTCTGACGACGCGAGAACCTAACGCTATTTCAGATGAATCTCGGTTTATTTTTGCAGTATTCCTTGTTGATGAGAGTTACGAAGGCGATAACCGGGATGCAGGGTATGTAACGACAAATTCTGAATGGAAAATTGAACTTTCTCCAATAGAGGCCCACAGAATACGTTTCTGGAACTATTATGCCAACGGAAACGCTCCACAAAAAATTGTTTTTGGTTCCGGGCTTCATAGGTATTTATCTGACGAACAAGCAGCGCAGATATTGAGAGATATCGTGGCAGTCAAGCGTAACCCGCAAGAAAAGGAATTTGCCCAGCGCTTTTTTGAACATTTCTGTAGGATTAATGCTATAAATGTAAATGATCTACCTTTACCAAATGGTGCGCTGATGCGGAAAAGGTAATTAGCCGGAGGCAGAAAAATGTTAAAAAATCCTTGGAATGAAATCACAAGAGAGGATGTTCTGAAAGCAATCTGTCTCTTTGAAGCCGAGCACCCGATACATCCAGAAGCCCGGTCAACTTTTTTGGTTTTCCACGGGAAGAGATATCCGGCAAAACATATTCGCGGGATGGCATATCAAATTCATTTTGGTAGAGAGATTCAAAAAGGGGAATATTCCGGTGGACTGGATACGGTACGTTTTTTTGAGAAACTGGGATTTGAGATGCATTATACGCATCGGAGTATAAACACACATTCCGTTACCAAGGGGCCAGAAACTGGTTATGCCGGGAACAAAATCCAGAAAATTCTATTGCCGGATTCTGCTTCAAAATGCAAGGAAACTCCTAAACCAGTGTTCGATCCTGGACGGGTCACGATTCCTTCCAAAGGTGTTATAGAGCAGAAAAATGCCTTGCAGTTATTATTAAACAGGATGTTTTACGGCGATGTGGTTTGTGAAAAAACATTTTCTTGGATGAAGACACCGGCAGAGATCACGGGAGAATATGCTCTTCTTTACCACAGACTTTCAGCCTATCGAGGAGACAAAAACTTTGCCAAAAGGAATGTTACACTACGGTGCGATTTTGTTTGTGAGAATAGCAAGCTAATTATTGAATATGATGAAAGGCAGCATTTTTCCGAAGCAAGAAAGATATCTCTTTTGGCGTACCCAGATGTTCCTCTGCATTATGACAGAGAACTGTGGATTTCTGCTTGCCAAGACATCCAGGCGAAGGACAACTATCCAGTAAATCGAGATGAAGTTCGTGCATTCTATGACAGCACAAGGGATATTGAAGCTGCAAAGCATGGCTATACACTTGTCCGTATCATGCATGGGCAAATCGATTTTCAATCTGCCAATGCCTACAAAAAACTGGCAGAGCTTTTGGATGCGGCAATGCGCGTCAACAGTGAACCAGAGGTGTTGCGCACTCCCGATCTGAATAGCTGTACAGAAATAGTCACTGCAAAAGAACCCATAAAAATAGGGTTATATCTGCAAACAAACGAACTGTTTGGTAACAGGAAAATCTTCAAAAAGGCAATGGATGCAGTTCGGACATCTGACATCGACATTTTAGTATATGCATATCGGCTTAACTCAGCAACCACCCCTAAAAGTAGAATCTGTCCAATTTATAGGACACGAAATGTTATATACTGATGTCAACCAAAAGAACAGGGAGGGCAATCAGTATGGCAGCAGCGGAGCGGATTACATTTGCAGACTTTCAGGAACGGTTCAAGACCGAGGAGCAGTGCCGGGATTATTTATTCCAGCAGCGGTTTCCGAACGGGTTTGAGTGCCCCTCTTGTGGTGCGAAGGAGTATTACCCCATCTACCGCCGCAATCTTTGCCAGTGCAAGAAGTGCCGCAAGCAGACTTCTGTAACCGCCGGAACAGTAATGCACCGCACGCACCTCTCTCTGGTGCTGTGGTTCTGGGCGATTTATCTCTGTGTAAACGATAAACGGGGTATCTCTGCGTCCCAGTTGTCCAAAATGCTGGAAATGGGGTACGAAAGTGCTTGGTATTTGCTGAAACGAATCCGCAAAGCCATGGGACAGCGGGACGCCAATTACCTACTTTCCGGGTTGATGGAGATGGACGAAGGTTTTTTCGGCGGCAGAAAACCCGGTAAACGGGGGCGTGGCACGGCACAGAAAAAGGTTGTCATTGCGCTGTCCAAAGTGTCCGGGAAAGGAATCCCGATGTATCTTCGGATGCAGGAAGTCCCTGATCTCAAGCGCAAGACGCTGCAAGAGTTTGTTGATGCCCATGTGGAACAGGGCGCCACTGTGGAATGCGATGGCTTCCAGGCCTATCCCGGCCTGAAAAATGTTGCCGTGGATGCAAAAGTCTACGACTGCGCCAGTGGGGATTTGAAGTGGCTCCACAAGGCACTAAGCAATCTGAAGGTATTCCTGACCGGAACTTACCATGGTAGATGTGCGCTGCTCCAGAGTTACCTGGACGAATACTGTTTCCGCTTCAACCGCAGACGCACACCCGACCAGCTCTTCGCCAGGCTGGCCCGCGCTGTTGCCGTTTCGGCTGTTGCTGACTAAAGCCGATATGCACATTTTAGTATTCCCAGAGTTTTCCTATGTCCCCTTTGTGGAAGCATTCTACTCAGCCGATATTCGCTTTTCTGATAGCATTCAGTATCTTTATGATAGGGTGCTGGAACTGAGCAGATACCTCGGTCGGGCAGTGGTAATCTGCAATGAGGATAAGCAGGGGGCAATCGTGTGTATTTATGCAAACAGCTTTGCAGAAGAGACAGAAACGAAATGTAAACATTACCTTTCGGGTGGGAATGGACAAAGCCGACCAGCAGAATGTCCTGTGCGTCCCAATGGGCCAGGACGCGGTTAATCACCTCGGTGTCCGGAGAATAGGTGCCGCCGGTGACCTTGGCGGTGGCGTCAAAATAGAAGCGGTCAATGGTTTTGCCGCCGTCACTGGAGCCCAGTATGCCGCCGCTTTCCGGCGGGCGTCTGCCGATGGTGTTGCGGATCTGATCATAGACCTGCCGGGTCATATGAAGTTCTGGTTGCATGTGTACCTCCTATCTGCACAGCTTGCGTGCGATCTCATCAAAAGTTCCTTTGCCTTGTACATAGAGCGCGGTGACGTCTGCCCAGAGCGCGGCCACAGCCAGCGCATTTTCATAGGTGGCAATCCGCTGGCTCCAGCAGATATAGGGATAGCTCTCTCCGTCATCCTGGATCCGGTGGGTAATGCTCAGACCATCCGGATGCCCACGGTAGTTGATCGGGCTGATGATATAGATCCGCCAACCACTGCCGTCCTCGTACTCCACAAAGTAGAAATCCACATACAGCGAACCATCGCTGCTGCGGTAAGTTAACCAGCGCTCGGGCATGTCAGTTCACCTCCCTGCATGAGATTTTTGGGGGAAAGCCCGCACCGGAGTGCGGGCTTTCCGGGCATGAAAACTCAGTGGAACGTGCCGGGAGGGACTTCGCCCTGCCGGCCCCCATCAAAGTGGCCGGCGGGCAGACACATATGCTGTCTGCGCTTCATCTGGTTTTCACCTCCTTGTCTTTGAAGTCGAAAGGGGTAATCTGGGAGCTTTGCATAGGGGGAGAATCAACACGCAATGCTCTATTTGTTTTTCACTCCGCGCACCTGAAGCTCCGGATGCTCCAAGCTTGATTGCCCCTTCACTTCTCACAGGACATTTATCTTCTGTTTGAAAACCAAAATCTGAAAATTTTCGAGAAAAAATTTGCGGCTTGCTCTAACGCCCCGTATAATGAAAGTGAGAATAATTGAAAAACACGGGGCAAGCATTAAACCGGATTGCAAAAACCGGCGTCTATCAGGCAGAAAGAGAACACCGCATAGACCTTAGCGGTATGCTTCGAGCTGTTTGCGCAGATATTCGAAAACAACGCGCTTTCGTCTGTTTACATTCGTCTGGGACATGTGCAAAATGCTAGCAATTTTCCGCTCCTTATAGCCCGCGACAGCCCGCAGAAAGATCTCTCTGTCGCTGTTGGATAAAGCTCCGAGGGCGAAACGGATTGCCTGCCGCAGATCCCGCCGGACGCATTTTTCTTCAACATTGTCTGAAGATGAAAAGTCCAACCCGTCCGTCATGAACTTTTCCAGAGACAAAACTCCCCCAGAGGGGGTCTTGGGGCATTGACTGCAGTCTTTCATACAGCGCCTGCCGTTTTCATCTACGCAGCGTTTCTGCCGCTCCTGGCGCTTCTGCTCCCGCCAGACCGGCTGCATATAGGCGAGGTAGACCTCTTTGCTCACCGCAACCTGCTCTCCCTCAATGTCCAGATAGTATTGCTTTTGTACTGCATCATTTGTCATGGCTAGCTCCTTTGGTTTCGGGGAAACCGCGAGAGCCGCCATGGAACAAAAATCCGCAAAAAAGCGGGACGACAGCAGGATGCCTGAAATCAGGCACCGCACTGTCGTCCCAGCGATCTCGCGGATTCCGTATTTGGTTGGTACACGGGTGATTGTGTGTGTTTGGCAGATCAGGCTGTCACTTTGCTGTTTTTGATCACCGCCTTTCCGTCCGGCAGGAACCGGATCTGGGTAATGCAGTCTTTGCGCCGGATCTCCACCGTGGCGCAGCGCTCGTCCACCTGACAGACCTTGCGTCCGTCACTGTTGCGAATCCTTTGCGGTTTTGTCCCAAGAAGAACAAAAATATGCGCACATGTTTTTGCTTGATGTCCAGAGAGGCAATAAAACCGTGGAAGAGGATAAAACGCTCTCGGACTATATTACTGAATATCAGGCGGAAGCGCGCAACGACCGGATTCATCGCTTCGCGCTGGTCATAGGCGTGGACGAAAAACAACTGCGGGATTTCATGAACCGCCACGTCACAACAGAAAATATCAACGAATTTGGCCTTTTTGATAAGCTAAAGAACACCGTGGATCGCGACATTGCGCGGGGCTACTTTGAGCGCACCGAGGGCAAGCCGATCAAGCCATTCCGCATCCCGGCCAAGATAGACACCATTCTCAGACAGTTTATTTTAAGCGGCGGATTTGATGTGGAGTAAAGCAGGAATCGGGAGGAAACCATAGTGCAGTCTGTCGGGAAAGGCAGCAAAGAACTTTCCCGACAGACTGGGATTATTCGGACCTTTTACGGGTTAAAAAGTCTACCGCTCAGGCGAAAATAGCAACCCCAACAATGCATTGAAAAAAGCGGTGCGGTTTTAGCTATCCGCATTACTTATGAGGAGACTGATAAGATGTATATTTCCCAACTATCTATTCAAGGGTATAAAAATACTCGCGAAAAATCTGAAATCTCGCTGGGCAGAGGTCTAAATGTCCTGCTCGGAGAAAACGGCTGCGGGAAAACTGCCGTCATAAATGCGCTTCGTCTCCTCTTCCGCGAACCAGAATCAAATTATGCTTGCTCTCCGGACGATTTCTATTGCTCATTGGATAGGTCTTATACTGCAGATACAATCGAGATCGATGCGTTGTTGACCGGGTTAACCGAAGACGAGAAAATCACTTTTTTGTCTTGGTGCAACGCCGACTTTAACGCACATCTGCATCTTCGTATTACGGAGAACCCAACAAAGCCCGGTGCAATGAAACGGAAATACTGGGGTGGAGAATCGACGGCCAGCATTTTTGAAGAAGATACTTTTGATAGAGTTGAATGTATTTATCTTCCGCCGTTGCGCGATGCAGAAGCTAGGCTTTCTGCTGGCAGACGCTCACGACTAACGTGGCTTCTTAAAAAGAAGTACGGGGATAACACGAGATCTCTCGTGGATAGCGTTGCCGAATTTAACGACAATATCGTGCAGAATAAAGATGATAAGTACACTGAAATTCAAGATGTAAAGGCGTCTATTAACGGAAAAATTGTAGAGGCATTAGGCGAGAAACTTGGTCAGAGTGTAAATCTGCAATTTTCCGAAACAACCTTTAATCGGATTATAGAAAATATCCGCATGGTTTTCTTTCCGCATACCGGAGAAACGGATATAGCGAAGTTCAGAGATTTGGCGACTAACAGCCTGGGGTATAACAACCTGCTCTATATTGCTACGGTATTTGCCGAACTTGAGTTGATTAAGGATTCTGATATCTTTACGATCCTTCTCATTGAAGAACCAGAGGCCCATCTTCATCCACAGTTGCAGGTAAAGTTTATCAAATATCTTGAAGCACTGGTTTCTACACTTCCCAATGCACAGGTGATCGTTTCTACGCATTCGCCGGTACTGGCATCTTCCGTGAAGATAGACAAATTGATTCATTTGGTGGGGAAAGAAAACCAGATTGTCTCCACTATGATTGGACAGAAGGAATTTGCTGATGCGAATGCGGTAAATTATATTAACCGATGGCTGGATGTTACTAAGTCCACCATGCTTTTCTCACGAGGAATCATATTGGTCGAGGGAATTGCGGAAGCTCTCGTGTTGCCAAAGCTCGCAGAGATCGTTCTGAAAAAAAATAACCAGGGACAAGAGGAGCCTATGCGATTAGCCTCTACACTTGATGAGATGGGCGTTTCTGTAATCAATATCAATGGCATCAACTTTCAGTACTTCATGAAGTTGTTCGGCAATTTTCAGGGGTCTTCCGGCCCCGATATCCCAATATTCTGTTCCGGCTTGACAGATAGGGATCCCGGCAAAGATGCTTCTGACAATGTTATCTATCCTGAAAAAGATACGGAAGTAGAAAGCAAGAACCCTATTGTTGAATCAAAAGCTGAAATTGATAATAATCAGTGGACAAGACTTTTTGTGTCGCCGTTGAAAACTTTTGAGTATGATCTCGCTACATACAATCCCAAGCTTTTGGCGACTGTTTTACGATCTATCTGGCCTACGGATAAAGGA
>OERF01000275.1_pt1 | contig 12213 bp, 12 predicted proteins | sample 1539921 | NCBI WGS metagenome assembly OERF01 (sample SAMEA3891883, study PRJEB23780) | metagenome | biome: terrestrial biome; feature: animal house; material: Caecal content | place: Italy | collected 2015-05-05
CACCAGAACATCCTGGACATTGGGGTGAACCGCCATGGGGACATGGGTAATCATTTCGTCGTAGATAAATTCGTCCCGTTCTGTCAGCATCACATTGCCATCCAGGGTCAGCACCCGACCGAATTCCGGGGTGTCATAAATGTCGATTTGCTGATAATCGCTTTTTTGAGAATACAGGTGACGGTTTACCCGGATGCTGTGCTTGACATCGGGAGCATGAAACTCACTGAACCACAGTTCCATCACATAACCTCCTGTTTTATTATGTTGATATGTTCAATTTCCGGGTCTTCCGGACCGGTCATGGAACAGCCCTTGGCTTTGGCATACCGGATGTAATCCAGAATTTCAGCGGTGATCCGTTCCCCCGGTGCCAGGATGGGAATTCCGGGAGGGTAGCACATGACAAATTCACTGCACACTTTGCCCACGCTTTCGTCCAGAGGGATGCTGACTTTGTCGGCATAGAATGCTTCCTGAGGGCTGGTGACTACTTCCGGGTCAATGTATTCCTGGCTCATCAAGCCGCTGCTGTCCTTTTGAAATCGGCGGCGAATCTCCGCCAGAGCACTGACCAGGCGTTCCAGTTCCTGGGGACGGTCGCCAATGGAAAGGTAAGCAAGAATGTTGCCGATATCACCAAATTCGATCTGAATGTCGTACTCATCCCGAAGCAAGTCATATACCTCAATTCCCGCCAAACCAATATCCCGGGTATGAACACTGAGCTTGGTAGGGTCAAAGTCATAGATGGAGTCGCCATTAATCAGTTCTCGGCCAAAGGCATAATAACCGCCTACAGCATTGATCTCCTCCCGGCTGTATTCCGCCATAGCCACAACTTGTTTGAAAACCTCTTTGCCCCGCAAAGCCAAGTTCCGGCGGCTGATATCCAGACTGGACATCAGCAGATAGCTGGCGGAGGTGGTTTGGGTGAGGTTAATGATTTTGCGCACATGGCCCTCCTGGATATTGGGGCCGATGAGCAGCAGACTGGACTGGGTGAGGCTTCCGCCGCTTTTGTGCATGGAAACCGAAGCCATATCTGCACCGGCGGCCATAGCCGAAACCGGCATATTTTCTCCGAAATAAAAATGGGTGCCGTGGGCCTCATCTGCCAGACAGAACATGCCGGCGTCATGGGCCATTTTTACAATAGCTCGCAGATCGCTGCAAATGCCATAGTAGGTAGGGTTGTTGACCAAAACCGCTACCGCATCCGGATGCTCGGCAATGGCCTTTGCCACTTGCTCCCGCTTCATTCCCAGGGAAATACCCAGATGGTGATCTACTTCCGGGTTGACGTACACGGGAACGGCACCGCACAGGACCAGAGCGTTGATGACGCTGCGATGGACATTCCGGGGCAGAATGATTTTATCGCCATACTTGCAGGTGGACAGCACCATGCTCTGGACGGAACTGGTGGTTCCGCCCACCATTAAAAAGGCGTGGGCAGCACCAAACGCATCGGCAGCCAGTTCTTCTGCCTGACGAATTACGGAGATAGGGTGGCAGAGATTATCCAATGGCTTCATGCTGTTGACATCAATGCTGACGCACTGCTGCCCCAGGAAAGCAGTCAGCTCAGGGTTTCCTCGTCCTCGTTTATGACCGGGAACATCAAAAGGAACCACGCGCATCTGCCGAAAAGTTTGCAGAGCTTCAAAAATGGGCGCTTTGCTCTGGTCTAATTTATATGTTTTGTTCATACCCAGCACCTCGCAAATAAAAAAACGCAGACTGCGAAAACACAGTCTGCGAAATAATCAACAACCATAAACTCCGATATTTCGACAATCCACTAGGAAAAGCCGGCAAATGTTCCGAACAAAAATGAAGGAAAACACCGGAATGGGGGAATATGGTACATAGAGTCTATATAGCAACAAAATACTTTTACTACTCTTTATTGACCGTTTCACAAGTCTGCGTCATGACGCATTTCGGTTATAAAGTAACCAACTTATAAAATTTGAGTTTTTAACTCAATCAATAAGGCGGTAGAGCCGCCAATCGGCAGTGGACCCGGCTGTCCGTATGGCCTCAACTCCGGAAGGAGTGGTCCCAGTATTCCTCGCTAGATTACTCTATGCGGTTACTGCGAAATATAGCATATGCAGTAGGGTTTGTCAAGAGAGTTTCCAAAATTATTGGAAATAATCGGATAACATGGGTTAGCTGTGGGATTCTAGGAAAAACGGTCATTACAGCATCTAAAGACACTGGTGGATGCTTTGTCAATTCCCGGAAATGCCGAAGCATTGAACTTGAAGCAGAACGACTTTTTAATCAACCGTTGCCAGTGGGGATGTAGGGGCGAATAGACGCAGCCACGTTACAGATCGGCATGGTCTGCAGCCATACTCGTCCAGGACCAGTGAGGACGGTGTTGAACAATCCTTCGCCGCCCAGCAACATGTTTTTTACCCCCGGAACCTGCCGGATATCCATTTGAACGTCCGGTGTGAAGCCAGCCACATTGCCTGTATCCACGATGATTTGCTGGCCGGGTTTCAGTTCATACTCTACCAGCGCACCGTCGATTTCGACAAATGCCATACCTCTTCCGGAAAGCCGCTGCATGATGAAGCCTTCACCGCCGAAAAAACCCGCTCCCAATTTCTTGTTGAAGTGAATAGAGAGTGTTACACCGGATTCTGCCGCAAGAAAGGCACTTTTCTGCAGGATCATTTCTTGCCCAGGTGCAATGGTGATGGGCTTAATTTCTCCAGGGAAGCTGGAACCAAATGCAATCATACCAGGTCCGCCCTTGGCGGTGTATGTGTTTTGGAACATACTCTCTCCGGAGAAGGCCTTGGAAAACATTCTTCCCAGCCCCCCGCCGTGGGTTTCCATTTGCATATTCGGGCTCATCCAAACCATGGAACCTTTTTCTGTAATCATCTTCTCGCCGTTGTCCAATTCACAGACCACAACGGGAAAGTTTCCGCCTTTGATTTCATAACGCATGCACTTGCACCTCCAGATTCTGTTTTTTGGTTTTGCTGTACAAATTTATTCTACACAATATGTATGAATAAGTCCAGATGGAAATGTCGCACTTATTTATCATGGCGGATATTTGTAGAAGACCACAGTAGAATTTAGCAAAAATACAGATTGGTGAATACAATACAATATAAGCAAATAGGAGATGATGGAATGCCAATTCGTATTTTCATTGACCAAGGACACAATCCCAGCGGCCCTAATACCGGAGCAGAAGGAAATGGGCTGCGGGAACAGGATATTACATATGTAGTGTGGATGTATCTTGCGCAGATGCTGAAGCAAGACCCCAGATTTAGCGTTCGGGTATCCAGGCCAACCCCAGAAACTGTACTGGGCGTCAATAATTTAACCAGTCTGCAATCACGGGTAAACATGGCCAATTCCTGGCCGGCAGATTATTTTATCAGCATTCACTGTAACGCCAATGTCAATCCTGCGATCAATGGAAGTGAAGTGTATGTCTATCAAACATTTACCCAGGCATATTGGCTGGCACAGCATATTCTGATTGGATTGGTAGATCAGGCTGGAACACGAGACAATGGGGTACGGGTGAATCCGTCGTTATTTGTTTTACGGCGAACCACCATGACAGCGGTGTTGGTAGAACTGGCATATCTGACCAATCCGTCCGATGCAGAGAAACTGGCAAATGATCCACAAGGATTTGCCAGAGGAATTTATTACGGCATACTTCGGTACTTTGGTTTTACAAGTGTAGATCCGTATTAAGGAAAGACAGGTACGAATTATACTTTATCAATTGGCTGCAGAAGAAAAGATCGTACCTGGATACAGCTGCACATCTTGCAGGAGGAAACTGCTGTGTATTCAGGTCCTTTAATTTTTTCGATTGGCTTGACACTGACTTAAAACATGTTATAATCAAACTCATAGGAATATGAGATTTTTATCGAATTTCTTTCACCTTAGATGCTTTTTCAGGAAACAGCCCTGAAATTCTATGATGGAATATCCATGATGTGGATGATCTTGCAATCGTTTGGGTAAGAACTGGAAATCGGATTTTTCGTGTATAAATCTGTCGATTTATGCGCAAAATTGGAAGGAAACAAAGATCATGAAGCTTCTTGTACTCTCTGATTCCCATGCTGCGCTGAGCTTTATGCGCAGGTGCGTCCAGGCACTGAAGCCGGATGCCATTGTGCATTTGGGGGATTATTTTGATGATGCTGTGGTGTTGAAAGAGGAATTTTCAAATATTCCGCTGTACCAGGTTCCTGGAAATTGTGACCGATTCCGGTGCAGGCCGGGACAACCGGAAATTCTGATCGAAAAAATTGGCGGTGTCAATATATATATGACCCACGGACATCGTCATAGCGTAAAAATGTATCTGGGTGCGTTGTTGAAGGATGCCCGGGCATGCAAGGTGGATATTGCGCTGTATGGTCACACCCATCAAGCGGACTGCCATCAGGAGGAAGATGGACTGTGGGTACTGAACCCTGGAAGCAGTGGGTATTTTGGAGGAAGTGCAGGACTGATTGAAATTTCCCAAGGAAATATTGTGTCCTGCCGCCTGCTTCAGGAGAAAGACCTGCCGGATATCTGGTAAATACTGAGCAGGGGACAGACGGAGTGTTCTGGAACAGAAAATATGAAGATTTTCTGAATTCTTCGGCATGCCATGTCCATGGGTTGAAAATTAGAAGAAATTGTGATATAATCAGGAAAATTGTGTTCCGGAGGTGGAGTATGGAAGATTCCGGTGTATTTGTAGACGAACAAATCGAAACCGTAAAACCCGTCCAAAATGGTTTTGATCGGTTTAAGAATACGGTTTCTAAAACCAATCATATCATTAACCTCATTGGGGTGTGGTTGTTCCGTCTGCGCAAGCCGGTTATGGCTGCCCCAGTTGTTTTCTTTGCTTTGCGGCTGGCGGCATATAACAGCAGTCACTTGCCGGAGCAGGTAGGTATTAACTTGCAGGCAACCGGTGAGTTTGCCCAGACAATCAGCCGCCATATGGCGGTAATGGGGCCGCTGGGTTTGACTTTGGGCTGCTTGCTTCTTATGTTCTTTGCTCGTAAGGCTATGTATGCTTGGGCCATCAGTATTTTTACTTTGGCGCTTCCTCTGCTGCTGCTGATCAGCAATGTATATCCCGCATAATGAAACCCAAATGCTGCCGTGGAAACAACGGCAGCATTTTCTTTTATTGGATAACAAAATACAGTCAAAAGCGACAGGAAGATTTGGTATAATAAATTGTAGTGTGCAGGATGCAGTGAGGAAAGCCGATGCCGCGGAAATATCTGCGGATAACCCGACGGCGGCCCTGTGACACGCTGCACCCGGCAGAAAAGGACATAAGCAGCAGCGGTTCCAATGGAACCGCTGCAATTTTTATAATAAAATCGTCCGCCGGAAAATGGCGGACGATTGAAGATTACTCTGCTTCCAGATCCTGCACTTTTTGATTTTTGCCAAAGTACGCCAGTACATAGCTGACGAAGGAAATTGCAAGGAACACACCGTCGGTCAGTGCAATCACATTAACCACAGCCGGGTTCGTTTCGGGGAAAAGTACCAAAGCAATCAGGCTGATGAACAAAACGGTAGTGCACACCTTTCCGGTCATCAATGCCCCGGGAAGCATTCTGCCTTTGCGCAGGAAGAAGATGCCCGCAATCAGCTGAAAGGCTTCTTTGACTACGAACAGCGCCAGTACCGGCATCAAAACAGGATACTCCAGGGACAAACACAGCGTCAAGGTAAACTGGGTCATTTTGTCCGCAATGGGATCCAGAATCTTTCCTACCGTGGTGATCATATTAAAGTGACGGGCGATTTTCCCGTCAATCATATCCGTCAAGCAGGACACAGCCATAATGGTTCCGGCGAGGACATACTGGTGCATCTGCGTAGCATTCAGATAAATGTAAGCATACACGGGAATCAGCGCCAGTCGGAAGAAGCTGAGTAAATTCGGTATGGAGAATATTTCCTTTTTCCAGTTTTTAATCAACATGGATTTTTCCTCCGTAAATGGCTATAAATTGCAGTGTTATTATAGCACGCTTTTACGCAGATTATCAAGAGTAAGGATTCAAATCCGGAAAAAGTTTATATTCTGGACATATTCATGGAGGTTTCCCGGACGTGTAATTGTTTGTAAAAATCAGGGGGTTTGCTTGATGGTAGCCAAGGGATACTGCAGCGCCAGATGCTTCCAGGTATTCCGGTCCAGGTTTCCTGTCATGGGAAGACCGCACATATGCTGGAAAGCGGAAATACAGTCCGCAGTGCATTCATCCAGCAGGCCGGAAATTGGCGGCTGTCCCATGCATCCATACCGCTGAGAAATGACGCACAGCATACTCTGAACCAGGTATAAGTGGGGACAGCTTTCTCCTTTGCAGATGGTTTGGCAGGGTTTCAAGGGGACATAAATGGATTGCGCCGGAACTTGATCCGTCAGCGCTGGTTCAAATTCTGCTACCACCGCATCCCAGGTGGCCTGATCCGTGATCCCGGTGATTGGCAGACCGTGTTTTCTTTGAAAGGTGGAAATTGCGCCCATGGTCTGCGGGCCGTAGATGCCATCGGGAATGATGTTGCCATAGTCGGAATCCCGTTGGGCGATGATTCGCAGCATGGTTTGCAGACTTCGGATAGGCTGACCAATAAACGTTTCGGGCGGTCTCATCGAATTACCTCCTGCTGCACCGGGTCCTGATTCCCGGAACGCAGAGCGGTACCGGGATATTGGGTCATGGTGCTGGTTTTGGAATAACGGGTGCGGGGATTGCCTTGATTCAACAGCGCATTGGTGTAGGGGAAATTCTCCGGATTGCGTAGGCTGGTGCCTTCAATTCCGGCAAACTGCTCATAAATTTTCTCCCAGGTTTCATTGTTGACAGAGCCTGTTTGAGGGATACCCAGCCAGCGCTGGGCGGCTACAACTGCGTTTTGTGTAGCAGGGCCAAAAATTCCGTCTACGGCAATCTCAGGGATTTCGGGAATGTAAGCGCCCAGTACACTCAGCATATACTGCAAATGCTCCACCCGAACTCCTCTGTCACCAAAGTCAATGGGGTTGGTATTTGCCCAGGAGATGGAGTAGAATTTTTGCCCCTGGCTGCGCAGCTCGGACAGGGAAGTGACAGCGGTATAGTATCGGACCAATGCATACCAGGTAGACCGGCCTACAATTCCGTCTACCGTCAGACCAAAGACTTCTTGGAATTTTTTGACCGCTGCTTCCGTCTGGGCACCGAATATTCCATCCACCGGAGAGATTTTGGGAATGGCAGGGTAGCTTTGGGAAATCCGATTGAGTTCCGTCTGAATCACTGCCACACTGGGGCCGGAGTATCCCCGACGCAGGGGATTGCCGGGATAGGAAGAAGTGACGCCGCGAACCGGGGCATTGGTCACTATTTCCACATTGCCATAGTAGCTGGTGAGAATTTGCTCATAACTGAGTCCGTCGGTTGCCAGATTCTGACTGCCCCATTGGCTCAATCCTTCACATGTTACGGTAGTACCATTGCAAAACTTTGCGGCCAGAGGCTCCACAAACCCAGGCCTGCGAAGATAGTCATTGAACATGTCATCGACCAAACGGGAGATGTTGTCAAAGAAACTTCGTCCATTGACAAAAAACTGGTCATATGCTGTGGAATTGGTGATGTCAAAATTGTATCCACGACTGCGATAGAATTCTGTGTAGACCCGGTTCAAAGCGAAGGAAATAATAGCCAGGATATTGGCCCGCAGCGCCTCTTCTTCCCAGGTGGGGTATATTTCACTGCTTGCCACATTCTTGACGTAATCGACAAAACTCACGGTGACATTTTCTGCGTCCGCACTTGGGACACCCAAATGTACCGTGATTCTCTGGGGTATGTAAGGTATTACGGAAACCATAGCATTCCTCCTATAGATTCTGGGGAGGGGTGTCGAAAATGACAGTATCGTTCCAAGCACCGGGAACTTCTGCCAGCGGAATCATTTCCAGGTTCTGAATCGTTGTTGTTCCGGCAAAGACCTGCACATGCTCAGCTTCGATCTGTTCATATCCCTGCCGATGTGCGTAGATGGTAACAGTGGCAAACGGGACTTCCGGCGGATTTGGCGTCAGACTTTCGGATTTATCCGGTACGGGTATTTCAATGGGGACGATGCGGCCGCTTCGATCTGTAATGCGCATAGCGATGGCAGTGCCATCCGTGGCAGTGACAATAATTGCTGTATCTTTCAAAGGCAGCTGGGCATTGCTGGCATATGCGCGCACCTGAATGTATCCGATTGCGGACAAAACAATCACTCCTTTCCTGCTCTCCCTTATTCTATGCGGCGTACAGGAAGAAAGTTACAAAGAAAGGTGGGCAGCGCCCACCTCAGAGAAATTCCTGCATTTGCCGGATATTTGCGTTTTCGCAATCCAACAGTTTCTGGGAAAGAATTTGTATGGGTTCGTCGGATTGAGAAAATTGGTGCAGATTCTTCAGTCCTGTAATCATACCCCGGGTGTTTCCTTGAATCATCATACCGGCGATTTTGGAATCGGTATTGCGCCCGGCAAGCTTCATCCGCGTCATCGTTTCTGCCATGAACCGAATGGCAGGGTCCAGCTCCGGCAGCTCCCAGCCTCTGTACATGGCGATACGATGAGCTTCTGTCTCAATGGAATCATATTCCCGCAGCTGCGATTCCAGTGCGTCCCGCAGTCCGGGCTCCATGCTGGAGTCCAGCACACTGCGAATACCGATCTGTCCCATCTGTGTGGTTTTCAGCAGGGAGGAAAGAAGTTCTTTGCTGTTTTTCATATAACATCACCACCAGTAGTATGCACATTCTGCCTTTGGGCATACATACAATAGAAGAATGGAAGGGATGTGATTTCTATGTGTGCAATTTCCGGAATCATCGGATTGCCGGCAGAGGAAACGGTGGTTAACGCAATGCTGAAAACCATGCATCGCAGAGGCCCAGATGATGCCCGCTTTTTTCAGCAAGAGGATGTAACACTGCTGCACGCAAGACTTGCAATCATCGATCCAGTCGGCGGACGACAGCCTATGGAACTGGACTTCGCCGGCGAGCATTATTGTCTGGTGTATAATGGAGAATTGTATAATACCCAGGAATTGCGCAGGGAATTGGCCGCCTCCGGACACCAGTTTCTTGGACATTCCGATACAGAAGTAGTCCTTCACGCCTATGCACAGTTTGGGGCAGACTGCGTGAACCATTTTAATGGAATCTTTTCTTTTGCGGTATGGGAAGAAAAGAACAGACGACTGTTTGTCGCCCGGGACCGGATTGGCGTCAAGCCCTTTTTCTACCATATTCATCAGGGAGGGCTATTGTTTGCCTCGGAGATCAAAACCATATTGGCCTACCCGGGCGTGGAGGCAAAGCTGGATGACAGCGGAGCGGCACAGCTGGTTATGCTTGGTCCCGGCAGACTGCCGGGAAGCGGCGTGCTGAAAGATATTTTGGAACTGGAGCCGGGTTGCTGCGGATATTTCCAGGAGGGAAAGCTATCGACTTACCAATACTGGAAGCTTCGGGACCGGATTCATCGTGACAGCTTTGCTGACACCGTAGCGCATGTCCGATACCTTGTAGAAGATGCTATCAAGCGGCAGATGGTATCAGATATGCCCATCGGAACTTTCTTGTCCGGTGGACTGGATTCCAGCATTATCACGGCCGTTTGTGCCAGGGAAAAGGCAAAAAATGGCGAAATCTTGAAAACCTTTTCTGTGGATTATCAAGACAATGACCGCTACTTCCAGGCTAACAAATTCCAGCCCAATTCGGATGCTTCCTATATCCAAACCATGGTCAATGCCCGGAAAACTGACCACCATTGGACAGTTCTGACACCGGAGGACCTGGTCAGTGCCTTGGAAGATGCTACCATTGCTCGGGATCTTCCGGGAATGGCAGATGTGGATTTTTCCCTGCTGGCTTTCTGCCGGGAGATTCGCAAAGAGGTAAAGGTTGCCCTGTCCGGTGAATGTGCCGACGAGATTTTTGGCGGCTATCCCTGGTATCGGGACCCGGAAGTTCGTGCCCAAGAAGGTTTTCCCTGGGCGCAAAATACCCGGCAGCGCGCAGAAGTTTTAACCTCCGCAGTCAGGGTGAATCCTACAGATTTTGTAATGGATGCATACCGAAAAACCTGTCAGGAAAGCGATATTTTGCCGGGAACAACGCCATTGGAACGGCGAATGAAAGAGATGGTAAACTTAAATTTCCGGTGGTTTATGCAGACGCTGCTGGACAGAAAAGATAGAATGAGTATGTATAACGCTCTGGAGGTTCGGGTCCCGTTCTGTGACTATCGAATTGCGGAGTATCTTTATGGCGTTCCCTGGGAATACAAGGATTACCAGGGGAGGGAGAAAGGACTGCCCCGGTGTGCGGTAGAGGGGCTTTTGCCTCAGGAGATTCTCTATCGAAAAAAAAGCCCGTACCCGAAAACCTTTGACCCAGCTTATGAAAAGCAGATTTCTGCCAAATTGATTCCTGTGCTGGAAAAAGATGGACCCTTGTGGCATCTTCTGAATAAGGAAGCGGTAGTGAACATGCTGGCAGAAGAGACACCATGGCCTTGGTATGGACAGCTGATGCGCAAGCCTCAGACCATGGCTTACTTGCTTCAGCTGGATTTCTGGCTCCGACAGTACCAAGTGGAATTCTGTTTTTAGCGATTGACGGATAGATGGGCCTATGTTAAAATAAATCCAAATGGAATTAAAAAGATAAAACAGGAGGCACTGTTAATGCGCAAAACAAAGATTATTTGCACCATCGGCCCTGCCAGCGAAAACGAGGAAGTATTGACCCAGATGTGCCTGGCAGGCATGAATGTTGCCAGACTGAACTTCTCCCATGGAACCTATGAAGAGCACGAAAAAAAGATTGAGATGATCAAGCGTGTTCGGCAGAAGTTGGGGCTGCCCATTGCTATTATGCTGGATACCAAAGGGCCGGAATATCGGATTCGTACCTTCGCTTCCGGGAAAGTAACCATCCACAACGGTGATCCGTTTACCTTTACCACCGACGAAGTGGAAGGTGATGAGACCAAGGTCAGCGTGAATTATAAGAATCTTGCCAAAGAATTAAAACCCGGCAATATTGTGTCCGTCAATAACGGCCTGGTCAAGTTTGAAGTCCAGCAGATTACCGGAAATGATATTTTGTGCAAGTGCCTGGTTGGCGGCGTACTGAGCAACCGTAAGAGCATGTCTTTCCCCAATAAGGTTATGTCTGGTCCCTACCTCAGCGAACAGGATAAGTCTGATATTCTGTTTGGTATTCGGCATGGCGTAGATTTCGTTGCGGCATCCTTCGTTTCCCGCAAACAGGATGTTTTGGACATTCGGAAGCTGCTGGATGAAAACGGCGGAAGTGACATTGAAATTGTCGCCAAGATTGAAAACCAATCCGGTGTGGACAATGTAGAGGAAATCTGCTCCGCTTGCGGCGGCATTATGATTGCCAGAGGCGACTTGGGTGTAGAAATCCCGTTTGTGGAAGTGCCTTCTGTACAGAAGAAGCTGACCCGGAAATGCCGGATGCTGGGCAAGCGGGTCATTACCGCAACTGAAATGCTGGAGTCCATGATTCACAATCCCCGTCCTACCCGTGCGGAAATTTCCGACGTGGCCAATGCTGTATATGACGGTACCTCCTGCGTTATGCTGTCCGGTGAATCTGCTGCCGGTGAGTATCCGGTGGAGGCCGTAAAGGCAATGGCGCAGATTGCGGAATATACGGAGCAGCATACCGGTTACAAGAAGCGTTTCCTGTCCACCCAGTTTGATGGTGAGAATAACCTGGACTGCATTTCCCACGCAGTATGTTCCATGGCGCTGGATGTCAATGCCAAAGGCATTGTGGTTTGCTCGGTTTCCGGTAAGACCGCTATGCTGGTCAGCCGCTTCCGCACCCCGGTGGACATCATTGGCATGACTACCGATCGGAAAATTTGGCGGCGTCTTTCTATGAGTTGGGGTGTTACGCCGGTTATGGCGGATCAGTTCCCCAGTATGGATGTTATGTTCTACTACGCCAAAAAGGTGGCGGTGGATACACTGGGTCTGCAGCCTGGTGACAATATCCTGCTGACCGGCGGCCCGATTAACGGAAAATCCGGCAATACCAACACAATTAAAATTGAGACCATTTGACAATGCGCCCCCGGCG
>OERF01000276.1_pt1 | contig 12135 bp, 13 predicted proteins | sample 1539921 | NCBI WGS metagenome assembly OERF01 (sample SAMEA3891883, study PRJEB23780) | metagenome | biome: terrestrial biome; feature: animal house; material: Caecal content | place: Italy | collected 2015-05-05
AAGTTCGTCCAGGGCTTCTGGCTTGAAGATCTTCCTGGGCTGGGCCGGATTGGGCCGGATGGACCGAGCCGGAAGAAACACCACCCGTCCGGTTTCCATATAGGTTTTCAGCTTCTGGCATTGCATTGCCTGTCCTCCCTTGTAAATGGTGCTGTCATTGTAAGCCCCAGGCAGGTGGGAAAACCAGCGAAATCGGCCCGGTATTTCCGGAACTGTGCGACAGGTTTTTCCCCCGGCGGGGACGTTTCCGGAAGATATCCAAAAGAAATCTTAAGAATCCCCCGGATTGACAGGAACTGTATGAAGTGTTATACTAACCGTACTAGAACAGATAGTACAGTTAAGGAGGGACACAATGGTACATCTTGACTACCGGGATTCCCGGCCCATTTACACCCAGATCATCGACGGCTTCCGGGAACAGATTGCCACCGGCGTTTTGCTGCCGGGGGAGAAACTCCCCAGCGTTCGGGAGCTGGCTTCCATGTTGGCCATCAATCCCAATACCATACAGCGCTCCTACCGCCAACTGGAGTTGGATGGCTGGATCTCTACCGTTCCCGGCAAAGGCTGCTTTGTCTGCGGCAACGAAAAGAGCACTGAACGGGAGCGGGAACGCTGGTACAGCGCTTTTGACGAATCCGCTACCGCTTTGATGGCACTGGGCGTGGTGCGGGAGAATCTGATCGAACGGTTAGAAAGAGGAGGGAAACCCCATGCTTGAAATGAAAAACGTGGTGAAAACCTTCGGCACCTTCCGGGCTTTGGATGAACTGAGCCTGACGGTGCCGAAAGGCGCGGTTTACGGTCTGGTGGGTCCCAACGGTGCGGGCAAATCCACGGCCATCCGTCACATGACCGGCGTTTACCGGGCCGACAGAGGCAGTGTGATGCTGGAAGGCCAGCCGATTTTTGAAAATCCCCAGGCCAAGGGACGCCTTGGGTACATACCTGACGATGTATTTTACTACCCCAGCGCTACCCTGGAAGAAATGCACCGGTTCTATCGGGGCATCTACCCCAAGTTTGACGAGGATCTGTACAACCGGCTGAAGGAAATCTTCCAGCTGCCGGAGAAGACCCCCATCCGCCGCTACTCCAAGGGTATGCAGAAGCAGGCGGCTTTCCACCTTACCGTCAGCACCCGTCCGGAGGTTCTGATTCTGGACGAGCCGGTGGACGGCCTGGACCCGGTGATGCGCCGGCAGGTGATGAGCGTGATTTTGGCCGATGTGGCGGAATACGGCACCACTGTGCTGATCTCGTCTCACAACCTGCGGGAGCTGGAGGATGTGTGCGACCATGTGGGCATTATGGACCACGGCAAGATGCTGCTGGAGCGGAGCCTGGCGGACATGCAGGGCAACACCCACAAGCTGCAGATCGTAGGCGATACCCCGGCAGGATTGGAGATTCTCCACGAATCCACCTCCGGTCGCCTGAAGACCCTGATTGTCCGGGGTCAGGCCTGGGAAATCAGCACCAAGGCCTCCGCAGCCAAGCCTGCTTACTATGACCTGCTGCCCCTGTCCCTGGAAGAAATTTTCATTTATGAGTTGGGAGGCGTGAACTATGCCGTCAAAGACATCCTTCTTTAATAAAACAACCTTCCGTAAGGACCTGACCCGGTTCTTCCCTCTGTGGGGTCTGTACGCATTGTGCCTGCTGCTGGGGCTGGTGCTGATTATGGACGAAAGAGAAAAATTCTGGATTGCCAACAACTTTGCCCAGCTTCCCAGGACTATGGCGGTAATCAATTTGTTTTACGCTCTGGCAGCCGCAGCGGTGCTGTTTGGTGATCTGTACAACACCCGGATGTGCTATGGCCTGCATGCACTGCCCTTAAGCCGGCGCAGCTGGTTTGCCAGCCATATTCTGTCCGGCCTGTGCTTCAGTCTGATTCCCACTGCCATCATGGCAGTGGTGTCGCTGCCTATTTTGGCAGGTACGCCTATGGAAAACGGCTGGCAACTAAGTCCCTACTGGTTCCTTATCAGCAATTTGCAGTATCTGTTCTTCTTTGCACTGGCAGCATTCTGCGTCCAGTGCGCAGGCAACTGGCTGGGGATGGCTGCGGTGTATGGCCTGCTGAACTTTGGCTCTTACATTATCTACATTCTGGTGAATTTCCTCTTTACCCCCCTGCTTCCCGGCGTGATTACCCCGTCGGACACTGCCAATCGGTTCTGCCCTGTGCTGATGCTGTCGGAGCGATACCTGGAAACGGAGCAGGTCAGAACCCTGGACAGTAAGGGTATAGAGCAGATCACCGGCGGCAGCTTTACCATGGGAGATGCCTGGGGCTATCTGCTGGCTGCCGCCGCTGCGGGACTGGTACTGCTGATTGGGGCGTACCTGCTCTATCGCCGCCGGCAGCTGGAACGTGCGGGAGATTTTCTCGCCATCCGGCAGCTGGCTCCGGTGCTGGCGGTTGCCATGGCTCTGGCAGGTGCGGCAGCCTTCCAGGTGGTGTCGGTAAGCTTTGGCATTGCTACATCCTGGAATAGCGACTCCAAATATCAGATGCAGCTGTTCTTCTCCTTTGCCTGCATGGCCATCTGCTGGTTTGCAGGGCAGATGCTGCTCAGCCGCAGCAGCCAGGTATTCCGTTTACGCCAGTGGGCCGGGTTGGGCATCTTGACTTTGGTGATTGCAGCAGCCTTGGGCCTGACCAAGCTGGATGTATTGGGAATTGCAGACTGGGTTCCTCAGCCGGAGGATGTACAGTCGGTAACATATTCTTTCAGTGCAGGCGACACCTTGGAAGATGAAGAAGGAATTGCCGACATGATTCAGCTGCACAATCTGTGCCTGAAAGAGAAGCTGACCTATGAACAGGTAAACAGAGAACGGCAGAAATTTTATGAAGAGCATCCCACGGAGGAATACCCCTACGACTACCTGGATGTGGATTTGGCTTACAGCTTAAAGAACGGTCATACTGCTAAACGCAGATACTACCTGCCCATGGATGCAGAAGGCAGCGAAATTATCAAGCACTACAGCGGCACCATCGGAGCCATCTTTGATAACTGCTATTCCATGCAGGATATACATACCTCCCAGGATCTGCTGGCCTATGTACAAAAGCCTCAGCGCATCATTTTTGACGGCCACGAGGTAGAAGAAGAATACCTGACCGCAGAAAATCTGGAACGTTTGCTCCAGGCCATCATCGCCGACAGTGAAGCCGGTACCCTTTCTCAGATTTCTACCTTCCATCCTTTCCAGGAAATGGTGGCAGAAGACGGAACGATGTACACTGCTGGCCTGTTCTGGCTGGATGTAAGCCTGTCCGATGAAAAGAATTTCTATCTGAACTTTTTTATGGACAGTGAAAATATACTGGCCTGGGGCGAAAGCGTGGGCATTTCCGAAAATATGCTGATGAATTATTACTACGGATAACTTACAACACAAAAACTCCCCGGTTTCCAACGGAAACCGGGGGCTTTCTATACGCTTTTACGCCTCAACCTTGGCTTCTTCCTTGGGAAGCAGCACGTTGAGCAGAATGGCCATCAGAGCAGCGGGGACAATGCCGGAGCCGCCGAATACCAGGGACACAAACTCCGGTGCCTGGTTCAGGATGCCGGTGTTGGCGCCGATGCCGTAGCCCAGGCCCAGAGCAACGGACACAATGCTCAGATTCCGGGCAGTCAAAGGCTCCCGGGTAATCAGCTGGATACCGCTGATGACGATGGAGGAGAACATCATTACCGCAGCGCCGCCCAGAACGGACTGGGGCATGATAGACACCAGAGCGCCCAGCTTGGGAATCAGGCCGCACAGCACCAGGAAGATGCCGCCGGTGGCCAGAGCAAACCGGTTGACTACCTTGGTCATGGTCACCAGACCCACGTTCTGGCTGAAGGAGGTGTTGGGCAGCACGCCGAAGATGGCGGCGAAGCTGGAACCCAGACCGTCGCACATAACGCCGCCGGCCAGCTCCTTGTCGGTAGCTTCCCGGTTCAGGCCGCCTACCATAACGCCGGAGATATCACCCACGGTTTCCACGGCGGTGACGATGAACATAATCATCACCGGAGCAATGGCCCGCATGTCAAACACCGGCTTGATGGGCATCAGTTCCGGCAGGGCGAACCAGCTGGCCTGGGCCACCTTGTCCCAGTTCAGCACCCAGGCTTTGGTGTACTCCACGCCCTCGGCGGTAACGCCGGTGGTGGGCAGAACCAGAGCCATGATAAAGGCCGCAATGTAACCGGCAACAATGCCCACCAGAATGGCGGCAGAGCCCAGGAAGCCCTTGCTGGTGTGCTTGACCACCAGAATGACTACCAACACCAGCAGTGCCAGAAACAGGTTCTCCATGGAGCCAAAGTCCGGCGCAGCGTTGCCGCCGCCGAAGGAGTTAACGCCCACGGAAATCAGGCTCAGGCCGATGGACAGCACCACCGTGCCGGTGACCACGGCGGGGAAGAATTTGCGCAGAGGCTTCAGGAAAAAGCCCAGCACCGTCTCAAACAGACCGCCCAGAATGGAGGCACCCATAATGGCGCCGTAGGCCAGCACGCCGCCGCCCATGGAAGCGGTAACAGAGTTGAACACGCCGATGAAGCCGGAGGAAGTACCCATGATGATGGGCACTTTGCCGCCCACCGGGCCTACCGCATACAGCTGCACCAGGGTCACAATACCGGCCACCAGCATGGCGTTCTGCAGCAGGCTGACCTGCAGATGGGCAAACTCGCCGCCGGTGAGGCCGCAGGCGCTGGTGATAATCAGCAGGGGGGTCAGGTTGCCCACGAACATGGCCAGCACATGCTGCAAGCCCAGAGGGAACGCCTGACGCAGGGGCATCTTGCCTTCAAACTGGAACGCTTCCGGTGCCACTTTGAATTCCTTTTTCATGACAAAACCTCTCTTTATTTCAGAAGATGGTTTCATTATAACAAAGGGATTTCCTGGTGTAAATTCTGAATAGTACCGATTTTTCCCGACAGATTTCCGGATATTATCAGCAATTTCACAATTTCTTCATTTTTTGCTTACAATGTAAGGCACATGCCGGTGGAAAGACTGTGCAGCCGCAGGCCCATTTTTTCCTGCAGCAGGGCAAATTGGTCCTGCCCGGTACAGTGGCCGGTGTAGTACGCCGTGGGAAGACTTAGTAAGGTACGGGCGGTTTCTTCCAGCACCTGCCGGCGATGTTCCTTCATCAGATGAAAGCCGCCGATGAAAACATCCGGGCGGAAAAACTGGACAATGTTTCCAATGCCCCGGTGGGAGCAGCCGCTGAGGAGAATGGTCTTCTCCCCTTCTTTTAAGGTTACATAACACTCGTGGCGAAAATCCTCGGCAGCCGGGGGATTCCCCGCCTGCATCCCTTCCTGGGGAATGGGAGCGGCGCAGGGAATGCTTGTGTGCAAGGTAATGCCCTCTGCCAGGGGGCATTCCCCTTCCACCATCACCAGCCGGGAAGAATGTTGCAGCGCCGGGTTCAGGCCGATATCCTTGCCGGATGCGTTGAAGTGGGGCTGGAAGGCAAACTTGCTCAGGTACACCGGGGCGGTTTGGTTGATCTCCAGAAACCGCTTCAGTCCTCCGCCGTGGTCGTAGTGACCGTGGGAAATCACCGCCAGGGTCACAGCCCCCAGGTCGATGCCTAATTTTTCTGCGTTTCGGGCAAAGGCATCGCTTTGGCCCATATCAAAGAGGATTTTTTCCTTCCCGGTTTCGATGTACAGGCTCAGGCCGTGCTCCGCAATCAGAGAAGGATTGCTTGTGGTGTTTTCGGTCAGTACGGTGAGATTCATACGTCCTCCTTACTGGGCAGCCGGGCGATGAGGGCGCCGCCCTGGTCTTTCAGCCACTGCCGGCGCTGGCGGTAATCCGGCAGAATCCGCTCCACTTCTGCCCAGAATTGGGCCGAGTGGTTCATTTCCTTCCGGTGGCACAGTTCATGCACCACCACATATTCCCGCACCTGAGGCGGGGCGAGCATCAGCAGGCAGTTAAAGTTCAGGTTCCCTGCCCCGGAGCAGCTGCCCCACCGGCCCCGCTGGCTGCGGATGGTAATGCGGCCGCAGGATACTCCGACCAATGGGGCGTAGATTTCCACCAACCGTGGAATTTCCTGGGCGGCCTGGGATACCAGGGCTTTTCGCTCGTCTTCGGTCAGTTTCGGCAGCTTGGGCTGGGCGGCGATTTTGGTGAGTTGGGCTTCCAGCCAGTTTTCGTGTTCCAGGACAAAGCGCTGCACCTGGCCCAGGGGCAGCCGTCGGGGACAGCGTACCAGTACCTTTCCTTCCTGGGTTACCTGGAGGGAAATGGTTTTTCGCTGGGAACGGACAATCTCATAGGGGATCATATCAGCACCCCGTTGCAGTGGTCGATTTCGTGCTGCAGAATCTGGGCGGGGAAGCCGGAGAAGGTCTGAATCCTTGTCTGGAAGGCGTCATTTTGGTAGCGCACCTTGATTTTCCGGTAGCGCAGGCACTTCCGGGGGCCGCCCAGCAAAGAAAGGCAGCTTTCCTCGGTTTCGTAAGGCTCCCAGGTTTTCAGGATTTCCGGATTGAACAGCACCTGATAGCTGCCCCCATTGTCAAAGGCCACAATCCGTTTGGTTACACCGATCATATTGGCGGCCATGCCCACGCAGGTCTCCCGGTGGGCAAGCAAGGTATCCAGCAGATCCCGGGCAGCGGGCAGATCTTCCGCAGCGGCGGGGGTGGAAACCCGGGCCAGCAAAAACGGGTCGTGAATCAGTTCTCGTACCATGGCAAAAGCCTCCTTGGGTCGTTTCCTGCATTATACCACAGCCGGAAAAGGGGCGCAACGGTGGGAAAAATGCCGGGGATTTTTCTTGACATCTTCTGACAGGGAAGTATAATAATGCCAAACAAAAGCTGGAAAGAGGAGACTTTCATGGACAAACTGAAAAAATTTTTCCTGCGCAAAGACGTGGTATTTACCATGCAGCGCTACGGAATTGACGCTTTGGGCGCCATGGCCCAGGGCCTGTTCTGCACGCTGTTGGTGGGCACCATTCTCAACACCATTGGTCAGCAGTTTGGCATTGCCTTCCTGAACCAGGTCATCGTCACCATCGGTTCCGGAGAAGGGGCGGCAAGCTACACCATCGGCGGCCTGGCCAGCGCCATGGTGGGGCCGGGAATTGCGGTAGCCATCGGCTACGCCCTCCATGCCCCCAATCTGGTGCTCTTCTCCCTGATTCCTGTGGGCTTTGCCGCCAATGCCATGGGCGGCGCCGGCGGGCCGCTGTCTGTATACTTCGTGGCCATTGTGGCGGCGGAGTGCGGCAAGCTGGTATCCAAGGAAACCCGGGTTGACATTCTGGTGACCCCCATTGTGACCATCCTGGCAGGCATCGGCTTTGCCTGGCTGGTGGCGGCTCCCATCGGTGCTGCTGCCGCGGCGGTGGGTGACTTCGTCAAGTGGGCCACGGTGCTGCAGCCCTTCTTCATGGGCATTCTGGTGTCGGTGGTCATTGGCGTTGCCCTGACCTTGCCTATTTCCTCCGCTGCCATCTGTGCTGCCTTGGGACTGACCGGACTGGCCGGTGGCGCTGCTGTGGCAGGCTGCTGCGCCCAGATGGTGGGCTTTGCCGTCATGAGCTTCCGGGAAAACCGTTGGGGCGGCCTGGTTGCTCAGGGCGTGGGCACCAGCATGCTGCAAATGCCCAACATTGTGAAAAACCCCAGAATCTGGATTCCTCCCACGCTGGCATCTGCCATCACCGGCCCTCTGGCCACCTGCCTGTTCCACCTGGAGATGAACGGCGCTGCTGTGTCCTCCGGCATGGGCACCTGCGGCTTTGTGGGACAGATCGGTGTGTATACCGGATGGGTCAATGACATTGCCGCCGGGGTGAAAACCGGCATCACCGCCATGGACTGGATTGGCCTGGTGCTGATCTGCTTTGTGCTGCCTGCGGTGCTGAGCACGATTTTCTGCCAGATTCTGCGCAAGTGGGGCTGGATTCAGGAGAACGACCTGAAATTGGATCTGTAATTTTTGCATATTGGGAACAAAATCACCTCCCGGCGCATACCATGCCGGGAGGTGATTTTTTGGCTATCGTTCAGACCGATGTTCCCATGACCAGCAAACGATGCCGGGAAGCGGTGCAGGCGCTCTCTGCCCGGTATCCTTTTCTTCGCAGCCGGGTGCTGACCCAGAGTGCCTTCGGAAATCCCATCTGCGCCCTTTCCATGGGAGAGGGGGAGCGGAACGTGATCTACAGCGCCGCCTTCCATGCCAACGAGTGGATTACCACCCCGGTACTGCTGAAATTCGCAGAAGAACTGGCACAGGCTTACGAAACCGGCGGGAAACTCTACGGCGTGCCCGCCAAGACCATTCTGAAAGCGTCCACCATCCATTTGGTTCCCATGGTCAATCCCGACGGGGTGGATCTGGTCACCGGGGAAACGGAGCCGGGAACGCTTCCCTATGTCGCTGCCCGGCAGATTGCCGACAATTTCCCTGCCATTCCCTTCCCCAACGGGTGGAAAGCCAATCTGCTGGGGGTGGACCCCAATTTGCAGTATCCCGCCCGGTGGCTGCTGGCCCGGGAAATCAAATTCCGCCAGGGCTTTGACCGCCCTGCCCCCCGGGACTATGTGGGCCGGGCCCCCCTGAGCCAGCGGGAGTCCATTGCCATGGCGGAACTTACCGAGGAGGTAAATCCGGAGCTGGTACTGGCCTACCATACCCAGGGCAAGGTGATTTACTGGCAGTTTCAGGATTACCAGGTTCCTGGAGCAAGGGAACTGGCGGAGGAATTTTCCCGGATCAGCGGGTACGAACTGGAGGATGTGCCCTATGAATCCAGCTTTGCCGGGTATAAGGACTGGTTTATCCAAAGTTTCCGCCGTCCGGGCTTTACCATTGAGTGCGGCCTGGGGGAAAGTCCTCTGCCATTGTCTCAATTCGAGGAAATCTACCAGGCAAACCTGGGCATTCTGGTCACTGCGGCCCTGGGACTGCCGAAGTCATAAAAAATGGGGAGCGAAACCGTGGTTTCGCTCCCCAAATGGGTTTATTGTTATGCCACAAAGTAACTGATGGCCGCAATGATCCAAAGATGGGCCGGGTAAAAGACGTAGAAAAAGTATTTGGTAAAGGGGGTTTTCTTTCCCCGCTGCCCGTTATACAAGTACAGGAAGGGAATGACCGTAATGAACAGCCAGTCGGAGTTGAACAGCAGCATGTCAATCCGGGTAGCCCAGTCGTCGTACATGCCCACAATCCCCGGCAGGGAGGACGCCAGAAAGGCGGCAAAGATCAGATACAGACCGTTGCGCAGCTTGGGATTGTTCCGGCAGAAATAGGTGATGAGCATAAAGGGCAGTACCACGATGCCCCCTTCCGTCAGGAACATGCCCAGAAGCAGAACCGGCGCAGCCACAACCCAGCGAACCAGATTCTGCGCCCAGGGTTTCCAGCTTTGCAGGAATCCTACCGGGGAGGCCAGCACATTCAGCAGGAACACCCCGGCTGCCAGGGTCAGGAAGATGTTGTTGGATACATGGATGCCTTTGTCAGCAAACAGCTGCCCGATGCCCCAGTTGCCCAGAGCCATGAAGATGCCCCATCCCAGCAGCCGGAGGTTGTAGTGAAGCCTGCTGTGGGTGTACTGAAAGCCCTCCACCGCTGTGTAAGCAAACCACATGCTCACGCACCGGGTCAGGGCGTGGAAGATGCCCTGCCACAGGGGCGGAACCAGTCCGGGGATGTGGGGAATGTGGTCGAGCACCATCAGCGCCGCCATAAAGAATTTAATTTGATTGCCGCTACATTTTCGCATGGTTTCCGTATTCTCTCCTCTAATCTGTGTAATCTTATTTGGAAATGGCCCAGATGTTGCGGATCTGGCCTTCCAGCTCCTCATAGCTCCACAGCCGCTGGGAGCGCAGGCGGCTGTTGGGGTCATTGACCCGGAAATTTCCGTCTTCTACTCCGGTAAGTACAATATAGTGACCGGAAGAGGTGAAGTCGCCCGGGCCCATGGACAGAATCACCGGGAATCCGGCTTCCAGGGCGTCGGTGATTTTCTTCTTTACCAGGGGCAGCTCCTTGGCCTGCAAGCCCAGTTTTCCGGCGCCCTCGCTGATCAGCGTCCAGGAAGAACCGGCGCCGGATTCATAGTAGCCTTCCCGCTGGGCAAATTTGGCGATTTGGTCCGGGCTCATGGCAGCGTCCCCTGTGAGATAGTAGCCGGCCATGGCCAGGCAGGTGGGGCCGCAGCCGGTAACGGCGATGCAGCTGCTGCCGTATTTTTCATAGCCCCACATGGGGTCCCACTGCAAAAACAGAGGTACGCCCTTACTGATGTCGTAGCTGCTTAAGTCCACGGTTTGTTTTTTCCGGAAGGGGTAGTTCAGAACAAAATCCTTGGTTTCCGGATTGGTTTCGTAAAGATCAATCATGTACTGCGGGTATTCGCCGAAGGAGATGCCTTTTTCGTCGGCGTATGCTTTGATTTCCAGCTCCGCCTGGCTGTGCTCCACCCAGGCGAAGGACACATCCCGGTACAGGTTGTACAGGGGCTTGGCGCCCATCAGCCCAATCAGCAGCACTGCCAGCACGGTAAGCAGAACAAACAGACCCGTTTTCTTTTTCATGGGTATCACCATCCTTTTCGATTGGCGATATTGTATCACATCAATGCTTAGGAAGTCTTTTTCTCCAGTTTAAGATTTGCTTATTTTTTGCAAAAAAAGAGGAGAGCAAGGCTCTCCTCTTTGGATCATCGAATTTTCTCGCCGTTGAGCACCGCTTCCACCAGGGTATCGCCTTCATAGCGCAGGGTCAGCAGGAAAAAGGGGGCATCCTGCCACAGCAGATCCAGAAAAATCTGATCTCCTTCCCATTTGGGAAGCTGATCCAGAAATTCCCGGCTGACCCACTGGAGCTGTCCTTCGTCACACTCTTTCAGCTGCCCTTCAAAGCCGTCGGCGGTGAACAGGTACATGTACTCCCCTTCGCAGCAGCTGTTCAGGAAGGTCACCACACCCCGGCAGCGCCAGGAGGTGAGGGTCAGACCGGTCTCTTCTTTGGCTTCCCGGAGCAGGCACTGTTCCGGGCTTTCTTCGTTTTCAAACTTGCCGCCGATGCCGATCCATTTGTCTTTGTTGATGTCGTTTTTCTTCTTCACCCGGTGGAGCATCAGAACCTGGTCTCCTTGGGTTACATAACACAGCGTGGTATTAAGCATGGCTGTCCTTTCTCTGCATCAGGCGGATGGCGTGGTGGAGGTTCTCTACTTCAATGGTTTCGTGGCCCTTCTCCCGCTCGCCGTCCAAGGTCCAGGGCATGTCGGGATTGGCATAGACCGTGACTTTTTTGGCGCTGCGGAAGGTAATCATGGCGCAGTTGTATACCTGGCTTTGTACCGCCCGGATGCATTCGGCGATTTCTTCCACATTCCGGGCCGAGCGTACCAGCAGCACCTCCAGCAGCCCATCTCCCATGTCCACCTGCTTGGGGTCCAGGGTCAGAATGCCGCCGATGGAGGTGGAGTTGCAGATGGCGCCGAAGAGGAAATCATCCTCTACCGGCTGCCCGTCAATTTCCATGCGGATATGCTCCGTGTGAATCTGGGAGATTTCCGAAATGCCCCCCAGCACATAGGCCGCATGTCCCAGGGCGTTTTTGATGTTCTGGGGCATGAGATAGCTGGCCTTGGTAAAGGCACCAAAAGAGGCCACATAGGAAAAATACCGATCCCCGAACCGGCCAATATCATAAGACACCGGCTCACCCTCCAGAATATCCCGGGCGGCCTGCATAATGTTGCCCGACAGGTGCAGGCTGGAAGCAAAATCGTTGGTGGTGCCTGCGGGGATATAGCCGATGGGGGTTTGCAGACCGGCGCTCAGCAGCCCGGTAACGGTTTCGTTCATGGTGCCGTCACCGCCGCAGCATACAATCAGGTCAACTTCCCCGCCCCAGGCTTTCACCGCCTGGGTGGCGCTGCCGGAGCCGGAGGTCATATAGGTGATAATTTCATATCCTGCCTGACTGAACAGCAGAAGAATGTCGGATAAAAATTTGTTTGCCTTCTTTTGTCCGGCTACGGGGTTCATGATAAACAGCATTTTTTTCATAGCCAACCGCCTCGCCGCTCTTGTTTTCGTTATTATAGCA
>OERF01000278.1_pt1 | contig 12082 bp, 9 predicted proteins | sample 1539921 | NCBI WGS metagenome assembly OERF01 (sample SAMEA3891883, study PRJEB23780) | metagenome | biome: terrestrial biome; feature: animal house; material: Caecal content | place: Italy | collected 2015-05-05
GGCCTGAACCCCCCTTTTTGCCCCGATGCTGCGGTTTCTCTTGCCAAGACGCCGGAATTTTAGTATACTCTGTACAATAGTTGTTCGGAACGAAACAGTCTTTTTATACAACTGCATCCCGCAGGGAAACCATACCAACAAAGGAGGATCTCCATGTCCTACGTCATGGCCCTGGATGCCGGCACCACCTCCAACCGGTGCATCCTGTTCAACGAAGCGGGGGAAATGTGCAGCGTCGCCCAGAAAGAGTTCACCCAGTATTTCCCCAAGCCGGGCTGGGTGGAGCACGACGCCAACGAGATCTGGACCACCCAGCTGGGGGTGGCCCTGTCGGCGATGAACAAGATCGGCGCCACCGCCGGGGACATCGCCGCCATCGGCATCACCAACCAGCGCGAGACCACCATCGTCTGGGACCGGGACACCGGCGAGCCGGTCTATCACGCCATCGTCTGGCAGTGCCGGCGCACCAGCGCCTTCTGCGACGAGCTGAAGGCCCGGGGCTACACCGAGACCTTCCGGCAGAAAACGGGCCTGGTCATCGACGCCTATTTTTCGGCCACCAAGCTGAAGTGGATCCTGGACAACGTCCCCGGCGCGCGCGAAAAGGCCCGGGCCGGGCAGCTGCTGTTCGGCACGGTGGAGACCTGGCTGATCTGGAAGCTGACCTGCGGCAAGATCCACGTCACCGACTATTCCAACGCCAGCCGCACCATGCTGTTCAACATCCACACCCTGGACTGGGACGACGAGATCCTCTCGGTGCTGGACATTCCCCGGTGCATGCTGCCCAAACCCATGCCCTCCAGCTGCTTTTACGAGTACGCCGACCCCATGCACTTTGGGGACGGCATCAAGATCGCCGGGGCCGCGGGCGACCAGCAGGCCGCCCTGTTCGGCCAGACCTGCTGGACCCCCGGCGAGGCCAAAAACACCTTCGGCACCGGCGGGTTCATGCTGATGAACACCGGCGAGACCCCGGTCTTTTCCAAAAACGGCCTGGTCACCACCATCGCCTGGGGGCTGGACGGCAAGGTGAACTACGCCCTGGAGGGCTCCATCTTTGTGGCCGGGGCGGCCATCCAGTGGCTGCGGGACGAGCTGCGCCTGCTGGAAGAAGCCCGCGACTCGGAGTACATGGCCGGCAAGGTCAAGGACACCAACGGCTGCTACGTGGTGCCCGCCTTCACCGGCCTGGGCGCCCCCCACTGGGACCAGTACGCCCGTGGCACCATCGTGGGGCTGACCCGCGGGTGCAACAAATACCACATCATCCGGGCCACCCTGGACAGCCTGTGCTACCAGGTCAACGACGTCCTGCGGGCCATGGAGGCCGACTCGGGCATCAAGATGACCAGCCTGCGGGTGGACGGGGGCGCTTCGGCCAACAACTACCTGCTGCAGACCATGGCCGATATTTCCAACCTGCCGGTGCTGCGGCCCAAGTGCCTCGAGACCACCGCCCTGGGCGCGGCCTACCTGGCCGGGCTGGCGGTCGGCTACTGGAGCTCCCCCGCCGACGTGGCCAAGAACTGGGCGGTGGACAGCACCTTCCGGCCCAACATCCCCGCCGGGGAGCGGGCCAAACGCCTCCGCGGCTGGAAAAAGGCGGTCCGGTGCGCCTACCACTGGGCCCTGGACGAAGAATGAGCCAAACAAAAGGAGAACGTTCTTTATGATCGACGTCATCATCATCGGGGCGGGGGTGTCCGGCTGCGCCATCGCCCGGGAGCTGGCCCGCTATCAGGCCGGCATCCTGGTCCTGGACAAGGAAGAGGATGTCTGCTGCGGCACCAGCAAAGCCAACAGCGCCATCGTCCACGCCGGGTTCGACGCAGCCCACGGCACCCTGATGGCCAGGCTGAACGTGGAGGGCAGCAGGCGGATGCCCGCCCTGGCCAAAGAGCTGGACTTTGCCTACGACCCCTGCGGCAGCCTGGTGGTCTGCCTGTCCGAGGCGGACCGGCCCCGGCTGCAGGCTTTGTACGAGAACGGCGTGGCCAACGGGGTCGAGGGGCTGCGGATCATCGGGCGGGACGAGCTCCTTGCCATGGAGCCCCACATCGCGGACGAGGCCGTCGCCGCCCTCTGGGCCCCTACGGGGGCCATCGTCTGCCCCTTTGGGCTGACCTACGCCCTGGCCGAAAACGCCGCCCACAACGGCGTCCGCTTCCAGTTCGACACCGCCGTCCGGGCGGTCCGGCCCATCGAGGGCGGCTGGCGGGTGGAGACCGGCCGGGGCAGCCTGGACGCCCGGCTGGTGGTCAACGCCGCCGGCGTCCACGCCGACGAGCTGCACAACATGGCCGCCCCCGGCGACCCCATGCAGATCATCCCCCGGCGCGGGGACTACTTCCTGCTGGACCACACCGCCGGGGACCATGTCCGCCACACCATCTTCCAGCTGCCGGGGCCTGCCGGCAAGGGGGTCCTGGTCACCCCCACCGTCCACGGCAACCTGCTGGTGGGGCCCACCAGCATCGACATCCAGGACAAAGAGTCCACCGCCACCACCGCCGCCGGCCTGGAGGAGATCCGCGCCAAGGCCGGGCTGGCGGTCAAGGACCTGCCCCTGCGGCAGACCATCACCAGCTTTGCGGGCCTGCGGGCCCACGAGCCCCGGCACGACTTCTTCATCGGGGAGGCGGCCCCCGGCTTTGTGGACTGCGCCGCTATCGAGTCCCCCGGCCTGTCCAGCGCGCCGGCCATCGGGGCCATGGTGGCCGGCATCGCGGCCGGCCGCCTGCACCTGGAAGCAAAACCCGACTTCGATCCCGTCCGCAAGGGCATCCTGGACCCCAAGACCCTCCCGCTGGAAGAGCGGGCCGCCCTGATCCGGCAAAACCCCGCCTACGGGCAGATCATCTGCCGGTGCGAGAGCGTCACCGAGGGCGAGATCCTCGACGCCATCCACCGGGTGCCCGGGGCCCGCAGCCTGGACGGGGTCAAACGGCGGACCCGCGCCGGGATGGGCCGCTGCCAGGCGGGTTTCTGCAGCCCGCGGGTCATGGAGATCCTGGCACGGGAGCTGGGGGTCCCCCTGTCCCAGGTGACCAAATCGGGCGGGGCGTCCAGGATCATCCTGGGCGTCAACAAAGACGCACTGTGAGGGGGGAACCACGATGAAAAACGTAGACCTTGTCATCATCGGCGGCGGGCCCGCCGGCCTGGCCGCCGCCATCGAAGCGCGCCGGCACGGGGTGGAGGACCTGCTGATCCTGGAGCGGGACAGCGAACTGGGCGGCATCCTGAACCAGTGCATCCACAACGGCTTTGGCCTGCACACCTTCCGGGAGGAGCTGACCGGCCCCGAGTACGCCGCCCGCTACATCGCCCAGGCCCGGGCGCTGGGCATCCCCTATAAGCTCGACACCATGGTGCTGGACCTGGCCGCCGACAAGACCGTCACCGCCATGAACCGCACCGACGGCCTGTTCCAGCTGCACCCCAAAGCCGTGGTGCTGGCCATGGGCTGCCGGGAGCGCCCCCGCGGCGCTTTGAACATCCCGGGCTGCCGGCCCGCCGGCATCTTCACCGCCGGCACCGCCCAGCGGCTGGTGAACATGGAGGGCTATCTGCCCGGCCGCAAGGTGGTCATCCTGGGCTCGGGCGACATCGGCCTTATCATGGCCCGCCGCATGACCCTGGAAGGGGCCCAGGTGCAGGTGGTGGCCGAGCTGATGCCCTACTCCGGCGGGCTGAAGCGGAACATCGTCCAGTGCCTGGACGACTACGGCATCCCCCTCAAGCTCAGCCACACGGTGGTGGACATCCAGGGCAAAGAGCGGGTCGAGGGCGTCACCCTGGCCCGGGTGGAAAACGGCCGGCCCGTCCCCGGCACCGAGGAGCAGTACGACTGCGACACCCTGCTGCTGTCCTGCGGGCTGCTGCCCGAAAACGAGCTCAGCCGGGCCGCCGGGGTCCGGCTCAGCCCGGTGACCGGCGGCCCCGCCGTCAACGAAAGCCTGGAGACCAGCATCCCCGGCGTGTTTGCCGCCGGCAACGTGCTCCATGTCCACGACCTGGTGGACTACGTCTCGGAGGAGGCCGGCGCCGCCGGGGCCCATGCCGCCGCCTTCATCCGGCAGGGGGGCCAGGGGCAGGACGCCCCCGCCCTCCCCGTCCGGTGCGCCAACGGCGTCCGCTACACGGTGCCCAGCACCGTCCGGCCCGCCTGCGCGGGGGACAAGCTGACCCTCCGGTTCCGGGTGGGCAACGTCTACCGGAACAAAAAGATCGCCGTCTATCTGGGCGATACCTGCATTTTCACCCGCCGCCGCCCGGTGCTGGCCCCCGGCGAGATGGAGACCATCCAGCTGAAAGGGGACCTGCTGCGGCAGGACCCCGCCGCCGGCAGCATCACCGTCACATTGGAGGAGGCGTGAGCGATGGAAACAAGACAACTGATCTGCATCGGCTGCCCCATGGGCTGCCCCCTGACGGTGGAGCTGGAGGGCGGCGCCGTCACCCGGGTGACCGGCAACACCTGCCCCCGGGGCGACGCCTACGGCCGCAAGGAGGTCACCGACCCCACCCGCATCGTCACCACCACCGTCCGGGTCCGGGGCGGCGTCCTGCCGGCGGTCTCCTGCAAGACCCGCAGCGACGTGCCCAAGGGCCGGATCTTTGACGTGGTCCGGGCCCTGAAGGACCTGGAGGTCCCCGCGCCGGTGGCCATCGGCCAGGTCCTTCTGGAGGACGCCGCCGGCACCGGGGTGGCCGTCGTCGCCACCAAAAACGTGGCCGCCCAACCGTAAACGCAGCAACGCGCCCCTCCCCTCTGCCTGTGCAGAGAGAAGGAGCGCGTTTTGATCTGTATGCTTTTACCGGTAATCCTCGTTGAGGAACAGGGCCTTGACGGCCACCACCTCGTCGTACTCCTGCTGGTCCACCTCGACCTCCGCGTTCAGGGCCTTCAGGTCCTGCTTGACCGTTTCCAGCGCTTCGGGGATGCGGGCCGCCCGGCCCTCCTCGATCACCCGCTGCATCCGCCGGAGGACGATGGGGTGGGCATAGCGGGCCGGCAGGGGGAACTCGCCCCGGTAGCCCTTCAGATAGCCGGCCATGTCCTGCTGGGCCTTTTCGTTCCGGGCCATGATGGCGTTCTTGTTGTTGCGGGCGGTGGGCAGGACGCTGACCCCCGAGAACATGAAGATGGCGGCCAGCCCAAACAGGGCGAAGTAGACCCCAAAACTGCCGGTGCCCTGCAGGATGGTGGCGACGCCGAACAGCAGCGACACCAGCCCCAGCACCGTGATGGCCAGCGCCACCCAGCGGTAGCTGGGCTTGCTGCAGAGGTAGGCCCGCTTGCGGCGGGCGGCCTTGCTCAGCTCCTGGGCCAGCTCGGGCTTTTGGTCCAGATAGCCGGCGGCGTCCTCCAGGGCGCGGAGGGAGCGCTGGGCCTCGTGGGTCAGCTCGGGCTTTTTGCGGGCGGCCCGCTCCTGCTCCCGCCGGGCCAGGCGGGCCTCGGCGGCGGCGCTGACCAGCTTGATCTCCGGGTGGGCCCGGCCGATGCAGTCCAGCATCTGATCCACCTGCTCTTCGTATTTGAAGTTGCACTGTTTCTGCCGGCCGCCGTCGTACTCCACCACCAGGTAGGGGATGGAGGCAAAGATCCCTTTTTGGGAAAAGCCGCCCTGGCTCATGGCCACCCGCTTGAACACCCGGGTGACGGCAGGATAGGTGACGTAATAGCGCCGGTCGATGTAAAAGCTGTTGAGATACAGCGCCTTTTCTCCGACGCCGCAGGGGCCGAACTTTTTGCAGTTTTTCTTGTCGGCGGCCAGGGCGTCGGGGTCCAGGGCCGCGCCGCCCAGGCGGGCAGGTTTGAATAACATAGGCTGCAACCTCTTTCCAAAAAAGATACGCGGGGAATGCAAGGGCCCGCCAACCGCTGTTGCTGGGCAGCGGCTGGCGGGCCGTTGTGGTTCACACGGGGCCGGGCCGGCCGGTGTGGAAATTACTTTTTATTGCTCGCAGGCTGTTTGCGGGTGGCGTAGATAAAGATGCCCAGCAGCAGCACGGCAAAGAGGATGCCCACAGGGTAAGCCACCGCCGTATTGTAGATGGTCGCGCCGGAGGCGTCCTTGCTGTTGATGAGCTGGCCCAGGCACTCGTCGCCCAGCAGGAAGTAAGTAGCCGAAACGGCGCTCATGAAGGTAGCGGGCACCGCGGTGATCCAGTAGTTCTTCTTCTGCTGGTAGAGGTACATGCTGGCGGTCCACAGGACGATCATGGCCAGGGTCTGGTTGGTCCAGCTGAAGTAACGCCAGACGATGGAGTAATCCAGATGGCCCACGAAAGCGCCCACCAGAAGCAGGGGCACGCAGAGGGCCAGGCGCTTCTTGAAGTCCTCCTGGTCGATCTTGAACCAGTCGGCCAGGGTCAGGCGGGCAGAGCGGAAGGCGGTGTCGCCCGAGGTGATGGGGCAGGCGATGACGCCCAGCATGGCCAGGGCAACGCCCACGCCGCCCATGGTCTTGGAGCAGACGTCGTAAATGGCGGCGGACTGGCCGTTGGCGAGGATCGCCTGCAGGCCGGTGTTCAGGCCGTTGGTCACTTCATAGATCGAGCAGCCGGCGGCGGCCCAGATCAGGGCGATGACGCCCTCGCAGACCATGGCGCCGTAGAACACCATGTGGCCCTGGCGCTCGGACTTCATGCAGCGGGCCATCAGGGGCGACTGGGTGGCGTGGAAGCCGGAAATGGCGCCGCAGGCCACGGTGATGAACATGAAGCTCCAGACCGGCTTGCCGGTGGGCTCCATGTTATAGAAGTGGGTCCACAGCTCGGGGATCTCGTAGGCGGGGTTGGTCATGATGCCAAAACCCACACCCACGGCCATGATGATGAGGCAGATGCCAAAGACGGGGTAGATCTTGCCGATGATCTTGTCGATGGACAGGAAGGTGGCGATGAAGTAGTAGGCCAGGACGATCCACAGCCAGAACTCGGTGTTGGTGACGATGCCGCTGAAGCCGCCGTTCTGGAACAGGGTGACGATCAGGCCGGCGGGGCCGACGGCAAAGACGGTGCCCACCATGACCAGCAGCACCACGCTGAACACGCGCATGACGTTCTTCATGCCGTTGCCAAGGTAGATGCCGCACACCTCCGAGATGGAAGCGCCGTCATTGCGCTCGGACAGCATGCCGGAGAAATAGTCGTGGACACCGCCGGCAAAGATGGTGCCGAAGGTGATCCACAGGAACACCACAGGCCCCCACAGCGCGCCCTGCATGGCGCCGAAGATGGGGCCCAGGCCTGCAATGTTCAGCAGCTGGACCAGGAACAGTTTCCACTGAGGCATCACGACGTAGTCGACACCGTCGTTGATGCGGATCGCGGGCGTTTCCCGGTCATCCGGCCCGAAGGTGTTGTCGACCACTTTACCATAGGTGAGGTAGCCAATAACAAGGAGAGCCAGGCAGATCAGAAAACTAATCATAAGATAACCTCCTCCAAGTATTTTTCCCGGCCGGGCTATAGGTTACCGCTGTCCGGCCGTCCACCTCTATTTTAGTACGTTTTTGCAAAAATGCAAGGGTTTTTCTTGAAATTTTTCATTTACTATTTATAATTCAGACATATAAATCACGCGGATTTGCATAGCAGGGACGTTTTATCGGGGTTTTCAGTCCAAAAGCTCCTGGATCTCGCTGCGGATCAGCCGGCCCGCCGCGCCGGCCAGCTGGTCCATGCTGCGGATGCGGGCACAGCTGCGCCCGTAGATCTCCCCGGCGTCCCCGGCGGTGCAGTCCTCCCCGGTGAACACCGCCGCCACCCGCACCTGGCTGTGCCGCAAAGCCCGCACCTCCCGGGCGGCGTCCTCCACGGCGGGGCGGCCGGCGTAGTCCCGCCCCAGGGGATACGCGCCGCCGGGCGGGATGCGGTGGCTGTCGTTGGGGGAGGCGTCGGTCAGCAGCAGCACCAGGTGCCGGCTCAGCGGCGCGGAGCGGAGCAGCTCCCCCATGGCCCGCAGGGCCAGGCCGTCCCGGTTCCACCCCGAGGCGAAATAGCCGAAGATCTTCCGGTCCCCGTTCCGGTCCTCAAAGCCCTTGAGCACCCGCAGGACGGTGTAGCCCCGCAGGCTGCAAAAGCTGGTGACCCGCACCGGCACCCCGCACCGGTTCAGGCTCTCGGCCAGGATGTAGCCCTGGGCCGCGATCACCTCCTGGCAGTGCATCCGGGAGGAGGAGGCGTCCAGCAGCAGGTCCACCGAAAAGCCGGGCCGGTGGACGTCCGCGTCCCGCAGAAAGACCCGGCCGTCCTCCACCACCGCCGCCCGCCAGACCCGGGGGCTGTCCAGCCGGCCGCTGCGGGCGGTCTCGGTCTCCCGCTGGCTGTGGACCTGGATGCAGTTGCGGATCTGCTCGGTCAGGCGGAGGATGGCGTTCCGGTACAGGCTGCTGTCTTTGGCGTAGGCCGCGCGGTTGCGCTCCGCCTGCAGGGCGGCCTCCCCGGTCAGGCGCTGGCTGTCGCCGCTGCGGGCCCGGGCGGGGTCGGGCGCCCCCGCCGTGAACCACAGATGGCACCCGGCGTGGACCCCGGTGCACAGCTGCCCTTCGATGGCGGCCAGCTCCCGGGGCGGGTAAAGAGACCGGCCAAAGCAGCTTTCGATGTACTGGCGGTCGGTCTCGGCGTTCTCGTTCAGTTTCAGGCGGGCCCGGCGCAGGTCCAGCTTCTGCCCTGCCCCGCCGCCGCTGGCATGATGGCCCGCGGTCAGCACGTCGGTGTGGACGATCTCGGTGGGCATGAATTTGGTCATGGCCGAGGCCCACTTGCCGTCGAAGTGGAGGCGGAGGGGAGCCCGGGCGCGGGCCGTCCCGTCGAACAGCAGCGCCCCGGCCAGGGCCGCCCGGACGGCTTCGGCCAGGGCTTCGGCGTCCAGGCTGCCGCTGCACGCCAGGGCGGCGGACAGCTTTTTCTCGTAGGGGGTCAGGACCGGCGGCCGCCGCCCCAGGACCTGCCGCCAGCGGGCGGCCTGCATGGTGTACACCAGCTGGTTTTTGGCCATCCACTCCTGGCGGGAGAGCTTGTATTCCTGGGCAAAAAAGTCCCGGGCGTGGGCCTGGCGCAAACCGGCCAGGGCCGGCCGCACCGGCAGCTCCCGCTCAAAGGCGGCGTTTTCCAGGGCCAGCCAGGCCAGGTCGTCCAGCATGGGCTGGCGGCGGTCCTCCGCCCAGGCCCCGAACAGCCGGCGGGGCATCTCCGCCCCGTACCACCGGCGGACGCAGCCCACGATGGTGTTCATGTACAGGTCGGGCGCGCCGTCGCTGCGCAGGGCCAGGAACAGCGGGTCGAAGCCGTATTCCCCCGCCGCGTTCCAGATCTGGTTCAGGGCGCGGCGCTGCTGGGCGCTGTAATGCTGGGTCAGCATCGCCGTCACCCCTCAAACAGGCTGGCGCCGTCCAGCCGGGCCGGGATGCGGGCCGCCACCACGTCCCGGATCAGGCCCTGTTCGTACCCGTCGAAGGCCTTGTTGGTGATGCCCATATCCAGGGCCGCCCCCACCGGCACCCCCTTGCGCATCAGGTCCAGCGCGTCCAGCAGGCCCCGCAGATCCAGGGCCTTGGTGGAGATCTCGGCGCTCTCGCACTTTTTTTGCAGCTCGAAAAAGAGCTGGGCGAACTGGCTGCGGTATTTCTTTTTCAGCCCGGGGAACTGGCGCGCCAGCAGCCGGTCCAGATTTTCGGGGGAGATGGTAGGCATCTGGATCACCGCAAAGCGGGAGGCCAGGGCCTCGTTCAGCTCCCGCGTGCCGGCATAGCCGTAGTTCATGGTGGCGATGAAGCGGGTGGGCTCTGCCATGTCGATCCGCTCGTAGCCGGGCACGTCGATGGCCCGCCGGAAGTCCAGGGCCGAGTGCAGCACGGCCAGGGCCTCGTTTTTGGCCATGTTGATCTCGTCCAGGATGCCGAACCCGCCGCAGCGGGCGCACTGATAGACCGGCCCCGGGCGGAACCGCACCTCCCCGCCCTCGAAGGTGTCCATCCCGATCAGGCTGGCCGCGTCCATGCTGACATGAAACGACACGTTCCAGGCGGGGCGGCCGAAGGCGGCGGCCAGGTTTTCGGCCAGGACGTTTTTGCCGGTGGCCTTGCCGCCGGTCAGCAGCAGGTTTTTGCCGCAGAGCAGGGCCGCAATGGCCTGCTCCCAGATCTCCCGGCCGTAGTAGTGGTAGCGCGGCCTGGGGATGCGCGGGCGCAGCGCATCCGCAAGAGGGTTGGCCTCCCGGTACGCCCGCAGCTCCCGCAGCAAGGCGGGGCTGACGGCTTCTTCTTTTTCCAAAAAATCAAGCATAGTCTCACTCCCTGTTCCAGCAAACGGAAAGGGCGGGAAGGACGCGCCGCTGCATCCTTCCCGCCCTTCGGCGCTCTCCTGCCGCCAGTATAGCACAATCACTCAAAAATGGAAAGCATTTTTTAAAACATTTGACGCCTGTTACAATCCCGCGCCGGTCACTCCAGGGTGTCCGCGCACTTGCGCAGCCACTCGATCACCGGCAGGTGCTGCGGGCAGGCGGCCTCGCACTGGCCGCAGCCGATGCAGTCCGACGCCCTGCCCCGGCCGTCGATGGCGCGGGCATAGGCCTCTTTGGCCCCTGCGGGGTCGTCCTGGGCCAGCTGCTTGTTGGCGGCCGCAAACACCTTGGGGATGAAGATCTGCCGGGGGCAGCCCTCGACGCAGTAGCCGCAGCCGGTGCAGGGGATGGCCGCCGAGCGGGCCAGGATCTGCTGGGCCTGGGCGATGACGGCCCGGTCCCCCTGGTCCATGGGGGCAAAGTGCGCAAAGGTGGCCAGGTTGTCCTGCATCTGGGCGGTGTCGGACATGCCGGACAGCACCGCCAGCACCCCGTCCAGGCTGGCGGCAAACCGCAGCGCCCAGGACGCGCAGGACGCCCCGGGCCGGGCGGCTTCGAACAGCTCCCGGACCTGCGGGGGCGGGGCGGCCAGGGCCCCGCCCTTGACCGGCTCCATGATGACCACCGGCTTGCCGTGCCGGCGGGCGATCTCGTAGTTGGCGCCGGAGGTCACCTCGGGGTTGTCCCAGTCGGCATAGTTGATCTGGAGCTGGACGAAGTCCACGTCGGGGTGCTCGGTCAGCAGGCGGTCCAGCAGGGCCGGGGTGCCGTGGAACGAAAATCCATACCGGCGGATGCGGCCGGCCGCCTTCTGATCCCGGACAAAGTCCCACAGGCCCCACGCATCGTACTGCCGGACGTTGGAGTCCTGCAGGGCGTGGAGCAGATAATAGTCAAAGTACCCGGCGCCGGTGCGGGCCAGGCTCTGTTCCAGCTGGCTGCGGGCGTCCCGGGCGTCCCGGGCCACGCGGGCATTCAGCTTGGTGGCCAGGGTGTAGCGGTCCCGGGGATGGCGCTCGACCAGGGCCCTGCGGGCGGCGTCCTCGCTGCCGTTGTAGACGTAGGCGGTGTCAAAGTAGGTAAAGCCCGCCTCCAAAAAGGCGTCCACCATCCGGCTGGTCTGCTCGATGTCGATCTGCTCCCCCGCCTGCGGCAGGCGCATCAGGCCAAAGCCCAGAGGGGCGTGCTGTACGGCTGTGCTCATGTTTCTCATCCTTTCTGGTCGTGCATCCGTCTGTGCCGGGCGGCGCCGGCACGGGGCGTTTGGTTCCAGTATAGCACCCCTGCCCGCAAAAAGCCAGAGGGCCGGGCGCTTGTGTCCGGGAACGTTTTTTGCTATGATGGTAAAAAACACAAAGGAGAACTCCTATGAAAAAATTCATCCAGGAATTCAAAGCCTTCGCCCTGCGGGGCAACGTGATGGACATGGCGGTGGGCGTCATGATCGGCAGCGCCTTTTCGGGCATCGTCACTTCCCTCACCGACAATTTCATCACACCGGTCATCAGCCTGCTGACCGGCGCAGCCCGGTACAGCCTGCAGGACGCGGCAGCCTTCGGCGCCAGCTTTGCGTCCTCCGTCGTCAATTTCCTGATCCAGGCCCTGATCCTCTTTTGTATGATGAAGGCGGTCAACAAGCTGCTGGCCCTGGGCCGCAAGCCCGCCGCGCCCCAGGCCCCCACCACCAAAAAGTGCCCCTACTGCCTCAGCGACATCCCC
>OERF01000280.1_pt1 | contig 12034 bp, 14 predicted proteins | sample 1539921 | NCBI WGS metagenome assembly OERF01 (sample SAMEA3891883, study PRJEB23780) | metagenome | biome: terrestrial biome; feature: animal house; material: Caecal content | place: Italy | collected 2015-05-05
TCCCTGTATACCCTGCTTAACGACCGGATTCTGGCCGGAAAGCCCATGGTGATCTCCACCAACTTGAACGTAGACGAAATGAGCCGCCGGTATTCTCCCCAGATTGCCTCCCGCCTTCACGGGGGCTTTCAGCGCCTGACTTTTGTGGGCGAGGATATCCGAGTACTGAAAAACAGGGGGTATTGAGGATGAAAACCGGAATTTTGTTTGACCTGGACGGCACGCTGCTGGACACTCTGGAAGACCTGCTGGATGCTACCAACTACGCTCTGAAGCTCCACGGCTTCCCGGAGCGGAGCCTGCCTCAGCTACGCCGGGTGGTAGGCAACGGCGCCTTGAACCAGATTCGCAAGTCCCTGCCCGAAGGAACGCCGGAAGAAGTTGTCCAGGCGGTTCTTGCAGATTATAAGCCTTACTATACCGCCCACTGTCAGGAAAAAACCAGACCCTATCCGGGAATTGAAAAAGCCCTGGAGCAGCTGGAAGGGAAGTATGCCCTGGCCATTGTGTCCAACAAGCCCGACCCTGCGGTGAAGGAGCTGTGCGCCCAGTATTTTCCGGGGATGTATGCCCTGGGAGAGACGCCGGACTGCCCCCGCAAGCCTGCCCCGGACATGATCGAAAAAGCCCTGAAAGCCGTCGGCGCAGACCGGGGAATTTATGTGGGCGACAGCGAAGTGGATATCCTGACTGCTCAGAATGCAAACATGCCCTGCGTCAGCGTGTTCTGGGGCTTCCGGGACCGGGACGTTCTGGAAGCGGCCGGAGCCCAGAGTCTCTGCGCCGACGCAGAGGAAATGGTTCGTGCCATTGATTGTCTGGCGGGGCAGGAATGAGGAAGCACCATGGCCAATGAATTTTACGCCCTGATGGGGCGGATGCGCTACATCACCCGCTGGGGCCTGATGCGCAACACCTTTTCGGAAAATATCTCCGAGCACAGCCATCAGGTGGCAGTGCTGGCCCATGCCCTGGCCCTGATTCGCCGGGACATTCTGAATCTGCCCACCCCGAACCCGGACCGCTGCGCCGTGGCGGCACTGTATCACGACGCTTCGGAAATTCTCACGGGAGATTTGCCCACCCCCATCAAGTACTACAATCCCAGAATCAAGGATGCCTACAAGCAGGTGGAGCGGGTGGCAGGAAATCGACTGCTGGACATGCTGCCCGCGGCTTTGCGGGATAGCTACGCCCATTTGGTGCTGGAAGATGAGGAAGAAGTGCTGCCCTTTGTAAAAGCGGCGGACAAGCTCTCCGCCCACATCAAGTGCCTGGAAGAGCAGAAGGCGGGAAACACAGAGTTTGACACCGCTGCCAAGCAGACCTGGGATGCCATGAAGGCCATGAACCGTCCGGAACTGGACTGGTTTCTGGACAACTGCCTGGGAGCCTACACCCTGAACCTGGACCAGCTGTAAGGCTTGACGGAAAGAAAAAACTATGCTACTATTACGAAAGCCACCAGACCTGCCGCTGTGGTGGAATCGGTAGACACAGGGGACTTAAAATCCTGCGTGTCAAATGTAGCACCTAGTTGGAAAAGTGGTTGCAATCAGCTTACTTTTTAAATTTAAGCTTTCGTTGTTTTGGAACATCCCTCCAAAACATCCCTCCAAATTCACATCCCTCCATTGGGGGGATTGAATATGCCGCTATGATGGAATGGGTAGACATAGTGGACTTAAAATCCACCTGAAGCGATTCAGTACCGGTTCGAGTCCGGTTAGCGGCACCATTTCTTGATCTCAGAGTAGAGAATTCTGCTCTGAGATTTTTACTTATCTGTCAAAATGGAAAGGATGGCGTTGGCAGAGGACAGCTTATTATTCTCATCCAGGTGTGTATAGATGTTTGCGGTAGTTCCGATTGTGCTATGACCAAGCCATGCCTGGATTTCTTTCAAACTCACTCCCTGTGCAAAGAGAAGGGAAGCGCAACTATGCCCTTACGGTATAATAAAGACAAACGGAAAAACCCAGTGTTTTCAAGGGTTTCAGCGTTTGTCGTTGCCTATTCAATTCCTTTTCCAACCTTGATAGTCAACGAAAAATCTGTCGAATGATGGGAGGTGTTACCTAAAAGACAAAATTGAATATTACAGCAGCGGTGCGGTGTTTTACCGGACCGCTGTTTGTCAGGGCGTTTCATCTAATCTGATGGGCGCCCTTTTTTTGCGCCCATTTTCAGAAGGAGGAAATTCACATGGAACTTAACGAAGAAGAAAAAAGGCAGTTGTTTCAGGTTGACGGCGACTGCCAGGCCAAAGTGCTGGATGAACTGTATATGACAGCCCGTTTTACCCGTAACCCGGAGCAACGTGATATGGTGCGGGGCCTCATGGCAAAGCTGCGGGTTCTGTCGGATGAACAGTGCATGGATCTGGTGAAGGACATCCAGAAGAATTATCACCTGCCTTACCCTCGCACTATGGGCGAGCGGATTGCATTGGCCCGGCAGCAATCCGGGGCTGAAAAACTGAAAGGCCATGACATTATGGCCCTGGAGCGGTTTGACCCGCAGGTACGCCACATGGTTGTCTTTGATGTGCTTTCTTTTGAATCCCCTGTCGGCTATAAAGGCGATAAGATGCGCCTGTTTCTCACGGATGAAGGGTATCAGAAAGCGTTGGAGAATCAGGAACGCGGCTTTATCAAGCTAAAGAACCATGCCAAGGTACACAATGGCTATTTGAATTACGACCATAAAGACAGAGATTTGTAGTTGCTGCTCAGTATAAAGACTTGCCAGGAAGGAGGATGTCAAATGGCAGTGTTCAGAGTTGAAAAGACAAAAGATTTTACGGTCATGTCCAATCACCATCTTCGGAATGTGTCGCTGTCTTTGAAGGCAAAGGGGCTGCTGTCGTTGATGTTGTCCTTGCCTGATAATTGGGACTATACGACTAAGGGGCTGGCCCATATCTGTAAAGATGGGGTGGATTCTATCAGCAGTGCGATCAAGGAGCTGGAAAAGCAAGGGTATCTTACCCGGCAGCGGCTCCGTGACGCGCATGGCAGACTGGGCGATATTGAGTATGTCATCCATGAGAAACCTGTGCTTCCTGATGAGCAGGACGCTATTCTGCCACCTAAACGGGAAAATCCAAGACAGGTAAATCCAAGACAGGTAAATCCAAGACAGGTAAATCCTGTTTTGGGAAAACCTGAACAGGAAAAACCCGCCCAATTAAATATACAAGAATCAATTACTGAAAAATCAATTACGGATATATCAAATATCCATCAATCAATCTATCCGGCCTCTGGAGGAACGCCTGATGGTAACGCGGAGATGGATAGGGATAGGATTGATAGGATAGATACCTACCGGGAGATTATCAAAGAAAATATTGAATTTGAGGCTCTTGTCCAGCGGTATGGGTATGAGCGTGTGGACGAGCTGGTTGAGCTGATGCTGCAGACGGTCCTCTCGCAGCGGCCATATATCCGCATTGCCGGGGATGACTACCCCCGCGAGGTGGTAAAAAGCCGCTTCCTGAAAGTGAACTTCTCTCATGTGGAGTATGTGTTCGACTGCCTGGATAATAACACGACCAAGGTTCGGAATATCAAGTCTTACCTGCTGGCGGCTCTCTATAACGCCCCAACGACCATGGACAGCTATTACCGGGCCGAAGTCAATCACGATCTTTACGGATAGAGGGGGCGGCTTTGATGACAGAAAATATCGCAGAAAGGAGGCCGAGCGCCATGAAAATCCATGAAACGCTGAAATTATGCCGAAGTTAAGCCAGGAACAGATCGACCAGGCACGGGAAGTTGATCTGCTGGCTTATCTACTTTCTCACGAAAGCGGCGTGCTGAAACAGGAAGGCGCCAATTATCGTCATAATGAGCATGACAGCCTGGTTTATGTGGCGAGTAAAAATTACTGGTACTGGAACAGCCGTGGACGAAAGATCAATGCCGTGGATTACCTCATGGAAATCCGCGGGTACAGCTTTGTGGAGGCTGTGGAACGGCTGATAGGCAGCGGAACCCCTGCTGTTTCTCATTATACAGCTTCCGGCAGCCGGGAACAGCGGAAACCGGTGGAGAAAAAGCCCTTCCGCCTCCCCAAGGGGAAACGCTGTGCCACCTTTGCTGTTTCTTATCTCCAACGCCGGGGAGTCCATTCGGACATCATCAGACGGTGTATGCAGTTGGGACTTTTCTATGAGTCCCGTTATAACAACGAGGCGGTTTGCGTTTTTGTTGGCCGGGATGATACCGGTACGGGCCGGTTTGCCTGCGTCCGCGGAATTGCAGGTGACTTGAAAAAGGACATCAGCGGCAGTGATAAGCGGTTTAGCTTCTGCTACCCGCCGGATCAGCCGGGCAGCCGCCATCTGGCGGTTTTCGAGGCCCCGATTGACGCCCTCTCCCATGCTACGCTCCAAAAGCTGGAGGGCTGGCAATGGAATGGCTACCGGCTTTCCCTGGGTGGGACCTCCCCTGTGGCCCTGGTCGCTTTCCTGGAACGCCACCCGGAGATTACCCGTGTTGCCCTCTACTTGGACAATGACCTTGCGGGCCGGGTCAACGCCCGGAAAATCAAGGCACTGTTGAAATCAGACCAGAGGTTTTCAAAAATCCGGGTGTCTGTCAATCCTCCCCGCAGCGGGAAAGACTACAATGAGAAATTACAGCGCACGCTTCAAGCGATCCGCGAAGAAAAATACGCCAGCCGCCAGAAACAGGCGGCTGTTTCAATTTAGGAGGAAAACCCAATGAATAACGACAAATCCGCGATTCAGGTAATCGCCGGGGCTGCCCGCTGCCCGGAGTACAGCCCGTCCATGGTTAAGGCTTTGATGAAAAAGCTGGAAACCAATGAAAAAGCCTTCGCTCTGCTGATGAATGTCACCCCTTCCACGGTGCGCCTTTGGACAACGGGTGCGGCCCGTCCCTGCAGCATGGCCCGGAGGCTGATGCAGATTTATGAATCCGGGCCGGAAATCGTAAGTAAGATTGCCGGGGAAAGCTGCCCGGAGAAAGGAGGACGCCAGACGAGTGAAGCGAAGGAACAAACAGCTTCTTGTGGAAAATGAGTATGTGAAGGAATTGCTGGCCGTCCTGAAAGAGAACCCTTCCCCCAGCGGCAAGGATTTTGCTGAAATGGTTGCCCATGTTGGGGAACTGGAAAGCCGGTTGGCCGAGGCCGTAGAAGAATTGAAAACTATGCGCCAGGAGCTTCAACAGGTGCAGAACCGTTCTCTGAAAGCTGTGCTTCAAAAGAGCTGTAAATCGCTGGAGAATAATATCTCCAATATGCGCCAAAAGCTGGCGGAGCTGAAAGATCACATTATCGAAGGCTGCCAAAAAGCTCTTTCGGCTTTCAAAGAGCGCGGCACTTCTGCCCTGGATGGCCTTTCCCGGTTTTTCCATGTCAAACCCATGCTGGAAGGGATCAGGAAAGCGATTGATAACAGTATTCGTATTGACGATAACGCTGTTTCCAAGATCCAGACCCTTTCCGCTGAATACCATCAGGCGGGCAGGCATTTGAAAAACATGGGCCGCGCCCTGGTGGGCAAAGAACCGGTGGTCGAGGTCAAAAGCCCCGGCAGGCTTTCTAAGGTGATTGCGGCTCCCTATAAAGCGGATCGTGCCTGCATGACCGCCGCTCAAAAGAGCATCGAAAAAGCCATTGATAGTGTAACCCGCTTGCAGGAATCCGCTGAACGCAGACCCTCCGTTTTAAGGGCTATGCAGGAAAATGGCGAGAAGGTGCAGCCGCCAGCGAAAAAAGCTGTGCCTGCTGTAAGCAAAGAGGAACGGTAGGTGTCATGGCAATGGGATTGCTTGACACCCTTGCTGACCGGCTGGATGTGTTCATTTCGGATCTGCGGCTTTGGTGTACGCTCCCCGCTTTCGGGATCATGCTTGAAATGGATAACCATTTATATCCCATATCTGAATGGAACCGAGCGCTGGCCTATCTGTCTGGAAGGCCATGCGCTTTTTCTAATGTGCCGGAAGCAAAAAAATATATACTCTCGCTGATAAAGGAGGTGGAGTTAGATGGCGAAAGAAATCGTACATGAAGATTTCGGTGAAAAGATCGGCGGCGCCAAAAAGGACCTTTGGGCAGCCCGCGGCCTGTATGTGGATGATCTGTTGGGGATGAACGAGCGCGAGGCCGATAAGTATGTAAAAAAAGATAATGTCTGGAAAAAGCCGGATTATAACGCCCTAATTCAATCCGGCGTCCCGGTGGATATTCTGTACTTTCGGAAAGTTGTGCGTGACAGCCTGAACGCCTCCCCGCGTTATCTGCGTTCTGATGATACACCGGAGAAGCGCCTGGCGCGGCAGAAAGAGTACATTGCAACCGTCCGTCAGGTGCAGGAAGCCGTTGAAAAGGTTCAGACGGTCCAGGAAGCTATGGATGTGTTTGAGGCTCTTATCATCGGCGGCGGTTACTGTGAGCGTATTTCTCACGGGATCGGCGGCGGGTATATCCGGGCCACCCCAAAGGGGCGGGATAACCCGGTAATCACCGATAAGCTGGTAAATGCCCTATATTTCCGTGGGACGCAGGACTTTGACCGGAAAATCGTTCGGGAGGCTGTAAAAAAGCAGTTTGGCGTCCCCGCCGAGCAAAAGGTTCCCCGCGGGTACGATATTCGGTTCAATGACGGCAAAAGGACCTACTCGAAAAATAATGACTGGCTTCCCGATACCTATTATGTCACGAAGGGCTATACGATCCTGAAAACGAATTTTGCCACCCGTGATGAAGCCTTGAAATGGGTTCAGGATTTTGCCCGGCAGCGAGGAGGCAGCGGAAAACAGCGATTTGTACCGCAGCAGCTTTCCCGCGTCCGGCGTACTGGCCCGGATTACCGCGGAAAGCGTGATGTGATCGGACAGGATTATCTTGACGCCTTTGCTTTCCGGGGCGGCGAGTTTGGAAACTGGATGACGCAGAATGACCGGCGCGCTTCCCTGAATATGGGGTTTGACGCTCTTAAAGACCTGGCGGCTGTCCTGCAGATCAGTGAAAAGGATATTTCCTACCAGGGAACGCTCTCGATTGCCTTTGGTGCCCGCGGCAGCGGAAATGCCGCCGCCCACTATGAACCGCTGCGGAAGGTCATCAATCTTACTAAAATGCACGGAGCCGGTTCACTGGCCCATGAGTGGTGGCATGGTCTTGATGATTACCTGGGCGTGAAAATGGGAGCAAAGGGATTTCTTTCTGAACATTCTCACCTGTATGAGCCATTCAAAAAGCTGATTGAAACCATGAAATATAAGCCGGAAACACCGGAGCAGGCCGCGGCCCGGACAGAGGCGCAGGTGGAGCGTACCCGGAAAAATGCGGCAAGCTGGCTGGATTCGGCGGTACTCACCCCGCTTAAACGGGTGGCAAATGACGAGATGCACATGGAGGCTTATGCGGTCCTTCGGGAAGAATTTCTTTTGGGTGTCCCCGGCTCTGTGGAACAGTTAAACGATTTCAAGAAATCTGTTACCGGGCGGGTGATCCCTAAGAGAGAGCGTGACCGGCTGGAGATTTTCGAGCGTATGCTGTCTGGTATGCAGACGCAGGAACCTCCGCAGATTGGCCGTGTAGAAACGGATTTCTATAAAAACTCTATCCGTATGGGCAAAGAGTGCGAAAAAGACGGCGGCTATTGGGAAAGCAATACAGAGATGACAGCCAGGGCTTTCGCCTGCTATATCAAAGATAAGCTGTCTCCTGAAATTTCGGATTACCTGGCAGGCCACGCGGACAGCGCCGCTGCTTTTGTCACCGGCAAGGATGGCAAAATAGAAATTTTGAAAGCCTTCCCGGAGGGTGAGGAACGCAAGGCCATCAATGCTGTTTTTGATGAAGTTTTTGCGGACCTAAAGCGGGAGTATTTTCTCACCCATTCCGACCATCCGCAGACATTAGAGGAAATCCGTCCGGCGGCGCCTGCGCCTTCCCGCATGGATTCCATGCCGGTTATCACGGATGCAGAACAGCTTTCCCTCTTTGGCGGGGAGAAGCCTTCTCTCTTGGGACAGCTTACCGCTGCTAAAGGGCAGAGCAAAGAAGCTGCGGGTCCAAAGCCCTCCAAATCCCATGAGCCGGAGCTGTAGGAGGTGGTTTTGTGGAAAAGTACGATGATTACGATGTATTAGACTTCGGTACATCACTTATACCTGGAGCGCAGATTAAAATTGAGCATAGTGTTTCCAGTGAAAAGGCTGATTTATCTGACTTGATTTCCCGTTCCGCAGAAGATCTACAAGCGTTGCGTGAAGAAAGCGCCGCCAGTGAGCAGAAGGCTTATGAAATTATTTTGTCCGCTGTTCACCAATGGGAAAAACAAGCGGCTTTTACCCAGCGCATTGACCGGGCGATTCAGTATCAGCGGATTCCGGCAGTCCAGCACACATCAAATGAGTGGGTACAGGGTGAAGATGGAGAAAAAACCATCAGCAATATGGTTTACAAGATGACCTGCCGCATAAAGGACGATTCCCATTGGGACTTATGGAAAAGCCAGGGATATAAGCCTTGCTGGTCTGTCCGCTGGGGTGTTTATACCAACAGCCCTAAACGTCACGGTTCGGTTGGTATTGCCGGGCAGACAAGAGTTTTCAAAGACCAGGAAAGTGCGGAGAAATACTTGCGTGGCCGTATTAAGGCTTATGCTCATTTGTTCACGGAAATATCGCCTCAAATCCCAAAAGAATATGACGAATTGTTCCGGGTGAACAATCAGCTATTGCCTGGTTATCGTTCGGAAGCTGAACCCGCACCGGTAGCCCATCAGGAAAAGGCTTCGGTACTGGAAAAGCTCTCAACAGTGAAAAGCCACGAAAAAACTGCTGCTTCTAAAATTGCTGATAAGAAAAAGGAGGATATTCATAGATGAAGGTTTTAATGGTTGAACCGGGGAAAATTCCCCATGAGGCAGACATCGAGCCGGGATTGAGGTCTTTGCAGGCTGCGGTAGATGGCTATATTCAGGCAGTGTACCCTTATGAGGACCCTGTGGCACTGATCTGTAATGAGGATGGAAAATTTATGGGGTTGCCTTTGAATCGTGCGCTGCGGGATGACGCCGGTGAGGTTTATGACATCATTGCCGGTAATTTTCTTATCACCGGGCTTGGGGAAGAAAGTTTTTCAGATCTTCCCCCTGACCTGCTGGAAAAATATAAGGAGCAATTTCTGGCGCCGGAGTCCTTTGTGCAGCTCGGCGGCAAAATTCTTGCGGTCAAGCAGCCGGTTCCTGTGGCAGAAAATAAAGATATGACGCAAAAGCCGCCTCACAAATCCGGGCCGGAGCTTTAGGAAGGAGGTCAAAGATGCTGACAGCGACACGCGGCCCGTATTTGCTGGTGGTCCAACAGGACGATTCCCCGTTCAATCCCCGTGAGGATGACAATTTCGGGAAAATGGTCTGCTTTCACCGGCAGTATAGCTTGGGCGACCATCATAATTACATAGATAAAGATGATTTTCTCCGGGATCTGTATCTGAAAACCGTGGGTGATGATGAACGTGGCGCCCACCGCTATGAGCGGGCGCTGGACCTGATGAATTACAAGATCAAAGCCCCTTTTGGTTCTCCGGCCTATGAGCGTCAGGTGGATGAACGGCTGATGAAAGTGATCTCACAGAAATATCTTATGCTGCCGCTGTATCTTTACGACCACAGCGGCATTACGATGAATACCACGGGCTTCTCCTGCCCCTGGGACAGCGGGCAGGTTGGATGGATCTATGCCTCCAAAGAAGATGCCCTCCGGGAGTTTGGCGGCAAATCCTTTACTGCCGCTACCCGGAAGAAAGCCGAGGATTGTATGCGCGGTGAAGTGGAATGTTACGATTCCTACCTCCGTGGTGAGGCTTACGGTTTTGAACTGTATAAAGACGGCGAGCTGGAGGATAGCTGCTGGGGATTTATCGGCAGTAACGAGGAAGCCTTAAAAGGCATTGAGGATTACCTGCCTGACGAGTGCAGCGGCATGACCGGTGAGCTGGTGGAAAGGGATTCCCCCCGTTCCATGTTAAAAATGTTTCTCGACCATGCCCGTGTGCAGGTGGCGCAGGCGGCCAAAGACTTTGAAAAGGCGTCCCGGCAGCAAACCCTCCAAACGGAGGTCCGGTGATTTCTACTTATTATATATATCATGCGAAAGGAGGATGTGATTGCAGGAAGAACTTGAACGGAAATCCATATCCGTAACTGTCCAGGCCACAAAGCTGACTGGCCGTGTGATGAAGGCTGCTATTGCCGCCACCTTGCGAAAGATCGAAAAAGAGCGCAACACTCCAAAAGTGGGCCGGAACAGTATGCGCCGCCTTACGGCACAGACGCCGGACGCCCATAAGATCGAGGTTGAGGAACGGATTCGCTCTTTTGAGCGGTATGCGAAGAAATATAGAGTACATTACCATGTGGAAAAGGATGCCAGTGTTTCCCCTCCAAAATGGACCGTGTACTTTAAGGCCAATCAAGCTGATGCTATCGAAGCCGCCTTCAAGAAATATACGCAAAAGACGGTAAAACGCGAAAACAGGCCGTCCCTTCTCTCCCAGCTATCGAAATTCAAAGAGATTGCGAGAAAGCTGGCCCGCGACCCTGTAAAAAACAAGGAGCATGGAGGGCCGGAACGATGAAGATGACGGATATTCTGAAAAAGTATGTGCTTCCGAACCTTCCTTATCTTATATTCCTTTGGTTCTTTGCCAAGGTTGGCGAAGCGGTGCGGCTGGCCCCCGGTGTTGACGCTTCTACAAAGCTGCTGGGGCTGGCGGATGGTTTTACTCTGGCCTTTCAGATTTCTATGCCCGGCGCAGCGGTTGACTGGCTGGTTGGGCTGATCGGCGCTGCGCTGGTTCGCCTGGTGGTCTATGTGAAAGGTAAAAATGCCAAAAAGTACAGGAAGGATGTGGAATACGGGAGCGCCCGCTGGGGCACGAAAGCGGATATTGCTCCCTTTATGGACCCCAAGCCGGAAAATAACATCATTCTGACCCAGACGGAGGGGCTGATGATGTCCGGCAGGCCCAAAAATCCGGCTTATGCCCGGAATAAAAATGTCCTTGTCGTTGGAGGAAGCGGCAGTGGTGGACTGACAGGCAATGCTTGAAATGCGCGAATGGGCGTTGCTTTCGCCGCCTCGATCAATACCGGCTGCAGGTCGAGGGTATCAGTGCGGAAGAAACCTGGGAGGGTGTCGCGCCCTAATCAGAGTGGAAGGCTTGCCTGTAAAAAGGAAGTCACACGCAACGCATAGAGCCTGACCCTGTTTCGGCAGAATATAACGGCTCCACGAGTCCGCGCCGCCTGCCGGTCTTTGCTGGGCGAAAAGGTATGCTATGCCGGGCATGGACGCCATGCCGATGGAAATGGGCGAAAGCCCCGGAGGGATAGATAAAAAGCTATCCGGTAATCACGATCAGAAAACCCGCTTCTTCATCAAACCGAACTTGATGCAGCTCCATTCCTCCTATGTAGTGACAGACCCGAAGGGCACTGTCCTGGTGGAGTGCGGAAAGCTGCTGTCCCGCGGCGCTCCCAAGCTGGGCAAGGACGGCAAGCCCTTACGCAATAAGAAAGGCAAGATCGTTTATGAGCCTTATCAGATCAAGGTATTCAATACCATTAACTTTAAGAAAAGTATGCACTATAACCCTTTTGCGTATCTACATTCGGAGAAGGATATATTAAAATTGGTGACAGTTCTGATTGCCAATACGAAAGGGGAAGGAAAATCCGGGGATGATTTTTGGGTGAAGGCCGAGACGTTACTTTACACGGCTTTGATCGGCTACATCTATTATGAGGCTCCCAAGAATGAGCAGAACTTCTCCACTCTGGTAGAAATGATAAATGCCATGGAGGTCCGGGAGGATGATGAATCGTTCAAAAATGCGGTTGACCTTCTCTTTGACGCTTTGGAGCAGAAAGACCCGGACCACTTCGCCCTCAGGCAATACAAGAAGTATAAACTGGCGGCAGGAGATGTATGCTCTAAGTGACTTCTTAATCATGGTTTTTGTCATGGTTAGTGAAGCA
>OERF01000282.1_pt1 | contig 11930 bp, 8 predicted proteins | sample 1539921 | NCBI WGS metagenome assembly OERF01 (sample SAMEA3891883, study PRJEB23780) | metagenome | biome: terrestrial biome; feature: animal house; material: Caecal content | place: Italy | collected 2015-05-05
CGAAGCAGAGCAGCCGGGCATAGAGCAAGCCCTGGGTGGCCTGCTTGCCCTTGCGTTCCACGCAGATGCGGTCCTCGGCCGTGACGATGGACTTGATATTCCGTGTCTCAGGGAGAGCGGTCATGTTCAGGTCGTCGTCGATCATCACCAGCTTGTGTTCCAGATTGGCGCTGGAGAAGCTGTAAAGAAAAAATTTAAGTATCGTTTCGTACATAAAATGGACTGAGAATATTCAAAGTTTTTTGCTCTACATCATCAGGAGCAGGGGGGAGATTGTCTTCTCCGTCCCAAATCAGGAGTTTGCAAGAGCCCTGAGTATAATAGATAGGCAAATAACCGGTTTTATCTGCATTGGGTTCCGGGGTGCGGATAAAGCAATAGACTCGTCCACTGCTGGAATTTATTTGGCTTTGCCATAAACTCAAAAGAGAATATCCCATATGGATTTCGTAACAGGACCGTTCTTGAGAAATTGTATCATGATAGGAAATGCTGTTGATAGCGCTTTCCTCTTCTGAAGGTACTAGTTCAAAATAAATTGTCCCATCTGTCAACCGATAAAGGTTTTGAACTTGAAAGTCAAATGCCAGTTGATGGAATACGATCCAATAGAACAGTCCCACGGACAAGATCAGACAACACACTGCTGCGGCGATAATTTTGTATATTCCCATTCGCCGCTCTTTCCTTAAAAACTGGACGCCGCCAGCATTTATGGTCTGTGCCGCTTGTTCTTGTGTTTCCATTGGTGTAATCATGGCTTGAAACTTTAGAGAACAGTTTTTGCAATGGGATAAATGAAACTGAATATTATCTTTGGTTTGTGAACTGACCAGATGATCAGCATACAGTGGTAAAAGGTCTTCTACCAGATAGCACGGCAATTCAAGTTTTTTCATAACTTGCTTTCAACCTCTCTTTCGCTCGATAATATGTGACTCTCGCCCAGTTGGCGCTTTGATCCAAAATTTGCCCAATTTCATCAAAAGTAAGATTGCTGGCAAGGCGCAGATAAATAACTGTTCTATAAGGTTCATCCAGTAGATTGATCTTTTTGTAAAAGGTAATCTTTTCTTCAGTTGCATCCATGACTTGATCAAGGAAGTCGTAAGCGCTTTTGTTGGATATATCCTGATAAAGTGTGCTGGTTTCGCGCTTCATTCTGGAGCTTTGTTTCAGCCATAGATGTTTGGCAATTTGAAACAGCCAGGTTTTTAGTTGACAGCTTCCATCATAGCGATGAATACTGCGAATGGCTTGATAAAAAGTTTCTGCGGTCAACTCCTCAGCTATTTCAGGAGAATGGGAAAGACTTAGAAGAAAATAATATACAGGTTTTGCATAGTGTTGGTACATTTCTTCGATGTCAATGCATTTCAACGGGGTCGCCTCTTTTCAAATCGGGACAAGTGGTCTGTTCTACTTGAATTTGTCGAATTTGAGCGTGCAAGGATTTGAATGAAGACCAACAGACAACTATCATCAATAGGGATAAAACGGCCGGAGAAATCCAAAGCAGTCCAAATAGAAACCGTACAGTCAGACCAAGGGAACAGAAAGGAACCAATAAAATAACATGATTTTTTGTGGCTTTTGTCCATACAAGCAGAATGGATAGAATGTCCGCAAGATAAAAATAACGTTCATGCATATGAGGCAGTAGAAAGGGAATCACAAGCGAGGATAAAAATGCCAGTTTTAACAGGTTGTTTCTGGTCGATTTTATTTTATAGTGCGTTATTAGAAATGTAAGTCCTGTCACAAAAATAAATGCGATGCCAATCCCTATCATTTCCAATAGTTTATTTTTATACTGCCATGGAAGCCAGGCGTACAGATTGGGGGCGTTCATGGATAAAGCAGAATAGGTAAAGGCTTGATGAAAATAAAGTGTGATCAATTCTGCAAGTGGCCTGCCTGCGCAATAGGCCGGGAGAATGGCCAACCCATAAATCAGAGGAAAAAGAAAGAGACTGCGTATCTGAATGATTCGCTGACAAATGGCAATCAGGACAACTGGGGCAAGAAAGACAGATTGCAGTTTTAGGCAAAATGCAATGGACAGAGAGATGATAGATTGGTCGGATTTCCCTTTGCTTAGGAAATATAGGAAGGCCAGGAGAGATGCGGTATAGAGGGAATCACATTGCCCCCAGGCACTGCTGTTCAAAACCACGGTTGGCCAGAATAGAACGATGCCATAAATTAATTCATGGTTCACAGTGTGTGGAGCCGCCTCCTCTGCAAGTTTCATGCAAAACCAGGCGAGGACTATATCACCTGTTATGGATATCAGTTTAATAGAAATAAGATCTGGCAAAGGCAGATAGGTTAAAATTGCCAAAATATAGATATAAGAAACCATATAGTTACCGATTGGCATCCCAATGGCACGCAATCCACCATTTTGCTTGATTTGTTCAAACCAGGGATGGAGGTAGTCGATATAATCGCCGGACTGAATCCAAAGAAAGGGGAGTCGGATCAGCAAAGCGCCAAAGGTAAGCCAAAGAGTCAAGTGTCTGGTAGTGCAAAGCCAAGACCGAAAGTCTGTCCATAGATGTGATTGCATTGATAAGGCTCCTTCCTGTTTTATTGCTATATTCCAGAAAAGGACCTTTTGTTACATCAAAATAGATAAATCTCTGTTTTGTACAAAGGTTACAAACAAGTTTTGTGCATTATAAAAAGGGCGTGCCCGAAAGACACGCCCAGAAGTTCAAATCTCACTTTAACATTTGCACCAGCAGAGTTCTGATTTACAAACCTCTGATTTTCCCCATGCTTGCGGTATACTTCTTTCGACGTGCTTGCCCTGGAACGTGAACTGCCCTTTGATTTTCAGTTTGTTCTGTCGGATGCTATATTGTTATCATACCATGTTGAGTAATCCTTGTAAACAACTGCCGTCTGCAAGGATTGTCAATGCAATTGGCACGATCAAAATCAAGGTTTGGGGAAGGCACTCCCCAACAAGTGCGACCGGTCAGTGAGACACGATTTCAAATTTTGAAATTGTGGCCACAGGTCGATACTTGCTTATCGCTTTTTCAGAACTCTTTTCATTTCAATTTTTCAAAATGACGAGCTTTCCTCAAAGTGAAGGGGAGATGTTGCGAATAGAAGTGTCTTTTACTTGTGGTCGCCGCTTGCACCGAGTCTGCGTTCCTGCCCCTGTGTTGCAGCGGCGTTGTCCGGCTCGCCCGCATTTTGTACGGGGTCATGGCACGGTATCCAGATACAGACGGCTTGTGCAGTTTTCAAGATGCGGGTATGAAGAATTGCAGGCCGGTAGTCCGGCTGCAAATTCTCTCGGGAAATAAAGAAAACCGCCCCGCAGGGGACCAAAGGATTTTGTCGGAGGTGTACGGCGGCAAAATGGTTCGGTGTGACTGCGGGGCGGCGGTTTATCACAGTAAAGTGGTTGATATGGGTTAGAGGATACCATGGGAGGGGCAGTGTGTCAATGGTTTGACTCGGATTTTGGACGTTTTCATGAATATACCATGTTCGGTTTGTTGAACTGTACAAAAGTAAAACTTCCCCTGACAAGCTGTCCACGCTGTGGTATACTGTAAAATGAAGTAGTATCGGAAAAAGACGGAGGTTTACATAATGGCAGAGAAAAACACCGCCGATATTGGGTTTGAAAAGCAGATCTGGGACGCCGCCTGCGTTTTGCGCGGCAACCTGGACGCATCGGAATATAAAAGCGTGGTCTTGGGGCTGATTTTTCTGAAATACATCTCGGACCGCTTTGAGGACAAGTACAAACAGTTGGTGGCCGAGGGTGACGGCTTTGAAAACGACCAGGACGAGTACCTCGCCGAGGGGATCTTCTACGTCCCGCAGGGGGCGCGGTGGGAGGAGATCGCCGCCAAAGCCCACAGCCCCGAGATCGGTCTGGTGATCGACAACGCCATGCGGGCCATCGAGAAGGAGAATCCCCGCCTGAAGGACATCCTGCCGAAAAATTTTGCCCGTCCCGAGCTGGACAAGCGCCGCCTGGGGGACGTGGTGGACCTGTTCACCAACATCAAGATGATCGACAGCGGCAGCGAGAAGGACATCCTTGGCCGCACCTATGAATACTGCCTGTCTATGTTTGCCGAGCAGGAGGGCAAGCGGGGCGGCGAGTTCTTCACGCCGTCCTGCGTGGTGCGCACCCTGGTGGAGGTGCTGCAGCCTTTCCGTGGCCGCGTCTACGACCCCTGCTGCGGCAGCGGCGGGATGTTTGTACAGTCGGCCAAGTTCATCGAGAACCACAGCGGTAACATCAACGACATCTCGGTATACGGCCAGGACGCCAACCCCACCACCTGGAAGCTGGCCCAGATGAACCTCGCCATCCGCGGCATCGAGCCGGACCTGGGCAAGTACGCTGCCGACACCTTCCTGAACGACCTGCACCCCACCCTGCGGGCCGATTACATCATGGCCAACCCGCCCTTCAACCTCTCGGGCTGGGGCGCGGAGCAGCTCAAGGACGATCCCCGCTGGCAGTACGGCCTGCCCCCGGCCGGCAACGCCAACTTTGCCTGGATCCAGCACATGATCTACCACCTGGCCTCCGGCGGCCGGATGGGTATTGTGCTGGCCAATGGCTCCCTCTCCTCTCAGTCGGGCGGCGAGGGCGACATCCGCAAAAACATCGTGGACGCCGACCTGGTGGACTGCATCGTCGCCCTGCCGTCCCAGCTGTTCTACACCACCCAGATCCCGGTGTCCCTCTGGTTCATCACCAAAAACAAAAAGCAGCCGGGCAAGACCCTTTTCATCGACGCCCGCAAGATGGGCACTATGGTCACCCGCAAGCTCCGCGAGCTGACCGATGCCGATATCCAGAAGATTGCCGCCACCTACCAGGCTTTTGCAGCCGGTACGCTGGAGGACGTCAAGGGCTTCTGCGCGGTAGCTACAACCGAGGAAATCGCCAAACAGGATTACATCCTCACCCCGGGGCGGTATGTGGGCATTGAGGAGCAGGCCGACGACGGTGAGCCCTTTGAGGAAAAGATGGCCCGCCTCACCTCCGAGCTGTCCGATTTGTTCGCAAAGTCCCACCAGCTGGAGGACGAGATCAAAAAACAACTGGGGGCGATTGGGTATGAAATCTGAGTGGCGAACAATGACATTGGGAGATGTGGTTACATTAAAAAGAGGGTATGATTTGCCGCAACAAAAAAGAATACCTGGGAATGTGCCTGTTTTTTCTTCTTCCGGTATTAGTGGATATCATAATACTGCAATGGCTAAAGGGCCGGGAGTGATTACTGGCCGATGTGGTACAATTGGACAAGTCTTTTTTGCAAATCAGGATTTTTGGCCTCTAAACACAACTTTATATGTAGAGAATTTTCATGGAAATGACCCGGCGTTTGTTTACTATTTTTTGAAAACGATTAACTGGAATACGTTTACATCTGCTAGTGCGGTCCCGGTCATCAACCGAAATACGGTCCATAAAGAAATTGTAAAGATACCGGATTTACGGACACAAAGAAAAATTGCGTCTGTTTTGAAAAAATTTGATGACAAAATCGCCCTTAACAACAAGATAAACGAGAATTTGGAGCAGCAGGCGCAGGCACTATATAGGGAAATGTTTTTGGAGAATCAAAATATAACAACAGTAACAAAGACTCTAAATAGTATTGCAGTTATTACAATGGGACAGTCACCAAGCGGAAAAAGTTATAATGAAGATGGAATAGGTGAAGTCTTTTATCAAGGACGAGCAGAGTTTGGAACCCGTTTTCCAACAAGACGATTATTTACAACAGAACCGAAACGAATGGCAGAAGCCGGTGATGTACTGCTTAGTGTCCGTGCTCCAGTTGGAGATTTGAATGTAGCCTATGAAAAATGCTGCATTGGGCGAGGTTTGGCGGCTGTTCATAGTAAAATAGGAAACAACTCATTTATTCTTTATACTATGATGGCTTCAAAGCCACGTTTTGATGTCTTTAATGGTGAAGGGACTGTTTTTGGTTCTATTAACCGTGAATCTCTTAATACTATGCCAATCGAAGTGCCGCCTATGGAAATGATTGTTAAATTTGAGGACATGGCACACCCAATAGATGAGATGATAAGAATAAGATACGAGGAAAATTGTCGCTTGGAAACTCTCAGAGATACATTGCTTCCAAAGTTGATGAATGGGGAAATTGACATAGAGGATGTAATATGAACACTGAAACATTTCAATTGAATTTTCAATCAGTTGCCGTTATAGCAATTATATTGTCTGTAATAAGTTTGATTTTTGTAGGGGTGGCTTTAATCGGCCCATTTGAGGGTCAATGTGAAGAATTGAAGAAAAAAAGACTCTTTACCGTAGGATTGTATGCTTTGCTGCTGTTAGTGATTATAACGGTCGTTGCGTTTTATTTTGGAACTTGTGTTACATACGGATGGATGGAAAATGTTTGGAATGCAATTTCAGCGGTGGCCTCGTGGTGTAGTGTAGGAGTGTCAGGCATCGCCGTTTGGGCTGCTGTTCAAATTCCAAAGAGCATTGCAGAACAACAAAACAAAATAGCGCTTGTGAATTCTAGGTTGGAAATACTTGACAAAATAGAGGATATTTCAAGCGGTATTTCCACAATTCATCACCTTGGTACGCGAACAAATAATAACTTGAGTAGAGATGTTCTATTGGGTTTTCTTTCGTTTGCTTCATTGGATGAATTTAATAAAAATCAAGGCGTTATTAACAGGTACCGGATATACTTTTCGAGGTTTTATGGAACAGTCAGAGAATTCTCGCTTCTATATGCAAACATTATGTTGAATTGTGATACATTGAAGAAGGAGGAAAAAACTGATACCGTTCTGGATGAACTGTGGAAATCAATAAATGAAGCGAACACTTTTATTCACTCTGAAGAATTTCAGCAATTAGATGATTACATGAACGATACAGTAAGGCTAGATAAGTGAGGTGACACACCATGCCCGCCATCTTTACCGAATCCACCTTTGAACAGGCCATCATAGAGTTGTTCGAGAATATGGGCTACACCCATATTTACGCGCCCGACCTGAACCGCACCGACTATACCCGCCCGCTGCTGGACGAGCACCTGCGGGACAGCCTTGTGCGGGTCAACCGGGGGATGCCGGGGGCGGCCATCGACGAGGCGGTGGGCAAGCTGAACGACCTGGACAGCGGGAGCCTTTTACAGAAGAACCGGGTCTTTACCGACTGGCTGCAAAACGGCGTCACGGTGAAGTATGTCCAGGGCGGGGAAGAGCGGTCGGGGATCGTGCGGCTGGTGGACTATGACCGGCCGGAGAACAACGAGTTTTTGGTGGTGAACCAGTATACCTTCGTGGAAAACGGCAACACCCGCCGGCCGGATGTGATCTTGTTCATCAACGGGCTGCCCCTGGTGCTGATGGAGCTGAAAAGCCCCTCCCAGGAGGGGGCCGGCACCGAAAATGCCTACCGGCAGATCCGCAACTACATGCAGGACATCCCCTCGCTGTTCTATTACAATGCCATCTGCGTCATCAGCGACCTGTCCACCAACATGGCCGGCACCATCACCTCGGGGCTGGACCGCTTCATGCAGTGGAAGCGGAAAAGCGCCGACCAGGCCGAGGACACCGCCGTGGTGCAGTTCGAGACCTTTTACGAGGGGATGTTCCAGAAAGAGCGGCTGCTGGACATTTTGCAAAACTTCATCCTCTTTTCGGGGGACAGCCAGAAGCCGGCCAAGATACTGGCAGGGTATCACCAGTATTTCGCGGTGCGCAAGGCGGTGGAGCGGGCCCGGCAGGCCGCCCGCACCGACGGCAAGGGCGGCGTGTTCTGGCATACCCAAGGCAGCGGCAAGTCGCTGTCGATGGTGTTCTATGCCCATCTGCTGCAAACCGCGCTGGACAGTCCCACCATCGTGGTGATGACCGACCGCATCGACCTGGACGACCAGCTCTACACCCAGTTTGCCCGCTGCGCGGAATTTCTGCGGCAGACCCCGGTGCAGGCCGAGAGCAAAGAGCACCTGAAAAAGCTGCTGGACGGCCGCCAGGCCAACGGCATCCTTTTCACCACCATGTTCAAGTTCGAGCGGGGCGAAAAGCCGTTGTCCGAACGGCGGAACATCGTGGTGATGGCAGACGAGGCCCACCGCGGCCAGTACGGCTTTGAGGAAAAGCTGGTGCTGCAGGAGAACGCCCAGGGTGAAAAGGAGGCCCGCACCGTGGTGGGCAACGCCCGCATCATCCGGGAGGCGCTGCCCAATGCCACTTATGTGGGCTTTACCGGCACCCCCATCTCGGCCAGGGACCGCAACACCCGGGAGGTGTTCGGCGATTACATCGACATCTACGACATGACCCAGGCGGTGGAGGACGGGGCCACCCGCCCGGTCTACTACGAGAGCCGGGTCATCAAGCTGCACCTGGACAAGGACACCCTGGCCCGGATCGACGAGACCTACGACGCGCTGGAACAGCAGTCGGACCCCGAGACCATCGAGAAAAGCAAGCGGATGCTTGGCCAGATGGAGAGCGTGCTGGGGGCGGACTCCACCATCCGGTCCCTGTGTGAGGACATCGTGGAGCACTACGAAAAATACCGGGCGGGCCTCCTCACCGGCAAGGCCATGATCGTGGCCTATTCCCGGCCCATCGCCATGAAGATCTACCGCAAGATACTACAGCTGCGCCCCGCCTGGCAGGAGAAGGTGGGTGTGGTCATGACCAGCGGCAACAGCGACCCCGAGGACTGGAAGGAGATCATCGGCACCAAAGCCCACAAGGAGGAGCTGGCCCGCAAGTTCAAGGACAACAGCGACCCCATGAAGATCGCCATCGTGGTGGATATGTGGCTGACCGGCTTTGACGTGCCCTCCCTGGCCACCATGTACATCTACAAGCCGATGCACGGCTATAACCTGATGCAGGCCATCGCTCGGGTCAACCGGGTCTTTCAGGACAAAGAGGGCGGCCTGATTGTGGACTATGTGGGCATCGCCTCGGCCCTCAAGGCCGCCATGAAGGAATACACCAAGCGGGACCAGTCCAACTATGGTGATATGGACATTGCCAAGGCAGCCTACCCCAGGTTCCAGGAGAAATTGCAGGTCTGCAAGGACCTGCTGCATGGTTTCGATTTCAGCGGGTTTGTAGGCGGCACGCCGCTGGAAATGGCCCACCTGGTGACCGGCGGCGCAGACTTTGTGCTGGATGCGCGCCAGCCCAAACGGAAAGATCTCTTCCTGAAGGAAGCGCTGCTGCTCAGGCAGGCGCATTCCCTCTGCGCCAGCATGACCACCGACCAGGAGATGCACGAGGCCGCCTATATGGAGGCAGTGCGGACCACCTGCGTCAAAATCACCTATGGCGGCGCCGGCGGCAAGACCTTGTCTCTCCGGGAGATCAATGCCCAAATCAACGAGCTGCTCAAGGCCAGCATCCAGAGCCAGGGGGTCATCAGCCTGTTCGACAGCAAAGAGGAGGACAAGAGCGTCAGCCTCTTTGACCCTGCCGTGCTGGACGAGATCGCCCGCATGAAGGAAAAGAACATCGCGGTAGAGATCCTGAAAAAGCTGATGGCCGAGCAGGTGTCGGTTTATAAGCGGACCAACCTGGTACAGTCGCAGAAATTTTCGGACAAGATCACCAAACTGATGAATTCCTATTACAATGGCCTCATCACCAACGAGGAGGTCATCCAGGAACTGCTGAAAACGGCCCAGGAGATCGCCGAGCAGCACAACAACGGCGAAAAGCTGGGTCTCACCCAGGAGGAGTTGGCCTTTTACGACGCCCTCACCAAGCCCGAGCACATCCAGGACTTCTACCAGAACAACGAGCTGATCGACCTGACCCGGGAGCTGACCGAGATGCTGCGCAAAAACCGCACCATCGACTGGCAGAAGAAGGTCTCCGCCCGCGCCGCCATGCGCAAAATGGTCAAGCGCCTGCTGAAAAAGCACAAGTACCCGCCCGAGGACTATGACACCGCGATCGATACGGTGATCGACCAGTGCGAGCTGTGGACGGATCATATGGTGGCGTAAAAATGACGATGAGTATGATTGCAATAAAACAAGGCAGGTGATTCAATGACCTCTCAAAACATCCTCTATATCGAAGCCTCCAAGGCGGACTACAAAGAGCAGCTGGAAGAAAAGAAGCCGCGCAGCTGGCTAAAATCGGTCTCTGCCTTCGCCAATACCCACGGCGGGCATTTGATCTTTGGCGTCAAGAACGAGCCGCGGACTGTGGCAGGTCTTGCAGACCCGCAGGCCGTCATCAGCAAGGTGACTGAATTGATCAAAGCCCGCATCGACCCGGCGCCCCGTTATATGGTGCAGGTGGTCGAAATCGAAGGCAAAGTCTGTGTGGACCTGGAGGTCCAGAATGGCCCGGCCTACCCATACTATTATGCGGCGGATGGAGTCCGTGTTGCCTACGTGCGGCACGGCGACCAGTCGGTGGAGGCGATCGCGCGGGAACTGAATGAACTGATCCTGAAGGGGATGAATCAGACCTTTGACGCGCTGCCCAGCCCCTACCGGGTAGGAGATGTTAGTTTCACATTGCTTGCGGCGACCTTCAAAAACCTCAGGCACGAGGAGTTCGACCTTGCCAAGGAGCTGCCATCGGCCGGGCTGGTGACGCTGGACGGCCAGGTGACCAATGGCGGCCTGTTGCTCTGCGACCAGGGAGTGCTGAGGCAGTCCCGGGTGTTCTGCACCCGGTGGAAAGGGAACTGTAAGGGCAATATTGACGAGGACGCGCTGGATGATAAGGAGTTCCAGGGGGTGAGCCTCATTACGCTGCTGCAAAATGCGGAGGACTTTATCCGCAACAACAGCAAAAACCCCTGGAGCATCCGGGGAATGCGGCGGGAAGAGTGCAGCGACTACCCCTACAAGGCGGTCCGCGAGGTGCTGGTCAACGCGCTGATCCACCGAGACTACCAGATTTTGGGCTCGGAGATCCATGTGGACATCTTCGATGACCGGCTGGAGATTTTTTCACCGGGCGGCATGATGAATGGTCAGCGCATCCAGGATATGGACCTGCATCACATCCCTTCTATGCGGCGTAATCAGGTGATCTCCGACGTATTTTCACGATTGGACCTGATGGAGCGCCGGGGCAGCGGCATCGACCGGATCCTCAATTCCTATGCCGAGGTTGCCCAGAAACCGGCGTTCTACTCGGATTCTGACATTTTCCTGGTTACCCTGCCCAACCGGAGTGTGGCAGAGCCGGCACAGATAGCAATGAAAGTGGCAACCTCTCTTGGAAATGTAGCATCCTCCACCCCAGAAGTGGCAACCTCGGGTACAAAAGTGGCAAGTGTATCTTTTAGAGAGGAAACCGAGAGACCTTTAGATGAAGATATGGAGATGCTGGATTTTCAAAATAGACTAAAAGCAACCAACTTTTCTTCAAAGACAATCCAAAACACGCTGGAATTGTTTAAACGATATCGGTATCAATATCCGTTCCACTCAATCAATGTTGCGGAACTTTATCATGTTAAAACCTCGAGGGCAAATGCAATTATAAGAGATCTAAAAACACGTGGCTTTGTGGAAGAGATTAAATACGGAGCCTACCAGTTTATAAAATTACCATAAAAACAGCGGCCGCCCGCCACGCCATGTAGCGTGATGGGCGGCCGTTCTGTGTGCCTTGACCTCTGCCGGAGAACCGGTGAACGATTTGTCCATATAGCCTCTCTGCACATTTTTGCACACATTTTGCACATCGGAATGCCTGTATTATGGATGCAAAGCAATACATGGAATGCAAACAATGCAAAGAGCAACAAAAATAAAATTACGATAATAAATAGAAAACGATGATATTTCGAGAATTGCTGATTTGACGAATGTTGCCTAGAAAGTCCTTTTAATCAGAGGGCCTGGGATTCGAGTTCCCACGAGCGCACCAAAATC
>OERF01000283.1_pt1 | contig 11929 bp, 10 predicted proteins | sample 1539921 | NCBI WGS metagenome assembly OERF01 (sample SAMEA3891883, study PRJEB23780) | metagenome | biome: terrestrial biome; feature: animal house; material: Caecal content | place: Italy | collected 2015-05-05
CGGCGATGGGGTCCCACATGGCGCCGGGACGAATGATGAAGTATTCGAGAAAGATAAACTTTTTGGCCCGGGCCAGATCCTGCAGCATCCGGGCGTGCATGGCCTCACCGCTGGGGAAATAAAGGGCGCTGGTGTTTTGCCAGGCGGGGCAGCGGCCCTGCCCGGCCAGATACCGCCCCAGAGCGGCCTGCCGGGGCGGCAGAGCGTCCAGCTGGCCCTCGGCCTGGACCATATCGTAGCGGTGGAGCCGCTCGATCTTATCCATCCGCTGGCGCATCCGTTTGCTGGGGCGTTTGTTGCCCCAGAGCAGATAGAGCATCCCGCCCAAAACCGGCAGCGCCCCGATCAGCGCCAGCCAGACAATTTTATAAGCCGCGTTTTCGTCTTTGCGGATCAGGTGCAGCGCAATGGCCAGGCTGAGAATCATCAGCAGCGCGTTGACCCAGACTGCATACTCCGTCACCCGGAAAAAGACCTCCAAAAGCCATACTGCCTGGACCAGAACCAGTGCAATGGTGATGAATGCGCGGTTTAACAGTTTGCTGAAAAATTTTACGACTGGTTGTCGAAGCATGGAACACCTCCCCATACCTTATCGAATCCCCATTCGGCAGCACCCCTGCCCCATGCAGGCCGCCGTCCAAATGGTTAAAAGACAGTATAGCGCCGAACCCGCATTTTTGCAAGGTGTACTCAATAAAACGAAACAGGGCCCCCAATGCCTGCATCGACATTTTGGGCCCTGTACCAAGGGTTCAAACCATTCTTTAAAACTGTCCTAAGCTATCTCCGGTTCAGACGGTGGGTGCCTCGGCATCCTCGTAGCCCACCAGCAGGCCGCCCAGCTCCGCGTAGAAGCTGCACAGGGCGCCGCACTCCACGATCTCCACGGCGGACTCGGGCCAGATGGCCTCGATCATCAGCTTGAGGCGGCGGGCGGCTTTCTCGTTGTCGCAGTGGGCGATCTGCACTTTGCCGTTGGCAAAGCCGCGGTCCCGCATTTCCAGGATCATCCGCTCCAGCACGCCGTGCTCGCCCCGGGTCTTGCAGAGGATGTCCAGCTCGCCCTGGGGGCTGGCCTGGCCCAGCACCCGGATGCCCAGGGCGCGGGCCACCACCGCGGCGGTCAGCTTGACGCGGCCGTTGCGGGCCAGGTTGTTCAAAGACTCCAGCGAGAACAGCAGGTGGGTGTGCCCGGCATAGGCGGTCACGGCGTCGCAGATCTCCTCAAAGGTGGCCTCGGTGGGCGCCAGGGCCGCCAGGCGGCCGGCCAGCAGGCACATCTCGGGCCCGGTGGAAAGGCTGTCCAGCACAAACACCTTGGCGCCGGGGTTCTCGTCCTGGTATTCTTCGGCGGCCATCCGGGCGGCGTTGTTGCAGCCGGACAGGGTGCCGGTGATGGTCACCACAAAGACCTCGTCCGCCCCGGCGTAAGCCGCCAGGAAATCCCCCACGTTGGGGCAGGAGGTCGAGCTCTTGCCTTTATAGGTGCGCAGGCTGTGGGCCATGGCAAAGGCGTCGGTGCCGGGGTCGTCCACATATTCCTGCTCGTCGGTAATGATCTTCAGCGGCACACAGGCGTAGTCCACCCCCGGCAGCTGCCACAGATTCGATGAGGAATCCAGCACAATTTTCCGTTTCATAATGACATCTCTCCAATCCGCAGCCGGCTGGCGCCAACTGATCCATTCCATATTCTGCCCCCATCATAGCAGTTTTTCAATAACTTGTCAACCATATGCAAAAATCTTAACAAAAGATTTTCAGTTCTATTGACTTTCGGACGGTTTGATGTATACTTAGGCTATGAATGCTGAAACGAAACGCCGCATCGCGGCTTCTGCCGTGGGCTTTGCCCTGCCCCGGTATGACGAATTGCCTGGCGTGGGGTTGTACCTCGATCAGACCGTGCAATATGTCAACAGTCATTTCCGCAATTTCCCGGGGATGGAGCTGACGGGCTCGATGGTCAGCAACTACGTCAAAAAAGGGCTTATCACACACCCGGTGCGCAAAAAATACACCCGGGACCAAATCGGCTACCTGATCTACATTGTGGTGGTCAAAAACGTCCTGTCCATGGAGAACATCCAGTTCCTCTTTGCCATCCAGCAGGAGCGTTTTACCGCCAAGGCGGCCTACGACGCATTCTGCGCCGAGCTGGAGGCCGCCATCGGGTCGGTGTTTGGGCTGCAGGCGTCCACCCTGCGGCCGGACAGCTCCCTCAGCGACGACCAGTTCCTGCTGCGGTGCAGCGTCATCCCCGCCGCCAACAAGATCTACTTGGACTGCTGTTTCGACGCCCTGCGCCAGGAGCAGGCCCTCTGGCCCGACATCCTGGACGACCTGAACTGAACCGCGAAACCAAAAGCCGGACCTCCGACATAGAGGTCCGGCTTCGCGTTTTTCTCAGGGTTTCAGCGGGGCTGTCACCGGGCGATCACTTCGCTGGCCAGGGCGTCCATCTGGGCGTCGTCGCAGGGGTGGGCGGCGCCGCGGATGCTGACGGTGTGCTCGCAGACGGTGATGTTCTTCATCCCGGCCAGGGCGGCGGTCATCAGCTTGTTGGCCATGGGGGCCCACATGCCGTTTTCCATCAGGCCGGCGGTGCGGCCCTGGAAGCTCTTGGTCTTGAGGTGGGTCAGGAAAGCCTCCATCGGCGGGAACAGGAACCCATCGTAGGTGGCGCAGGCCAGCACCATCTTGCCGCAGCGGAAAGCCTCGGCCACCGCGTAGGAGACGTCGGTGCGGGTCAGGTCCATCTCGGTGACGGCGGCGCCGGCGGCCCGCAGCTTTTCGGCCATCTGGTGGGCGGCCTGGCGGGTGTGGCCGTGGATGGAGGCGGAGGCCACCAGCACCTCGGCGGGGGCCTCGGGTTTATAGCTGGACCAGGTGTCGTACAGGCTCAGGTAGGGGGCCAGGTCGCCTTCCAGCACCGGGCCGTGGAGGGGGCAGATCCGGGCGATGTCCAGCCCGGCGGCCTTCTTGAGCAGGGCCTGGACCTGGGGGCCGTACTTGCCCACGATGTTCAGGAAGTAGCGGCGGGCGTCGCCGGTCCAGTTGGCCAGGCTGTCGCCCTCGGCCACCACCCCGAACCGGCCGAAGCCGTCGGCGGAGAAGAGCACCTTCTCGCTGTCCTCGTAGCTGACCATGACCTCGGGCCAGTGGACCATGGGGGCAAAGACAAAGTGGAGGGTGTGGCTGCCCAGGCTGAGGGTGTCGCCGTCCTTGACGGTGACGCGGCGGCCGGCCGCAATGGCCCCGGGGAAGAAGTTCTCGAGATAGGCAAAGGTCTTGGCGTTGCCCACCACCTGCATGGAGGGATACCGGGCCGCCAGCCGGGCCACGTTGGCCGAGTGGTCGGGCTCCACATGGGAGACCACCAGGTAGTCGGGGGCCTGATCGCCCAGCGCCTGCTCCAGCGCCTGCATCCATGCGTCGGTGGCGCGGGCGTCCACCGTGTCCATGACGGCGGTCTTTTCGTCCCGGATCAGGTAGGTATTGTAGCTGACGCCGCCGGGCACGGGGTACTGGCTCTCGAACAGGTCGATGGTGGTGTCGTTGACGCTGATGCCCAGGATGGAATCAGTGACGTTGGTGGTATAGACGTTCATGGCAGACAGTCCTTTCTCTTGCACGCTCTTCATTTTCTTTTTCTATCATTCAACCTATGGCAGGGGTCTTACAGCAGGGCCCCCGGGGCGTCCGGCTGCTGCGCCGGCCCCCGGTCCCGGGCTGCGTTATATCATACCATATTCATAGGGAAAAAGCAATATCCTTTTCGCCCCGGGTGGCGCGGGTTTCTTCACAGGTCCGCGCCTTCTGCGGCGGAGGGAGACAGGCTGGCCCGGGGCGGCCGGCCGGGGGCGGCGTCCAGCTCCAGCAGGGTGGCGGCGCTGGCGTCGTCCAGGGACTGGACCGCCCGCAGCTTGCGGTTGATGGCCCGTGTGCGGGTGCCGATCAGATCGTCCAGCTCCCGGTCGGACTGGCGCAGCCGCTCCTGCAGCTTGGCCAGCCCCTTGTCGAACTTCTCGAACTCGGTCTTGACCGCGCCCAGCACCTGCCACACCTCGTTGGAGCGCTTCTGGATGGCCAGGGTCTTGAAGCCCATCTGCAGGCTGTTCAGCAGGGCGGCCATGGTGCTGGGGCCGGCCACGTTGACCTGATAGTCCCGCTGCAGGGTCTCCACCATGCCACGGTTGACCACCTCGGCGTACAGCCCTTCAAAGGGCAGGAACAGGATGCCGAAATTGGTGGTATAGGGCGGCTCCACGTACTTGGTGCGGATGTCCTTGGCCTCGGCCCGGATCACCTGCTCCAGCGCGCGGCGGGCCGCCTCCACCGCCTGGGCGTCCCCCGCGGCCTGGGCCTCCTGCAAATGGGCGTAGGTGTCCCCGGGGAACTTGGAGTCGATGGGCAGCCAGACGGTCTGGCCGTCGGCGCCGGGCAGCCTGACCGCAAACTCCACCCGCTGGGCCGAGCCGGGGATGGTGGCCACGTTGGTGTCGTACTGCTCGGGGGCCAGGATCTCCTCCAGGATGGCCCCCAGCTGGATCTCGCCCAGGATGCCCCGGGTCTTGACCCCCGACAGCACCTGCTTGAGCCCGCCCACGTCGGCCGCCAGGGACTGCATCTCCCCCAGCCCTTTATAGACCTGCTCCAGCTGGTCGCTGACCGTCTTGAAGCTCTCGCTCACCCGCTTTTGGAGGGTGTCCTGGAGCTGCTCGTCCACGGTGCTGCGGATCTCGTCCAGCTTTTTGGCGTTCTCGGCCCGGACGGCGTCCATCCCCTCGGTCAGGGTGCGGCGCATCTCTTCCAGCCGCTGGGCGTTGGACAGCTCCATGGTGCGCAGCCGGCTCTCCAGGGTCTTTTCCAGGGTCTGGAAGCGGCTCTCCTGGTTTTTCTGCTGGGCGGTCTGGCTGCCGGTCAGCTGGGCGCCCATCCCGTCCACCGCGTCCTTGACGCCCCGGATGGCGGCGTAGTTCTGGTCGGCCAGGGCGGACTGGCTGGCCCGCAGCTTTTTGTCGAACTCGTCGGCCTGGCGGGCCAGCCGCTCTTCCAGCCAGTCCTCCAGCTCCCGGGCCTGGTCTTTGTCCCGGGGCGGCCGGAAGCTGCGGACCAGCAGCACCGCCATCATCACAAAAATCGCCAGTACAAAAAGGTCAGTCACAGGTTGCATGGTTTCTCCTTACAGTTCCTCATAGGACAGCGTCTCTTTGAAGGCGGCGGTCTGCTCCCCCCACAGGCCCGCGCCGTCGGCCTCCACCTCGCCGGTCTGGTTGTCGTAGGGGTCGGCCCGGAAGCCCAGCATGGGCGGGTCGAAAGCCGCCTGGAAGGCGCGGTTGGCCACCATCCGCCCCGGGTCGATGCTGCCGAAGTAATGGCGGCGGAGCTCCTCCTCCCCCGCCCGGGCCATGGACGCCCCGTAGGAGCAGTCGGCGTACATCCAGCCCCGTGGCGCGATGTAGAACATGGCCCAGTCGTGGCAGCCGCACTTGCCGGGGCCCACCGCCAGGCCGCTCTGCCACCGGGCGGGGATGCCGGCGATCCGGCACAGGGTGATAAAGGTCAGGGCCATGACCCCGCAGTCCCCCCGGCGGTCCATGGCGCAGCGGGTGGGGATGTCCTCCAGCACGAAATAGGACGGCTGGTAGTGGTAGTGGACGTTGCGGGTGATGTAGTCGTAAAAGCGCCGGGCCTTTTCGGCGGGGCTGGCCACCCCCCGGGTCAGCTGGGCGGCCAGGGCCCGCAGCGCCGGGGTAAAGACGATGTGGGGGGCCTCCTCCCCGGTGTCGAAGGCAGGCTGGACCGGGTCGGGCACAAAGGACAGGGGGTCGGCATAGGGGGCGGTCTGGGTGTAGCTGTACCGTGCGGTGAAGCGGCGGTTCGCGGTCAGGTCCGCCTCCCAGTACGCGGTGCGCTGGGGCGCGTCCGCCGCGGCGATGCGGGCGGGCGGCTCCGAAAAATGTTCCAGCCGGATGTCCGACTGGCTTGCGCAGGCGGCGGGCAGGGGCAGCCAGACCCGCAGATGGACGGCGCTGCGCCCTTGGGCCCGGGCCCGGGCCAGCGCCGCCTCAAAGGCCGCGTCCGACATCCCTATGCCGGCCTCCACCGTGATGCGGGCCGAGGCCGCGCCCTCCCGCACCATCTTTGCATGGGTGGCCCGGCGGCGGGCCAGGGCCGCGCCGCTGTCCGGCGCAGGGCCCCGCCGGCGGGCGGCAAAGGCGGGGTCGGTGTCCAGCAGCGTCTCGTCAAAGCGGTCGAGGCAGCGCTTTTCCCCTTCCACGAACCGCCAGTCCACCCGGCCGGCCCGCTCCAGGGCCCGCAGCTCCTCCAGGGTGAAGCCGGTCACCCGGGCCTGCATCTTTTCCACCGCCTGCTGCTCGGTGTAGATGTATTCGGCGGGCAGGCGGCGCAGTATCTCCCGCTGGACCAGCAGGGCCGCCCGCTGGGCTTCCACCCCGGCGGGGGCGGGGTTGGCGCCGGCGCCGTTCTGGCTGGCGGTCCAGTCCTCGGCCAGCCGGGCGTCGATCCGCCCGATGGCCTCCTCGTAATATCCCGCCGCCTTGAGCCGGGCCACATCGTCGGGCAGGCCGGCGTTCAGGCAGCGGAACCATTCATTTTGATCGGCAGGCATCGTCATTCCCCTTTCTCCTCCTCTGCCGTGACGGCTTCCCAGAAGCTCACGGCGTCGTACAGCCAGCCGGCGGCGTCGGTGCCGGTGCCCACGCTGGTGCGGTGGCGGGCGTTCCGGAAGATCACCATCTGGTGCGGCACGCCGCTTTCTTCCAGGGCTTTGTCCAGCGCCGGCCCCTGGCAGAAGATGTCCATCAGCATGAGGGTGGCGTCGTTGAGGCCGAACCAATGGTACACCGGCGGGAAGTCCCCGTCCACCTCGGCCGCCACCTCGATGTTATAGTAATAGTCCCCGGGGGCCAGGCTGTCCCCCGGCTCGGCGCCGTCGTACAGGTAGAAGTACAGCGGTTTGGCGTACATATAATTGATGACCGGGTAGCCCAGCAGCAGCGCGCCGGGCTTGGGCAGGCCGTAGGTTTTGTACCCCATCCGGCTGGTGCCAAAGACGCCGCACATCTGGCCCCCCGCCGAAAAGCCCACCAGGGCGTAGTCCTCGGGCTGGACGCCGAACATCTCCGCGTTTTCGGTGATGAACCGGACCGCCCGCACCAGGTCGTTGTAGGCGGCGTTGTCCCCGTTGTCCCGCCCCACGCTGTAGCGCAGGACAAAGGAGGCATACCCCATCTGGTGCATATGATAGGAGACCGAGCAGCCCTCCCGCATTTTGGCGCTCTTTTCGTACATATTGCCCGGCACCACCAGGGCGTAGCGGGCGTTCTCGGTCTCGGCGGGGAAATAGTACAGCTGCACCTCGGCCTTGCTGGGGTCGGCGGCGATCTCCTCGGGGGTGTAGATCTGGTAGGTGACCTGCACCCCGCGGTTGTAGTTGTCGATGACCAGGTTCAGGCCCTGGGCCGCGTCGGGGGCGGTGCCGCCCAGATACTCCTCCAGGGTCCAATCGTCGTACATCCAGGGCTGTTCCGGGATCAGGACGTTCCGGTCGTATGTATCGAAACCGGAGGCCTGCAAACTCTCGTTGGCCCGGATCTCCCCCATGGTGGTGCCGGCGGTGATGTTGGGCTGGCCCAGCGCCCCCGCCGGGACGGCCAGCCCGCAGGCCAGCGCCGCCGCAGCCAGGACGGCGGCCGCCGTCTTTTTTGCGTTCATATCGTTCCGTTCCCCCTTTCGGTTCAGGCCGTGACGGCTTCCCAGAAGTCCACGGCGTCGTACAGCCAGCCGGCGGCGTCGGTGCCGGTGCCGGTGCCGCTGCCGTGGGGCGCCTTGTCATAGACCTGCATGCGATGGGGCACGCCGCAGCCTTCCAGCGCGCGGTCAAAGGCCGGCCCCTGCAGCGGCGTGCAGATCATGCCCAGGGTCAGGTCGTTTTTGCCGAACCAGTGGAAGGTGGGCGGGAAATCCGGCGTCACCTCCGCGTTCAGCTCGATGTTGTAGTAGTAGTCCCCCGGGGCCAGATGGTCCCCCGGCCTGGCCCCGTCGTAGAGGTAGAACAGGATGGGCTTGCCGTAGACGTAGTTCAGGATGGGGTAGGCCAGCAGCAGCGCGCCGGGCTTGGGCAGGCCGTAGTTTTTGTACCCCATCCGGTCGGTGCCGAACATCCCGCACAGGTGCCCCCCGGCCGAAAAGCCCACCAGGGCGTACTGGTCCGGCCGGACCCCGAACTGCCCCGCATGGGCCGTGATGTACTCCACCGCCCGGACCAGGTCGTTGTAGTTGCCGTTTTTGGACACCTCGTGCCCCGCCCGGTACTTCAGGATAAAGGCGGTGTAGCCCATTTCGTGCAGCTGGCTGACCGCGCCGCAGGCCTCCTTGGTGCGGGAGGTGCGCTCCAGCATGTTGCCGGACAGGACCAGCACGTACTTCCCGTTGGGGCGTTCCCCCGGAAAATAGTAGAGCTCCACCCCTTCCCGGGTGGGGTCGGCGGCGATCTCTTCCGCCGTGTAGAGGGGGTAGGTCACCTGCAGGCCCCGGTTGTAGTTGTCGATGACCAGGTTCAGCCCCGCCACCGCGTCGTCCACGGTGGGGCCGACGAAGCGGCGCAGGGTCCAGTCTCCGTATTGCCAAGGCTGCTCGGGGAACAGGGTGCCCCGGTCCCAGGTGTTGAAGCCCGAGCCCGCGATCCCCTCGTTGGCGCGCATCTGCGCCACCGTGGTGTCCGGGGTGACATAGGGCGCGGGCAGGGCCCGGGCGGGGACGGCCAGCAGGGAGGCCAGCGCCGCCGCGGCCAGGGCGGCGGCCATGTTTTTCTTTGCGTTCATATCCGTTGCTTTTCCCTCCCGGCTCAGGCGGTGACGGCATCCCAGAAGGCGGCGGCCTGTTCGATCCAGCCGGCGGCGTCGGTGCCGGCCCCGTTGCCGCTGCCGTGGGGCGCCTTGTCATAGATCACCAGCTGGTGGGGCACGCCGAAGCGTTCCAGCGCCTCGTCCAGGGCCTGGCTCTGCCACTGGGGGAACATCCCGTTCAGGCTGCTGTCGTTCCTGCCGTACCAGTGGAAGGTGGCGGGGAAATCCGCCGTGGCCTCCGCCGGGATCTCGATGTTGTAGTAGTAGTCCCCCGGGGCCAGATGGTCCCCCGGCCTGGCCCCGTCGTAGAGGTAGAACAGGATGGGCTTGCCGTAGACGTAGTTCAGGATGGGGTAGGCCAGCAGCAGCGCGCCGGGCTTGGGCAGGCCGTAGTTTTTGTACCCCATCCGGCCGGTGCCGAAGATGGCGCACAGCTGCCCCCCGGAGGAAAAGCCCATCAGGGCGTAGTCTTCCGGGTCCACCTGCAGCTCGCCGGCGTGGTCGGTGATGTACTCCACCGCCCGCACCAGGTCCTGGTAGTTGGCGTTGTCCTTCAGCTCCCGGCCCACCCGGTAGTTCAGGATAAAGGCCGCGTACCCCATTTCATGCAGCTGGGCCACGGCGCTGCACCCCTCCTTGATCCGGGCGGTGCGCTCCATCATATTGCCGGACAGGACCAGGGCGTACTTGGCCCCCGGCTGTTTTGCCGGGAAATAATACAGCTCGGCCGAGGCCCGGGTGGGGTCGGCGGCAATCTCCTCCGCCGTGTAGAGGGGGTAGGTCACCCGCACCCCCTGGTTGTAGTTGTCGATGACCAGGTTCAGGGCGGCGACGGCGTCGTCCACCGGCGCGCCGATGTACCGGCGCAGGCTCCACCGGGGGTACTCCCAGGGCTGTTCCGGCAGCAGGGTGCCGCGGTCCCAGCTGTCAAAGCCGGAGCCCACGATCCCTTCGTTGCCGTGCAGTTCGGCCACGGTGGAGTCCGGGGTCAGATGGGGTGCGGCCGCCTGGGCCGGCGCGGCCAGCAGGGCCGCCAGCATCGCCCCCGCCGCAGCGGTGCAGAGGGTCTGTTTGATCTTGGACGTCATGGGTCTTTCCTTTCCCTGCCGTAAAAGCAGAACCGGCCGCGAGGCCAGTTTTTTCTATTGTACCCTGTCCGGCCCTTCTTGTCAAAAACTTTTGCGGTTCGACGCCGCCATTGTGCTTTCGGCAAAAATCTGCTATACTGAAGTCCACCGAACGAAACAAGCCGAGCTTTTCTGCAACCTAAAAAGGAGGTCTGCTCTATGTGGACGCGCGCCCTGCTGAAAGCCAACGCCAAAGACATCCTGCGGCGCAGTTACTGGCGGGTCTTTCTGGCCTGCCTGATCGTCTCCCTGCTGTGCGGCGGCGACTTCAACCTGAACTATCGTTTTGGCGCCGACAGCGCCCCGTCCGGCCTGCCGGAGGGCGCTGCTTCCATCGCCGGCAGCGCCGGGTTCCCCTTCTCCGCGCTGGTGCCGCTGCTGCTGCCCATCATCCTGGGCGTCGGCGTCTTTGCCCTGCTGCTCCTTTTGGCCGCCGTGCTGTGCTGGGGCATCCTGGTCACGCCGGTGATCCAGGTGGGCCAGGCCCGCTATTTGACCGAGAACCGGTCCGGCCCCGCCTCGCTGGGCGTCCTCTTCTCGGGCTTTACCCGCGGCTACTGGAACACGGTGGGGGTCATGTTTTTCATGAACCTGAAGGTCTTTTTGTGGAGCCTGCTGCTCATCATCCCCGGCATCGTCAAGAGCTACCAGTACCGCTTCATCCCTTTCCTTCTGGCCGAGAACCCCGACCTGACCGCCGACCGCGCCTTTGAGATCTGCACCATGATGACCGACGGCGAAAAGTGGAACATCTTTGTGCTGGACCTGTCCTTTTTTGGATGGAACCTGCTGGGCCTGCTGCTGTTCGGCGTCGGCGTGGTGTTCGTCGACCCCTATGTCAAGACCACCGAGGCCGAGCTGTACGCAGCGATGCGGGCCAAGGTGATCGCCTCCGGCTACGTCACCGAAGCAGAGCTGACGGGCCAATCTTGATACGAAAGAATTGACGATCCAATGGAAGAAGAATGTATGCTGATCCGCCCCATGGAGCCCGCTGACTGGCCTGCGGTGGCCGAGATCTACCGGGAGGGCATCGCCACCGAGCACGCCACCTTCCAGACGGCCTGCCCGCCCTACCGCGCCTGGGACGCCTCCCACATCCGGGAGTGCCGGCTGGTGATCCTGGCCCCGGACGGGGCCATCGCCGGGTGGGCGGTGCTGTCCCGGGTGAACATGCGGTGGTGCTACCGGGGCGTGGCGGAAGTGAGCATCTATGTGGGCGAGCGCTACCGGGGCCGGGGCTACGGCTACCACCTGCTGAGCGCCCTGTGCGCCGCCGCCGAGCAGGCCGGCTACTGGACGCTGCAGTCCACCGTCCTGCAGGACAACGAGGCCAGCTACCGGCTGCACCGCAAATGCGGCTTCCGGGAGGTGGGCCGCCGGGAGCGGATCGCCCGGGACTGCCACGGCCGCTGGCTGGACACCTGGCTGATGGAGCGCCGCTGCGCCGCCGACGAGCCCCCCGGCTACAAGAAACTGTAAAAAAGGCCCCCGCTTTTTCCATGGGAGAAGCGGGGGCTTGCCATTTACCGGCCGTTATGGTATTCTTTTGGTGGGTGTTGTCGATAAACGGCAAGCGGTGTGTTCCCCGTTCAAATCGGGGGCGCTTCTTTTTGCCTCCCGATCGTACAGAAAGGGGGGCTGACAATGGTCACATATTCCGATCTTATTCAGACCGGCATTTTGGTCGTTGGTATTATCGGTCTGTTCATTCAGATCCTTAAGAAATAAAAAGAAGTAACCGCCCAGCTTCCCAACTTGTGCGGTTACTTCTTTAACCAAACACGGGGAACTACCGTTTGTCCGGCAGCACCCTTTTCTGTATCCAGTATAGCGCAAGCTGCGCTTTTTGTCAATCTTCCGGCACCAAACAGACTGTCAAAAAAGTCCCATCCAGCCGACATGTGCGGATGGATGGGACACATA
>OERF01000284.1_pt1 | contig 11919 bp, 13 predicted proteins | sample 1539921 | NCBI WGS metagenome assembly OERF01 (sample SAMEA3891883, study PRJEB23780) | metagenome | biome: terrestrial biome; feature: animal house; material: Caecal content | place: Italy | collected 2015-05-05
GAAATGCAGGATCCGATCATTGCCCTGCCGGTCCGTGTAGGGGAAATCCCCTGTTCCTGTGTGGAAGTCTGCACTGACATAGGGGATGATTGCCTTACTCCAGGATGCGAAGGGATTCGCTTCCATGGGAGCATGGATACCATTGTCCTCATCAAAGTAAAAGCCGAACTCATAGATTTCTTCTGCATTGGCAGAATACAGCTTTCGCTGGTTCAGCGCAAATGCCTGAAACTCCATCGGATATTTGCAGTCATCCGGTTTCAATGCACAGCTGCCGCCATTGAAGCTGATTACCAAATCCTTGTCGCTGCCGGGCCATAGGAACAGCTTTGCTGTTTTTCCATCGGCGCACACACAGCCGGGAAGCAGCAGGCGGTTGTAATACCCCTCATGAAGATTCATGACAGAGTCTGTATCGGTCAACTTTCTGTTTCTCATCAAGGCATGGATCAAAACCTTACCGAATTTATTGAGCATACTCATTTGCGTATCCTCCTATTGAAGCAGTATTAAGCCTGTCTTCTTTCCTGCAGAGATTTTGCTATCTCCTTCATCTTCTCCCGGGTAATGGGATAGAACAGCATACTGGCAAAACTGGCTGCAGAACATAGGAAACATACACCCGCAAGGGCAAAGCGGATGGCAAACACTGTACTGTCAGACTGTACTGCAGCTGTATTGTCATAATGTCCCAAAGACAAAATGAGTGCTATCACAGAGCTGGCCATAGCACTGCCGATTTTATTGAACAAGCCGAACACGGCAGTCTGCGTTCCAGCCAGATTGACACCGGTTTTATACTCACCGTAGTCCACACTCTCGGAGAGAACAGCAAAAACATTGGGATTGATCACACCGGCAGCCAGGGACATGATGCTGATGCAAATGTAAATCAGAATGATCTGTGTATAGGCAAACCAGCAGCCAACCCAGCAGAGCATCTGGATGCCCAACAGAACGGAGAGCAGCGGGCGCTTTGAGAATCGCTTTCCAAGGGGAGAAGCAAAAGCCAGGCCAATGAAATTACCTGCTGCGAAGACAAGATTCAGAATAGTGACCTGAGACTCATCAAAGAGAATATATTTCGCATAGTAAGTCAGCACACTGGTCATGCAAGCAAGCTGCAGGGCATTAAAGAGCATATAGCCAAGCAGACAGAGAAATGGGCGATTCGTGGCAATCAGGCGAAGATTTTTCCAAGCAGACACTTTCTTTGTCATGGGAGGCAGATTGTCTTCCTTGGTCAGAACCACGCTGAAGAAGTACACCACAGCAGCGATTGCAATCAGAGGCAAGGCTGTCTTGGTATATCCGGAAATACTGCTGGTACCGCCATTCATCTGGATCATGGCAGGTACGCCCACAATCGCCAAAAGAACACCAATGGTGCCGCCTACATTACCGATGGTCAGAATGGTTGTACGTTCGTCAGGATCGGGAGTCATAAAAGGGACGATAGAGTTCATGGGAACATAAACCATGGTAAAGCCAAAGCAGAAGATGCTGTAGCTTATGTAGGCATAGATAAGTCGCCAGTTTGCGGCAAAATCAGGAGCAGCGAATACCAGAAGGAAGCCAATGGCAAATACAGGAATACCATAGAGCATCCAGGGCTTGTTCCGTCCCAATTTTGTGTCAGTACGGTCAATCCAACAGCCGACCAAATAGTCCGTCACACCATCGATAAGTTTGGTGACCAGGAACATCAGGGAAAGTGCAGCTGCGTCCAGCTTCATGGCATCGGTGTAGAACATGAGCAGGAATGTATTTACCATGGAATAGGCAACGTTGCATCCGAACATACCGCAGAAATAACCTGTACGCTGCTTGATCTTTAGTCTTTTGTCTGTCATTTTTTGTCCTCCATTCTCTATTTCAGCAGAGACACTCTGCATAAATACATCTTTTTAGGCTCTATCAAGATACTTCCCGATATATTCATCAACCACTGCTGCATATTCTTCCGAGTGCTGAATCGGTGCCGTACAATGCTCTCCGTCTGGGAAGATGTACAGCTTCTTTTCACTGGCACATGCTTCGAAGTTTTTTTTGCCCATCTCCACAGAAACCAGAGGATCCTTCTCACCGTGGGTAAAGAGAATCGGTTTCTGGGCCTGTTGGACAGCGTTGTGGGGATTCGGCTTTTTCATATTGATCCCGTAGCGAAGCGTCAGATACAGGTCCGCCGCTTCCAGAACAATCCGATTTCCGGGAAATTGAAGTGCATGCAGTGCTATATCAAAGTAGTTCGTATAGCCACAGTCTGTGATGATGAACTTCACCTGCTCCGGCAGTTTCTTACCGCTCATCAGCAGTACAGTTGCTGCGCCCATGGACTGACCCTCCAGAATAATCTGGATATTTACTCCGAAGGTTTTCAGCAGGAAGTCCAGCCATTCCATATTATCTTCGGATTCATACTGTCCAAAGCTGATGTGCGTGCCGCCGCTCTTTCCGTGACCTCGATGATCTACAAAGAAAAAGTTGTAATCATGACCTTTCCACATAGGCAGCAGAGCACCAAATTCCATACCGCCATCCGGAGAGCGATACCCATGGCTGAAGAATACATAAACATCGGAGGGCTTCTTTGCACGGATCAGATATCCATGGAGTCGGATACCGTCTCGGCTGGTGATCTCATATTCCTCTGAAACCAGTTCCGGGGTTTTCCGACGCAACCTGCCGACAGTTTGAAGAATCTCTCCGGCGGGTTCATTTTCTCCCAAAATCTTATCCATATTTCCGTTCCGGTTGGAACCAAAATACGCAACTACCATTCCTGCAGTGAACCACAACAGGACAAGTGTAATTAGGGTTACGATGATGACTGCCATTTCACAAACCTCCTTGCTTGCCCTATATTCCACAACACAGAAATTTGTACTTTCAAAATCTCCTAAATCGTGTATAATGGATATAGTGCGAGTACAACTGTTCTACCGAAAGCATAACAAATAATCCAGTTCCATTCAACAATTCGGGGAACGGACTGGACAAAAAGGCGGAAATTGTTCTATGGGAAAAACTGAGAAGCAGCGAAGAATCTTGAAGTTGAATAATGAAGAATCGAACTATGTGACTCGTGAAGCAATTCGGGATGCTCTGTATATTTTGATGCGAAAGAAAGATTTTCATGAGATTCGGATCACGGAGATCATTGAACGGTCGGGTGTGTCCAGAAGTGCCTTCTACCGTAACTTCAAAACAAAAGAAGATATCCTATACGATACTTTGGATGAGCTTGAGAGAGCTGTTCACGAAGGCATGACCCAGTCCCTTTCCGGTAACTGGACAGGTACTTTTCGGACACTTCGCAAGCATAAGGAAAAGCTGGATCTTATTCTCAAAGCAGGATTGGAGCACCATCTCCTTGACCGTATGAACGAAGGTCTCGATAAGAATTCTGGATCTGATTTTGTAACTGCTATGAACAACGGCTTGATTTACAGTGTTCTGATCTACTGGGCAAAAAGTGGAATGAAAGGAACCGACGAGGAGGCAGCCCAAAGAATTGTGGATGCTTATGACCAGATCATCCGGGATCTGGCACAGTATGATGCGTAATTATGTTCTTTTGTATTTCGAGGGTTGTCATCAAATAATATGTCGTCTATAATATAATACATTCAACATTCGAGGTAAAAAGCTATGTCATACATATTCCGGGAAGCTCGTGAAAGAGCTGGCCTTTCAACATTAGAAGTCGCCAAGCGGATCGGCGTATCTCAGCCTGCTGTGACCAATTGGGATAACGGTACAAAGTCTCCCTCTATTGATACGCTTTGCAAACTCGCAGATCTTTATTGCGTATCCACCGATTATCTGCTCGGTCGTGATGAGCCTGTTGAATCCATCCCCAGGAATGAAGAAATCATCTCAGTTGGCATGCTGCGTGCCTTAAACGGGAAACCAGTATGGGATGAAAAGCGCGGTTGGGGTATCGTCAATGGCATTCAGGACTACGTCATCTTCATGGACGGATCCAAGATCGTTCTAGCAGAAGCTATGAACCTGCGGGCCATGGCGCCGGCATATTCGATGGGCTACTCCCCTACTGCCAAACCCATTTCCCATGAGGATTTGACCAAATACAAATCCATCTGGGTCAAGCCGATCACACCAGACTCATTTTTGCAAGATGAGCTGACCGGTTGGTACGAAGTCCGCGACTTCTATGTTCAGAATCAGTATGGGACACGGTTCCTGTTTGATACTTATGGCACCAGATGGCTGGCTTTTGAAATGGAATTCTAAATCAATGCACCGATGTAAAATAAATACATCGGTGCATTTGTCAAAATGTGCGTGGGATTTCTGGAATCTCTGCGTATAAATAATTGAAAGGAGGCGATGGATATGAACCCGACAGAACTGATTAACGACCTGCTCAAGCGTTCTGATGGATCCTTGGATCAGTTGAAGCTTCATTATGGCCCACTGATTCGATATGTCATCGCCCCCATTCTTCCCGATGCCCGGGACCGTGAAGAAGTCTTCAGCGACATTCTGGTGCGGGTATGGGATCGAGTGGATCAGTTTGATCCTGCTCATGGCAATTGGTCAAACTGGCTTTCTACCATCGCCAGAAACGCAGCCATCGACCGGGCCAGAAGAAATCCTCCTATAGGTGCCGAACTGACGGAAACGATTCCTGCTCCAAATTCAGATCCGGAACAGGAGCTAATCCGAAAGGAACGTCAGAGGGCATTACATACAGCGCTGAATTCCCTGGAGTCGTCAGACAAAGCGTTGTTTTACAGGAAGTATTATTATCGCCAGAGCACAGCGCAGATTGCCGCTGAGTATGGTACCACGGAAAGAGCAATTGAAGGAAGGTTGTATCGTATAAAACGCAAGCTTCGCAAGGTACTGGGAGGTGATTTCTATGACGGATAAGCAGTTAGGCTCTCTGAGCGAGCAGGAGTTTGATCTGTATCTGGAAGAAATCATTGAGGCACCGCCTCCTGCAGATCTTTCCAATGAATTCAAACCCTGGCGCAAAGCTATGAACCGCATTCTGTGGGGTACTGCACTAACAACACTCACCCTGAACTTCTGGAATCTTGATGTTATCATGCCCGCTATCGGCATCATCCTTTTGCTTCTTGGTTATAGAGCGCTTCGAAATGAAAACAATTGGTTTAAATGTGGTTATGTGCTCTCCTGGATCCACACCATTTGGTGGCTGCTCGCTTTTTCTATCAACACAACCATATTCTCCGGTGAGTCTGATGTTATTGCATTCCTTAGAGTCGGTACCTATGTGCTACTGATACCTGGATTTATCAGATTACTGGCTCTGCGAAATGGCATCCGAGGCGTGCAGAAGAAAGCAGGCCTGATTCCCCATGGTGGAAACGGAATGCTGGTATGGTACTTAATCATACTGATTCTAGGCCTTATTAACTTTACAGGATTCTCGGTATGGGGATTGCTGATAGCTTATGTCTTTATTCTTAGAAATCTGTTTAAGCTCTCTAAGGAACTGGATGAAGCAGGCTATGCGATCTCCCCTGCTCCAGTAAAACTCAGTGATAACGCATCCAAACTCATTTATGTAGGTGCAATCGCTTTGTCGCTTGTGATTGGCTACGGCTTCTTCAATAAGTATCCTATGAATTGGACACCTGTTGTCCATAATCAGACCAACGAAGTCCAGGAAATCCGTCAAGAGCTCTTGGACCTCGGGTTCCCTGAGGTTGTTCTGGATGATTTAACTTCTGAAGAGATCATGGCATGCCAAGGTGCAACACATATCATGGTACTGCAGCGGGACTACGATGTTGATCAGAATCGCGGTATCGGCACTCAAGAAGAAATTGATGGCGGTAAAATCGCTCTGACAACGATTGATAAGGCCACGCCTCAGCTCCGGATGACCTATGTTGGTGTCAAATTCGGTGACGAGCGTGAGCAGTGGCAGATCATTCACCACTTTGAATGGTTAGACGACCGGAAGTTCTGCGGCACAGAAGCCGTCCAGCTCTGGCCATACTCCCAGGAGGGATGGAATGTATCCAGTGACTTCACGGGTAGAGTTCTGTATGAACTTGATGGCGAAACATTATCTTCTGACTATCACAGCATCGGTAAAGTGACCTATGAGACAAATGCATTGGCTGCCCAGATGCTTGGCCAGTATGAATCCACTGATGTATTCGCTACCTTCTCATTACCTAACAATGGTGAACGAAGAAGAGGTTATGTGATGTACGAGCTGTCTGAAATGATTGATGGCTATATCATCAGTTCCTGGTTCAACTATGTGCATCAGTATAGTCAGTTTCAGTTCCCTGTCCAGACTGCGAAGGATTTTGAAATGACCTCTTTCTTCAATCGGGGGTATGCTTTCAAAACTATTCAAACAGCGCTTCAGTTTACTACTCATGGGGAAATCCCAGAATTGTTCTAAAATAGCTATCCCTCCGAACGTTTATTGTTCGGAGGGATAATTGTTATTTACTCGATTCACCCACAAACAGCAGATGATTGCTCATGCCAAGGAATTCAGGCTTTTCACAGATGTAGAAATGATACCTAAGGTATTGTAGATAGGAAGCATCATCCAAACCATTGACGAGATCCTGCAACAGTTCACTTGCACCATCGGATGCAACCTCATGGCAGATGTGAATTCCAGCTTTGCCAAGGAGTTCTCTGCAATGATCCGGGGTGTGGAACACAAAGGGGAAGTCATCCAGACGGAAGGTTTCCTTATTGTAGTCACCATTCATCAGATAGTCTTCCTGACACTGTTGCATCGTAAGGATCACTATATCATTGGAGATAAAAGCAAAGAATATCTTTCCGTCTGGTTTGCACACACGCTTCGCTTCCTCGATGCACCGCAGCTTATCGGCTTCCTCATGCAGATGATATAGCGGACCAAAAAGAAGTACAACATCAAAAGAGTTGCTTTCATACCGGATGAGATCCATAGCGTTACCCTGTACCAAATCGATGGGATCATCATCGGTCATCTTCGCCCGGAAAGCCGCAATGTTTGCGTCCGCAAGTTCCAAAGCAGAAACCTGATAGCCTTTTTGAGCAAAATTCAGGCTATACTCTCCCGCGCCGGCACCAATATCAAGGATCTTAGCACCGGGCGTTAAATACTTCTCGATATACCGAACTGTCGTTAAGAATTCCACTCTGGCTGCATTGGATTTATTCAGGCGGCTATCCTCGTCATAGCGGCGATAAACCTCCTGCACAAGTTCAGTATCGTCAGAAATGGCGATCCCCTCGGCAAAGTGTCTCGGTCTTTTCCACTCACTGCGCAGAATGGCGTACTGAGCTGCATCACAGATACCCTGATTGTTGCGGTCGCAGGCCCGATGTGTGCCTTCGTACTTCATGCCACACTTCCTCATTACGCCACCGGAATGAGGGTTATTGGGATCGTGTCTGGCTGCCACACGGTTCATACCAACCTCTGTAAAGAGATATTCAATGACAGCAGACAGTGCCTCGGTCATAATCCCTTTATGCCACCAACGGCTGCCAATACAGTAGCCGATCTCAGCTTCTTCCACTCGGTCATTCTGGCGAACAACGCTGATAGAACCGATAGGTTCGTCGAGCTCCTTCAGCACGATCATCCACTGATAGTAGCTTTCCTTTTCGTACTCCTGAAGCCAGCTCCCAATCACCATTTCAGATACGTCAATGTTGCTATGGGCAGGCCAAGTTAGAAATTTAGTGACTTCCGGATCAGATGCCCAGTTGCGGAACATCGCCTCAGTATCCTCACGGACTGCTCTGCGCAAAATGAGTCTGGAAGTTTCTATGGTTTGGGTTCCTTTATGTGTCAACATCGTGATTCGCTCCTTTCAGAGTGATACAGGATATACTCCATGGAGTTCTCCACGGTATCATATCTCGTCTCAAATTTGGTAGTCTTGATATACTTGAAGCCACACTTTTCAATCACACGTCTAGACTGTGCGTTGCGATCAAAATGACCGACGATAATGAAGTCAAGCTGCACCTCATTGAAAAGCCAGTCAATAACAGTCTTGACTGCTTCCGGCATCAGGCCCTGACCCCAGTATGCCTTAGACAGCACATATCCGATTTCTCGGCCCTGCAATGCATCAAGCTCCGGGTAGTTCTCTTCGCTGTACTCTTCAATACCGAGCGAACCAATTACTTTTCCTTTATACTCCAGGGCAAAAGTCTTTTTGTGTTTGATGAAGCTGCCCAGGATCATTCTGGATTCCTCTACATTGCGGTGAGGATTCCAGCCTGCCATCTGACCGACGCCGTCCACACTTGCATACTCGTAGAAATCGTTCAAATCCGATTCTCTCCAGGGTCGCAAGGTAAGACGATCCGTAGTCAGCACCACACCCGTGATGTCGATTTGTTTGTTCATTTTCTTACCTCCTAAATAATAAAAAAGCAGTGCAAACTAAAACTTGCGTTTCGGCTTGCACTGCATCTTTTTATAATCCTAGCTTCGAGATTATCTTAAAAAGAGTATGACAATGTAAGCCCGATAGTATGATTAGGCATACCATTACCGGACTTGTTATCGACTGCATTGAAGCAATAACGGAACATTGTCAGTTCTCCTTCCTGTGATTTTATGCGATTATACACCCGCAATTATTCGTTGTCAATACCAATTCTCTTTGAAAATGATCTATGGCGGTCTGGATAGCGAGGCCGCCGCTTTGCTTTTACATTATGTGTGCGAATGTAGCTCCCAGCCGGGTATCGAAACCAAGAGTCTGGTACATTCCCTCATCGCAGGGAGCGCAGCAGACGGTCAGACTGGCCAGACCGTTTTCTTTGCACCAGTCCTGTGCCGCCAGTACCAGCTTCCGGGCGATTCCCTTTTTGCGGAACACAGGTTCAATGTAGAAGTCATCAAACACACCGGTATCGGTACAGGCAAATGTAGAGAAGCACTTCGCTACACTACACATTCCCACAGCACGGTATCCCCGTTTCGCTACAAAGAATGTGATTTTGCCGTCCAGGATTGCCTGGGTAAGTTGCTCCTGCTTTTCTTCCGTTGCCGGTGATTCCCCGATCTCTTTCAGAAATCCGTTTTCCAACTTCTTGAGCTGCCAGTCCTTAGGATCTGCAAGGACTTCTACGGTGATTGGAACATTCTCTGCCGGGGGCAGGATCATTAACGGTTCGCCCCATTCGTCGGCTCCGTTCTCGATAAAACCAACAGTTTCCCAGAAGTGTCGCCGCCGCTCGTTGCTGCCATGGTTAAGTTCTGCATACAGTGCGCCGTGTTCCTTTGCCCAGTCCAGAAGTACCCTGGCACATTCTTTGCCCGTGCCGTTACCCCGGAACTCCGGGTAAACGCAGTATTCCATGATGAAGCACTTGCCGTCCTCAGAAGTGAGGATCACCGGCATAGCTAAGCCAATATCCCGCCCATTCCGGTGGAAGAACAAGAAGTAGCAGCGATCCTGCGGCCTGCTATGAATCTTCATCATGTGATCGTAATACTCCAAATCAAGGAAGTATTCTAAATCCTCACTGTCGGGATCGGGGAAAATATCTCGCTTGTGGTAAGTGTGAAGCTGCCCCCAAAAGACAGCAACATCGTTTTCAGTGAATGCTTCACGGATGGTAATTTGGTTTTCCATTTACATTCCTCCAATAATGATTCGGAGGGTTAGGAAGCGTGAACCCTCCATACACGATTCATCTTCATAAAAAACCACACCTTTCTTTTTTGATTTGTATTTAGACACCGATTACGGTGTTGATACCTTTACTTTGCTAAAACCAATTCCATGATGATCTCATCTTCATCTCGGTCGATTTCTACGAATCCGAAACTCTCATAGAGCTTTTTGGCAGCATCGTTGCCCTCAATATAGCAGAGGTCTACCTTGTTGTACTTACCATCTTGTTTCATGGCGTCCAGGATCAGTTTGGTGGCTGCTCTACCGTATCCCCTGCCCTGATGTCTCTCATCAATGAAAATCTGGCTGAGATCGTAGCACTCTAGGTCCGGCAGGTCGTAGTACAGACCCATCCCAACCGGGGTTTCATCATTGTAGATGACAAACGCTCTACTTCGCTGTTCCCTGTATGCATATGCCCTTGCCAGCATTGCATAAGAGTCAGATACATAGTGTTTCTGAGATTCGGAAACCTTCAAACCAAATCTCCAGTTTCCAGGATCAACATCAATTAAGTGAATCATTATTTTTTCTCCAATCTGAAGGTCAAAGCATCGTATATTTTTCCTTCAACCTCTCGTTTTCCAACATAACGGTTACACTCAACAAAGTCAAGTTTGGTACCACAACGGATCATCCGGGTGTTGCCAGACCAAGTCTGTGTGTACAGTTCGGTTATACCGCTGTCAAAATAGTATTTAATAAAGGCTCGGAGCGCATTTGTGCCAATGCCGTGACCCCACACATCGGATTCACAGATATCGATGCCGATGGCACGATAGACGGTCTGTCCGTTCTGAATTTCTCCAATCCATTCGTAATGCTCATCGATGGGATAAGAGCTGACCCAGCCAATGTGTCTGCCATTCCATTCAATCTCAAACTTCCAGCGGCGAACATCATCGGGAAGATCCTTCACAGACTCATAGTATTCTTGCCAAGATGCGCGCTCCGTTTCATCGTCTGATTCGATAGGCTCCCACGGAGCATCGGTCTTTGACCATTCAGTATCGGTGGTAAACCAACGCACATAGTCCTCGATATCAGACTCAATCATATCCCGCAGGATGATATTCTCAAACTTGATTTCCATACTTCCTCCAATCATCTTCAAGCAGACCGTAGAAGTAAAGGTCTGCCCAGTTACCGTGGAGATCCTTGGTCTGACTCCGCTGGATGCCCTCAGGCTGCATTCCCAGCTTCTGCATCAGACCAACGGACTTCACAGCATCGATTGCTTCGGCAAATATCTTGTGTGCTTTCAGTTCGGTAAAGGCATAGTCAATCACAGCTTTGCAGGATTCGTAGGCATAGCCTTGCCGCCAGAAACAGCGGTTGTAGATCCAGCCCATTTCATATACACCCTCGTCAAACTCATTGAACAGGATGTAGCCCATCATTTTGCCGCTTTCCTTATGAACTGCCGCAACAGCACCATTACGACCGATGCAAAAAGAAGTCAGAAACTCCTTTGTTTTCTCAAAGTCGTATGCCGGTTCGCAGTTCTCCATTGTTTCATCATCACCGAAGATGTTGTGAAGATCCGCGGCATCCCCCGGCGTAAAGTCGCGGATGATCATCCGTGGGGTTTCTATGTACATTTTGATCCCTCTTAGTAGTCAAAATCATGCTCGCCTACAGCGATGGTCTGCGTCAGCTTTTCATCTTTATATGGTTTGCGGATCTCAATCAGATTCAAAACCGTATAGCCACGCTTTCGCAGAAATTCAATCATTCGATGATTGTTGGGGTGAACATAGTTGTAAACTGTATCATCCCCATAAGAAGCGGCAATTTCCTCCGCTTTTCTGTGCAAGGCGGAAGCAACACCGTGACGACGGAATTCCTCTTTGACAAAGATGGATTCCACCCACACTACTTCGCTATCTACACGACACACCACATAACCGGCATACTGATCATCTACCAAAGCAGCAAATACCGGGAACCCGGCGGCAAGATATTCTTCCATTTCTTCCCGGCCTGCATCAATATTGGGCTTCGATACGATGCCTTTGTAGGATCGCAGCTCTACACGAAATAAAGCAACCATCTCTGCCAATGCGTCATTAACTTCCGTAATTGTGATCAATTCCAGCATCTCTTATCGCCCCACATTTATCTGAGCAACAACGGCATCCAAATCTGTTTCCCCGGAAACCACATGGATATCATGCGGTTCCGCATCGAAGCAGCCGTGCTTCTTTTCCAGCATGGCAGCCACAGGCGCAGGCAGATTGCCGTGCATTCTTTTGGCAAA